>ENA-OPSZ01000253-OPSZ01000253.1-human-gut-metagenome-genome-assembly--contig:-NODE-253-length-42521-cov-244.452856_pt1 | contig 42521 bp, 76 predicted proteins | sample MGYA00241814_ERZ501919 | MGnify/ENA primary metagenome ERZ501919 (study PRJEB25962, sample SAMEA2042440) | human gut metagenome | biome: human gut; feature: human-associated habitat; material: faeces... | reverse complement strand
TGGCGCGGAAGGAGAGATTTGAACTCTCGCGCGCTTTTTAGACGCCTACTCCCTTAGCAGGGGAGAAAAAACCATTGAAAACACTGGGGAAATTGGCATTTGTAACATATTTTGTAGCATACAGAATTCACTCTGGCGATTCGTTTTGCAACTGATTTACGGCATCGACCATGCCTTTCATGTCCGGGTGTACATACCGTTGGGTAGTCGTTATCTTCGTGTGGCGCATGATTTCCTTGATCGTAAACGGGTCGATATTTTTCATCGCGAGGGCTGTAGCGGTTGTATGGCGGCATGAGTAAGGTGGTAGCTTTTGCACTCCGGCAAGCTCCAAACACTCATAATATCTCTTGTAAAAATTATCTTTGTTTATGCAGCAGATATTTCCGACGCGCGATTTGCTTTCTTCGCATAGTTCATGCAGCACCGGCGCAACGAAATCCGGGAAGACCATAGGCGTTTCCTTCCGCTTCTTTGTCTTTATGCCGCCTCGGACGATCTCATTCTTTTCAAAGTCAATCATATCTTTCTTGAGCTTCAGAAGCTCACCGGGCATCATGCCGGTATAAATCATCGTTAAAATAAACCCAACGAAGTGGTCTTTTGCATACGCTTCCCATAGCTTTTTTACGTCGGCGTCGGTAAACGGTTCCGGCGATTTCTCTTCCAATTCCGGAAGCTTTATGTACTTTGCAAGATTCACGGTTGTCTGCTTTTCTGCGATTGCGAGGTTATAACAGTGGGAAAGGACGGTTTTCATATCTTTCCGTGTGTAATAGGTGCTGGCGTTGCGGTCGATAACATCCTGTATCTGCGCGATGGTAAGCGCGTCTATCTCACGGTCGGCGATTTCTCTCATGCGCTCGAAAGCCTTTTCCGCCGCTCCCTGACGATCAGCCGATAAGGACAGATAATCCCCACGCAGATATGTTTTGTAGTATTCTCTGAGAGTGGGGATTCGCTGCTCTTCCTTCGGAGGGTTTGCTGCATATTGGAGCGCGGCACGCTTTGACGTAAAGCCTCCCTTTGTCTTCATCTTTTGATGGAGTTTGCCGTTTTCGTCAAGGTACGTCTTTTCAGTCCACCGGGCAGTCCACGTTTTCCCACGCTGGTAGGCGCTTCCCTGCCCGTTCCCGCGTGTCCGGTTTCGCCGCGCTTCCTGTTTTTTTCCGCACCAGCAACAGTAGGGCGCGCCGTCTGGGATTTCTTTTTTACACTTGATGCACTCCATGCTTCCCTCCACGTTCTTTTCGGATCGCGTAGAAAGTAATTGCCGAAGCCAGCGCTGAACCTACGATCAGGGCAATGCAAACCCATGCAGCTACGGACAAATCTCCATCGCGAATGAGGCCTGCGCTCCGACTCTGCGCATCCGTCACAAGGCAGGCAATCAGGGAAAAGGAGAGCAGCATACAAAACAGGGCGAGGACGTAACACATTGTATGTGTAGACTTTATCTGTGCGCTTTGCGCGGCCGCTGTTGCCTCCAGCTTGGCGTTTTCAAGCTCGACATGATGGATCTGCTTGGTCAGCTTTTCCGGGCTTCCGACGCGATTTTCAAGGCCGAACAGCTCGTCGAGCGACAACCCGAGCGTTTTGCATAGCGCAGCCGAGTTGTAAAGCCGTGGATCCGCTTGTGTTCCAGCGTATAATCGGCTCACGGCAGAGAAGGAAACGCCGGACTCGTTCGACAGCTCCTCCAACGTCATCCCGCTTGCATCTTTTGCCCTTCTGATCTTCCCCTGATACGCGCCGATAAACGGCGCGAGATCCTGTATTGCGGACATGATTACGCCTCCATTCGTAAGTTTCAGTTTTATTTCTTACATTTTCCATATAAAAATGCAAAACATGTGACAAGAACGCAGGATTCGCCCTTTTCTTACAAACATTATCTGGTACAATGAAAACGTAGCAGATAGTTCCTGAATCCTGCATCTGCTGAAATGGCCCCACCGTATGTTCCAGATACGATGGGGCCGGTCAAACCGAATATTATATCAAATCATCAGTCCCATAACCTGTACACCATCTGGTTCCTGATTCCCAAAAATAACGCGGTCTGTTTGTTTATAATGCCATGTTGATTTTTAGAACAATCGTTCTATAATAAATGTCAGGAGGAAAAAATATGGAGTGCATCAACATCCGGGTAAACAACGGGAAAGTGGACGTGACAGTAGACGGCGCGAAGCTGACAGACGTGCACAGCGTCAGCGTGGACTACATCAAGGGCGTGCCGCTGCTCTTTTCCTGCGTCGCCGACATAGGCCGGGAGCAGGACGAGCGGCGGGAGCCGAGGATCCTGCACTAGTCATAGTACTCCCGGTTTTGTAATGTACTATAATTTTATCACCAGAGTTTTACAGGCTCAAGGTCAAAACTGCACAAAAAGAAACGATAGAATTTGGAAGTTAAGAAAAGGAGGGCGCAAAATGCTTTGTATTCAGGATGATCTGTGCTATAATAAGGGTGAAGAAATTGCGCCCGCTGATATTGGCTTTCAGTATTTAATGGAACTTACATCAGAGGAAAAACGAGAACTAATTAGAATATGGAAGGAGCGAAACAATGTTTCTGAGCAAGGAAAAGTACGATAATATTATGCTGCAGTTGTGCAGAATCAGGACTGAAATTTCTACAAAAGATGAGTGCGGAGAAGCGTGCCGGATGTGCGAACACGCGATCGGCGCGGCCAGCCCAGGCGGCGACATCGTGCTTGTCTGTGAAAAAAAGCTTAAAGCAGTTTGCAGCGACTTTAGCCCTCGGATCCTGACAGACATTTGTTCAGGAAATTCCAGAAATGTTCAGACGTAAGCATCCCGAGCAGGAATGAGATTACTGCAATCACTAGGTCATGGATTCGACTAGCCTTTGTGGACTTCTTCCGCTGATCAATATACGCCAAGTAGTCCTTCCCGCGTTCTTCTATTTCAATTGCGCAGGACGCGCCAAACGATAACACAGGGACACCATCTTTGCTGGGGATTGGGTGCAGATTTGCAAGTCCAAAATGTTTCAGCCTATTTGCGGTCTGGAAAATATCATCCGTCGCAAATATTCTGCTATCTGCCAACGCTTTAAGCATTTTTCTTTCATCTTTGTTCAACTCGATTTCCGAAAACGGAAGGTTGCTTGCATCATCCATTCTGCTTTCTCCGGTTCTTTAGCATACGCGCCATTTCGAGCAAATCACGTCGCTCATTTTCATCCGCAGAACTCCAAATTTCACGGAGTTCTGCGGTTTCGCTATCTTCGGCCCCATCCTTCGGGATGGGGTCTTTTTTTATGCCCGCAGACGGGTCATCGGTTTCGCCGGTCAAGTAGGCGATAGTTGTTTCGAGAGCATTGGCTACAACTGACAGGTTTGCATAGTTCGGAACGCGGCCATTCTTCCACCACTTTCCGATTGTGCCGTTCCCCATTCCGAGCCGACTTTCAAGGGCGGCAATGCTTGTTCCTCTACTCTTACATAGTTCTTTTAGACGTAAATGCAAATCCATAAAAATAATTAGACAAAAATCAGATTTTCTTCTTGACAATGCGACTTAAGTCTATTATACTTAGACGTGTGAAGGGTACAAAAAACCTAGCCCCTCACCAAGACGGACTTTCAGAAGATATTTAATTGCCTTGACACGCTTATATTAGACTATCTTCTAATCTCTGTCAAGTAGTATTCGTACAGATTGGAGGGATTTTTTTGATTTATGAGAATGTCAAGCGCATCTGCGAGAAGCACAAAACGAACATCGCGACCGTAGAAAAGGCGTGCGGCATTGCCAACGGCACAATCGGAAAGTGGGCAGGCAAGGACGCTTCCCCGCGCATCGACACTGTAAAAGCGATTGCAGACTATTTCGGCGTATCGGTCGATTCGCTGCTACAGAAGCCGGGGAAAAGGAGGGGCGCGAAGTGCCATTGACCGTCAATGATATCCGGGCAATGTCAAAGCCCACAATCCTCGCAAGCGAGGCGGCGCAGGTGCTTGGCTGTACCCCGCAATGGCTTCGCTTGATGGCGAGGGAACAGCCTGAAAAGCTGGGCTTCCCGGTCTGCTGCACAAGCAAGCACAGAGTAAAGATCCCGAGAGAGCCGTTTTTGCGGTTTCTCGGAGCATGAGGAGGAACAAATGAAAGTTAGATTAACATTTTTGGAGCAGGTTCTTGGCACATGGCCGAGCAACGAGAACATTGCACGGGACTTTATCGCAAGCAAGGCCCCGGACGCAAGCACGATCGAGGATGAGATTGCAGCGCTGGGCGCGGACGCTGTTGCCGAAAAGGGCAAAACCGTTTTCCCGCGTACCGACGGGCAGCCGATTCTGTACGATTATCAGGTCAAAGGCTTTTTCAAAGACGCCTGCGGTATGCTGGCACGCGTGAAATCCAAGAAATCCAGCGCCCTGAAAGCCTATAAGAAGATCATCGACGGCCTGATCTTTGTAGAGCCGCGCATGATTCCCATTGAGGTCAACGGCGAGGTCGGCGAATGCCAGAGGCCGCTTCGCGCACAGACCGCACAGGGCGAGCGAGTCAGCCTTGCGAACTCCGAGGAGATCCCGGCAGGCAGCTCCATCGAGTTTGATATCGTGATGCTCGACGAAAAGGCACACAAGGAAGCAGTGCTTGAATGGCTGGAGTATGGCCGCCTGCGTGGCATCGGCCAGTGGCGGAACTCCGGCAAGGGCAGATTTACCTACGAGGTTCTGAATGGTTAAGTGCAAGGGTGAGGCCACGCAGGGACTTGCGAGGGAAGCGCGTCGCTGAGAGCAGCGGCGAACGGCAACGGAATTGCTTCGTACCGATGGGCGTAGATGCGCAACGGCAGTGTTTAGCGGTGATAGGCGCAGCAAAGGAAAAGCATGGAAACGCTCAGGAATACAATGAACTGCAATGGCTTGGCTTAGTGTGGCAAAGAACGGCAAAGGCAAGGAATGAATAGCCCAGCAACGCAGGGGCATGGCAAATCATCGAAGGCTACGCGCAGCTACGGCGCAGCAACGAATGCAAAGCAGGGGAAAGGCCACGCAGGGCAACGCCAAGCAGCGGCAACGAATTGCGAAGCAACGAACAGAAATCGAAAAAAGGAGAGGATAGCATGAGAACAAACCTTGCCGTGGAAACGACCGAGGAGCGCCGGGAACGGCTGCGGGAGGAATTGGAGGCCCGCAGGGCGGCGCGGCGGATCGTCAAAGGGATGTGCCTTTGGGTAAGCGGCGCGGCGATGATCCTGTCGGCGGTGGCCGGGATGGCGGAAATGACGTATGAATGCGTTCTGACCGGTCTGGTCGCACTGGCAGCGCTGCTGTACGGGCTGGCATGACGGAAGCGGATCTGCTGAAGACTCCCTGCGAGATATGCAGAGAGCGCGGGCTATGGAGCTCCGGCTGCACCACAGACGGCCGATTCTCCTGCGGCATCTATTGGGAGATCCTGTTTGAGCAATGGGACGCAACCTGCAAGCTCATCCGTGAGCGCACGGGCAAAAAGAAATGACCCCTGCCGCGTTGCAGCGCGACAGAGGCCGAAATGAAAGGACATTATGTCGGCTTCTATTATAAGCCAGAAAGGAACCTATGTCAAGTTTAACGGATTCCCGCGTCCGGCACGGCGCAAAGGCCTGCGTCGACGCGGTACATCGGGCCGACTACCCGAAGTTTAATAAGGTTCTGCTTTCGCAATGCGAACACCCGGAGAAATACGGTGTCAGGCTAGAACCCGACGCAGCTGCGGCGATCAAGGCGCTGGACGCGCCCAAGAACCGCAGCGATAAGCGCCGGAAGATGAACCGGTATTATTTCCGGCTGACGGACGGCGGCGCAGAAGTTCTGCAGCAGCTCTGCGAGGCTATGCACTGTGCAAGCGTGCAGAGCCTGTGCGAAAAGCTCTTGGAAAAGGAGGCGAAACGCCGTGGGATACGATGGTGAGAACCTCTATCTCGGCATCGACGAGCCGGAGCCGGTAATCGTCGGCAAGTGCGCATACTGCCGGGAAGACATCTATGAAGGTACTGAGTGCTTCTGCTGCAACGGAGTGCTGGTACATACGGAGTGCTTCGGGGACTATGTGCAGGATGAGTACAGCGAATCGGAACTGGCCGGGGCGCTGGGATTTGAGCAGAAAACAGCACAATGAGGAAACATGAAAGTTTACAAAGGGACAGACAGGCAAATGAAATGCCATGGAATGCAATACACGCTGGGCGAAACCGCTGTTTTTGATGGAGAGCCGCATCTTTGCAGGGCTGGCCTGCACGCGTGCGAACAACCGATTGATGTGCTGAACCACTACGCACCGAATGCAAGCCGGTACTTTGAGGCAGATGCCGAAGAAGTAACTGACGAGCGTGAATCGGATGATAGTAAAATCGTCGCGAAAAAAATGACGTTGAAAGCTGAGATTGGCGTTCCCGGCCTCGTGAAAGCGCAGATCGAATATGTCAAGAACCAAATCGGATTTGAGGACGCGATCAAGCGCGCAAACGCCGAAAAAGAGAATCATGCCACAGGCAATCAGGGCGCAGCATCGGCCACAGGCAATCGGGGCGCAGCATCGGCCACAGGCTATCGGGGCGCAGCCTCGGCCACAGGCGATCGGGGCGCGGCCTCCGCCACAGGCTATCAGGGCGCAGCATCGGCCACAGGCTATCAGGGCGCGGCCTCCGCCACAGGCTATCAGGGCGCAGCATCGGCCACAGGCGATCAGGGCGCGGCCTCGGCCACAGGCGATCGGGGCGCGGCCTCCGCCACGGGCTATCAGGGCGCGGCCTCGGCCACAGGCGATCAGGGCGCGGCCTCCGCCACGGGCAAAGCCGGTGTTGCTCTTGCAGCTGGATATGAGTGTAAAGCAATGGGTGCTCTTGGCTGCGCGATCTGCTGTGTCGAGCGCGGCGAATGGGACGGGGAGGCACATCCGATTATTGCTGTCAAGGCGGCAATTGTCGACGGCGAGAAGATCAAGGCCGATACCTGGTATCGGCTGAAGAACGGTGAATTTGAGGAGGTAAGGTAAATGGCAATCAAGAAACCCGCTGAACTGGATTTCAGCAACAAGAAATTCATGTGCATCATTTCCGGGCAGCCCGGATTGGGCAAGACGACACTGGCCCTTTCGGCCCCGAAGCCGTTTCTGTTCGACACGGACAATGGCATTGCCCGCGTCAGGCCGGAGCAGCGCGGCGTGACGTCTGTGGTGGAATCCTACGAAGAAATGCTTGGCGATATGGACTCCGACGAATACAAGGCGGCTGAGTCCGTCGTGATCGATACCGGCGGTATGCTGGTACAGCTGATGAAGGACTGGGCAAAGAAGCAGGACAGCAAGGCCACGAAGGATGGGCGCGCCATGTACGGCGTGATCAAATCCGAGTTCGACCGGCTGTGTTACCAGATCCGCGCAAAGGACAGGAAGCATTTGATCGTGGTGTTCCACACGACGGAACAGCAGAAGGGCGACACCATCCAGACGCGCCTTTCCTGCGAGGGCGGCGCAAAAGATATCGTCTGGACGCCTGCGGACTTCGGCGGCTATATGTTCATGATGGGCAACAAGCGCATGATCGGCTTTACACCGACAGACGAATACTTTGCAAAAGGCTGCTTCGGTGTGCGCGGCGTGATGCAGCTGCCGGAACTCAAGCCCGGCCAGAAGTCCACGTTCCTAACAGATCTGTTCCGTAAGGCGCAGGAGGATATCAATGCGCAGGCCGCAATCTACAACGGTGAGAAAGCAGCCTACGACGCAGCAATGAAATCCGGGCGCGCCTTTATCGCCCTTGTCGGCGACCCCGAAACAGCGCTCAAAGCACGAGAAGGGCTTGCAAAGATCGAGCACGCGCTGACGAGCGCGGCAGAACTCGGCGCAGAATTCAAGCGCAAATGCAAAGAGCTTGGGCTGAAATACGATAAGGAGGCTGGGGCCTATGTATTGGTTGACACAAAGCCTGCTGAGCAGCTGGAAGCACTTTCTTGATGCGGATGATGCGTATGCGGACGCGGCGCTGTCCTCCTTCCTCTCCACGCTTCGGCGTGAAGAGAAGGAAACAACGCAGGCGATGCAGGCTGGCATTGACTTCGAGGCGGCGATCAACAGCACGGTTGCTGGCGTACCAATTGAGCCTGTCAGCGAGAAATACGACCGGGCTGTAGCAAAGTTTTCCCGTATCTGTACAGGAGGTCAACCGCAAGTGCCGGTTGCCGGACGGCTTCGTGTGGCGGGCTTGGATTTCCAGTTATACGGCGTCTGCGACTACGTAAAGGCCGGAATCATCTACGATATCAAGCGTGTACAGCGGTACGAATACGGCAAGTACCTGCACAGCCCGCAGCACCCGATGTATCTGCATCTGCTACCCGGCGCGTCGAAATTTACATATCTGATCTTCGACGGCGCGAACACTTACGCGGAAACGTACCGGCGCGGCGATTTCGAGCCTATCGAAGATACGATTTCATGCTTTATCAACTGGCTTTTGGCAAACGGTTATATCAACGATTATTTTACACATTGGGAAATGAACACTGAAAGGATGGACAAGATAGATGGGATTTAAAGCAGTAAAGAATGATGGCGGTCTGATGAAGGCTGGCGATTATGAGTGCTATTTGAAATCGTGCGGCTACAGCGTAACGAAGAACGGAAACGAATGCATCAAGTTTGACTTCGTCGTCCGTGAGGACGTCGAGCAGGAATACCAGAAGAAGCACATCTTCAAGAACTTCTGGCCCGACCGCGACACCGGGGAGTACGACGCCGACAAGATCGGCAAATATGCAAATGCGCTTGGCATTGAGCCGGGCACCGATTTTGAACTTGACGATCTGGTAGGCCGCAACTGCATTTTGCACATGGAGCCGTTTGAGGGCAATGACGGTGTGACGCGCGACTGTATCCGGTATCTCAAGCCCAGCAAGGCAGACTCCTTTGTAACGCCCGCACCGGCCAGCGCAGAGGAGTTCAAACAGCTTGACGAAGGCGACGACGAACTGCCGTTCTGAGGGCTGAAATATGCCGAACAGAATTATTCGGGAAAGCATCTGCACAAGCGATAGCGTCGACAAACTCTCGTGGTTTGAAGAAGTTCTGTTTTATCGGCTCATTGTAAACTGTGATGATTTCGGACGCTTTGACGGGAGAGCGGCGGTAGTGAAAAACCGCCTCTTCCCGCTGAAAGAAAACCTCACGCTCAAAACTGTAGAAAATGCTCTTCATGGGCTGGCGAGTGCTGGATTGATTGCTCTGTATGTGTTTGAGGGCAAGCGCTTCCTTTACCTACCAACATGGGGCAAGTATCAGACGCAGCGTGCGAAGGTAAGCAAATTCCCGTCGCCTGATGACGGGAAACAAGCGGACGAAATCATTTGCAAGCAAATGCGTGCAGATGTTCCCGTATTCGAGAATCGAGAATCGAGAATCGAATTCGCTATTCGAGATGCGGAAGATAGCGCGGAGCCGCAAGCGGCATCCACGCCGCCAGCAATCTCTCTGCCGCTGAATGATGGAACGGGATATTCCGTTTCCGTGGAGCAATGCCAGGAATGGGCGGGCTTGTACCCTGCTGTCGACGTGATACAGCAGCTGCGGAACATGAGGGGCTGGTTGGACGCAAATCCGGCCAAACGGAAAACAAAGCGCGGGATCAATGCGTTTATTGTCCGCTGGCTGGCAAAAGAACAGGACAAGGGCGGAACACAGCCTGCACAGTACAGCCGCGCTGCAAAGCCCGGCTACGGTGTGCAGGGGCACCATGACCCGCTGAATCCGCTGGAAGAGGCTGCTGTCAACCGGCTGTTCGAGAAACCGCCGAAGGGCGCGGAGAAAATGCGGCACGGCATACAGGCCCACGGGGAGGAACTGTCTGCGTTCCAACTGGCGGCGATAGACAAAATGCTGAACGAGGAGGAGGACAAAAACAAATGAGTAAACCCAAATACATGAAAGGCGATTGCATTCGATCACTGGACGATTTGGTGCTGCAAGAAAACATCTTCTAGAACGGGAGAATTTGGAATCGAAAGTGGTTCATGAACCTAAGGAATGGAGGATATATGATAGACGCGAAGGAAATCGTGCAGGCGCTGCGGTGCACGTCTACACCGGGCGACCATACAAGTAACTGCGAGCAGTGCCCATACTGGAAGAAAGAACAGCTGAACGGGCGGCTCAAAGAGAAGTTGGGAACGGATACATGGACAAGCTGCGACGTTGACAAGGTTGGAATGGACGCAGCCGACCTCATCGAGCGTCTGACCGCCGAGAACGCGGCGCTGCGGGAGAAACAGAGGTGGATTTCCGTGACAGAAAAAACGCCAGAGTATGATATGCCGCAGCTTGCGCTAAATGCTGACGGGGATGCACTCATTGCAAATTACGCATACGGCGAATGGTTTGATACATGGGGGCAAGACGTGGAGGTCACCCACTGGATGCCGCTGCCGGAAGCGCCGGAGGGGAATAATGCCACCTAAAGAAAATCTTGAAAGAGCTTGTGAAGAGTGCATCCATTTTTTTGCGTGCTCCAGACAATGCGGCGAGCCGATGGCACAGCGTAGCGCCACTGGCTGTGAGTGCTACGAGACGGTTAAAAGCAGTATGGCGTATTATGTCGGGACACTGGATGGAGCCAAAGGAAAAATCCCAAATCGCCTCCGCGAGCTTGCCGAGGCAGACAAGGACGGGCGCGTGGTGGTGCTGCCGTGCAGGCAGGGAGATGAACTGTGGACGTACTGCAATCACCCGGTTAAGCGGGTATATAGTTTTACCGTATCGGATGTGAGCACGCTGAACGGGCGAACCGTGCTGAATACGCTAGGGCTCGGCACGATCAGGCCGGAGGACATCGGCAAAACCGTATTTTTAACCCGAGAAGAAGCCGAGAAGGCTTTGCAGGAAATGGAGGGAAAGGCATGAGCAACCAGGGAGTAATCCGTGGGACAATTGATGGACAGGAAAAGTATTGCAGAATCCCAATCCGTAGCCGCTTGTATGAATCCGTGATGGAAGATAATACGACGGAGCTTTCCTCGGAGGCGATTCTCGCCATGCCGCACGACAAGGCGGCTGCGGTGATTGATGCAATTATGGCGGACTGGCTCTACTGGCTCAAGAGAGCCGGGGAGTTGTGGGTACTGACGCGCAATTCCGCCGAGGAAACGGAGGGCAAGTAATGGAAGAACGAAATATCGACAGGATAAACGACATTCTTGAAAAGGCAAAATCTCAAGGATGGCTGGATGGATTTGATTTTTCGATTTTGATGCAGCGGCTTTTAATCCCAGATGGTGGATACATCATAGACACCGGAAATTGGGAAAATGTGAATGCGGAAGCTGCTTTGATGCTTTATGAGAAGATCAAAAGGCATCCGATACTTTGGAGACTTTTCTTCATGCTGTGAGAGGGGAGGTATTCGATGGGAACGATTCTAGCGATTGACCCCGGCAATACCAAATCTGGATATGTCATCGTTGAGCACGACGGCGAAGAAATTCGCCGCGTGCTGGACGCCGGGAAGATCGAGAACAACGTACTGCTGCCGCTGATCGCGCAGAAGGTTTACGGGAACGGATACGACGTTGCAATCGAGATGATCGCGGGCATGGGCATGACGGTCGGACAAGAGGTGTTCGACACCTGCGTCTGGGTCGGGCGATTCTGGGAAATTGCATTGAGATCTGGCGGATATGAGCCGAAAAGGATATACAGGCGAGAAGAAAAGCTATACCTGTGCGGCCGCCTGAGCGCGAAGGATAAGAACATTCGGCAGGCCCTAATAGACAGGTATGGAGTTGTCGGAACAAAAGCAAATCCGGGGTTTTTCTACGTGAATGGCGTCAAATTTGCAAAGGATATGTGGGCGGCGATGGCGGTAGCCGTGACGTATTTCGATAAGTACATCAAGGGGGTAAAGCTTTGAACAAGACGCAGCGAAAGCCGCCAAGACCGCCGATGCAGCTGACGTGCGATGCCTGCGGGAAAACGTTTATGCGCGCACCGTCCAAGTACAAGGCAAAATACAATTTTTGCAGCGAGGCGTGCGCCTGGGCGGCACATGGGGAAGCTGTGATGGGCCGGGCGGAGCGCGTGCGGATCCTGATTACACGATCAATCCCGGTATACCCGGAAATGCGGCCCGTTCGCGGGCGGATATATCCTGCCGAGAAATACAAATACAGGACAAACCGGACGGGCTACGTCGTCGAGGTGGGCGGCAAACGCGTATGTGTGAGGGTGGACGAATGCAGGGAAATCTAGGGCTTACACCGGTGCAGGCTCCGTGCAAAGGCTGTGCGGACAGGCACACCGGCTGTCACACGGACTGCACCCGATACATAGCATTCCGCCGGGAGGCGGACAGATACAAGCAGGAGCAATCAAAGGACGCGGCGAGATATGCAACGACAAGGGGCTGTATGCGGACGCTGCACGATGCGAACCGCGCAAAGCGGGAGGGGAGGCAACATTACTGATGAGCACGCCGCGATACGGCTGGTGGGCCTATGCAAAATGGATGATCCGCAGCTATAAGGGCGGCGGGCTGATGACGAAGGCCGAGCGCGCTGCCGTTGCGGATGCAATCGCAGAGACGGAACAGCTCGTTGACGGCGCGGAGCGACTCCGGCTCATAGATTTGGTTCTTTGGAAGCGGACGCATACCCTGCAGGGCGCTGCGATGGCGGTTTATGTGTCCGAACGCACCGCGCAGGAGTGGCACAGGCAATTTATTCGCCTTGTGGGGCAAAAAAGAGGGCTTTTGTGAAAAAGTCTGCGTCCCAGAGCCAAATTTAACATTTACTATAAGGGCGTAGAGATCAACTCTACGCCCTTCTTCATCGGCACCGCAGCGTTCTGCGGAAACCTCCTCCTCCTGTTCTCGTGTTCTCCGGTGTGAATAAATATATTTATTCACACACGGAGACACGAGAACGAAAGAATGAGGCAGAAAGGAGCGGCTATGGCGAGTTTGCGCGCCCTTGCACACAAGCTGCAAACAGCGCTCTTGTACAACGGAATCAAAATAAAAATCAATCAAATGCAGACCTATTCCGCGAAAAATGACAGGATGGTGACGAAATACATGGTTTACGAATATCGACCTGATGAAAAACCGAAGAATGTCACTTTGCTGGAAACTTACCAGATCGCGGATGTGGTGAAGCTGCTGGCAAGCCTTTACAGCGATGGCGGATGAAAAACTTACGCCGAAGCAGAAACGATTCTGCGAAGAATATCTGAAATCCGGGAACGCGACAGAAGCAGCGAAAAAGGCCGGGTACAAAGAAACATCATGCAGAGTGATTGCGGCAGAAAACCTGTCAAAACCAGCTATTTCTGCGTATATAAAGCGCAGGCTGGACGAACAAGAGGCTGCGCTTGTCGCAGATTCCAACGAAATTCTGAAATTTTACACTGCGGTCATGCGCGGGGAGATCAAAGATCAGTTCGGCATGGACGCATCGCTGTCCGATCGGCTGAAAGCCGGTGACAGCCTTATGAAGCGCTACGCGGCCGCTTCCGATCGCAACAGAACGACAATGGAGAAGCTTGATTCGATGCTGAAGGAGTTCCAAGATGCTGTTAAGTCCGAAGCAACGTGAATATGTGCTGAAAAGCGCCGGGCACAGATGGGGCTTCAAGGGCGGTGCAACACGCAGCGGGAAGACTTACCTCGATTTTCGATGGATCATACCGATCCGGATTCGTGAGCGAATCGGAAAAGATGGCCTGGCCGTCATTCTCGGCGTAACAAAATCCACGATTGAGCGAAATGTGCTGGAGCCGATGCGGAACATTTACGGGGACGAGCTTGTCGGCACGATCTCAAGCGACAATACTGCATGGATCTTCGGAGAGAAATGTTACTGCCTCGGAGCGGAGAAGGTTTCCCAAGTTTCCAAGATTCGCGGTGCGTCAATTAAATATTGCTATGGGGACGAAGTAGCTGACTGGTCGGAAGAAGTATTCGCGCTGCTGAAAAGCCGCCTTGACAAAGAATACTCCTGTTTCGATGGGACATACAATCCGCAGTATCCGAACCACTGGCTGAAAAGATTCTTGGACAGTGACGCGGACATTTTCAGCCAAACATACACGATAGACGATAACCCCTTTTTGCCGCCTGCGTTTGTAGAAAATCTGAAACGCGAGTACGAAGGAACCGTTTATTATGATCGCTACATCCGTGGGATTTGGGTAGCTGCGGAGGGTATTGTTTACAAGGACTTTGCCAACGACACGGCAAAGTATCTGATTGATGATCCTATAAAATGGACGGAAGAAAACGGCACAAAGTTCTCTGTTATTTCCATTGGCGTTGACTTCGGTGGAACGAAGTCTGCAACGAAATTTCAAGCCACCGGGATTACAAGGGATTTCCGGGTTGTGGCGTTGGAAGAAGAATACATCAAAAACGAAGAGATTGACCCAGATGCGTTAAACCGGCGCTTTGCTACGTTCTGTCAACTGATAACATCAAAGTATGGTTACAGCCAGACACGAGCGGATAGCGCGGAAACGGTGCTTATACGAGGTTTAGATCACACGGCACAAAAACTCCGGCTGGGTACCCAAGTCAAGAACGCGCTGAAAATGCAGATCACGGACAGAATAAGGCTTGTCGTGCTTCTGATGAAGCAAGGCAGGCTCAAGGTTTCACGGAGCTGCCCGCATTTGATCGATGCGTTCCAATCAGCAATTTATGACCCGGATAAGTTCGAGGACGAGCGTCTTGACGATGGGACATCCGATATTGACAGCCTCGATGCGTTTGAGTACAGCATAGAGCCTTATTACAAAGACCTGGAACGCGCCGGGCATATGATAGGACGGTGAAAGAGTGAACATACGCAGAGCATTAAAGGAGCTGGGCTTCGATACAGTTGGCATTGATTTCTACAAGCTGATCGGCGTGTGGGGAGACTGGTACAAAGGGAATGTCGAGGACTTTCACAGTTACACGGTATGGAATGGCATTGAAGAATTGGAATGCCACAGATATTCCGTAAGCATGGCGAAAAAGGTCTGCGAGGACTGGGCAAACCTGCTGATGAACGAGCGGGTAAACATCACGCTCGAGGGGAAGAAGGAGCAGGAGTTCGTAGACACGATTCTCTCGGAAAACAACTGGGAGGTCAAGGCAAACGAATCGCAGGAGCGCAAGGCAGCGCTTGGCACCGTCGCGTATGTTCCGGTCATTGAGGGAATGTCCATCAATCCGGATACCTCCGAAATTGTTGATCCTGGCCGCATCCGTATCAACTACGTCAGCGCGACGAACATTTATCCCCTGACGTGGGACAATGGAATCATCAGAGAGTGTGCGTTTGCCTCTACAAAAAAGGTGGACGATACAGAGTACACATATATTCAAGTTCACAGGCTGAACGGCGGCGAGTACGACATCGAGAACCATTTGTATGATTCCGAAGAAGTCCCTCTGACCAGTGTAAAGGGATTTGAAACAATTCCGCCTGTTGTACACACAGGGAGCGACAGGCCTCAGTTCGTCATTGACAGGCTGAATATCGCAAACTCCGATGAAAATAACCCACTTGGCGTGGCTGTGTTTGCATATGCCATTGACCAGCTCAAGAGCGTTGACATCACCTATGATAGCTATGTGAACGAATTTGTGTTGGGCAAGAAGCGCATTGTGGTGCAGCCGGAGGCAACCAAGAGCATTGACGGCCGGCCAGTGTTTGATAAGCGTGAGACCGTTTATTATGTACTTCCGGAGGACAGAGGCGGCAACGGCAACATCTTGCAGCAGGTCGATATGTCGCTGCGGACGGCGGAGTTCAACACCGGCATGCAGGATATGTTGAATGTCCTGTCCAGCAAGTGCGGCTTCGGTGAAAATCATTACAAGTTCGATCAGGGAAGTATTGCTACAGCGACGCAGGTTATCAGCGAGAACAGCACCATGTTCCGAACGATCAAGAAGCATGAGATTTTGCTTGAACAGGCAATCACAGAGCTTTGCAGGACGCTGCTCCGCATGGGGAACAGGTACATGGAAGCCGGGCTGAATGAAGAAGTGCAGATTTCCGTTGACTTTGACGATTCAATCATCGAGGACAAGCAGACGGACTTCCTGCGCGATATGCAGCTTCTCAGCGCAGGCATCATGAACGATTGGGAATTCCGCATGAAGTGGATGAACGAGGACGAAGCCACCGCAAAGGCGGCGCTGCCGAAGATGCAGGACATGACGACCGAAGGACAACAGGAGGTAGAGTAATGGGCGGTAGAGGCGGAACTGGCGCGGGGGGAGGAAGAGCCGGTGTAGGAGGCGGGACTGCAAACTCCAGCGCAACTATCCCTACGGAGCAAAGAATTAGGGTGCCGTATTCGGAATACAAGGATGTATACGAGAAAGAATCGCACAAGGTATATTATTCTTATGATTCCCAAAATAAAACAATCGAAATAGATATAAACCCACGAATATACGAGATAGCCAAAATCATGCCGGATAGCTTTTACCAGCAGCTGTTGGATGGGTACAAAACGGGCATAAAGGCAGATAGCAAAGAGGGGAAGAAACAAAAAGCGTTCTATGCGCGAGTTGTGTATGATCGTTACAGGAAGATTGCAAGCAAGGGCGGGGCGATGAAAAAGGAAGCTCCAGAGTGGCAGAAAAAAGCATTTAATATAGCTGTCCACGGGAAGAAATGATTAATTTTGAGAATCTCGATAAATTTGCATTTCCCGGTGTCGGGAAGTACGGAATTCCTCAGATCGAGCCAATTAAGATATATCCGCAAGGCGAATTTATTCCGGTGAATTATCACTATGCGGAGAAAGAACCTGCAAGAAAGATCGTGCATTTCTTCGTGGACGATTATCAGTTTATCCGCCACTGGAACACACCGGACAAGTACATTCCGAAGCTGTTGCAGTTTGCAGCGGTATGCGCGCCTGATTTTTCCACATACACAGATATGCCGCTTGCAATGCAGGTATACAATCACTATCGTAAACACTGGCTTGCGGCATACTGGCAGCTCCACGGAATGACGGTTTATCCGACAATCTCATGGAGCGATGAGAATAGTTATGACTGGTGCTTTGACGGTGAACCTGTCGGCGGTGTTGTGGCGGTTTCCTCGGTGGGAACGCAGGCAAACGCTGAAAGCAAGCGCCTGTTCCTGCGCGGCTACGAAGAAATGATGAAACGGCTATCCCCGGAATGGGTGATCTTCTACGGCAGAGTGCCGGAAGAATGCGACTGGAACGTGATACGGGTAAAGCCGCATTACGACGATATTGTGAAACGGAGAAGGGCGGTGAGCGGATGAAGTACCCTTTTTAGCCCAGAACTATTAGACGCCATCCCGGAAGAGCTTGCAGAGCTGTTCCGAGGATTGGAAGATACGCTCCTCGATGAAATATGCAGTAGGCTTGCTCTGAAAGACCAGCTGAACGAAGTGACTGTTCAGGCAATCAGAGCGCTTCGTTCGCATGGTATCGACACGAAGGAGATTGAAAAAGCAATCCGCAAGACCTCTGGAATTAGCGAGAAGAAGCTCAAGGAGCTTTTCGACGATGTTATTGCCAGAAACCAGAAGTATTACACATCGGTTATCGACATGGCAGGGCTGACACAGCCTGATAGTCTGGTGAGCACTGCGACCATCGAAGCGATCAGCGTGCAGACGCTTGATGAATTCCATAACATCACACAGTCTATGGGATTTTTGGTGGACAAAGGCAGGACGATGCTTCCGCCCGCGCGTGCGTATCAGTGGGCGTTGGATTCTGCTGTCATGCAGATTCAGAGCGGGGCGATCAGCTACAATCAGGCGATTAAGTCTGCGGTGCAACAGCTTGCAGGCGGACTGAAAGTCGTGAACTACGGAAGCGGACACGTTGACAACATCGACGTTGCTGTTCGGAGAGCTGTCATGACCGGCGTGAATCAGATCTGCGACCAGTACACGAACCAAAGCGCAGAGTACCTTGATACGAGATACTTTGAAGTGTCTGCGCACTCTGGAGCGCGTGATAAGCCGGGAGCTTCGCCGTGGTCAAGCCACAAGGACTGGCAAGGGAAAGTCTATTACCAGAGTGAAAGCGGCGAACCTGACCCGCTGGGGCTTTACGATGACCTTGTAAAGACGACTGGTTACGGATATGTTGACGGGCTGACAGGTGCAAACTGTAGGCATCACAAATACCCGTTTGTTCCGGGAGTTTCGGAGCGAACTTACACCGATAAACAGCTTGAGCATATCGACGATGGTCTTGGCTGCACGTTTGACGGAAAGACTTACACAGCCTATGAAGCGACGCAGATGCAACGCCGAATAGAACGGCAAATCCGCGCGCAGAAGAAGCTTAGAAACGCATACAAAGAAGCTGGGCTTTCCGAAGACGCGACCGCCGCAAACATAAAGCTTCGGAGGCTGAACGCAGAATATAGCAGGTTCTGCAAGGCGGCAGGATTGCCGGAGCAACCAGAAAGAACAAAAGTTTTCTACAAATAATTTACAGGTAAAACCCGCGAAGCACTGCGGTTTTTATACAATCTATCGCCGCGAAGAATTGCGGACAAAGGAAAGGAAGATAGAAATGGCATTGACCAGAAAATTGCTGAAAGGCATGGGACTCACCGACGAACAGGTGGACACCATCATCGAAGCACATACCGATACCGTAGACGGCTTGAAGGCTGATGTCGGCAAGTACAAGTCTGATGCGGAGAAACTGCCCGACGTTCAAAAGCAGTTGGACGACCTCAAGGCGGCGGGCGATGGCGGATATAAGGAGAAGTACGAAAAGGAACACTCGGACTTCGAGGCTTATAAATCCGGAATCACAGCAAAGGAAAGCAAGGCGGCAAAGGAAAAGGCTGTTCGGGCTTACTTTGAAAGCAAAAATATCACAGGCGCAAATCTCGATCTTGCCATGCGCGGCTGCGGCGAGGAAATGACCGCGTTGGAGATGGACGGTGAGAAAATCAAGGACACAAAGAGCCTTGATGCACTTATCGAAGGAACTTATAAAGGACTTGTCTCCAAGCCTTCTGTTCGTGTGGACATGGGCGCACGGCTCAACGACGGCGGCAAGGCGATGACGAAAGACGAGATCATGCAAATCACTGACAGAGCGGAGCGGCGCGCTGCAATCGCCGCAAATATGGATTTGTTTAGAAAAGGAGACTAAAAATGACTGCTGATCCGAAACTGATTAAGAAAGCTGACCTCGCGCGCGTGCGCGAGATCGAATTTACCGAAATGTTTGGCTATTCCATCAAGAAGCTGATGGAGGCTCTTGGCGTTACCCGCAAAATCGCAAAGCAGGCTGGCACCGTGCTCAAGAGCTACAAGGCTACCGGCACGCTGGAAGATGGTGCCGTGGCGGAAGGTGAAACCATTCCACTGAGCAAGTACAAGACCGAGGCTGTGAACTACAAGGAGATCACGCTCAAGAAGTGGCGCAAGGCCACCTCTGCCGAGGCGATCACCGACCGTGGCTACGATCAGGCGGTGGAAATGACCACCGATGAAATGCTCAAGGATGTGCAGAAGGGCATCCGCAAGAGCTTTTTCGACTTCCTCTCGACCGGCACCGGCGCAGTGAGCGGTAAGAACTTCCAGACTGTTCTTGCGCAGGCTTGGGGCAATCTGCAGGTTCTTTTCGAGGATGACGAAATCGGCGCGGTCTACTTCATGAATCCGCTGGACGTTGCGGATTACCTGTCTACGGCCAACATCACCTTGCAGACCGCATTCGGCATGACTTACGTCGAGAACTTCCTCGGGCTTGGCACTGTGATCCTCAATTCCAGCGTTCCCAAGGGAAAGATTTATGCCACCGCCAAAGACAACGTTGTCCTGTACTACATTCCCGTGAACGGCGCTGATCTCGGCGAGGTGTTCGACTTCACTACCGACGCAACCGGCTACATTGGCATCCACGAGGAACCCGATTACACCAACATGACCGCATCGGACACCGTCATTAACGGCATGGAGCTTTTTGCCGAGCGCATTGACGGCGTGGTCGTCGGCACCATCGACAACGGCACGCTCGGTTCCCTGACGGTCACCTCTGCTGCTGGATCTAAGAGCGGCGATACCAAGCTGACCGTATCTCCGGCAAAGGCTGCGGCGGGTAACAAGTATAAGTATGCGTCCGGTGCCTCTGCCGCGACCGTCGCTTACGGTGACAATGTTGCCGGTTGGAACGATTGGGACGGCAAGAGCGACCTGACCATTGCAAGCGGCCAGACCGTGACAGTGGTTGAGTGCGACGGAAATTACCACGCGCTTAAGAGCGGCAATGCGAGCGTGACGGCAAAGTGATAAGGAGGCGGCGCTGATGACTTACGCAGATTTTGAATTTTACTCTGGCTGCTACTACGGCAGCGTGAGTGAAGAGGATTTCCAGCGTCTGGCCGTCCGCGCTAGCTCCTTCCTCGATTATTACACGCAGAACCGAGTAAAAGACTACGCGGATCTCGAAGCCGTTAAAATGTGCTGCTGCGCTCTGGTCGATCAGTATATGCTGATCGACACGGCGCAGGAGCTTGCCAGAAAGAATGTGTCCGCCGGGCTTGCATCTGAAGAAGGAGAATTGCAGAGCGAGACTGTAGGCGGCTATTCCCGGACGCTTCGCAGCGGCGGAGATTCTTCCGTATCCGCATTGAAAGCGGCTTCGGAGGCGAAGAATGCCCTTGCAAGCGTAGCGCGTGAATATCTAGCCCATACCGGGCTGCTTTACAGAGGCAGGTGTTTAGCATGTACGCCCCCCACACCGTAACAATCTACAACGTCACGCAGGAGCAAGACCAGGATTTCAATGACACGCAGAAGCGCTACATCACAGTGATTCGCAGCGTAATGCTCCAAGCGTCGAAAGCTGCCAACGTCCGCGCGAGCGGGCTTGAAGGAGCAGATGCGGTGAATCTGTACATTCCGTTCTCTGCGGTTGCTGTAGACGGCGTGACGGGCGCAGAAAAGCGCTACGTCGGCCCGCAAGAATTCTGGCGTGCAACTGATAAAAGCAAGATCTGGACGTTGTCCACGGACGGGAACGGCGGCACGACCTTCTTTGCGAAGGGTGAAGTAGTCGAACCGGACAAGACGGAAGAACAGATTGAGATGCTTTACGACGATGTGTACAAAGTGACAAAGGTGGACATGAAGGACTTCGGCAGTCCTTCTATGCAGCACTGGCAGGTCGGAGGCTCGTGATGCTGAAATTCAGCGTAAAGGCAGACGGATTTGACGCGCTGCAGGAAAAGCTCGCGCAGGCCTGCACCAAAGCGGAGCATATTGTTGCAACGCAGGTGCGGAAGGACACAAGCCCATATGTGCCGTTCCTGACTGGTTCTCTCAACGAGAGGACGCGGGTTGTGGGAAATTCTGTTGTCTACCCCGGCCCGTATGCGCGATTTTTGTACTACGGGAAAGTCATGGTAGATCCGGAGACCGGGAGCACATACGCGCCGAAGGGCGGCACGAAAGTGCTAACCGACAAAAACCTTGTGTTTAACAAGTCCGGACACGCACAAGCACAGGCGCACTGGTTCGAGGCTTCAAAGGCTGAGAACCTTGATAAATGGATCCGTGTTGCGGATAAGGCGGTGAAAAATGGTCTCTGAAAAGCAAAGAAAACTGGTATCCGCAAAGGAAGAGCAGGACATTGCCCGAAAAATGATGATCTGGGCAAACGCCTTTTCCGATGACGACATGCCAGCTGCAACGATCAACTACGAATTCCTCGCCGCCGACTCGGCAAGCATGGCCCTGTCCGCCATTCAGGGCGCGTACATCACACGAAAATTCATCCTCGGCGGGCATGAGGCGGAATATCAATTCAAGATCATCGCCCGCATCAAGCCCGGAAACAGCAACGACAAGCGCCTGAAATGCGACGCCATGCTGAACCGCTTCGGGGATTGGGCCACGCAGAACCCGCCGGATTTGGGCGACGGGATGCGCGTCCGGCGCATGGAAGCTGTCAGCCGCTCGGCCCTGTTCGCCCGGTATGAGGACGGCACAGAGGATCATCAAATTCTAATGAAACTGACATATGAGGTGATTTAACTATGGCAAATAAATACACAATCGCGGCAAAAAACGGCGAGAGCGCAGTCCGTGAAATGCTGATTACCGCTCTGGACACCAGCGACAGCACCACATCGAAGTGGTCGGCGATGGGCGTCAAGGTGACGGAGAGCTCCATCAACTACGATTGGGGGCAGGAAACGAAGAAGGACATTCTGGGGCACGTGTACACGAACGCACAGACACCAGAAATGACACAGAGCTTTTCCGGCAGTGAGATTGTAGGCGGTGACGACGTGATGAACCATCTGCTCAATCTTGCAGTCGTGGAGAAGAACCATGCCGCTCTGGTAAATCAGAAATGCCTGATCATCCACACATACCTGCAGGACTCCGCAGGGAAGTCGTTTGCAGAGCAGTATGACGCCTGCGCGGTGCTCGTCACGACAGACGGAGGCGAGGGCGGCGGCGTTCTTGCTTCGGACATTGAAGTGACATACGGCGGAAACAGGACAACAGGAACCGCAGCGCGCGGTTCGGATGGAACCATCACGTTCACGCCGGATTCGGATTAAGGAGGCTGCATAAATGCCTGAAATCAAATTTGAAACCGGTATCGTATCGTTCAAGCTGAACGACGCGGCGGAAGTCTCCTTCAACCCGACCGACAGCGCATTTGTCGAACAGATCTTCAACACCTTTGACGAGCTGGACAGGAAGCAGGAGGCGTATAAGGCCGAAGTCGACCACTGCGCGGACAAGAAGGAGATTTTCGCCATTGCCCGCCGCCGCGACGCGGAAATGCGGGACATGATCGACGGTCTGTTTGCCAAGCCTGTCTGCGCAGACCTGTTCGGCACTATGAACGTCTACGCGCTGGCCGACGGCCTGCCAGTATGGTGCAACCTCATGCTGGCCGTGATCGATCAGATCGACACGAGCTTCGCGGCAGAGCAGAAGAAGACCAACCCGAGGATTGCGAAATATACAGATAGATGGAAAACGCGCAGACCCCCTGTTCGCGAAATATATTGATAGATGGGGAAAGTGATCTATTCCCTGCCGACCTCTGTTGAGGTCGACGGAACAGAATACGCGATCCAATCTGATTACCGCGCAATCCTCGATATCCTCGTAGCCCTGACAGACAGGGAACTGGACGAGCGGGACAAGGCGGAAGCGGCGCTGACCATCTTCTATCCCGACTTCGAAGAAATGCCCGTCAGCGACTATCAGGAAGCCCTGAACCAGTGCTTCCGCTTCATCGACCACGGGCAGGAGAATCGAGAGAAGAGAAAGCAGCCAGAGATCATGTCATGGGCGCAGGACTTTGATCTCTATATTGCGCCTATCAACCGAATCGCGGGCTGCGAGGTCAGGGCGCTGGAATACCTGCATTGGTATTCGTTTCTATCGTACTATCAAGAAATCGGAGATTGCCTGTATGCACAGGTGGTTTCTATCCGCGATAAAAAGGCCAGAGGGAAGAGCCTCGACAAACAGGAGAGGGATTTCTACCGGCGCAACCGGGATATCGTCGATCTGAAGACAACATACTCGGAGGCCGAAGCCGACCTGCTTGCCGTATGGGGAGTCGGGACAAAAAACAGCCGCCCCGGTTAAGGGGCGGCAGCAGGAAAAACTTATTTTTTATACTCGAAAACGATTTCGCTACCCCAGAAGCTTGGAGAGAATCGAATCTCGATCTCACTCCAATCCTGCGGCGCTTCATATCCGACGACACCTTTCATTTTCTTCCCGGCGGCAATCGTGCCGTCAAGCTGCGGCTCGTCGGAACTCATCATGGCGGTGAGGCTGAGGCTGGTTGTATAGCCATCAATGTAGCTTTCGAATGAAAGCATGGTGCTGGACGCAATATCGCGGGATGAATTGTTTTCGATCTCGAATTCGCACAGAACAAAGACCTTTCCATCATCCGGCGAGACGTAATTTTGGCCGGAATTCTCGGTAACACTGAGCAACGTGACCGTCACGTCGTCCAGAACGACCTGATCCCCAACGTCAAATGTTTCGAGGCTGGAATCAGTCTGCTGTTGTGGTTGCTGCGAAGAAGAACTTGATTCCCCAACCTTTTCGGGCTTGGAAGACAACCCGCAGGAAGCAAAGGCCGCACCGATAAAGACAGCGAGGCAAAGAAACACAATCAAGGCAGTCAGGCAACCGCTGGGACGTTTCGCCTGCTTCTTGGTTTTTAGCCCGCCAACAACGTCAACGCGGTTCGAGGCGTTGATTTTGATGGTAAAAAAAGCATTCTGCTGCCCTTCGGCAATAACAAAGGATATGGTTTTATCCAGACGGCGATACCGGTAAAAAGAAAGTTCGTGCTGGCCCGGAGCGGCCACAGCTCGAAGTTCTTCACCGTTTTTCAGCGTGCCGACATCACAGCCATCCAATGCAACGCCGACGGTCAGGCCAGAACCGTAAAAAGAATTGTCCCGGCTAATTTGGATAATGCAATCACTCATATTTCTTACCTCCTTACTTGGAAGATAACACAAATAATGACAAAAATCAACCGAAAAGGTGGCGAAAATATGGCAGATGGGAAAATTGTGGTCACCGTCGACGCGGACGCGAAAAAGGCACAGAAAGAGCTGGATACGCTGTCTGCGAAAATCGACAAGATGGAAGCAAAGCTGAACGAGGACACCGGAACGCAGAGCGGGCTTAAAAAGGAGCTGGACGCTGCGCTTCAGTCCGCAAAGCAGACGGAAGACGCGCTGAAATCGCTCCGCTCGGAGGCTGACCGCCTAAAGGGCATCACGTCCGGAAGCGCTTCGGCTAATCCAGCGGAGTACATAGACGCTTATTCTCGACAGGCGGAGGTTGCTGCGCAGATCAAAGAGCAGGAACAGCTGCTGGTGCAGCAAAACAAAACGGCGGAAAAGCTTGGGAGTCAATATGCAAAGATCACCGACAAGGTGATAACCCAGACTGATGCGCTTGACGCTGCAAAGGCTAAAGCCGGAGAGCTGGTGCAGCAGATCACAGACGCCAGCGGAGCCTCGGCCCGCATGGCCGAAGCGTCGGCGCGCGTCGAAAAAAGCATGAATAAATTCGGGAGAAGATTAAGCGGGGTACTGAGGAGCGCGCTGGTCTTTACTGTCCTGTCCCGCGGCCTTTCCCAGCTGCGCAGCTGGCTCGGGGAGACGATCATGCAGAATGAGGCGGCCCGTGCATCTATCGCGCAGCTGAAAGCAGCTCTTCTGACGCTTGCACAGCCGATCCTCGAAGTCGTGATCCCGGTTTTTGTGAAGCTGGTCAACATTCTGGCACAAGTCGTGACGGCAATCGCAAAGTTTTTCGGTATGCTGTCCGGGAAAAGCTGGAGCGCGCAGGTATCTGCCGCGAAGGGACTGAACGCCGAGAAAGAGGCGCTGGAGGGCGTAGGTTCTGCCGCAGAAGACGCAAGCAAAAGCATGGCCGGATTTGACGAGATCAACCAGATCACCAGCAATCAGGCGTCCGGCGGCGGAGGCGGGGCGGGCGGCGCTGCCGACTCGAGCGGGATCACGCCGGATTTCTCGAATCTGGATCTTGCCGAAGATAAGCTGAACGACATCCTCGGCATTGTCGGCGCGATCGCGGCCGGACTGCTCGCGTGGAAGATCGCCAGCATGTTTACAGACAGCTTAAGCAAGATCGGCGGCATCGCACTTGCGGCCGCAGGCGCGTTTGCGCTTGTCTATTTCTGGCTGGACGCATGGAACAACGGTATCGACTTGACTAATTTTCTCGGGATGCTCGCCGGGCTTGCGGCCCTTGCTGGCGGACTCGCAATTGCATTCGGGCCGACCGCTGCGGCAATCGCTCTCGTGGTAGGTGGCCTTGCGATGTTAGTCGTCGGGATCAAAGATGTGATCGAAAACGGCTTTACGCTGGAAAACACACTGACCATCATCGCCGGACTACTTGCCGCCGGTATTGGGATCAGCATCCTGACGGGCAGCTGGATTCCGCTCCTGATTGCCGGGTTTGTTGCCGCTTTGGTGGCACTTGTTTCCTTTACCGGGCACGGGGAAGAGCTGATTCAAGGGCTGAAAAAAATCATAGACGGATTCGGGAAGTTCTTCAAGGGCGTGTTTACGGGAGACCTGAAACTTGCAGCGGAAGGTGCAAAGCAGATCTGGGAAGGGCTTAAGCAGACGTGGAACGCGATTGTAAACTCCATCAAGGACGCGTGGAACGCATTTATTACATGGCTGCAGGGTAAGAACCCGGCACTTGCTGCGATTTTTGAAACGATCGGAAAGCTGTTCTCCGACCAGTACAACGCATGGAAAAAGATCCTCAGCGGCCTTATTACCTTCCTGACCGGCGTATTCACCGGAGACTGGAAGAAAGCATGGAACGGTGTCCTAGATATTCTGAAAGGCGTTTGGAATCTCATTGTCGGCACGGTCGAAGGCGCGATTAACTTTATCATTGACGGAATTAACCTTTTGATTTCCGCTTTGAACAAAATCCACTTTGAAGTTCCAGATTGGGTTCCGCTTGTTGGCGGAAAATCATTTGGCATCAACATCACGCCTGTTTCCCGTGTATCGCTCCCCCGCCTAGCCTCCGGCGCGGTCATCCCGCCGAACCGGGAGTTTATGGCTGTGCTGGGAGACCAGAAAAGCGGAACGAATATCGAAACCCCGCTTGCCACAATGGTGCAGGCGTTCAAGCAGGCCATGAACGAAACGGGCGGCATGGGCGGCAGACAGATCACGGTTGTTATGCAGCTCGACCACAGAGAACTTGGACGCGCGGTGTATAACCTTAACAACGAGGAAACACAGCGCGTCGGAGTGAAGCTTGCGGGGGTGAAGGCATGACAAGCATTTTGAGCCTTGACGGCAAGGAGTATCCGAATCTGCATGTTGTGAGCCTAAAGCGTTCGTTTTCCGTCCTCGACGGCGATAACGCGGGCCGCGTGATGACCGGCGCGATGACGCGCGACATTATCGGTACATTTTACAATTACAGTTTGGAGATCGATCCTGTTTCGTCTGATCTTGCAGAATATGATGCGTTTTACGAGAACATTTCCGCGCCGGTCGATAGCCACGTTCTGACTGTCCCGTATGCGCAATCTGTTTTGACGTTTGATGCCTATGTGGCAAACGGAGAAGATGAACTTGTATCAAGATACGGCGATAGGAGCGAATGGCAGAACTTATCGATTAACTTTGTTGCAATGAAACCGAAGAGGGTTCCGGTATGAGCGTTCGAGTGATTTATGAGGACGTTGCGGTAGGCGCGGCGGAGGCGGCCAGCGTGGCGAGTACCGCCGCGCAGCCGATCTCCGACCTGTCCCTGCTGACATACGGCGCAGAGCCGGTGACCGTTGCGACGAACGAGCTGAACCAATGGAAACTGGACGGCTCCCGTCCGATCCTCACGACCGAGCGGGCGGCGTTCTGGTCTTCGGCTCCGAGCAAAGCGGACTGCACCTTTGACGCGAACCCGACGCTGACTATCACGCTGGACGGCACGTTCGCAAGCTCCGGCATTTACCTCTATTTTGACGGTGGCACCGGCGACTATTGCAGCGCCCTGACCATGACGTGGTACAACGGCGAGACAACCGTCGCGTCGCAGGACTTCACGCCGGACGGCCAGAAATATTTCTGCGCCAAGCCAGTCACGGGCTACAACAAGCTCGTGATTGAGCTGAAAAAGACGAGCCTGCCGTACCGCTATGCGAAGCTCCGACAGATATTCTTCGGCATCGTCCGGGAATTCGAGCGGGAGGATCTGCGCAGCGTCAACGTCACCGAGGGTGTCAGCGTGATCTCCGACGACGTGGAGATCAATACGCTGGATTTCACGCTCGACAACTCAGACGATATTGACTTCATTTTTCAGGAAAAGCAGCCCGTCAGCGCCTACGACGGCGCAAAGCTGATCGGCGTCTTTTACATCAAGAGCTCGTCCCGGTCGAGCGAACGGCTCTATGATGTATCCTGCCAGGACGCGCTCGGCATTCTGGACGACGAGCCCTTCGCGGCGGCGGTCTACAGCAGCAAAAACGCGAAGGAGCTGATAACCTCGATTCTCGGCGCGCACTTCACGCTGGACTTCGACCCTGCGCTGGAAGACGAGACCGTAACCGGCTATATCCCGGACTGCACGAAACGAGAAGCGCTGCAACAGATCGTTTTCGCGCTTCGTGCGACCATTGACACAAGCGCGTCGCGTGGCGTGCGCGTCCGGAGGCTCACAGCAGCCTCTCCTGCCACGATTCCGCTTGATCGGACATACACGGGCGGCAGCGTTGAAACGGCGGCAGTGGTCACGGAGATCCGCGTGACGGCACACAGCTATTCGGCGTCCGGAAGCGGGGAGAACGTGGAGGTCGGCGGTACGACCTACTATCACACGACGTCTGTCACGTCCAAGACCAATCCGAACGCCACCACACAGACCAAGCCGAACGTCATCGAGGTACGCGACGCTACGCTGGTCAACAGCGACAACGTTGCCGCCGTCGCGCAGCACGTCTTTGACTACTATATGCGCCGTCAGACGCACAGTGTCAAAATTGTCATGGACAAGGAAGCCCCGGGCGATTACGTGCAGACCACAACGCCGTGGGGCACGAAGATCACCGGAACGATCACCAGTATGGGCATTCGCCTCAGCGGAATCGCAGCGGCAGAATGCAAGATTATCGGCACATAGAACGGAGGTGCGACATTTGGTACAGGGAGATTCGTATAACCTTAGTGTTACCATCAAGAATAAAGGACAGCCGCTGGACGTTGCAAGCGTTGAAAAGGTGGAAATTTCTCTGCTTTATCTGCAAAAGAGCTATCCGGGAGAGATCGGATACGAGGACGGAAAGTTTCTGTTTCCCCTCACCCAGCAGGAGACCTTTCGGCTCCCGAAGCTCTGCCAGATGCAGGTGCGCGTGAAATTCAAGAGCGGTGACGTGATTGGCTCGGAGATCAAGCAGATCGACGTTGCGCACGCGCTTTCAAAGGCGGTGTTGTGATGGGCGGCATTGAATTTGAACTCAAGAACCGCGACCCGATCGACGTTTCCTTTAACGTTTCCGTGCGTGCTGGCGGCGGCTCCGGCGGCGGCTACAACATCGGCCCCGGCCTGAAGCTGGACGCCGAAACCAACACCCTGTCCGTCGATACGGCGGACGCAGTCGAAAAGGACAACACCAAGCCTGTCACCTCCGCCGCTGTGTTTGCGGAGGTAGGCAACATCAACGCGCTGCTCGCGACGATTTAAGGAGAGGATTTTATGAGCACACAGACTGAAATTACAAGATTGCAGACCGCGCGGAACAAGCTGCGCACATGGCTCGTCGGCCTCGGCCTCGCCGCGAGCACGGACAAGCTCGGCGCGCTGGCCGACAAGGCTGCAGCCATCAAAAATCAGGGCGCGGTTGACGCGCAGGTCAAGGAAGGCGAATCCTACACCGTCCCCGCGGGATATCACAACGGCTCCGGCACGGTCAAGGGCGTCTCCGGCGGCGGCAACTACAACCTCCAGGCCAAATCCGTCACGCCGACGAAGGAGCAGCAGTCCATCACACCAGATCAGGGCTATTACGGCCTGTCCGGCGTGACCGTCGGCGCGATCCCGGAAAACTTCCAGGACGTCTCCGCCACGACCGCCGCGCCCGGTGACGTGCTGGCGAATAAAGTCTTTATCGACGCCGACGGCGTGACGCAGGCTGGCACCATGCCGGACAACGGCGCGGTCGAAAAGGTGCTGGACGCCACGACCGGGAACCAGGAATACACCGTACCGGCGGGCAAGCACTCCGGAACGGGCAAGGTAGCCATCGCGCTGGAAACCAAGTCCGCCACGCCTGCCGAGGCCGCGCAGGACATCACGCCCACGAAGGGCAAGGTTCTCGGCAAGGTAACCGTCGGCGCGATCCCGGCCAAATACAAGGACGTTTCCGGCGTCACGGCCGCAGCCGCTGACGTGCTGGACGGAAAGTTCATCGTGCTGGCCAATGGCAGCAAGGTAGAGGGCACCATGGCCAACAACGGCGCGATTGCAAAGACCATCGACGGCCTCACGCAGACCAGCGTAGCCATTCCCGCAGGCTATACCTCCGGCGGCACAGTCGGCCTGACAGACGACATCGAAAACGCCCTCGCCGCGATTTAAAGGAGGAACAGACATGAGCGTACAGACAGAAATCGATCGCATTATCACGGCAGTCGGCGCGGCGTATGACGCAGTGGAGGCCAAAGGAGGCACAGCCCCTGCGGCACAGACCATCGAAGGGCTTGCCGCAGTAATCGGTACGATTCAGACCGGAATCGCTCTGCAGCTGATCGTAACAGTATCTGCCGGTGCGACGGTCACGGCGACAAACGGCTCCAAAACGATAACCGGAACATCTGACAGCACCGGAGTTTGTACGCTTACCGTTCCGGAGATCGGCACATGGAGAGTATCCGCTACGCTGGACGGGAAAACATCTGACACAAAAGCCGTAGCTATCACGGACAGCTACGCGGTGTCGCTTAATTTTGTATATCCGACACTGAATAAAAATACTTGGGAAACAATAAAAAATATATCCGACGCGGGACAGGGCGCGAACTATTGGAGCATTGGCGACCGAAAGGCGGTAACGCTAAACGGCACGGTTGGACATCTTACACTATCTAATTACACAATATACGCATTTGTCATTGGATTCAACCATAATGCGAGCCTAGAAGGGGAAAACCGTATTCATTTCCAGTTAGGCAAAACGGCGCTCTCCGGCGGTACGGACGTGTGTTTCTGCGACAGTTACTATACCTCGCCCGTTTCGATAACCGGCTATTTCTCTATGAACAGTAGTGCAACGAACTCCGGCGGATGGGCGAGCTCGCAAATGCGTACAAATATTTGCGGGACAAGCCTCTCGAGCTATTCCGGAACGATTATCGCAGTCATTCCGGCGGCGCTCCGTGCAGTCCTAAAGTCCGTTACCAAGTACACGGACAATACGGGAAATAATAGCACATCCGCGAGTGCGGTCACGGCGACAAAGGATTACTTTTTCCTCCTCTCGGAGTTTGAGGTTTTCGGGAGCATTTCGAGAGCAAACTCGAACGAGGCGAGTAAGCAAGCGCAGTACGCCTATTATTCCGCTGGAAACAGCAAGGTAAAGTACAAGCACAACGGAACGAGCACCGCCGCTCGTTGGTGGCTCCGTTCTCCGCTTGCGAGCAGCTCCGACGGTTTCGAGAATGTGAACACCAACGGGACAGTCGAAGACCGAACCGCGCGCGCTTCCTTCGGCTTCCCACCCGGCTTTTGCGTATGAGGGAAAAGCGCATGGAGTATATCGTGTATAAGCGTTTCCGCGGGAATGGCATCGATGGAGAATTTAATCTCCGATATGGAACTGCGGTATCGGAGATTGAAGGGTTCCTGTTTGCAGCAGATGGCAGGCGGATATGCGCTGCGACATCCGAAAACGGATGGGAGCATTTTAGGCAGAATACACCAGAGGGCGCGATGCGGCAGGAAATGCTTGAACGCCTTTATCGCTGGTATGAAAAAAACGGCTGCGGCGAAGACTTTACGGATGAAAAATGGCCGGGGCAGGAAAACGGCTACTGGAAAAATCGGTTGAGAACCGCAAGTACAGAGCGATTGGAGAAAATCTATCAAGAGAAATTTGGAGGGACGCCATGTATGCAGTAAAACAGGACGGCGCGTTTGCCGGGTATGCAGACAGTATTGTGCCCATTCGACTACACGGCAACGGTTGTTATGTCCCGTGCAAGGAAGATCAAGCAGAAGGATTTTGCGCTAAGATGGCTGTGATTATTACAGATAGAGAAGGAACTGAACATCAGGTGCTTTCTGACATGGTGTTTCATCTCACAGACCATACGCTGAAAGGTACTGAGCCAGAAGGCAGCTATGAGGAAATGGGCGCGGCACTGCCACTCACAGATGCAGAAACAGCGGCGAAAATTTTACTTGGGGAGACAGATTGATGAGTTACACAGAAAGAGCCAGAGCATTGAGACCCTATATTGAAAAAGCGTCTATTAGCTTACCCGATGAGGATGCACTGCAAGCAGTAGAGTTATTCCCACAGTGGGTGACAGGCCATTCTTACGCGGTCGATGATCGGCTGCAATACAATGGCGTATTATATCGCGTGGTGCAGGCGCATACCTCACAGGCAGACTGGACACCGGATATTACACCGGCACTGTTTGTGATCGTTTCACTAGAGGAATGGCCGGAATTTGTGCAACCTACGGGTGCGCATGATGCCTACAATAAGGGTGACAAGGTGACGTTTGAAGGCAAGCATTACATCAGCTTGATTGACGGGAATGTATTTTCACCAGCGGAATATCCGGCTGGTTGGCAGGAACAGGCGTAATTTACGAGAAGAAGGGAGAACACCATGGACACCAAGACCATCATCGTTACCCTCGTCACCGACCGGACGCAGGCGGATGTGGAGCGGGTGCGGGAGCTGGCGGCGAAGGGGTTCGCGGCCATGACTGCAGCCGAGCGGGCGGAATGGCTGGCCGGGATGAAGGGCGCGTACAACGCTTCCGATCTGAACCGCGTGGGAACAGCCCTGAACTATCTGGCGGGGCGACTCGCCTCGATCTGCGGGAAGAGCATTACGTGGACGGCAAAAACAGATTGGGCCGTAACGGACATTATAACGGCATCACAGGCCGAGGCATACCGCAAGCAGGTGCAATCCATCCGGGACGCGCTTGCGTATCCTGCCGGGACGCCGGACGCGCCGCAGCTGGCGCGCCTGACCTACACCGGCGCAAATGATATCGAGCGCATTCTGGTGCTCTGCGAGGACTTAATCGTCAACGTTGCAAAATCTTTTCGCCACACCGGCGCGGCGGAGTGCGCCGCAGGAGGATTACTCACATGAAAGATAGGCAGCCAACACAGGTTTTATCCAACGGCGCGATCCGGTACGGCATTTATAATGCTGACGGAAGCCTGAACCACTACGAATACATGAAGCGCGAGGACGCGCCCACCGTCGAGGGAACGCCCCTTAACAAGGCAAATCTCCTGTCCGATGCAACCGCCGCGAAGATCTGGCCCGGCTCGAAGAAGCCGGACGACCCGACCGTGAACGACGCGCTCGGCAAGCTTTCGGAGGGTACGGCCAAAGTCGGCGACATCGCTATCACGTCTCGCACAGACCTCTCCGACGCATGGCTCCCGTGCGACGGGCGCACTGTATCGCAGGAACAGTATCCAAAATTGTTTTCTGTGCTCAGAAGCTCTGCCGCGCCGCTTCCGTGGGCGTTGAAGTCATCGAATATTCAACCTGGATTTGTGTGGTATCTGAATGGGGAATGGGTCGGCCTACACGACAGAAAGTTCTGGACGTCGCCCGATTTGGGGACGTGGACGCAGCAGGCGGATATGCCGCCCGGACTCTCGTTGGTATCGGATGTGCAGTATGCAAACGGCACTTATTACGCTGTTTTTTCCGGAGACTCCACAGAGTTAAACGGAGTGTACACAACGCGTAGCCTTGATACGCCGTTTGCGCTATATGCAAGCGGCAGCCTGCCTGGAAGCTCTGGACTGAAGATGTTTATTACGCCAAACGTTCTGTATATCTACGTAGTAAGAGGCGAATACGGAGCCTATAACAATTACACGGGAAGACAAGTAAGTGCCAGCTACGTAAACCAAACAACAAAGGAAATAGTAAGCATCCCAGATTTTATCAGCGGAATTGTATTTTACGCCGAAGAAAAGGACTGCTTTTACAAGCTGAACTGTAGCACCAGCGGCACACTGAAGACTTCAAAGGCAAAAACCCTGATCAATCCGACGTGGGAGGCAGTCAGCAGCGTAAACATCGAAGAATTAACTCCGTCCTTCAACCAGCCGTCGACGTACACCTATCACGCCCTAATGTCGGCTTACCACTGTGGCGCAAATATAATTGCTTTTTTTGCACTGGTGAACGCTGCTTTCTCTGGCGCGGGAACCACGATGTATAGCGGATATATGGTATACAGGTATTCTGCGGACTACGGTGCAACGTGGGAAAACGGGAAGGTGGTTTCCTACAAAACCGATAGCTACTTGCTCGACAACTATACGAACGGCAAATACGAAAACGGGCTTTTGGTGCTTTCGGAAACCGCAAGCGAATCTGAAAGTGCTGATCGAGCGGAAAAGATCATTGCAATCAGCGCTCCAGCATCCGGCCCGGTATATGGAGATGTACTGGGGAGCAGCGTCGACAGTATTGCACTATCGCCGGACGGGGAGGCGGCATACATATCGTCGAATGGGCTGGCGTACTGCGATTATAGCGCGGCGGGAAAAGAAATCCCTACCATCGGGACGGACACAAGAAGCAATGCCTACATCAAGGCGCTGGAGGAATAGCCATGCGGGATAGAATCGGCACAAACGATCTCGCAAACGGGGCCGTCCGCTACGGGGTGTATGACGCGGCGGGAAGCCTTCTGCGGTATGAATGGCTTCGCCCGGAGGACGAGCCGCTGGAAGCCGGGACGCCGCTCACGGCCGGGAACCTGCTGACGGCACAGAGCGCTGCAAAGATCTGGCGAGCGGGCGACGCACCGGCGAACCCGATGGTAAATGAGGCATTCGGGAAGCTGTCGGAGCCGAATTATCACGTCGGCGATATCCTTACGACCGTCCGCGTCCTCTCTGCCCCGTGGCACGCGTGCGATGGCTCAACCTTCGATCAGACTGCATACCCGGCCCTCTACGCCGTCCTCGGCGGCACGACGCTGCCGACGATCAGCTATTCCAGCGATACCACCACCTACATCAAAATGGCGGACGATTAGCCCGGCAAATAAAAGAGAAAGGTACAGAAAAATGGACACCAAAACCATCATCGTCACCCTCGCCTGCGCCGCGCTTGGCTCATCCGCGCTGACGGCGGTAGTCAATGCCATCGTCAGCGCGATACAGAAAAAGCGCGGCAAGGCCACATCGCAGGATACGCACCTTGCAGAGATCGACAAAAAGCTCGGGAAAATGCAGGAGCATCAGGATGAGCAGTATTTGGCTATCCTCCGCCTCACGATCATGAGCGAGGAAATGCCAATGGCTGAACGTCTGATTGCCGGGCAGAAATACGTCACACTCGGCGGGAACGGCGACGTGAAGAAGTTTTTACACCAGCTGGAGGCGCAATGCGGGCATAGCAATGGAGTTTAGCAAGAAATGGCTGATTTGCAGCGCGCTCGTCAGCCTCGCGCTCATCATCGCCTGCGCGGCAGGCGCAGGCCTGACGGAGATCACGCTTGCGGTGCTGGCCGAAACAACGGCTTCCAGCGGCTTTTACCTCTGGAAAGCCAAGAACGAGAACCGCGCGAAGTACGCGCAGAAGTACATGGATAAATGGGCCGCAAAATACGGCCCGGAAGCGGCAGCACGCATCGCAGAGATCGTGCTGAAGGACTGAAAGGAGTATACTTAATGAAAAAACTGTTTATCTCTCAGCCTATGAAGGAAAAGACCAACGAGGAAATTCGGAAAGAACGTGAAGATGCGATCTTCTGCGCAAAGGAGCTGATGGGCGATGAAATCGAAGTAATTGACAGCTTCTTTGAAAACGCTCCGGCGGAGGCAAGGCCACTGTGGTATCTTGGCGAATCGCTGAAACTGCTGTCTACGGCTGACGTTGCGTACTTCGCCTCCGGTTGGAAGAACGCCCGCGGCTGCAAGATCGAGCATATCTGTGCGGAGCAGTACGGCATCAATATCGTGGAAGCGTGAAAGGAGCATACATATGGAAAACATCAAGAAGCGGCTCGGCAATCTGCTGAGCGTCAAATCTATCGTCACGCTGGTGCTGACGGCGGTATTTGCGTACATGGCAGTCGCCGGGAAGATCTCGCAGGACTTTATGATGGTGTATACCGTCGTGATCGCGTTTTACTTTGGAACACAGAGCCAGAAAGCGCAGGACGCGATTGACAACGCCACGAAGGAGGATGCGCAGAAATGAGTATCAAAATTGGGCAGGCCAGTCTTGGAGAAACCGGAGGACGCAACCAGCAGCCCGGCAACCAGACCGGGCGGGAGCTGAATATCTCCAACTGGTACAATGGCCGCTGGCTCGGCATCTTGCGCTACAAGAGCCGCAAAAAGGCCGAGCTGGCCGCGCAGACGTGCGAGGCGGCCATTAAGAACCGGAACATCGGCTACGACATGGACAACAGGAACACGGCGTATGAGGCCGCCAGAGCCGTCGGGTGGGACGTGAGCAGGATCGCAAAGCCTGTGGAGACGGACTGCTCCGCGCTCATGATGCTCTGCGCTGTGGCCGCAGGCTGCGCGTCGGTAGAAGCGCTCTACCGTCGGCAGGGCAACAGCTGCACGACATACTGCATGCTGCACGATTGGCCAGCAACGGGAGATTTTGTGCTGCTGACCGGCAGCAAGTATCTGACGACGGACGCCAATCTCCTGCGCGGGGACGTGCTGGTAAGCGAGGGCCATACCGTGATGGCCCTCGAAGATGGAAAAAATGCAGAGGAGGAAACTGAGATGGTAGAAAAGAGCAAAATCATCGTGGACGGCAAGGAAGTCGCCGTTGAGCGCATCCTGAAAGACGGCACGAACTACGTCAAGGTGCGCGATCTGGCCGCCGCGCTGGATCTCGAAGTCAGCAACAAGGGCAATATCGCCGTGCTGAATCACAAGGAAAAGTAAGGAGGCGGGGCCTATGTCGCCGCAGGCGCGGGCCAAGCTGCCGCCAGAGCTGGGCCGCCTGACCCGCAAGGATATGGAGGCCGTGATCTATCAGGCCAATCTTGGCCGGGAAAATGAGAAGATCGCGCAGCTCTATTTTGTGGATAAGCTTCCCCAGGTAGATGTTGCAACAGAGCTGTTTCTGGGCCGCGCCACGGTCCAGCGCCGCCTGCCGGAGATCATGCGGGAGATGCAGCGGACATCCAGCAAACTGTATAACTGAGATAAGCGCCGAGAAATCGGCGCTTATTTTTTGAAAAAACTATTGACATATACGGTATTACGGTATATAATAGGTGCATAAGATGAAGCAAAACAAAACCAACTACGGAGGGTACAGCGATGGCAAAGGCGAAGATCACTTGCAAATGCGAAATCTGCGGAGGCACGTTCGAACACGTCCGCACTTGCGTAAACCGCAGCGACGCAGATTCCTATGCAGAATGGGCTGCGGAACACGTTACTGTTTGCCCGTCCTGCTATGCCGCAGCAAAAAAGGCAGAGGCGGCGTCTAAACTGAATGCGTACATTGCCGAGAACTTCGGTGCCGAGCATCCGCTTCCCAAGATCAGCGGCGTTTCCGAAAAGCAGATTTCCTATGCAGAGGCCCTGCGCGACGAATTCATCTCTCGTGATCTTGCGGGCTGCCACGTAAAGCTCGCCAGATTCTTCGCGGTGGAAGATAAAGTCCGGCTCGAAAACATGAGTGAAGAATGGCACGCCGCAGCAGAGAAGCGAGCGGAATCGGAAGGCCTGTCCGTCGAAGCATGGTTCACGAAAAACCGCCCGGCAATCGTAGCCCGCACTTCCAAGATTACAATCGTCGATGTTGTAAAAAAGCTTGAGCTGATCGTAACGGAGTCCAACGCGTCGAAGCTCATTGACGCGTTGGGCTGAGAAGGAGGAAACAACAATGGAAAACGTAGAGGAAATCACCAGAATCATGAAGGCCGGAAGCGCCGCCGGTCGCGCGCAGGAACCGATGCGGTTTGAGACGCAGGAGGAACGCAACGCATGGTATGAGGAACAAACGGAAATTCTGGCGAAGGTTATGGCTCCAGTAGGAGACGAACCTTACGACAAGAACCTGCAAGGGCATAAGATTGCGGACCGTTTCGCGGATATCCATACATTCGAAATCTACAGACTTACCAATATCCGATACATTATCGGAGACTTTGAAACTTATGAAGAGTACGCGGCTCACTGCTGGGCGGAGGAAGAAGCCTGGTTTGATAAGCTGCGAGCAGATTTAGAGGAGGAATAAAAAATGATTGCACATCTTTACCGCATCCGTTCTGATTTCCGGAACGTTCCGGACAAAATCATCATTAAGGCGAAGGCGAAGGAAAACTTCCCCGGTACTTGGCTCCACGCCGAAGTTGAACTTCCGGATTTTATCCGGGTGGCCGAAACCGAAGCCGGTGACGGATTCCTGTTCACGCAGGATGAAACTATTATGAACGTTTATATCGAAGATGCGGAGCGCTTGGACGGTGACGCAATTAAGGGAACGGTGAGCATCCGCAGCGCAAGCGGACGTATGCTTGCGAAGTGCGTCGCCATGTGGCGATGAGAACAGGGGAGGTTTTTCTAGATGAAATACGCTGGAGAATGGACAGTCCGCGGCGCGTTGAAGCATGACGGCATTTTCACACTCAATGGGCCGGATGATAGTAAGCTCTATCTGCCCGTTGGGGCGGAGGGCTGGAATGATGGAGGAAACGCCTTCAACCTTCTCACGCAGGAATTTGAGTCGATTCCTGCACACGCGGATGTTTTTGAGATTGACATCCTGCGTAGCCGCGCAAATTGGGAGGCCGCCGATGCCGAGTGAGGCCCAAAAGCGCGCCCGCGACAAGTGGGACGCCACAAACATGACGCTGGTAAGCTGCAAGATGCGGCGCGACCTTGCTGACGATTTTAAGTCTGCCGCAAAAGCAAACGGCACAACGCCCAGCGCCTTGATCCGTGGGTGGATCGACGGATATATGCAGCAAAACAAGCCCGTGGAATAACCGCGGGCTTAAATTTTGAACCAAATTGATACACAACTGAGGCACAAGAAGCAGCAAAAAGGCCCATACTGAACACATCAAAGGAGTGTTCGGTATGGGCTTTTCTTATTTTAATCCAAACCCCGCCGGGCTGAAAGTCGGGGACTGCACCGTCCGGGCCATCGCAAAGGCGACCGGGAAGAGCTGGGACGAGGTGTATATCGGATTGTGCCTGCAAGGACTCATCATGGGAGATCTGCCGAGCGCAAACAGCGTATGGAGCGCTTACCTCCGGCAGCAGGGCTTTACCCGGAACGTAATCCCGAACACGTGCCCGGACTGCTATACCGTCGCGGATTTCTGCGCAGATCATCCGCGCGGCGCGTATGTGTTGGCGTTATCAAGCCACGTTGTGTGCGTGGAGGATGGGACGTATTTTGATACATGGGATTCTGGGAGTGAAATCCCACTGTTTTATTGGGCAAAGGAGGAAGCATGATGTTTGGACAGCAGCCGTATGTGTATCAGCAACCGATTTACAATCAGCCGCCCATGCCGCAGATGCAGGAGCCGCAGATGCAGATGTGTCCGCAGTATCAGCCCGCGCCGCAGATGCCGGCTTACCAACCGCAGCCCCAGCAGCCGCAGAATCAGTCGATCATCTGGGTTCCGAACGAGCAGGCGGCGAACGACTTTATTGTCGCGCCTAACAACGCCGTTACGCTCTGGGATATGAATGCGCCTGTCGTGTACGTGAAAAAGGCTGACGCGAGCGGGAAACCGGCCATGACGACCTACGATCTCGTAGAGCGTGCACAGGCCGCACCAGCGCCCGCAGCGCCGCGAAGGGACATGAGCGAGGAATATGTGACCCGCCGTGAGTTTGAGGAGCTGGTAGCCAAGCTGACGGCCCCCAGCGCCAGACCGGCGAGAAAGGCAAAGGAGGCTGAAAGCGATGGCTAATCCCCTGTTTCAGGCCCTCGGCGGCGGACAGATGCCCGGCCCGATGGGGCAGTTCCAGAACATGATACAGCAGTTCCGGCAATTCCAGAACAGCTTTCAGGGTGACCCAAAAGCAGAGGTCGAAAAGCTTGTGCAAAGCGGGAAAATCTCGCAGCAGCAGTTGAATCAGCTGCAGCAGGTGGCGGGGCAATTCCGGCAGCTGCTGCAATAGTTCGGGAATTCCGAACAGTTGAACGATCAAAATCGTGGCCACGATTGAGATAAATCTTTTGAATCTACGAAAGGAATGAAAAATATGAGTTTGAATGACGGCGCCCCGACCATGACAATGCCCGTCGCGCCTACCGGTATGACAGGCGGCGGCTGGGGCGGCTTCGGCGGCGATAATGGCTGGTGGTTCATCATCCTGTTCCTTGCCATTTTCTGCGGCTGGGGCGGCAATGGAAACGGCTTCGGCAACAACGGCAGAAATTCCGGCGGCGTTGTAGACGGCTATGTGCTGGCCTCTGACTTCTCCAACATCGAGCGCAAGATCGACAGTGTAAATCAGGGACTTTGCGACGGATTTTACCAGCAGGCGCAGCTTGTCAACGGCGCCAACATGGCGATGGCAAACGGCTTTGCTCAGGCCGAGCTTTCCCGCTGCAACCAGCAGGCCGCGCTCATGCAGCAGCTTAACGCGATGCAGATGCAGGCGCAGGAGTGCTGCTGCGAAAACCGCGCTGCAATCGCCCAGGTGCGCTATGACATGGCGACGCAGGCGTGCGACACCCGCAACACCGTGCAGAACACCACCCGCGACATCATCGACGCCATGAACTGCGGCTTCCGCAGCATCGATCAGCGTCTGACGGCGCAGGAGCTTGCGGCGAAGGACGCGAAGATTGCCGAGCAGAACCAGCAGCTTTTCGGCTACCAGCTGGCGGCGTCGCAGGCGGCACAGAACAATTACCTTGTTTCCACGCTTCGCCCGAGTCCCAGCCCGGCCTATGTTGTAGCGAATCCGTACTGCTGCAACAGCGGCTACAACTACGGCTGCGGCGGCTGCGCGGCGTAACAACTCCATACCGTAGAGCTTTTTCGTGGCCTCACGAAAATGATCGGCCCCATTGCCGATACTCGATAGCAACGCGGCGGGGCAATCGTCCCGCCGCTGTATTTTTATGAAAGGAATGATTTTATGGCAACATATAAGGAACTCAAGAAGAAATTCATCGATCACCTGATGGGCGTGGATCTGTACAAGATGAACATCACGGATCTCTACACATACGCCTGTATCCTGAAAACGGTGGACGAAATGGAGCAGCCGAGCTGCGCAGAGGCGATGAAGACGGCGATGGAGCCGATTTTGAACTACTGCAAAGCAGGCAATTCGGGAAGCGGGGTGTTTGGGATTGGCTGAGTTTACAAATTCCAACGTCGTCGGCGTCGCCGCCGGGCAGAACGTCCCGCTGACGGAAACAGCAGTGAGCAGCAAGCCGTGCATCGTGCACCGCGAGGGCAGCGGTCTGGTCACGCTGCGCGGGCTGACAAATCAGTGCAGAGCGAGTTTCAAAGTCTCCTACGGCGGCAACATCGCAATTCCAACCGGCGGCACAGTCGAGGCAATCACAGCCGCACTTGCCATCAACGGTGAAGCCCTGGCAAGCGCGACGGCGACTGTGACACCGGCAGCGGTAGAAAACTACTTCAACGTTTATGTGTCCGCACAGGTGAGCGTGCCGAGAGGCTGCTGCCTGACGGTAGGTATGCGGAACACCAGCACGCAAACGGTTAATTTTGCAAACAGCAATCTTACCGTCGAGCGCGTAGCATGAAAGGAGGAAGCGATATGTATGATCTGAGGAATCTCCGCGAAATGCTCTGCAAAGAGCTGGACGAAATTGCCGAGAAGCGGGAAATGTCCGCAGGCGACCTCGACGCGATCCAGAAATTGACCAGCTCCATCAAGAATACCTACAAGATCGAGATGGCTGAAGACGGCGGCTATTCCCGCGATGGCGAGTGGGAGGCGGATATGCGCGGTACTTACGGCCGGGGCAGCTCTTACCGTGGCCGCCGCCGTGACGCAATGGGCCGCTATACCCGCGCTGATGCCCACGAGCATATGCGCGCGCAGCTGGACGATATGATGCGCGACGCGGACGACGATAAAACCCGTGACGCGATCCGCCGCTGCATGGAGCAGATCGAGCGGGCATAAGGAGGCGCGATATGCTGGATAAAGCCGAGATCCGCAAGGAGATAGCGCGGCTGGAATATGAGGAATCCAGCTATCCCAATTATGCCAAACTGGCAGATCTTTATGTGATACGCGATAAGATGCAGGAAGAGGAACGGGGCGATGGCGGTAGGCATGTGGGTTCCTACTCCGGCGCTCCCGCCCCTGTGACCGCAGAACCGGCTACCGTGGGCGAGTACGGGGACAGTGAGTTTTTACTTGCGGTAGCTGGGAAAGACCCGGCAAAGGCTTGGGCGGTCGTTGATGAACTTATGGACACATTATCGCTTGTGAACCGAAAAGTCTATGATTCCATGCTTCGGAAAATAAAGTCCATGTAGCAAAAAATAGGGGAGTCCCCTCGCATTGCACTGAATTTGTAGCATACAATGTAGCATACGGGAAATGATTTTATGTTACAGAGCGTGTCATAACGTGATTTTTCGCTTTTTGAAAATACGCAGAAAATGGGGCGAAAAGCATAAAAAAGTACCGATTTTAGCTTTAAAACAGCTAAAATCGGTACTTTGGCGCGGAAGGAGAGATTTGAACTCTCGCGCGCTTTTTAGACGCCTACTCCCTT
>ENA-OPSZ01000251-OPSZ01000251.1-human-gut-metagenome-genome-assembly--contig:-NODE-251-length-42808-cov-6.572708_pt1 | contig 42808 bp, 38 predicted proteins | sample MGYA00241814_ERZ501919 | MGnify/ENA primary metagenome ERZ501919 (study PRJEB25962, sample SAMEA2042440) | human gut metagenome | biome: human gut; feature: human-associated habitat; material: faeces... | reverse complement strand
TCGCGGCCGGCGTGCCGCGACGCTCGGCGAGCTTAAGGCGGAGGGTATCGAGGGGATTCAAGGACACGGCGTTCCTCTTCATCGGGGTCATGACCGTTCACGGTGTCGTGGTGCGACAACGCGTGAACGTCAATTATAATCAGTTACCAGTGTAGTTGAGCGATGTACACAGTTGTTACGGACGGCGCGGCTACTTGATCGCTCGGAGTGCGCGCCAAGGGCTAGAAAGGTACTGCGAATGATCGAGACGATATTGCTGGAAAACGGAATCAACTGCGATTTCGATCGCGTCCATGTGGACTGGAGCCCCGCGAAGCTCATCGAGCACTCCGTGTCGCACCATGAGGCATACCTTACCTCGACCGGTTCGCTCTCCGTGTCGACGGGTGCCTTTACCGGCCGCAGCCCCGAGAACCGGTACATCGTCGACGCCGGTGAGGCCGACGAGCAGGTGAATTGGAACAGCAAGACCAACAAGCCCATCGACGAGGCCACCTATAAGCGCCTTCGCAAGAACGTGGTGCGCTACATGTCGCAGCGCCGCCACCTGTTCGTGGTTCGCGGCTATGCCGGCGCCGACCGTCAATATGCGCGCAAAGTCATGGTCGTATGCGAGCGCGCGCACCAGGCGCTCTTCATCCAGAACATGCTCGTCCGTCCCAGCAAGGATGAGCTTGAGGTCTTCGGCCGCCCGGACATCATGGTGCTCGCGGCGCCCACATACGTGTGCCCGCGCGACCGCGATGGCGTCGAGCCCGCTGCGGTGATGCTCGATATGAACGGGAAGCAGATCGTCGTCGCCGGTACCGGCTACTGCGGCGAGATCAAGAAGGCCGTCTTCACGATGATGAACTACCTTCTGCCCATCGAGGACGGCGTGCTCCCCATGCATTGCTCTGCCAACGTCGATCCCGACACCGGCAAGACCTGCATCTTGTTCGGCCTCTCGGGTACCGGCAAGACCACGCTCTCGGCCGACCCGGCGCGCCTCTTGATCGGCGACGACGAGCACGGCTGGAGCCCTCGTGGCGTCTTCAACATCGAGGGCGGCTGCTACGCCAAGACCATCGACCTCACGCGCGAGCGCGAGCCAGATATCTACGACGCCATCCGCTTCGGTAGCGTGTCCGAGAACGTCAAGCTCGACCGTAAGAGCCGCGCGCCCATCTACTCCGATAGCTCCATCACCGAGAACGGCCGCGCCGCCTACCCGCTCACGCACATCGAGCGCGTGGTGGAGTCCGGGACGGGCGAGGTGCCGAGCGTCGTGCTCTTCCTCACGGCCGATGCCTACGGCGTGCTGCCGCCCATCTCGCGCTTGAGCCGCGAACAGGCGATGTTCCACTTCCTTACGGGCTACACCGCCAAGGTTGCGGGAACGGAGCTCGGCGTTAAAGAGCCGCAGCCCACGTTCTCCGCGCTTTTCGGCGAGCCGTTCATGCCGCTCGACCACATGGTCTACGCCTATTTGCTGGGCGAGAAGATCACGCAGAACGATACGCGCGTCTACTTGGTGAACACCGGCTGGACGGGCGGCCCGTACGGCGTCGGTCACCGCATCGCGCTCTACCATACCCGCGCGCTCGTCAAGGCTGCTCAGGACGGTTCGCTGGACATCGCTGGCTACAAGCACAACGACGTGTTCGACGTCGAGGTGCCCAACGAGTGCCCGGGCGTGCCCCGCGAGCTGCTCGATCCGCGCGGCACCTGGGACGACCCTGCTGCCTACGATAGGGCCGCGGCCGAGCTCGCGTCCAAGTTCAAGGAGAACTTTGAGAAGCGCTATCCGGGCGTCGACCTTAAGAGCATGACGCGCGTCCGCTAGCGAGTTGACGCCGCGCGGCGCCCTGGCGAGCATGCAAAATCAGGACAGAGGGGATTTTGCAAAGGCAGTCTGTCTCGCCAGGGCGTCGTTCGCTGAAGCTGGCTCAATCCGCGATGATGATGCAGAGCCGGTGACTTATATCACTTCTATCAGGTCTGTTGCGGTATCATGGTCGCGACATACCGTCCCATCCCCGGATGGGGCATCACGAGCGCGTGCGTGCCGACACCGTAGGGCAAAGAAGGTGGTCGGCGGGTGCGCGTTCGTTCGTTTTGGGTGCCTGATGGCGTTCAGGTCGAAGGGCGCCTTGCGAAAGGAGCGACATACATGAAGAGATTTGTTGTCGAGGATTCGTTTTGGGAGCTCTTTCCCCAGGCGGTGATCGGCATCGCTGTCGCGGAGGGCATGAAGCCCGCGGCCAGCGTTCCCGCCGACGATGCCGCAGAGATCGAGCGCCTGCTCGACCGAGCCAACGTGCAGGCCGAGCGCTTCATCACGAGCGACGTTATCTCAGAGAATGAGCCGGTGCGTGCCTGGCGCGAGGCCTACCGGGCCTTCAAGACGAAGAAGGGCGCGCGCTGCTCCATCGAGAACCTGCTCAAGCGCGTGCTTAAGGGCAATCCGGTGGGAAGCATCACGCCCTCGGTGGATATCTACAACGCCATCTCGCTCAAATATGCGTTGCCTGTGGGCGGGGAGGACATCGATGCCTTTGAAGGCGATCTGCGCCTGGGCGTGACGGAGGGCGGCGACCCGTTCCTGCCGCTCGGGGCAAACGAGCACGACGACCCGACGCTTCCCGGAGAGGTGTGCTACCGCGATGACGCGGGAGCCGTGTGTCGTTGCTGGAACTGGCGCGATGGCGTTCGTACGGCGCTTACCGATGAATCAAGCAATGCGTTCCTTATCATCGAGTGTGTTGAGCCTGAGCGCGCTGACGACTGCCAGGCGGCCGTCGACGAGCTCGCTCAGCTTGTGGAGCGCTACTTGGGTGCCACGATTCGCGTGAAGGCCCTCGTGACCGCGGAAAACCCGGAGGTCGTCATCGCCGATTAGTAGCATGTGAGACAGTTGTGCCAGGTACAACTGTCTCAGAGACAATCGTGCCTGGCACAACTGTCTCATCTGGGGGGCGGGGGAGGAGGTTCGTATGGAGCGCGAGGGATTCTTCGAGCGCGTGTACGACATGGTGGAGCAGATTCCCGAGGGGATGGTTGCCACGTACGGACAGATCGCCCGCCTGGTGGGCGAGCCCCGCAAGGCCCGTTACGTGGGCTTTGCGCTCCATAGCAATCCGCGCCCCGGCGAGGTGCCGTGCCATCGCGTAGTGTTCGCCGATGGAAGCATCTGCGAAGGGTTCGCATTCGGCGGTCCTGAAGCTCAACGAAGGCTTCTTGAGGACGAGGGAGTCGCCTTCAAAGACGAGGCGCATGTCGATATGAGGCTGTGCCGCTGGCCTGCAGGCATAGCGTGACAAAGAGGGGAAGCCATGGCGAACGTACCGTTTTGCACCTGCACCGACCATACATGCCCGAATAACCCGTGCAACCATAATTCTGGCTGCACGCCGTGCATTGCGAAGTGCTTGAAGCAGCATGAGATCCCGACCTGCTTCTTCAAGGACATCTCGACTGATTTGCTGCCCGGCGATGAGCAGGATTGGACCTACAAGGGCTTCGCCGAGCACGCGCTGAAGCATCTGGATGCCTAAAACTGGACGTCTGGTTGGCAGGTCGCTTCCTCGACGTGCCGTCAAGCCGGGCTGAAGTGCCGATTGACGTCGCAATTTGGACGTTTTGCGTTCCAAAACGGCAAATACACATACTTCAATTCGTCAATGCGGTTTGGCGCAGGGGCGTAGCGTTTCGGCAAATAGAAGGTAAGCTCTGGCTAACTTATGAAAGACCTATGAAGGTGTCCTGGGAATCTGGACGACACACATATAGTTTACTAAAGTTAACTCAACGACCGAGAGGTAAAGGCGATGAGAAAACCTCTCGCGTCGTGTTCGATCGCATCCTCCCCTCTGTGCGATTGGTGTACTTCAGGAAGAGGCCCCTGCGTCCACGTAGGATGCAGGGGCCTCTTCCTGTGCGCGCAATCTGTCGAGCGTTTTGCTCCGCCGGCGGACGGGAAAGGTTCTGTTACCGATGCTCCGGCTCGATGATGCGCGTGACGAGCTCGGCTAGGGCACCGTCCTCGGCGCGGGTATCCAGTACGACGTCGCAGAAGGGGCGGGCGTCATCGGAGACGTTCGCAACGCCAACGCCGAGGCCCGCGCGCTTTAGCATGTCGAGGTCGTTCGCGGCGTCTCCAAAGCCAATCGTTTCGGAGATGTCGATGCCCAAGAGCTCGGCTAGGTGCGCAAGGCCCGTGCCCTTGTTCACGCCGGCAGGAACAAATTCGACATAGCGATTCGATGAGTATGTGATAGCGACGTTGCCGGGATCGAGGGTGGGCGCAAGCTCCTCGCCTATCCGACGGCAGCGATCGAAATCGATATCCATGAAGATAATCTTCATGAGCTCCTCATCGCCGATGAAATCATCGAGGCTGCTTACCGAATCGTCGAGCTCGATGCATCCTGGAAAGCCCTTCAGATGCTCCTGCTCTTCCGGTGGGAGGAACTGCACGTAGGTCTCTCCGCTCGCGGTATTGAGGTGCAGCGCTTGGCGATGCTCGACGCCCCATGCGTAGAGGCGCTCGATCGAGGCACGGTCCCCGGTGGTAGCGAGCAGCGGCTCGGGATCGCCGTAGCGGTTGATGAAGCCGCCGTTGTACGAGATGATATAGGACCCTTCCATGAGCGACTGATCGAGATCGGCGAAGTTGTCCATGATAGATTGATAGGGTCTGCCGGAGCTGGGCACGAAGAGCACACCGAGCTCGCGCAGGCGGCGGAGCGCCTCGACGTTCGCCGCGGGAATGCTGTGGGTGCCGTCGAGAAAGGTCTCGTCCATATCGCTTGCGATCAGCTTGTACATCGGCGCTCCTTTAGGTCCAGAGACGATTTGGGAATGGGGCTCCCCGTTATAGGTTACCAGCATGAAAGGGGCTTTAGGTCCAGTTCACGACAGCGAGCGCGCTCCAGGCGGGGAAGGTTGCCGTGAACGAGGAGGACGTAGACCTAGGGGTCGCGCCCGACGAGTGAGCGGCAAGATTCCCCGCCTGGGGCGCGCGCAGCGTCAACTAGCTAGTACACCATTCCCATGGCCTCGCGCACCTCGGCGAGCGTGGCCTCGGCAATCTCGTTCGCGCGGCGGTTACCCTCGTGGAGCACGTCCTTCACGTAGTCGAGATCCTGCTCAAAGGCGTGACGGCGCTCGCGGATAGGTTCGAAGTAGCCGTTTACAGCTTTGGTTACATACTTCTTGAGCTGGCCAGACCCGCCCATGCCAATCTCTTCGGCAATCTCCTCCGGCGCGCGGCCCGTGCAGATGGCGGCGGTCGAAAGCAGGCCGCTCACGCCCGGGCGCCCCTCGGGGTCGAAGGTGATCATGCGCTCGGAATCGGTCTGGCTCTTCTTGATGCGCTTCGCCGTTTCCTCCGCGGTCATAGAGATGGAGATGGCGTTGCCGTAGCTCTTGCTCATCTTGCGGCCGTCGAGGCCCGGCAGGAGCGGCGTGTCGGAAAGCAGCGCGTCGACTTCGGGGAATACCTTGCCGTAACGGTTGTTGAACTTGCGCGCGATGAGGCGGGTGAGCTCGATATGCGGCAGCTGGTCGCGCCCCACGGGCACCACGTTGCCCTTGCAGAAGAGGATGTCGCACGCCTGGTGCACCGGATAGGTGAGGAGGAGCCCGGTGAGCTCGTGGCCCGAGGCCTCCATCTCGGCCTTCACGGTGGGATTGCGCTGCAGCTCCGCCTCGCTCACCAGCGAGAGGAACGGCAGCATGAGCTGGTTGGCCGCCGGCACCGCGGAATGCGTGTAGATCATGGTCTTTTCCGGATCGATGCCGCAGGCCAGGTAGTCCATGACCATGTTGTAGACGTTGTCTTGGATGTGCTCGGTGGTGTCGCGGTCGGTGATGACCTGGTAGTCGGCTATGAGCACGCTGGTCTTGACGCCCATGTCCTGCAGCTCGACGCGCCCCTTGAGCGTGCCGAAGTAATGGCCCAGATGCAGGCGGCCCGTGGGGCGGTCGCCCGTGAGCATCGTGTACTTCTCGGGGTGGAGCGGAAGGTCGGCGCGAATCTCGTTACTGCGCTTGCAGGCGGTCTCGTAGCTGCGTTCGTTGGGCATGGTCGACTCCGTTCGTTCATCTTCGTTCCGGCGCATTGCGTCTTTGCGAGGTAGGCGAACGCGCTCAGGAAGAGGCTTTACTTTTTAGCGGCATCATTATCGCGCAGATGGCTCTGAAGGCGCTCGAGTTCTTCGCGGCGCTCCTCGCGGCGGCGCTCGTGCTCGCGCTCCTCGGCAAGCTTCGCTTCGGTGAAGGCCGGGTCGTCGGGGGTGACGATCTCGTCCTCATGGGTTTTGGGGTTGTAGTGGTGGCGCAGCACCGGCTCGAAAAGATGGAGGCGCAGCGCAAAGGCAGCCGAGCAGACGAGCAGCACGATAAAGATGACGATGCGCAGCTCGATGCGAACTTGGTTGATGATGGACGCACCGATCGAGAGCATGATGGACCATGCGTAGATGAGAAGCACCGCCTGCCGTTGGTCGAAGCCCTCTTGAATGAGACGGTGCTGGATGTGGCCCTTGTCGGCTTGTCCGATGCTCACGTGCGCGCGCTTGCGCCGTACGATGGCGGCGAGGGTGTCGATGATGGGTACCCCGGCCACGATGAGCGGGATGAGCAGCGATGTGAGCGCAGCGGTCCTGCTCACCGAGAGCAGCGACACCGTACCGAGCGCAAAGCCCAGGGTGAGGGCGCCCGAATCTCCGAGAAAGATGCTCGCCGGGTGGAAGTTGAAGCGCAGGAAGGCAAGGCAGGAGCCGAAGAGCGCGATTGAGAGCGCGGCGGCATCGGTACGTCCGGCCAAGATGGAGAAGCTGAACATCGTGATGCTTGCGATTGCCGAGATGCCCGTGGCGAGCCCGTCGAGGCCATCGATGAGGTTGATGATGTTCGCGAACGCCACGAGGTAGATGATCGTGATGGGGTAGGAGAGCCAACCGAGGTCGATGAAGGCGCCCGCGACGAAGGGGTTGACGATGCTTCCGATAAGAAGCCCGCCCGCGGCGGCGACGCCTGCAGCGACGATTTGGCCTGCTAGTTTAGCGTACGGCTTGAGGGTTACGATGTCGTCCACGACGCCGGTGATAAAGATGATGCAAAAGGCCGCGGCGAGCAGGTAGTAGTTCACGGGCATGCTCGGGTGCGAGACGAGCGCAGAGGGCCAGCCCCAGCACCATGTACCGATAACCTGCAGGATGAGAGCAACGACGAGGCCGAAGAACACGGCGACGCCGCCCATGCGCGGTGTGGGAGTCTTGTTGATGCGGCGTTTGGAGGGGTAGTCGACGGCGTCGACCCGGATTGCGAGCCGCTTGGCCAGCGGCACGAGGGCGTAGGTGGTTGCACATGCGGCGCCCGCAATGCAGATGTAGGGGAAGAACGAATCCATGAGGGCGCTACCACCAAGACGTGTCCGATAACCATCGCCCGCATCGTGCGGGCATAACGCGATACATCATACCGGAAAGGCGGAAGTGGGGCGCCAGTCGCGGCGATTCCTCACCGTCACAGCAGATACGCGGCCGGCGTGCAGGGGATGCCGTCGGGCGTGCAGGGGATGCCGTTTGGTGTGCGCGGGGTGTTGGCGGCGCGGTCTGGTGGCAGGGCGAGCAGACGGCCACACGGCGGCTGTGCCCCGCAAGCGGGCGATAGGTATTCACAATTTGAGATGAGATGATTAAATACAGGTTATGACCTGCAAAAATAGCGGTATGCGACGACGCACGTTACCACGCCCATCATCTAACACGAAGGGAGATAAGTCAAGACTGGTAATCGGTATTCGGCACGATATGATGATGGTGTTCCGCACCCCGTGGAGCAACTGGGTGAACCGTCACGTTTTTTCAGGGAGCCCACACAGTCGTACTCAGTACAGGCATCCTTCGTTGTTAAGGAAGCTGGAACGGGCGATGAGGGCACCCACCTTGTAGAGGTGGGTTCATTTACGCATAAACGGGGTGCGGTCCTTTTGTGTCGGCTTGCGCTGGCCGGGCTTTCTTCACAGCTCTCTATCAACAGAATCAGTCGATTGCCGCTTGGGGTTTTGTCCTCTACTCATCGAAACGGTTGATCGCCGCGTGGGGTTTGTCCTATAAGCCCGATCTGGGCAAGATCGTGGCCTATCAGATCTATATCAAGAGCTTTTGCGACAGCGATGGCGATGGCATCGGCGACCTGCCGGGCATCACCTCGAAGCTCGACTACCTGGCCTCGCTGGGAATCGACTATGTGTGGATCACGCCGTTCTTCCCCTCCCCGCAGCGCGACAACGGCTATGACGTCTCGGATTACTGTACGGTAGATCCGGTCTACGGAACGATGGGCGATTTCGACGAGCTTGTGAGCGAGGCCCAAGCGCGAGGCCTCGGCATCATGCTCGACATGGTGCTCTGCCATACCTCCGTGGAGCACGCCTGGTTCCAGCGGGCGCTTGCCGGCGATGAGCGCTACCAGCGCTTCTGATGGTGGCAGGCGGCGGCAGGTGGTGGCAGGCGGCGGCAGGTGGGGGCGGTGCCGGCGGGAACGACGGAACGGGGCGGCGTGCTTGTTTGCGGCGTGCGGTGTCCACGGCCGTGAGGCCGGTGCCGTCGCGCATGCGATGGTTGCCGCCGGGGTTGTTGCGGCCTCGTTGCGGCCGCCGCTGGTGCTTGAGCTGGTCATCGCCGCCGTGAAAAGAGGCCTCATCGTTCGATGGGCCACGCTCCCGCGGGAGAGATCCAAATTGTCTGTTGACACCCGCCCGTGGCTTGGTAGAATATCTTTCTGCTTGGGGACGTAGCTCAGCTGGGAGAGCGCTGCCGTCGCATGGCAGAGGCCGAGGGTTCGATTCCCTTCGTCTCCACCACAAGCAATTTACTCGAACCCGTAGGAGTGCCTGCGGGTTCGTTTGTTTTAATCGTTTTTGCACCCTGCCTCGGATGGCACGGCGGGGCGCGGGACGGGGGCGCCATGGACATCGTTGCTGCAACGGAGCACGACCTTCCGGTTGTCGAGCGGCTCTACCGGGATGTCGCCGACGAGATGAACGGTGCTCCCCACGACGTCTGGTGGGACTTCGGCGTGCATCCGACCCACGAGGGGCTGCTCGAAGCGGCCCGCTCGGGCAATCTGTTCGTTGCCACTGCGCAAGCTCCAGAAGAACAGCTTTTCGGCGATGGGCCCGAGCGCGAAGCGGGCCGGCCGGTCGCAGGCCTCGGCTGCAAGCCGTCGGTGCTTGGCGCGTTTGTGCTCGATGCTCGGCAAGGGGCCGATTACAGCCTCGCGTCCTGGCTCGTTGACGCCCCCTCTGGCCGCGTGGCCGTCATTCATCTGCTCGCCGTGGCGCCAGGGGCCCGCGGGCGCGGCGTCGGCCGGGCCCTGTTGCGCGCTGCCGTTCGGGAGGCGCGCTCGCGCGGTGCATGGTCTCTCCGCCTCGACGTATTCGACAACAACGCCCCTGCGATTTCGGCATATCGCCGTGCGGGATTTGCCGATCTTGGCATCTTCGATATCGAGGTCGGGGGCGGATTGCGGCATCCCTCGCATCTCATGGAGCTCGACCTGCGCGAGACGGATGAGAAGTGATGACGCGCTCTCTATTGCTTCCCTCAACCCTTAGCGCGTGCGAACTCTGCCCGCGCAGGTGCCGTGCAGATCGAGCGGCGGGCGGGCGTGGCGTTTGCGGGGCAACCGACACGCTGCGGCTTGCCCGCGCGGCGCTGCATTTTTGGGAGGAGCCGCCCATCTCGGGCGAGGCGGGTTCGGGCACCGTGTTCTTCAGCGGATGTCCGCTCAAATGCGTCTATTGCCAGAATCACGAGATTTCGACGGGAAACTTCGGCATCGATGTTTCGCCCGAGCGACTCGCCCAGATCATGCTGGAACTCCAGGATCAGGGCGCCCTCAATATCAATCTCGTGACCGCGACTCACTATGCGCACCTGCTGCCGGAGGCAATCGCTGCCGCCCGTGCGCAGGGGCTCGCTATCCCCATCGTCTACAACACGAGCGGGTACGAGCGCGTGGAGGCAGTGCGCGAGCTGGACGATCTCGTTGATATCTGGCTCACCGACTTCAAGTATGCCGATGCCGAGCTGGGCCGTGCTCTTTCGCATGTGCCCGACTACCCTTCAGTCGCCCAGAGCGCGCTCATTGAGATGGCGCGGCAGCTTGAGCGCCATGGGGGAGGAGCCGCTCGCGCAGATGGCACCTGGACGCGCGGGATCATCGTGCGCCATCTGGTGCTGCCGGGGCATGCCGAGGATTCTTGCCGTGTGCTCGATTTGATCTGGGACGCGGTTGGCGACGTCCCCATTTCCGTCATGAACCAATACACGCCGAACGCTGCGATGCGCGCGGCGGGAGGCGAGCTCGCCCGCGCGGTTACCCGGGAGGAGTACGAGCGCGTGCTCGATCATGCCGACGACCTCGGGTTCACGCAGATGTTCTGGCAAGAAGGCGGAGCGGTGGACGAGAGCTTCACCCCGCCCTTCGATACCACGGGCGTGCTTGAGCGCGCGGATGCGCGATAGGGTGCCGATTGGGGCCTTTCTGCATTCTCGGATTTGGTTGAATGCAAGTTTTGGGCACTTCGCGGGGCATCTTCAAAGTATACGGAAGACCGGCAATTCATCTACCTGCTATTTCTTTGGCGTATTGTCTTCGTGTATTCAAGGAATCGCTTCTGGAGTGCCCAAAACTTGCACATTGCCCGGGAATGTCAAATTGGGGACTGCTCCTCATTTGATACGACGCAGCGGGGTATACTTCAACCCGATGATTGCCCGTGCGGCACGGTGCCGCCTTTTTGAGAGGACCACTCATGGCAGATGGAGATGCTCGTCCGCTTACCGATGAGGAGCGTGCCGAGCTCGAAGCGCTTCGTGCCGAGAAGGCGCATCGCGAAGAGCAGGAACGCGCACGTCGTGAGCGCGCCGAGCTTGAGGCGCTCCGTGCCGAGCGGCGTGAGGTTGAGGAAGCACCTGTGGCCGAGCCCGCCGCGTCGCCGGCGTCTCCAGCGCCGAAGCCCGCTGCCGACGAGGCCGCCCACGGTGCTCCTTCCGGGTCCACCGGGAAAAAGACCCATGAGCGAACATTCGGCGAGCGCATGGTGCTTTCGGAGGGCGAGGACGATGACGGCATGCCCTCGATGCCGCCTGCCCAGAAGATCACCATCGGCATCTGTCTTGTTGTCGCCTTGTGCGTAGTCGCCTATATCGCCCTAAGTAACCTCGGCATGCTCGGATAGCACATTCTGCCTGCGGCCGAGCCTACGTGGTCCGTGCCGCACCGCGCGATAGGAAAGGAAGCGGATCAACATGGCTTTGACGGACGAATCGCGCCCCACGGACGTAGCGCTCCTCACGGACCTCTACGAGCTCACCATGGCCCAGGGGCTCTGGGAGAGCGGCAAGGTGGACGAGGAGGATTGCTTCACCGCATTCTACCGCGACCATCCCTTTGGGAGCGCGTACGCGGTGATGTGCGGCACCTCCGACCTGCCCGACCTGGTGGAGAACCTTCGCTTCACCGACGAGGACATCGCCTACCTTGGGTCGCTCGAAGCGCCGGCGGGCGGCGCACTGTTCAAGCCCGGCTTCCTCGACTACCTGCGCGACTTCCGTATGCATGTGGATATCGACGCCGTGCCCGAGGGCGAGCTCGTGTTCCCGCGCGAGCCCATGGTGCGCGTGTGTGGCCCGGCGCTCGAGTGCCAGATGCTCGAGACGGCGCTTCTTAACACGGTTGGCTTCCAGACGCTCGTGGCAACAAAGACTGCGCGCGTGGTCCAGGCGGCGAAGGGACGCCCTGTAGCGGAGTTCGGCCTGCGCCGAGCTCAGGGACCCGATGGCGGCATGGCCGTGGCCCGCGCGAGCTACGTGGCCGGCTGCTCGAGCACCTCGAACGTCCTTGCCGGGCGCAAGTACGGTATTCCGGTCTTCGGCACGCACGCGCACAGCTGGGTGATGAGCTTCGATTCCGAGCTCGAGGCGTTCCGTGCTTTCGCGCGCACGAGCCCCAACAACTGTACGCTCCTCATCGATACCTACGACGTGCGCGAGGGCGTGGAGAACGCCATCACCGTGGCACATGAGATGGAGGAGCGCGGCGAGCGGCTTGCCGCCATCCGCATCGACTCCGGCGACTTGGCGAAGCTTTCGACCTATGTGCGCGGACGCTTCGACGAGGAGGGCCTGCCGTACGTGAAGATCTCGGTTTCCAACGACCTTGACGAGTACACCATCCAGAGCCTCTTGGACCAGGGCGCGCCCATCGACTCGTTCGGCGTGGGCACCAAGCTCGCGACCTGCTACGATCAGCCGGCGCTCGGCGGCGTTTACAAGCTCGCCGCGCGCCGCGACCCCGGTGACGAGGGCTGGACGCCCGTGGTGAAGCTTTCTGAGCAGCCCTATAAGCGCACGATTCCTGGCGTTCAGCAGGTGCGTCGCTATATGGACGAGTCGGGCAGCCCCGTGTGCGACCTCATCTACGATGAGGCGTTCATGGAGGGTGAGGGCGAGGCCCGCGGTACGACGCTCGTGGCCGTGAACGACGCCGCGCTCGTAACGAGCGTGGCGGGCATGCCGTACCGGGAGCTGCTCGCTCCCGTGGTGCGTGGCGGCAGCGCCGTTGCCCCGCGTGAGCCAATCGCCGATGCCCGCGCTCGTTGCGCGGCGGCCCTCGATGGCCTCGACGAAGAGTACAAGCGCTTCCTGTACCCGCAGTCCTATATCGTGGGCATGGAGTCCGGCCTTGCGCGCGTGCGCGACGAGCTCGTGCGCGAGCGCATGGAGCAGGCGGGCTCCGCGATGCCGTGGAAGGCTCCCAAGACGAGGCGGTAGCGGCGCGCGGTCCGGTCGCTCGGCATCGTTATCGCCCGCGACCCGGCTGGATGGCCTCGGACGTGATACTATCCAGCCTGGCCGTTGTAACCGCTTATGCAAAATCTGATGGGAGATGCCATGCCCGCTGCTGCCAAGACCATGGTCGTGAAGATCGGTTCGAGCACAGTGACCGAGCCGGGTACAGGCGTGAACCGCTCCTTCATCGCGCGGCTTGCGCATGAGGCGGTCGAGCTGCGCTCGCTCGGGTGGAATCTCGTCGTGGTGAGCTCGGGGGCCATCGCGTGCGGTGCGCCGGTGCTCGGGTTTAGCACCCGGCCTGCCGACATGCCAAGCCTGCAGGCCTGCGCCTCGGTGGGGCAGTGCGTGCTTTCTGCGGCCTATGACGAGGAGTTCCGCGCCTGTGGGCTCGCCACGTCGCTTGTGCTTCTCACCCGCCATGACACGGCGCGCCGCCAGTCGTACCTGCATGCGCGCGACGCGCTCACCAGGCTCGTGGAGCTCGGCGTGGTGCCCGTGGTGAACGAGAACGATACCGTTTCGGTTGACGAGATTCGCTTCGGCGACAACGACACGCTCGCGGCGCTCGTGGCCTGTCTCGTCTCGGCCGATCTCTGCGTTACGCTTTCGGATATCGAGGGGCTCTATACCGCGAACCCGTCCATAGACCCCAATGCCCGTTTCGTACCGCGCGTCGAGAAGATCGATGCGGCGATCATCGCTTCTGCGGGCGATTCATCGAGCGCGGTGGGTACGGGTGGAATGATTACCAAGATTCGGAGCAGCCGAATCCTCATGACGGCGGGCATTCCGAGCGTGATCTGCAGCGGTGCGGACGAAGGGGCGCTTGCGCGCCTGGCTCGCGGCGAACAGGTGGGCACGCTCTTCGTGCCGCCGCATGCGCGCACGGACATCGCTCCGCGCAAGCTTTGGATCGCGCTCGGCGATGCGGCTCATGGCTCGGTTTCGGTGGACGACGGGGCGGCTCGGGCGCTCGTCGAGCGCGGTTCGTCGCTTCTGCCGGTGGGCATCACGGCAGTTGAGGGGCAGTTCGAGGCGGGCGATGTACTCGATGTGCGCGACGCGGGCGGTTTCGTGCTCGCGCGAGGCATCGCTGAGGCCGGCTCCGATGAGCTGCAGCTTGCTGCGGGCCGCCAGCAGAGAGAGATCGCCGGGAACCACTTGCTCCAGGCCCTCGCCGGCCGCCCCGCCATTCACCGGGATAATCTCATCGTTTTCGCCTAGCCGTTTTCAGGCGGCCCGTTTTGCCGTCCCAAGCTTTAGGACATGGCCTCAAGGCCCGTCTATGCGGGGGCGTGGCCGGGCTTAACCTGATCGTAGGCGTAGACCCACCAGCGCAGGCTCTCATCGGTTCCCAGGGCGGGCTGTGCGCCCCGCCGTTCGAGATACAGGTCGGTTTCGTGCCTGCCGAGCCTCACCCGGTACCGCGCCATCTGCCGACCGCCCGCCTCTGCACCAAAGCGACCGGCTTCAAGCACCTCGTCAATGGGGAAGCTACGGCCGTCCCGCCATGCGACGCACACGGGCTCGATCGCGCCGTCGCGCCCGAACCGGGCCACGACGTCGACGTACTCGCGGTGGATGCGCCGCCGTTCCCCAGATGTCGTCGTCACATAGTCCATGGCACTAGTATCGAACAACCGTTTGCATTTTGCTAGCGAACATGGCGTGGATTCTCCGTGCGCGTCCGAGTGCCGTGTCCGGACGCCATGCAAAACTAGGACAGAGGCGATTTTGCAAAACTAAGACAGAGGCGATTTTGCCTATGTGCGCGGGGTGCCGCAACGATGTGAAAGTCTCTGCCACAGCGTTGCGGTCGAGAGCCTCTGTCCCCGGTTTAACGCTATGAGCGGAGGGCCCGCTCGAGGTCTCCGCGGTTCAGGGCCTCTTCGAAGAGGTGCTTGAAGACGGCATCGCCGTGGAGGCCGTCGTGCTCAAATTCGTTCGTGACCCATGCGTGGCTTGCGCCCACACGGCTGAGCGTGTCGAGCTGCAGGCCGGAGTCGACGTACATGTCGTCGAAGTAGACGGCCGCTTGGAGCGGCACCTCGTTGGCCGCAAGGCGCACCTGGTCGTAGATGCGGTCGAACTGGTCGTCTTCCATGAGGAGCGAAACCGCCGCCTCGAATGGTTTGAGTTCGGGCATCTGGGCGAACATCCAAGGGAAGCAGGCTTCGCCGGTAAAGAGGAGCGGCCGTTCGCTGGCGCCGAACGCCGCGCGCGACGCCTTCTCATGCTCGGCCGCCCATCCTATGGGCTTGGTCATGCCGTCGGCGTAGATGAACTCCTGGAGCGTCCAGTAGAGCGGGTTGGTTGCGGTGCTCGTACGCTCGAGCACGCTCATGAGGAAGCCGTCTGAGAGCGCGAGCCCCGCGGGGTCTTTTGTCGGCACCGAGCCGTCGCCCTCTTCGAACGCGTGGTCAAAGAGCCAGTGCATCCGCTCGAAGCTCGGCTTCATGCCAAAATCGCTGCCCAGGAGCTGTAGACGCTCCACGGTGAGTGGGCTGCCGTCGGGCAGGGTCACGCCGCCTGCGGCAACACGGTCCGCCGCCGCGGCCACGCGCATGGCGTCCTCGGGGTAGCGCGCGTAGTACTGCCCGGTCTTAGCGGCCATACGCGGAAACGTGTGAGCGTAGACCTCAGCGGCGCTCGCCGGCACGTGGGGGATGCCGCCGCAGGTGAAGCTCGCCGCTACGCCTTCAGGGAAGAGCGAGAGGTAGGTGAGGGTGAGAAAGCCGCCGTAGCTCTGGCCGAGCGTCGTCCACGGTCTTCCCCCGAAGGCCGTGAGGCGCAGATATTCGAAATCGTAAACGATGGAACGGGCGAGGAAGCGTTTGAGGAAATCGGCCTGCGCGCGAGCGGCGGTGGCGGCAGGCGTGCCCTTGGCCGGGGGCGTAGCGGCCTCGGCTTCGGTTCCCGCGTTGTCGCGTACGGCGCTCGCCGCGCTCTTGCTGGCAGCCATGGCCGTGCCGGCTGCGGTTCCACCCGCGCCGTGGGCCATGTCGGCGCCGCATGCCGTCGCGAGCCTCGCCATCGTCTGCCCGCTCACGCGCGAGCTGCGGCCCGTACCGCGCTGGTCGGGAAGCACCACGCGGAAGTGCTTGATGGCCTCAGCGATCCATCCGTCTGCCGTGGGCGAGGTGGGGCGCGGCCCCTCGCCACCCGGCCCTCCCTGCAGGAAGACGAGGAGCGGCAGGTCATCGTGGGCATGTTCGGGAGCGCAGAGGGTTCGATAGAAGAGCTTGATGCTCTCGGTTGCCCCGGGGATGGGGTCGGGGAAGGCGCCGTGACGCACGCCGATGCCTACCGCGAGCGTTGCCGGCTCGAGCCCGCGCCAGTCGAGTGGCACATCGATCGAGAAGTCCTCGACGTAGAGTCCGGGAACATAGTAGCTGGCGAGTTTGGTCATGGTTTCTCCTCGGGTACACCGCGCGGCGCGGAACGTGACAACGTGATTGCTGACAACAGGGTACACTCAATACGAGTTTACGAGAACGATTCGAAGGGGAGTTCCATGTCCCACGACATCCAAGATATCCCACGCTACGTTACCGAGCTTGCGAAGGCGTCCAAGGCGGCGAGCCTGCCGCTCGGCCGCGCCACCGATGCCGAGCGCATAGCGGCGGTGCGCGCCATGGCCCAAGAGCTCCGGGCCCGCACAGGCGAGATTCTTGCCGCAAACGCCCAGGATATGGAGGCCGCCCGCGCTGCAGGCACGAGCGAGGGGCTCCTGGACCGGCTGCTTCTCACTCCTGATCGCATCGAGGGCATGGCGGCCGGCCTCGAGGCCTTGGCCGACCTGCCCGATCCCGTGGGGCGCGTGCTCGAGCACCGCACCATCAGCGAAGGGCTCGACCTTACCCGCGTGAGTGTGCCGCTGGGGCTTGTTGCCATGGTCTATGAGGCGCGCCCCAACGTGACGTCCGACGCCGCGGGCATCTGCATCCGCACGGGCAACGCCTGCATCCTGCGCGGGGGCTCCATCGCGCAGCGCTCATGCGTGGCCATCGCCCATGCGCTCGCCGATGCTGTGGAGGCGCAGGGCTTCCCCCGGGAGGCAGTTTCCATCATCGAGACCACGGACCGCGCCGCCACGGGTGCGCTCATGGGCTTGCGCGGCATCGTCGACGTGCTCATCCCGCGCGGTGGCGCGGGGCTCATCAGCCGTTGCGTGCGCGAGGCGCAAGTGCCGGTCATCGAGACGGGGACGGGCAACTGCCATATCTACGTGCACGAGAGCGCGGATTTCGATAAAGCGCGCGCGATCGTGATGAACGCGAAGACCCAGCGCGTGGGCGTGTGCAACGCCGCCGAGTCGCTCCTCGTGGACGAAGCGGTTGCGCCCGCGTTCCTGCCGCTCATCTTGCGGGACCTGGCCGGAGCCGGGGTCACCATTCATGGCGATGCCGCTGCGTCGGCGGTCGGGGAGGCCGATTCCGAAGTGGGCGAGAGGTTTGTTCCCGCGGTGGAAGAGGACTGGGATCGCGAGTATCTTGCCCTCGAGATGAGCGTCAAGTGCGTGAGCGGCTTAGACGAGGCGATTGCCCACATCAATGCGCACGGCACGCATCATTCTGAGGCCATCGTTGCCGAGGACCGGGAAGCATGCGAGCGCTTCCTTGCCGAGGTCGACGCTGCCGCGGTCTATGCCAATGCGAGCACGCGCTTCACCGACGGCGGCGAGTTCGGTCTGGGCGCCGAGATCGGCATCTCCACCCAGAAGCTCCACGCACGCGGACCCTTCGCGGCCGAGGCGCTTACCACGTATAAATACGAGATTCGTGGGGCGGGGCAAATTAGGCCATAAGGTAGGGTACAATTTGCCAAACGATTGAGAGGAGATACCATGGCCCTGGAGCGCACCTATATCATGATCAAGCCGAATGCCGTGGCAGAGCGCCACGTAGGCGATATCATCGCGCGCATCGAGCGTACCGGCCTTTCCATCGAGCGCATGGAACTCGCCGTGCTGACCGAGGAACAGGCGGAGGCGAACTATGCCGAGCATGTGGAGAAGCCCTTCTTCCGCGAGCTCGTTGACTTCATCACCTCGGGACCGGTTGTGAAGATGGTCGTCTCGGGCGAGAGCGCCATCAAGAAGATGCGCACGCTTATGGGCGCGACGAATCCCATCGACGCGGCACCGGGCACCATTCGCGGCGACTTCGGTCTCGACGTTGCGGCGAACGTGATTCACGGCTCAGATTCCCCCGAGGCTGCCGAGCGCGAAATCGCTCTGTTCTTCGGCGAGGAATAAACGTCACAGAGCGGATTGAGCGATTGCTCCGCACCGTGCACTGAACCGCTTTCTATTTCTTGGACAGGGAAATAACGCTCCAAAAGATGGGAAGCGGTTTATTGTGCTGGTGCGGGGCTTTTTGCTGACTAGTGGGTGTATTAAAAGGGGTCGCGCGCCATTTTCAGGATACGTGCTGCTAAAGCAGAAGCCGGGCCGGGTTCCGTTGCGCAGCGGAACCCGGCCCGGCGTGTGGTCAGCGTTTGGGTATGCCTAGGCTTCGGTGTTTTCCTTTCCGAAGGTGTCGCGATCGGGCGCGAAGCTCTGCATGGCCTCGATCGTGCGGGCAAAGAGCTCGTCAAGTTCCCAGCCAAGCATCTCGGCGCCGGAGCGGATGACGTCGCGATTCACGCCGGCGGCAAAGCGCTTATCCTTGAATTTCTTCTTGAGCGACTTAACGTTGAAATCCATAACGCTCTTGCTGGGGCGCATCACGATGGCGGCGCCGATGAGGCCGGTCAGTTCCTCTGTGGCGAAGAGGATCTTCTCCATCTGGAGCTCCGGTTTTGGCAGCTCGGGGTTGAAATCCGAGGTGTGGCTTTGAATGGCGCGGACGAGCTCGGATGTTCCACCGGCCGCCTCGATGAGCGGGGTGGCGTAGAGGGTGTGCATGGCGGGCTCGTCGTCATGCTCCTCCCAATCGAGGTCATGGAGCAGCCCCACGATGCCCCAGAACTCCTCGTTCTCAGGATCGAACTCGCGCGCGAAGTAGCGCATGGTCTGCTCGACGGTCTCACCGTGCTCGATATGGAAGGCATCCTTGTTGTGCTCGGTCAGAAGCTCGAATGCTTCGTCGCGCGTCATACCGGCGGAAAGCTTCTCTGCCATGAATCCCCCTTCGTCGTGTGTCGAGTGCGCTCATTATAGGACAACGTATGGAGGGGGAGGTGCCTGTTAGCGCATGCGGCCGGGCATGCCTATAACTGCGTTTCGATTACCTCGTATCCTGCCTTGCGCACCGCCTTCGAGCATGCTTCCTTGTCGACCGGATGCTTGCTGCGAACGATGACCGTACTAGGTAGCTCTGCTTTTGCAATGACGTCGAGCGACTGAAGGGCATCCTCGATACGGCGTGCGCAGTTCTCGCAGTGCATGCCGCTTACCTGCAGCTCTAGTGCATATGGGTAGCGTTTGGCATCGATATGGCGCACGCGGCGTCGCCTTTGCCGGACGGACCGGGCTCCTCCGCCCTCGCAACCACAGCCTCCGCCGCGCCCAATGCGCATCGCTTGCCGGACGAGAATAAAAACCGCGAGCGCTAAAGCGGCTCCAACGATAAGGTAGTCGACCATGCTTGCCTCCATGACTCTTCTGGGTGACGCGAAACTTGCCGATAAAAGTAATACTAGTCTAACATTCTTTCGGCAATGCGTTGCGATCAAGAAAGCCGGGCGGTGTTCAAGACGCGTTGGTACAATGGTGCCATGAACATTCGACGCGTCTCTGAGCGCTCCAAGCGCGACTACCTTCAGCTGCTTCTGCTTGCCGACGAGCAGGAGGATATGATAGACCGCTATCTGGGGCGCGGTGCCATGTTTGCCCTCGATATAGCGGGAAAGACGGTTGGGGTCTGCGTGGTAACCGATGAAGGGGATCGCATGCTCGAGATCAAGAACCTTGCCGTCGATCCAGCCTACCAGCGCCGTGGCCTTGGTCGTGCGCTCATCGAGTTCATCGCGCGAAACGCAAAGGGTACCTATGACGCGCTGCAGGTGGGTACGGGGGACAGCCCGCTCACGGTGCCCTTTTACGAGGTATGCGGTTTCGTGCGCCACCACCGCATCGAGAATTACTTCATCGACAACTACGACCACCCTATCGTGGAGGCAGGCGTTCTGCTTAAAGATATGGTTTACCTGCGGCGAAGTTTGTAAAGCGATGGGGTGAAGCCGAGGGGGCGGGGGTGCCCGCATAGTGCATGGCCCTCAATCGTCGCAACCCGATCTTCGTGCACGCAATCGGGCGTGGGTCGCCTTACGCAACACGACTAAAAAGGCTTTGCAACTTCTTGTCGAATATGAGGGCCTTTCGTCCGTTCTCGGAAACTTCGGCTGCCAGCACGCAATCGACGAAGTCGAACGAACTTCCGCTGTAAAGGCCCAGGGCTGCGGCGGCAACGCGTTTACGGCGGCATGTTACCTCATCGAGCAGGATGCCAAGGCTCTCGGCAATGTCCGAACGGCTGACGTGGTACACGCCAGAGAGCACATATACGCACTCGGCCAGCACCTCGACGGTAACCTCGGCACCTGCTTCTATTGTTTCTGCGACGACATCCGATTGTTCCTGAATGTCTTCGAGGAGGTACCGGAGAACCGCGTCGGCATCAAGCAGCTTCTCCATGCTTCTCCACCATCATTCGCTCGAACGCGCTCTTCTCAAGCGCGCGCTTGCTGTTGTCTGCGTATGGGGCTAGAAGGCCTTTTGCGCGCTTTGCTGGCATCGCACGCTCCTCTGGTACCGGCGCGATGCATGCCGCCGGGCGCCCATAGCGCATTATGATGCAGGCTTCACCGGTTCGTTCGACCGTAGCAACCAGATCGCTCAGGTGAGCCTTGGCGTCTGCCAAGCCGTACTTCTCAGCCCGATGCATGTCGATAGAGACGGAACCCATCGCGTCCTCCCGATAATCGATTCGATCAACAACAGTATACCTACAAGATTGACTAATTTGTTGGTCAATATATGCTTCAGGTGATTTGAGACCAGGGGCAGGAAACGCCGGCGATTCGGCAGCGTTACCTATATGTGCGCGACCTGCGCGCTGTGGGAAAAGGGCGGTTGGCGAGGGCGGAGGGCAAGCACCGCCCCCGCTTCCACCGTTGCTAGAGCGACCAGCCGGAGCTCTCACGCTGGATGTGCACCAAGCGCGCGTAAAGGCCGCCTACAGCCATGAGCTCGACATGAGTTCCTTGCTCTGCCACGCAGCCACGGTCTAGGACCACGATGTTGTTGGCGCCTGCCACGGTGCGCAGGCGGTGCGCGATCACGAGCACCGTCTTGCCGTCGCACAGGCGGCTTATCGCGTCTTGAACAAGGGTTTCGTTTTCGGGGTCGAGCGAGCTTGTAGCCTCATCGAGCAAAACGATCGGCGCATCTTTGAGCAGCGCGCGAGCAATGGAGATGCGCTGCCGTTCGCCGCCGGAGAGGCGAGCGCCGTTCTCGCCCAGTTTCGTTTCCCATCCTTGTGGCATGCGATTGATGAACTCCTCGCAGTGTGCTGCCTGCGCGGCGGCAATAACCTCTTTGTCGGTAGCGCCGGGGCGTCCCATGCGGATGTTTTCCATGACCGTGTCGTCGAAGAGCGTCACGTCCTGGAATACGATGGATACATTTTTGAGCCATGATTCCTCATCGAGCTCTGCCAAAGGTATCCCGCCTGCGGTGATGGCTCCAGCTGAAGGGGAAAAGAAGCGCGCGACAAGCTTGGCGACCGTGGATTTCCCTGATCCAGAGGGGCCTACGAGTGCGGTCACCGTGCCCGGTTCCATGCGGAAGGAGATGCCCCGCAGCACCTCAGTGCCTTTCTTATCGTACGAGAAGTGCACGTCGCATAGTTCGACGCCCTGCTCTCCCAGGCCGGCGGCATCGCGAGAGCCTTTGGCAACCGGTTCGTCGGCGAGAGAACGGAGGCGTGCGGCTCGTCCCGATAGTTGCAGCAGGTTTGGTAGCTGCCCGAGGATTGAGGTGATGGGGCCGTATACGCGCGAGGCGATGAGCAAGAACATGAGGAGCGTGAGGAAGCTGACTTCGCCACCCGTAAGGAGCGTCGTGCCTACGAAAACCGTAATGCCTACACCCGCCTGGAGCACCGTCGTTGCGGCCGAGACGCACACGTCCACCGTGAGCTCGAGTTTCATGGCAAGATCACGAAGCGATTTGAGTGCCGTGCGCATGGGCGCCGACTGTGCGCCCACCTGCCTGCATGCTCGGATGTCGCGTATGCCTTCGATGTAGTCCATGAGGCGCGCCGAGGCGGCAAGGCGCGCATCGGTCTGCTGCTCGAAAAGCCTGCGCTCGTGCCCGCGCGCGGCGAGCACGATGGCAAGCGACGCGGGTAGCGTTATGAACACGCAGAGCGCCAGCCGCCAGTCGAAGAATGCGAGCATGATGCAGACCACTGTTGTGGAGATGCCGCTTGCGACGAGCTGCGGAATAGTGCTTGACATGAGCGATTCGCGACTAGAGACGTCGCCCATAAGGTTTTCGGTGAGTTCGGAGAGGTCGCGCTTGTTGAAGAAGGCCATGGGCAGCCGACGAAGGTGTTCGGCAAGGTCCATGCGCGTCTTCTCGGTCTCGCGGTACGCCGTTACATACGTTTTCCGGTAATCGTTGCGAGCGCAGAGAAACACGACGACGGACCCTGCGGTGCCCGCGCCGAAAAGTCTCCAGAGCGATGACCACGCCACATGCTCGCCCGTGAGGCGCATGAGCACCGTGCCGAATGCCATGACGGTGATGGCGAACGGTATCATGAGTGCCAGATTGGTGCATGTACACGCTGCGATTGCGCGCTTGAGGCCCTGGTATCCTTTGGTGCTGAGCGCGAGGGTGCGCGCGATGCGGGATGTCTTGCTTGTTTCGGCCATCTAGGCCACCTCCTTGTCGTTCGAAGCGTTTGGGCCGATGCCCCATGAGAGGGCTTGCGCGTAACGCGCCCACATGCGCGCGTAGATGCCGTTCGCAGCGAGCATTTCCTCGTGTTTGCCCCGCTCCACCACGCGGCCGTCTTCCACGACCGCAATCTGATCTGCGCCTATTACGGTCGAGAGGCGGTGCGCGATCATGATGACGGTCTTGCCGGCCATGAGCCGCTCAAAAGCGAGTTGGATGAGATGCTCGTTTTCTGGATCGGAAAATGCGGTCGCTTCGTCAAGCACCACGATGGGACGGTCGGCCAGGATTGCCCTGGCAATGGAGACGCGCTGGGCCTCTCCGCCCGAGAGGTGCACGCCCTTGCTGCCATAGACGGTGTCGTATCCTTGGGGTAGCGCGCGGATAAAGCCGTCTGCCTGCGCCGCGCGCGCCGCTTCGATGACCTCTTCTCTCGTTGCGTTCGGGCGGGCCATGCGGATGTTTTCGAACAGGCTTGTTCGAAAGAGGTGAACACTCTGGAAGACGAGGCTCATGCAGCCCATGAGGTCATCCGGTGACATGGCGCGCACGTCGACGCCGCCGATGCGAACCGCGCCGGCGTCCACGTCCCAAAAGCGCGCTATAAGGCTCGCGACGGTTGACTTTCCTGCACCAGAGGGTCCCACGACGGCAAGTGTGGTGCCAGCGGGTACGGTGAGGCTCACGTGGTCGAGGGCGAACGCGCCTGCAGAATCGCCTCGCCTCCTGCTCGCATCCACCTTGTCTGCAGCGTCATACGAGAAGCATACGTCGTCGAATTCCACGTCGAAGCGTTCCGGTACATGCGCTTCGGCCTTTCGCGGTACGGGAAGCGGATCGATGCCGAGCACCTCGTCGATGCGTGAAAGATGCGCCGTGATGATCATGCTGTCTTCGGAGATATACATCATCTTGTTGAGCGCTCCCGCTATAGAGGGGACAAACAGCAGGTAGAAGATGAAATCGAGCGCAAACGTTCGGAAGTCGGGTCCTTCGAGCCCTGTGCCGAGGACGATACCCACCGGCAACACGAAGAGGTACGCGTTGTTGATGATGGCCGTGAAGGCCGGCATGAGGCTTTGCCAGAAGAGTGCGACATCGAGCGCAAGGTCAGTGTAGGCGCGCACCGCATTCGATAGGCGATTGAAGGACTCCGCGGTCTGCCCAAAGGTTTTGACGACGGGCATTCCCCGTACGTATTCCACCGTGGCGTTCGTCATGAGCTCTTGGTTGACAAGGTGGCGCTGCATCTTCTCGGTGATTGCCTTGTTGGAAAAGCCCGCGGCCTCCACGGCGAACGCCGCGACTACGCACGCAACGGCAGCTAGGCCAAAACGCCAGTCGAAGATAAAAAGCAGCACGATAATCGCGACGGGTGCTGTGAAGGCGGCGGCCATATCGGGTAGAGAGTGGGCAAGGAAGCCCTCAATCGCTCCGACGCTCTCGTCCATGATTTTACCTATGCGCCCGCTCCCGAGCGATTCGAGCTTGCCGAGCGGAATGCGAGCAAGGTGCTCGGTGATTTGCAGCTTGAGACGGTATTCGGCATCGAATGCAGCCGAGTGAGCACAGAGCAGAGCGGCAAGGTAGATGCCGATGTTGCCCACCACGCCCGCGATGGCCATCCAGCCGAATCCCATGATGCGCGCCGTGTCGAGCGTCGCAAAGTTCGGATAGACGGCGATGACGTCGGCGACCACGAGGTATATCGCGACGAATGGCACGAACGAGCAAACCGATGAGAGTGTAGAAAGCGCCATAGAGAGATAGACAAGCCACCTTCCGCCTCCAGTGAACCCGATGACTCGAGCTGCCCATGACGGTTGCTTTGATGTCTGGCCCGAGGCGACGTCCGAGGGTGATGGGGGAGTTTCGGAGCTCGGGCTTTGCGCTGTGCTCGTTTCGTTGCTGGCCATATGGCCTCCTTTCCGCCGCGACCATACGGAGGGGCGGTTTGCCCCGTATGCGTTGCGGCAAGTTAGAATAGGCTTACATCTATTCTGTAACGGGTCTTTGAAGGAGGGGCCGGGCATGTCTAAATCGACTTCACGAAGACTGCAGCGACCAAATGAAGATGATGTGCCTGAGCGTATGGTGGAGCAGGGCGCAGCGGCAATCGAATCGAAGCAACCTGCGGGCGCATCCGATCTGTTTCAGGCTGCCGAGCTTGAGCGGATGGGGCTTTTGCCCGTGCGCGATACGAACTATGCAGGCGCTCTATTTAGGGGCGATGGGGCGCGGGCTAAGGGTTGGTACCATGCCTGGACAGGTGATGGCTTCACTGTTGTGACGTGCAACTTTACCATGCTCGTGGACACGCTCTTTGGTATCGATACCCGCCGCTACCTTACCGTGCGCGGCCCGGCTGCCGCCATGACGGCGTATCCTGGGTACGATGTCGAATCGGCCCAGCCTGCTGCCATTGCCTATATCGAGACGCGCGAGGATTGGGTGACCATGCCCATTTCCGCTGGTACACGCTTTGCATATACAGAAGTTGAGTATTTTGACGAAGCACTCAGGGAGGCGTTCGCGGGCTTGGGATGGGACTCAGTCGATGGGCTGTCGGCACTGCTTGTCGAGTTGCGAGGCAGCATCGGATGGGCTCCGGGCGTGCTGTCTGCTCTGGAGGAAATTGGGCGCACCGATCCAGCCGTAGCCGGCGCACCGCTCATATACGAGGGCTCCGCTAAAGTGCTCCTCGGTTCCCTCGTGCAAGCGACCGTTGCGATGCTGCCGACCGACCGGCGCTCGCGTGCAGGCATACTTGCCGCCATTGATTTCGCCAGCGTGCGCCTGCGCGAGGGGGCAACCCAGGAAGAAGCCGCAGCGGTTTCTGGTATGGGGCTCACCACGTTCAAACGGCTCTTCAAGCAGGCAACGGGAAGGCCGTGGGCCGCTTATCTTGCAGAGCGGCGTATGCACGAAGCCAGGCGCCTTCTTTCTGCGGGCGTTACCGTGGAACAAGCAGCCCATGCTGTCGGCTATCGTTCTCCTACGAGCTTCTCCGCTGCCTTTTCCCGCGTCATCGGGGTATCGCCGGGCCGGTGGCGCACTGCGAGCCGCATGGACGTGGCTGGGGTCGGCGACGAAGCGAGCCAATAGCATCGAGGCGCTCACGAGGTTTTTCAGGGTTACGACGTTTGTGCCCTGAATAAGGAGTGCAATCGGCTATCGGCAGAAACGCGTCCGGTCCAGCCATGGGCGCGGCGCGCGGCCCGTCTTTGCCGGCCTCATGCGGCACGACGGGTCTTCACGCCGAAGCAGAAGTACAGGATGTGAAAGACCCACACGCAGAACAGAACGACCTGCCCCACGCGCACCGCGTGCATCATGGCGAAGCCGATGGCCATGAGAATGGTGACCGTCACCATCACGCGAATCTTGGTCGCCCAGTCCATGCCCTTGCCCGCCACGTAGCTCTCGAGGTTCCTCTTGTAGAGGGAGGTACCCGTGAACCAGGCGTGCAGACGCTCGGAGCTCTTGGCAAAGCAGAACGCCGCGAGCATCAGGAACGGGAACGCGGGCAGGAGCGGTACCACCGCCCCCACGGCTCCTAGGGCAAGCCCTATGCATCCCAGTGCTACCAGCAGGGCCTTTTTGACGTTCATCGTGCCTCCTTGCCGCTCAGCCGGTGCCTTTCGGCCCGGGTCTCGTACACGTGCCGCAGCGCCGCCACGGGGTGGTGGAAGATCATCCTTGGGCCGGCGAAGCGCATGACCGCGCGAATTCTCTCGCGCATCGCGGGTGCGTAGCAGTGCACCCGGCAGTTGGAGCAGAAGGTCTTTTCCTCCATGAACGGGCACATCTCGCTGCGAAGGCGCGCGTAAGCGGCGAGTTCGGCGCACTCCGGGCAGAGTTCGCCGTCCCTCGTCCCGTGCTTGGCTCGGCACCATAGTGCAATCATCTCGGAGACCATGCGCTTCTCGCGCTCGCGCTTGGCGGCTACGCGTGCGGAGTCGTTGCGGGTCATCAGCACACCCTTCCGCGTTCGACGGAAATCACCGTATCGGCGATGCGCATCGTCGATGCGCGATGCGATACCAAAAGCACGGTTCTGCCGTCGCGCTCGCGGGCGAGCGCGCGGAGTACCACTGCCTCGTTGAGGCTGTCGAGATTGCTCGTTGGCTCATCGAGCAGCAGGAAGGGCGCATCGTGCAAAAAGGCGCGCGCGAGCCCGATTCGCTGGCGTTCCCCTCCCGAGAGCGCGTCGCCGAGTTCTCCCACGGGCGTGTCGTAGCCCTGGGGGAGCGTGCAGATGAACTCGTGCACGGAGGCCTTGCGGCATGCCTCTTCGATTTCCTCATCCGACGCATCCTGCTTGGCAATCAACAAGTTCTGCTTGATGGTGTCCCGGAAGAGGTGGGTGTCTTGGGTGACGAACGCTTCGAGGGCGCGCAAGTCTGGGGTGTTGATATCGGATACGCTCCTGCCCGAGACCTCGACGCTGCCCGAATCCGGTAGCCAAAAGCGCATGAAGAGCTTGAGCAGCGTGGACTTTCCGCTTCCGCTCCTGCCGGTGATGCCCACGATCGCCCCTTCAGGAGCCTCGAGCGAGATGCCGCGCAAGACCGGTTCGTTCTCGTAGGCGAAGGCCACGTCTCGCGCGGCTGCCCCGCTGAAGCCCACGGGCTCATGGCCGGTGACATCTGTGACCCGGGGGCTCTCGTCGAGGATGTCGAGGACGCGGTTGCCCGCCGCGAAGGTCCCCTGCAGCGTGCTTCCCAGGTTCGCGAGCGCGATGGTCGGGCCGAACGAGCCCATGAGCGTCACGGTGGGCACGAGGACGCCCGCCGGTTCCTGGCTGCCGCAGACCCATGCTGAGAGCAGGAGCATGCCTATGTCGAAGACGAGAACGACCGCGCTCGATGTGGCGGCATTTCTACCTGCGACGCGCTTCAAGCGCTCTTCGTCCACCGTGAGCGCGCGGGTTCGCTCGCGAAGCTCGTCTAGGCGCTCTGCACCGCGGTCATACTGCAGGATTTCGTCGAGGCCGCGCAGGCTGTCGAGGACGAACCCCGAGAGCTCTCCCGACCGCGTGCGAAACCTGAGACCGTTGTCACCGCTTGCGCGCGACGCTAACCAGGGTAGCGCGATTCCTACTACTGCGTACGCGAACGCCGCGTAGAGGCCGAGCGCGACGTTAAACGACCCGATGAAGCCGATGAGGATGGCGCAGAATGCAAGCGCGATGAGGGCCGGCGAGATGGTGTGCGCGTAGAACACCTCGAGCAGCTCGATGTCGGAGGTGATGACGGAGATGAGCTCTCCCTTGCCGCGACCCTCGAGTTTGGCGGGGGCGAGCCTTCGCAGTGCACGGAAGACTCGATCGCGGATGAGCGCAAGGAGCTTGAAGGCGATGAAGTGGTTACACGCCTGCTCGCCGTAGCGCAGGGCTCCGCGTGCCACGGCGCAGAGTGCCATCGCGCCCGCGATGCCCGCAAGCGGCAACGACGCTTCGCCCATCACGGCGAGCGCCCCGTACGCGCCGAGCACGGTGATGACGGTGGCGCACAGGTGCCCGACGAGCCCCATCGTAACGGCGAGCACCATGTAGCCAGCGAGCGGGCGGACGAGCCCCACGAGCCGTCTCATCACGGCGATGCCGCTTCTTCTCATCTGGTTGCCTCCTCGCAGCCGAGGTTCTCGAGTTCCTGTTGGGCCGTCCACAGCGCGGCGTACACGCCTTTGCGCGCTACGAGCTCGGCGTGGGTGCCCGTTTCCGCGACGGTGCCGTCGGCGAGCACCGCGATCTGATCGGCGCGCGTCACGTTCGCCAGGCGATGCGAGATAACGATCACGGTCTTATCGGCCTGGTTCCGCGCGAGCCCCTCGATGGCCGCCATGATGGCGTCCTCGCTTTCCACGTCCACGTTCGACGCCGCCTCATCGAAGATATAGATGCATGCATCGTGCAGGAGGGCGCGCGCGAGCGCGAGGCGTTGGCGTTGTCCGCCGGAGAGGTTTGACGCCTGTTCGGTGAGGCGCGTCTCAAGGCCCTGTTCTGAGCGCAGGTACCCAGCGAGCTGCGTCGTCTCGAGGGCACGCCAGAGCTCTTCGTCCGTAGCGCTCGGCTTGGCCGCAAGGAGGTTCTCCCGCACCGTTCCCCTAAAGAGGTAGCTTTGGTGGCCCACATACGTTACCTGTCGCATGAGGGCGGAGGGGCCGAGCCCCGAGAGCTCGGTGCCTCCTATGGTGATGGAGCCGGTGTACGTGCGGTTCCTGCCCATGAGTACCGAGGCGAGCGTCGACTTCCCGCATCCGCTCTCGCCCACGATCGCCGTGAACGAGCCCTTGGGGATCGCGAGGTTCACGTTGGTGAGGACGGCTTTCCGGGCGGCGCCGTCGCCTTGGTAGGCAAAGCAGAGGCCGGAGATGCGGATATCCGAACGAGTGGGGAATGGTAGCGAGCCCACAGCGGGCTCCTCGGTATCAAGCAGGCGGAAGATTTTGTCGCTCGCCGCCATGCCGTTCATGGCGATATGGAAAAACGACCCGAGCTGGCGCATGGGAAGGAAGTAGTCGGCGGCGAGCAGCATGATCATGAGGCAGCCAGCGAGGTCGATCGCTCCCGCCTGGAACTGGAAGAGGCTTACGGCAATGCCTGCGGCAGCGCCGCCGTAGGCAACGATGTCCATGATGGCGATGGAATTGAGCTGCATGACGAGCACGTGCATGGTGATGCGGCGGAACTCCTCGGCCCGCTCGTTCATCTCGCGCTGCTTCATCTCGTCTGCCGCATAGATCTTGAGGGTCGTGAGCCCCTGCAGGTTCTCGAGGAAGGTGTCGCCGAGCGCCGTGTAACTCCCCCAGTATTTTGAGAGGAGCCGCTTCGCCCAGGTCTGGACGGCGGCGATGGAGATGGGGATGAGCGGCACGCAGACGAGCAGCACCACGGCCGCCACAAGGCTCACGGGCGCGAGCACGGCAAAGAGCGTAAGAGGCGCGAGCAGGGCGTAGAAGAGCTGGGGAAGGTAGGATCCAAAGTAGGTTTCGAGCTGATCGACCCCTTCGACCGAGACCTGCACGACCTCGGAGGTGAGCGCATGCTCGCGATAGGACGGTCCGAGGCGCAGGAGCTTCTCGTAGATGAGGGGGCGGAGCCGCTGCTTCACCGATTGGGCAGCGCGAAAGCTTGCCTTCGCCGCGCTGGTCGTGCAGAGCGCGCGCACGGCGATGGCGGCGAGGGCCGCGCCGGCGGTGAGGACGAAATCACCCGTTGACGCCGAATGCTCGAAAATGCTTCCGAGCATTCGGCAAACGACCGAGATCAAGCATATGTTCGCAACGAGAGAGACCCACTGGAATGCGACGTTCTGGGCGACGAATCTCCTGCTCTCGGGTACCAATCCTGTGAGCCGCTTGTTGATCATCATGCCTACGGATCCTCCCGTCTGCCTGCCGGGCGCCGGTCCGGCCACGGCGTAACATGTAGTTAGGCATGGTAAACTAAGCGGCTATAAATTAGAATGCCCTAACTTTTTTGCCAAAGGTGCCTGCTTTGGGAGAGGTTGCCCTTGGTGACAGGCAGGCCGGGGCGCGACGATGGGGCGAGCTCGGTTCCTCAAACCCCACCGTCACGTTGGTGGCTACAAGGTCCACTCGGCGCTCTCGCGTTGGAGGCGCACCATGCGAGCGAAGAGGCCGTCGCGTTCCATGAGCTCAGCAGGGTGCCCCTGTTCGGCGACGCGCCCGCCCTCGAGCACCACAACCTTGTCCGCATTCATGACGGTACGCATGCGATGCGCGATTACGATGACCGTCTTGCCGGCAAGCAGCCGCGAGAGCGCCTCCTGTACCTTGGTCTCGTTCTCTACGTCCAAACTTGCTGTGGCCTCATCGAGGAGCACCACCGGCGCGCCCTTGAGGAGCGCTCGCGCAATCGAGATGCGCTGCCGTTCGCCGCCCGAGAGGCGCGCTCCGTTCTCGCCAATCATGGTCCCGTACCCTTCCGGCATGCGCGAGACGAATTCATCGCAGTTGGCGGCCCGTGCCGCTGCAAGGACCTCCTCGTCGGTGGCGCCGCGCTTGCCCAAGCGGATGTTTTCCATAACCGTATCGTCGAAGAGCGTCACATCTTGAAAGACGACGGAAAAATCAGCGAGCAGCGACTCGGGCTCCACCGTGCTTACGTCCACGCCGCCCACGCTCACGCGGCCGGAGCTCGCGTCCCAGAGTCTGGCCGCAAGCCGCGCGCAGGTTGATTTGCCGGAGCCCGACGGGCCCACGAGCGCCGTGACCTCGCCCTCGCGTGCCGTGAAGGAAACATCCTCCAGCACCTTCTCGCCGTCCTGTTCGTACGCGAAGCCCACGTGTTCAAAGACCACGTCATGGCCGGAAGGGGAGTACTCGGCTCCGCCGTCGGCCAGCGGCTCCTCGAAGAAGCTCTTCATGCGTGCCGCAGCGGTGCGTGCCGAGAACAGCTCGGCGATGAGCATGAGCGCCTGGTCGAAGGGCGCATAGATGCGGCTCACCACGAGAAGGAAGCAGAAAAGGGTGAGAAAGTCGCAGGTGCCGTCAGCGATGAGGGTGGCGCCGGCGAGCAGCGTGGTGGCAAAGCCCAAGCGCAGCACGATCTGCGCGCCGTTCACGCAGAGGCCCGTTGCAAGCTCGCCGCGGATAGCGGTGCGTTCCGCGGTGTCTACGCTTTTATAGATGTGCTGGAGGTAGCGTTCCTCCTGATTGGTGGCGCGCACTTCGCGCACGCACTCGAGAGCCTCTTGGATGTACTCGGACGTTTTGAGCCCCGCCATGCGCGTCCTGTGCATGAGCGGCTGGAGCTTGGAGCGCACGCCGAAGAGCATGAGCAGCGCTACCGGGCCCGACCACATGGACGCCACGGCGAGCCTCCAGTCGAACGCGGCGAGGCACACGAAGGCGATGGCCATGGTGGCGTAGGCGCCATAGAGCTCGGGGAGTACATGGCTGTAGGCGTGCTCGGTGGTCTTGACGTCACCCATGAGCGTCTCGGTGAGGTCTGCGAGGTCGCGACGGCCGAAGAAGCCCAGGGGTAGCTTCCGCAGGCGCTCGGCGAGCGCGATGCGCTGACGGCCGCTTTCCTTGTAGATGACACCGTATTGATAGTAGTATGCGAGGCGCTCGCACACGAAGAGGACCGCAAGGTAGACCGCGATCGCGACGATCCAGCCGACCATGGGCACGGACAGCGGGTCAAATCCCAGCTCTCCGAACGGCCCCAGCACGGCAGGCTCTCCCGTGAGCCGTGCTACGATCGCGCTCATGATGACGTAGACGAATCCCACGCTCGCGAAGACCACGAGGTTGGCGACGGTCGTCCAGACCGCACCGAGCTTGACGTTTCTCACACCCTCGTCGGTGAGGGCGTACTTCTCCTTGATGGACATCTATGCCACGCTCCCTTCAACCCGGTCGGCGCGATGGGGCTCTGTCCCTTTCGGCTCCTTCGAGCTTTGCTCTGCGCTTGTGATTCTCCAGCTCACAGCCTTCTCGTAATCGGCCCACATGCGCGCGTAGAGCCCTCCTGCGGCGAGGAGCTCCTCATGGGTGCCCTGCTCGGCCGCGCATCCTTCGTTGAGCACAACGATCTTGTCGGCGTTCCTCACGGTGGAGAGTCGGTGCGCCACCATGAGCACCGTTCGCGGCGAGCCGTCCCGCCCTCGCGCAAGGCGTTTGAAGGCGGCCTGGATCTTCACTTCGTTCTCCGGGTCGGCGAAGGCTGTGGCCTCGTCGAGCACCACGATGGGTGCATCTTTTAGAATCGCGCGGGCGAGCATGAGCCGCTGTACCTCGCCTCCCGAGAGGTGGGAGCCATCGGTTCCATAGACGGTGTCCACTCCGTTCGGCAACTTGGCGATGATGTCTGAGCACTGCGCGGCCTCGAGCGCGGCCATTACTTGTTCGCGCGTGGCATCGGGGCGCGCGGCGCGCACGTTCTCCAGGATGCTCTGCGAGAAGAGCCGGTTCGCCTGGAAGACGAAGGCCACGCGGCCCATGAGGTCGGCGGGGTCCATGTCGCGAACATCGGTGCCGCCCACGAGGACGTGCCCGGAGTCTGCGTCCCAGAAACGCGGCACAAGGCTCGCGGCTGTTGTCTTCCCACCTCCAGAGGGCCCTACGAGCGCCACGGTGGCCCCTGCCGGCACATCGAAGGAGACATGGTCGAGTGCGGGCTCCCCGCTTCCTTCGTACGTGAAGGTGACGTCGTTGAAGCGGATGGAGTTGTCCGCTGGCGTGCGCGGGCTTAGGGGCGCTTCAATCACGGGGGCGGCGAGCACTTCCTCCACACGGTTCACGGCGTCCGTCGCCGATTGGAATGCATCGGACATGAACATTACGCGCGTCATGGCCGTAGGGATCACCGCTGAGAAGATCGCGTAGAAGGCAAAGTTGGCGGCAAAGTGGGCGAGGTCGGTCTCGCCGGGAGCAAGAAGCACTGCCACCGGCACGAGGAAGGCTGCCGCCGCGCTGATGACGGTGAGCGAGAGCGCCTGCGGCGTCTGGCACCATTTCACGGCGTAATCCTGAGCGAGCACCGTGAACTCCTCGATGGCGTCGTGGAACGCGCGGAAGCTGTATACCGTCTGTTGGAAGACCTTGACCACGGGAATGCCTCGCACGTACTCGGTGCCCGTCTTGTTCATCTTCACGAGCGACTCCATGTAGCGCGTCATGAAGTCCATGCCTCGCCCACCCATCATGTAGAACATGCAGGCGAGGCTGACGACGACCGGCACGAGACAGGCCACGCCCAGTCGCCAATCGAAGACGAAGAACAGCGCGAGCATGCCTGCGATCATGGCTATTGAGCCCGCGGTGTCCGGCAGTTTGTGGGCGAGCAGGCCTTCGGTCTCGAGGGCGCAGCCATCCACCACGCGCCGGAGCGCTCCGCTCGCATGCGTATCGAAGTAGCCTAGGCCCGCGTGCATGAGGTGTTCGGTCGCGCGCTTGCGCATGTTCGATGCGCAGCGGAATGCGGCGAGGTGCGTGCACATGAGGCCTATGAAGTAGAGTGCGATGGACGCTATCGCAAATCCGAGCGCCCACCATCCGTAGGTTGCGATGTCTGTCGCTGCGTCCCAGTTGGGAGCTGCGGCGATGAGGTCGCGCGCGGCGAACCATATGCACACATACGGTCCGAACGAAACGAGCATCGAGATGGCTGAGAGCACGCAGCCTAGGTAGGTGAGTGCTCGGCGCGGGCCGGCGAAGGCGAGCAGCCTCCCTACGGGATGCGCCGTCTTGTTGGGCCGCGCGTCCGCAGCAGCCTGTCCTTCCATAGAAGCCTCCGTTCCCTTGAACTGTTAGCACCGACTAACTTATCATGAGGACAAGACGATGTGCTGCGCATGCAGAAGCTTGGTACGAATTCGAAAAGCGGAGGGAGGCGGCGCGGTGACAGATCGGCTCGATGAGCTCTACAGACCTCAGATTGAGCAGTTCGGCATCACGCTCGAAGAAGCGGGCGACGCGCTTGCCGGCGCGGTCTCGGATGAGCGGGCGCGGGCGTGCGTGGTCGTGTATCGGCTGAAAGGGCTTTGCGTCGTGACCTCCCATCGTATCGAGGTGAGAAGCGACATGGCATTTCACGAGCGCAGCGTGCCGGGCCTCTGCGTGTGCACGCTGTCGGCCGACAGCCTCTCGCTTTGCCCGGTGGCCCAGCCGATCCGAGCGCAGCGCGCTGGCAACGTGGCCGTATTCGGACATGCCGATGACCCCCAGCGGTGCGTACTTCGCGCGGGGGATGTGCACGATGCGGTCTCGGTTACGTTCCTGCCCGAGTGGTTCTCGCGTCTCGAGGCGCGCGAACAGCGCTCCGCTCTAGAGCTTATCGATGAGCCGGGGAGTGCCTGCGATGCGGAGCTCGCCTGCGCGCTCGACCGATGCCTGTGCTCCATGACGCCGCTGTTTGGCGGACGGCTCCTCGACGGCGCGTCCGCCCTGCGGGGCGCCGAGACCGCAGCGCGGACCGCGATAGCCTGGTTCGAGGAGCGGAGTCGTGCTGAGCGCGCTGCGGGCACGCGTGAGCAGGCGCGGCTCGTGCGCCAGCAGGTAGACGTCGGCCACGACTTCGGCGGTGAAGGCGTCGTAGATTTCGCGGCCGAGCGTCTCGTTGCGATGCGCATGGATGAGATGTTGACGCTCGACGAGCTCGCGCGCGCTCTGCTTACAAGTAGGACGCGCCTGTGCGCCGTGTTCCGCCAGGAGACGGGAGAGAGCTTGGGGGCGTATATCCGCAGGTCGAAGATGGAGCGCGCACGTCAGCTGCTCGAACGGGGCGGGCTCAGCGTCTCCGAGGTCGCTCGCGGCGTCGGATACCCTCGCGTTTCGAGCTTCACCGTTGCCTTCGAGCGTGCCTTCGGAATGCCGCCGAGTGCGATAGGCGAGTGAAGGCGACCTCGGCGCCGGCCGTTTGGCACGTTCGATTGCAACCAAAATGGCCCTGGAGTAATGGAATAGGCCAAAACTATCGCCAAAGGACTGGATTTTGAGGGTCAAGCGAAGTAGACGTTTTCACCCCATCGCGTTTACCTGCGGTTTCTACGCAACGTTCATGGGATGTACTCGGGCAGTCCCCGAAAATCCGATCCTTTGGCGATAGTTTTGCTCAGGCGCCGTCCGCGCATCCCATATTCTGCGGGAGTTGCCATGCCATGCGGCCAGCACCCGTCTGGCCGAGCAAAGGACCCGTCCTCTTGGCGATGGGATTGCCGGAAAAGCGGCCGTTCGCCACAGCAGCGGCTTTTGGCTATGTGCCGGCTAGTTCAAGCTTGCGTCGATTGCAGATTCCGCAGCCGAGAGACGTTGCTCGATATCTTCCTCAGAGCAGCCGATGGCCACGGAGAGCTCTTCGAGCGAACGGCGGCGCGCCTCCTTGAGCACGCGCGCGTAGTAGCTGCTCGGCTTCTTTGCTTGGCGCTCGGCAAGCCGGATGCGGTGGTGCATCGTCTTCGCTACGCGCACCGTCTCGGGCGCTCCTTCTTTGAGGAGCTGTTTGAAATGGGTTTCTTCAAGTGAGCTGTTGCGCTCGGTAAAGGGGTCGCATTCGAGGTCGCCGTAATGCTCGATGAGGTTCTCGGCCTCCTCGCGCGAGATGGCCAGGTGCAGTCGATCGGATTGCGCGAGCGGGTACATCATGCGCGTCTTCGCGTGCCCTTGCTTGCATTCAAGGATGATCATGGGCGTGGGGGCGTCTTCGTCGAAACCGGTGACGGTGCAGACTCCCTGCCCGGGGTGAATAACGTGCTCTCCGATACTGAACATGCTTCCTCCAACTATTAAGCTACCTTGATATATAGAATACCACGTTTACGTGCGGATTTATGCCGATGTCCCTCAAAATGAACACGAAGGGCACGATTCGGATGCATCGGGCGGGCCCCGCTCCTTTGTGTATAGCGCGTTCGAGATTCCTCAGCTCCCGCGCAGCTCGCATGGGGTGTGCTATAGTTCAACTACTTGTATGTGCGTGCCCTGGGAGGGTACCGAAGCATTTTTCAAGGAGGAATTGCATGCCCGAGAAGATCGAAGAGCTGGTTCGCGCCGCTCTCGCCGCCGCCCAGGAGGCCGGCGACCTGCCCGCATTCGAGCTGGAAGATTGTGGCATCGAGCGACCGGCGGACACCTCTCACGGCGAGTGGACCTCCACCATGGCGTTGAAATCCGCCAAGCTCGCCCACCAGGCTCCCCGCGCCATCGCCGAGGCGATCGTGAAGTACCTGCCCGAGAGCGACGTCGTGGAGAAGGTCGAGATCGCCGGCCCCGGCTTCATCAACTTCTACCTCTCCGTCGCAGCGAAGAACGCCGTCTTCGCTGAGGCGCGTGAGCAGGGCATGGACTTTGCGAAGTCCAACGTGGGCGGCGGCCTCAAGACCCAGGTCGAGTTCGTGTCCGCTAACCCCGTGGGCCCCATGCACGTGGGTCACGGCCGCTGGGCCGCGCTCGGCGATTCGATGTGCCGCGTCATGGAGCACGCCGGCTACGACATCGAGCGCGAGTTCTGGATCAACGACTACGGCAACCAGATGAACACCTTCGGCAACTCGATCTCCAAGCGCTATATGCAGCTTGCCGACATCATCGAGAAACAGGGCTGCGATATCGACGCCGCGCGCGACTTCCTTGCCAAGGATCGCGACAACTACGTTCAGGACGAGGCCGACGAGCATCCCGATAGCCATCCCTACATGGATGACTTCACGGCCGACCTGGGCAAGGACTCTTATGGCGGCACCTACATCATCGACGAGGCCGCTGCCTTCTGGAAGACCGACGGCGACAAGTGGGTGAACGCTGATCCCCAGGAGCGCATGCTCAGCTTCCGCGAGCGCGGTTACCAGAAGATGCTCAAGGACATGAAGGAGACCTGCCACGACGTGCGCTGCGACTTCGATGTGTGGATGAGCGAGCGCACCATGTACCAGAAGGACTGGACGGGCACCTCGCCGGTGGAGCGCGCCTACGACAAGCTCGACAAGATGGGCTATCTCTACCGCACCGACGACGGCGCGCTGTGGTTCAAGTCCACCGAGTTCGGTGACGACAAGGACCGCGTCATCCAGAAGTCCAATGGCGACTACACCTACTTCTCGTCCGACATCGCCTATCACTGGAACAAGTTCCAGCGCGTCGACCGCGTTCTCGACATCTGGGGCGCCGACCACCACGGCTATATCGCGCGCGTGAAGGCCGTGTGCGACGCTCTTGGCTACCCCGGGCAGTTCGAGGTGCCGCTGGGCCAGTTCGTGAACCTCCTTCGCAACGGCAAGCCGATCCGTATGTCCAAGCGCAAGGGCACGATGATTACGTTCCGTGAGCTTATCGACGAGGTGGGCGCCGATGCGGCCCGCTACACGCTCGTGAGCCGTTCCTCCAACCAGACCATCGACTTCGACATCGAGAAGGTCAAGGAGAAGACGGCCGATAACCCTGTCTTCTACGTGCAGTATGCTCATGCGCGCATCTGCTCCATCCTGCGCAAGGCTGCTGGCGTCACGCCCGAGCAGGCCGACCTCATGGGTATGGAGAACGTGGCCATCAAGGCCATCTACGGCGACGTCGACTACTCGCTGCTCACCGATCCCACCGAGCTTGCGCTCTCCCGCAAGCTTTCCGAGCTTCAGGATCTTATCGCTGGCGCAGCCCGCGACCGTGCCCCGTTCCGTATCACGCACTATGTCGAAGAGCTTGCGTCTGCGTTCCATAGCTTCTACGCCGCTTGCCAGGTGCTGCCGAGCGAGGGCCGTCCGGTTGATCCGGCGGTCGTCCGTGCGCGTCTTGGTGCCTGCGACGCCGTGCGCTCGGTGATCGCCCTGTGCCTCTCGCTCATCGGTGTGTCCGCGCCTACGCAGATGTAGGTTGAACGAGCCTTCGGCTCCCATGGGAAGGCCCCGGAGGGTTCCTTCGCGCGTGGTCCTCGCTGCTCGGCAGAGCCGAGCAGCTGCGGGAAACGCGCGAAGGAATCCCTCCGGGGCCTTCTTGCGTCTCGGGCTCGTGGTCGGGGATGTAGAGAAAGGAATGGGGGTGGGGGCTCGGCGCTTCGCGCCGTTGCCCGTGCACGGGCCTTGGGGATGGGGTGTGGGGAAGGGGCTCGGCACTGCGTGCCGTTGCCCCTCTGCACGGGCTTTTCCAGAGCGGATGGCTACCGTTTCCCTAGGTTGAGGGCGGTAAGGGTTTCCGGTTCGCGTTGCGGGTGAAATGAGAGCAACGGAACCGTGATTGTGTGGGATAATGACGGATAGTCAATAACGCTTGGGCGGATGATCGGGGTTGAGTGAGCCGCCCTCGAATGGTTGGGAGTGCCTATGGGTTCCTTCGTCTTGTCTTGTGAGTCGACGGCGGATTATCCGCGCTCGTTCTTCGAGGCGCGCGGCATCGAGTACATCATGTTCCACTACGAGCTCGATGGCGTCGTTCATGAGGACGACCTGTACCAATCTGTCACGCCCGAAGCGTTCTTCGGTGCGCTCAAAGTGGGTTCGACCTCAAAGACCTCGCAGGTGAGCGTGGGCGAGTACACCGAGTTCTGGAAGCCGATGCTCGAGGCGGGCAAAGACGTCCTGCACCTCACGCTCTCCTCCGGCATTTCGGGCACCTATAACTCCGCGGTCATTGCGGCGCGCGACCTTGAGGCCCAGTATCCCGATCGAACGGTGCGCGTGGTCGACTCGCTTGCCGCATCGGCGGGCTACGGCTTGCTCATGGATTACCTTGCCGACATGCGCGATGCCGGGGCAACGCTCGACGAGGCGGCTTCGTGGGCCGAAGAGCATAAGCTTAACGTCAACCATTGGTTCTTCGTCTCTGACCTCGATTGCCTGAAGCGCGGCGGCCGCGTTTCCTCCACCAGCGCGCTCATTGCGACGGCACTCAAGATCTGCCCGGTCATGAACGTCGACTATCAGGGAAAACTGATTCCGCGCGAAAAGATTCGCACCAAGAAAAAAGCCATCGCCGAGCTTGTGAAGAACATGATGGCCCATGTTGAGAACGGCGCCGCGTACACCGGTAAATGTTCGATCTCGCATTCTGCTTGCAGGGAGGATGCAGAAGAGGTCGCGCGGCTCATCGGCGAGCAGATTCCCGCGCTCAAGGGCAACATCGTCATCAACAATATCGGCACCGTCATCGGTTCGCATACGGGCCCGGGCACCGTTGCGCTGTTCTTCATGGGCGATAAGCGCGTCGATTAGCGAACGCGCTGCTGCTCGCCAGCTGGCATCGCGCGCGGCTTCGCATGCCCGTGTTGCGGGCCGCTGCCACGCGAACTCGATTTTTCTTGATGCGATGGTTCTGCCGCCCTCGGCTTCCGGTATCTGGTAAGCTGTCGGGCGATAGGGGCTGCAAGAAGGGACGGTGACTATGAGCGCTATGGATATCATCCAGCCGCTGGGTATCGTCGTCGGCGTGATCGTGATCGTCGCCGTCGTCTACTTTGCTGGCACGGCTATCAAGGCGCGCAGGGAAGAGCGCCGTGCTCAGTCGGGCCGCGGTGGGCGGCACCGCCGGTAGCGATGAAGCGGCAAGTGGTGCCGTAGTATCGATCGCTCAGCTATGTTGCAGGCGAGCTGGCTGCCTTGGCAGCTGGCTCGCTTTTTGCACCGAGCTAATCCTTTTTGGCTGATTTTGGGACAGTCCCATTTTGACGCTTTCGTGGGTCAATTTGGGACTGTCCCATTTTGATAGATGGGCCGGAGCTGCTCCGCAGGTCCCGTGGGCACCAGGAGGCGAGGTGGGCACCCGCTGGCAGCGCGCGCTTTATTGCTTTTTGATGAGGGCAAGGTAGAAGCCCTCGAAGCGCTGGGAGGGGCAGACGGTAACAGTTCCCTCGACGGCGCTTTTCAGCGTGGGAATCGACCCGTCTTCAAATGCGCCAGCAAGCGCGCGTGTGCTGGCAGGCAGGGGCTTGGCGTCATCGTCTGCAACCCCAGCTTGCTGTACTGCGAGCGGCACGATGCTGCAATCGCGATGCCGCCGCAGCGCGGCCGCCACCTGCTCGCCATTTTCCTCAGGCAAGATTGAGCACGTGGAGTAAAGGAGCGTGCCGCCGGGTTTGAGGACGGTGAGGGCACGGTCGAGAAGCGCTCGCTGCGAACGGGCCGTCTTGGCGAGAAGCTTGCCTGTCATGCGGCTCTCCGCGCGATTGTCGCCCAGGCGAAACGTTCCTGTTCCCGTGCAGGGTGCGTCGAGCAGGATATGGTCGAAGGAGAAGAACTCATCGAGCCGCCGCGCGTCTGTGCGCATGATGTTGACGCCGTGCACGCCAAGTTTGCTGAGGTTGTAGGCGAGCTTTTCCGCGCGCGGCGCGCTCATCTCGCACGCGGTGATATGCGCCGTGCCGCCTGTGAGGGCGGCAATTTGGGAGGTCTTGCCGCCCGGTGCGGCGCACATATCGAGGACATCGGCACCATCGCGTGCGGCAAGGGCGAGCGGCGGAAGCATCGAGGAAAGGCTCTGCAGATAGACCTTACCTTCCTGATAGAGCTCAAGCTCCCATACCGTTTTCTCGCGCACGCCATCGCCCAACACGAACGCGTCTTCATACCATGGAACGCGTTCGAACGGAATGCCCCTCTCGGTAAGCTTTTCCGCCACTTCGCCTGGCGTCGTCTTAAGGGCATTGGCGCGCAGGGTGACGGGGCGAGCTGCGGCGGCCGCAAACCCAGCCTGGACGCGTTCGGCCTCCTGGTCGCTCATAGCTGCATATGCCTGGGCGATGAGCTCCGGCGTGCGGGGCGATGGCGTGGTGGTTGATCCTGCGTTCATGAGGCCTCTCAGAGAGCGTGTCGCGCGGTGCTGCCCGCGCCTTGTATCGGTTTCTGCATGGTAGCAGATGACACCCCGCGCACGCACGGACATGACACCCCGCGCCCGCGCGGGCGCATGCAAGGATTTGGAGGTGTTGGGGCCAACCCAAGGGCTCCTAGTACGCTATTCCTAGAACGATAAGCCCCACGCAGAGCGCAAGCGCGGCGATATCGCGCCCGGCAAGGGGGTAGCGCTTGTACGCGGAAGCGCGGGTTCTCAGGTAGAAGCCGCGCTGCTCTGCCGCGAGCGCCGTGGCGTCCGTCTTGCCCACGCTCGATATGAGCAGCGGAATGCAGAGCGGCAGCATGAGGCGAAGCTTCTTGAGAGGGTTGGGCGTGTCGTACTCCACGCCGCGCGCGGTCTGCGCTTCCATGATGGCGTTCATCTCCTGGCTGAATACCGGGACGAAGCGAAGCGCCGTGGTAAAGGTGAATGCATATTGGTACGGTACGTGCAGCACCTCGACGCAGGCGTTCGCGAGGTCGGTGAGCTTGGTGGTTACGAGCGCGGGGATGAGCGGCAGCGCAAGGCAGAGAAGGCGCAGGCATACCATGAGGCCGAGCATGAGGCCCTCATTTGTTATGGAGAGGAAAACGGGCGTTCCCGAGCGCACGAAGATCGCCTGCATGACGAACATGATGATGGAAAGCGGGATAAGCAGTTTGAGAAACGACCGTACCTGGCGCATGACGTGCGCATAGGCGCTCGCAGCGAGCGTGAGCGCAAGCAGCGAGACGAGCACGATGGGGGAATCCGCCGTGAGCGACGAAGCGATGAGCGCGACGGCAAGCGCGATCTTGGTGACCGGATTCAGCCGGTGGAGCAGCGTGGTGCCCGGTACGTAATCGATGACATTAACCATGAAGAACCAGCTCCTCGGTGCATGAGACGACATCTAAGACCTCGTAGAGCCCGAGGAACCGGGGCGAAACCGTGTGCGCAAGCTCGTTCGCGAGCTCAACCACCTGAGGGGGCCTCATGCTCGCTCGCTTCATGAGGCTCTCATCGGCGAAGAGGTCGTGCGTGGGGCCGGCTGCGGCGATCTCGCCATCGGCCATGACGACGAGGCGCTCGGCAAAATCCGAGACGACCTCCATGTCGTGGCAGACCATGATGACGGCGCTCCCGCGGTCCGCCATGCGGCGCACGGTTTCCATGACCGTCATGCACTCTCGATAGTCGAGGCCGCTCGTCGGTTCATCTAGGATCACGAGCTCAGGCTCGAGGACTACGACCGAGGCAAGCGCAACCATCTGGCGTTGTCCACGCGAAAGCGAGAAGGGCGCCTCGCCGAGCGGCAAGCCGAAGTCCTCTGCCACTGCGCGCGCCCGTCCCCGGGCCGTCTCGGCGTCCACGCCGCCCAGCTCAAGGCCGAACGCGACCTCATCGAGCACCGTGTCGCGGCAGATCTGATGGTCTGGGTTCTGGAAGAGCGTCGCCGCGTGGCGCGCGATCTGGCTCGTCCTCGCCGTGCGCGTGTCGAGCCCCGCCACCTCGACCGTTCCCGAGGACGGCTTGAGAAGACCGTTCACCAGCTTGGTCGCCGTCGTCTTGCCTGCGCCGTTTTGCCCTACGAGTCCTACGAATTCGCCGGGATAGACCTCAAGATTAAGGTGGCGCACCGAGGCGCCGCCGCCAGGGTAGGTGTAGGTAACGTCTCGCAGGCGCACGACGGGCGAGGCCCCGGGTTTCACGGCGGGCCGACGCGGGCTCTCTGCCATGCCGCACTCGCCGGGGCTCGCGGTGGTGGCGTGGTCGGCGC
>ENA-OPSZ01000250-OPSZ01000250.1-human-gut-metagenome-genome-assembly--contig:-NODE-250-length-42816-cov-2.957859_pt1 | contig 42816 bp, 39 predicted proteins | sample MGYA00241814_ERZ501919 | MGnify/ENA primary metagenome ERZ501919 (study PRJEB25962, sample SAMEA2042440) | human gut metagenome | biome: human gut; feature: human-associated habitat; material: faeces... | reverse complement strand
CGCCTTTGGCTTGTCCTTGCTCTTCAGAAGAACTCACAACAAGCAACAGATTAAAAGAAAAGCAACGTCTTTTTTATTCGAAAGAACCCGTCAGCCACGGATTCTTTCCATTGGCCAGAGACCAGTGACAACCAGTTAAATCTGTCCCAGCGCTTTCAGGATCACTTCGGCGATGGCGGCGGACCCTACGTAGGTGCCGATGAAGATCACGCAGGCCAGGACCACGATCCGCCAGCCGGTTTTCTTGAAGGCGTCCATGTCCTTGCCGATGGAGATCCCCGCGTAGGCCAGGATGGGGGTACACAGGGCCAGGAAGCCCACTTTCTTCATATACATGTTGACCACTTCAGAGCCCGGGAACCCGGGATAGGTCAGGATACAGCCCAGGGTGGTAATGTAGGCCACCGCCGGGATCCCTCCGGGGATCACCCGGGCGGCCACGATCCCTGCCAGGGAAATGGCGATGAGGATCACCATGCCGGGGACTGCGTCCATAAAGGGAATGTTGCTGGACAGGGTATTGGCCACCAGGGACAGGAAAGCCGTGATAATGAGGACCAGCGTGGTTTCAGGCAAAGTAAACGATCTCATTTTCCTTCCTCCTCCTTGGTCAGCACATGACCGTATTTGATGATGCAGCATTTCTTGTAGAGCCATTCCGTCAAAGGCAGGGCCAGGAACACGGCCATGTATACCCCGTCCAGACCGGAAAGCATGTTGGAGGCGGTGGCGAAAGCGGCCAGTTGGTCAGCCATTTCCGGATACATCACCGTCAGGGTCCCCAGGGAAGCGGACATCATGCTGGCGCTCCCCACCCCGGAGGCCATGGCCAGGGAATAGGGATGGAAGATCTTTAAAGCTGCCAGGAAGGAAGCCATGATCCCGAAGAACACAGTGCCGCACACGGTACCGGCAATGTACACGCTCATGACCCCCCGGCCTTCCGGAGTATCCAGGCCGTATTTTTCACCGATGAGAGCCACGTTGGGTTCCCGGGCGATGGAATGGGCGGCCCCGATGGTCTCCCGTTTCAGCCCGAAGGCCACCGCCAGGGGAACCCCCAAAAATACCGTCCCCAGGTTCCCGAATTCCTGGAGGATCAAAGCCGGGCTGGCACTGATGATTTTCGGCAGGGTGGGCCCCACCAGGGTCCCATACCGGGCCATAAGCAGCATCAGGGTAATGCCCACCAGGGAGCCTGCGTCTTCCATGTCCTTCTGTTTGGTCAGTTTAAAGAAGTTGGGAGTGGTCAGGATCCCCAGGATCAGGGCATAGAGCATGGGGACAAACACCACTTTCCCCGGGCCCAGATTGAAGGATTTGATACCGATCAGTTCGGCGATGACCACCAGGGCCAGGGCCGTAATGTGCAGTTTCCAGTTAATCATGGTCGGGTTCCTCCTCGCTGAAATAGCCATCCAGTTTGGCAATGTATTGTTCTTTGGTAAGCGCCGGCTTGAAATCGGCCAGGATCTTCTTGGCTTCCTTGGCATCATCGCTCAAAAGGTCGATGACCATGCCGGCAAAGGCTTTCCCGGGCAGGAGCGCCGCCGCATGGAAATCCACCACCTTGAAATCCGGTCCGTGGAGCAGTCCGTCCACCCCGCCGATGAAGGGATGGATGGCGGGCATCAGATGGGACACATCCCCCATGTCCGTGGAGGCGCTGAAGTGGCCGGCGTTGGTGATTTCCACCTCCGGGAAGGCGTCCTGGGCATTGTGGACGAACAGTTCATTCATTTCCGGGTTGCAGATGAGAGGCAGCTGGCCGGGCAGGGTGTCGATGTTCACCTTGGCCCCGATAGCGGCGCCCCCCGCCCGGAGAGCCGCATCCACCTTGGCGTTGGTCCGGTCGATGGCGTCCATGGATTTGGCCCGGACATAGGTTTCGATCCGCACATCGTCAGGCACATTGTTCACCAGGTCTCCCCCTTTGGTAATGATGGGATGGACCCGGATGGCATCGTCATCCCGGAAGGTTTCCCGGAGGGCATTGATCCCCATGATCCCCAGCATGGCGGCGTTCAGGGCGTTGATACCCTGGTCCGGAGCGTCGGCGGCATGGGCGGCCTTCCCCACATACTGGATGGTCTTGCCGATGAACCCGTTGCTGCTGGTACCGATGGCCACCACCGGTTTGGGGGTCCGTTTCTGGGAATGGATCATCATGGCCATGTCGATGTCATCGAATTCCCCTTCATAGATCAGTTCGCCTTTCCCATGGAGGAAATGGAGCTTCCCTTCTTTCCGGAGCTTTTTCCGGTAGGCGATCTGGACGTATTCTTCCGCCGGGACCCCGAAGAACACCACATTCCCGCACAGGTCCTTCATGACCCCGGTTTTGGCAAGGCCGTAGGCAGCGGCCAGCATGGAAGACTGCTGCATGTGGTGGCCGCAGGCGTGGGCAGCCCCGGTATCCGGATCCGCTTTGGGATGTTCCGGGCAGCCAATGGCATCCAGTTCCCCCAGGATGGCGATGGTGGGACCGGGCTTGCCCCCTTTCAGGACCCCTTTGACAGCAGTAATGGCCATTCCCTTCCGGTAGGGGATCCCCAGTTTGTCGAACTGGGCCGCCAGTTTGGCGGAAGTCTTGAATTCCTTGAACCCGAATTCCGGTTCCGAAGCCACATCCGCTGCATAGGCCTGCAGCTCCTGAGCAGAATCATCAATCATCTTGAACACTTTTTGTTTCAGTACTTCCTTATCCGTAATCTCCACTCCCCTAACGAAAAATTATTGTACGCACTTATCATACTCTTGTTTTGTTATTTTATCAACATTTTTGTTTTATTTTACATAAGTAACCGTTTTTGTTACGTTTTAGGTGTAAAAGAGAGGGTGCTGCAGAGCAGCACCCTCTTTTTTTGTCAATGGTCAATTGTCAATCGTCAATGGCCGAATGATAAAATTTGCAGGCAAATTTTTTTGAAGGCGAAAGATGCCTTTGACAGCTTTACCCGATCAACAGCACACTCAGATCATTTACATTGGTCCCGGTGGCTCCGGTGATCAGGAGACCCTTGGTTTTTTCCAGGGCATGGTAGGCGTCGTTTTTGTCCAGTACATCGGAAATGGCAATGCCTTCTTCCGCCAGCCGGGCTTTGGTGGTTCCGTCTCCGTAGCCTCCGGCGGCGTCGGTGGGGCCGTCGGTGCCGTCGCTGCCAAAGGAGAACACCGCCACATTGTCCAGGCCGGCAATGCCGTCAGCGGCGGCAAGAGCGATTTCCTGGTTCCGTCCTCCCTTGCCCCGGCCGTGGAGATGGACCACCGTTTCTCCCCCGGCCAGCACCGCCAGCTTCTTTCCGCTGGCTGCGTACTGCCGTCCGATAGCCGCCAGGAAGCTGCCTGCCTCCTTGGCCTGGCAGTTCAGGCTGGTGGTCAAAAGCCAGGTCTCATACCCCAGCTTTTCCGCCGCCTTCTGGCCTGCCGCCGCCAGTTCCGTCACACTGCCGGTAATCACCGTTTCCACATTGTCCAGGGTCTTGGGGGTCTCTTCCCCCAGGGCCTTTTCCGCATCTGCCGGCAGCATGATTTTGAACTTCCGGATCACCTCCAGGGCTTCCTCACAGGTGGAGGAATCCGGATAGGCCGGCCCGGAGGCGATCATGTCCAGGGGATCCCCGATGATGTCGCTGAGCACAATGGCATACACCTGGGCCGGAGCGCAGAGCCGGGCGAATTTCCCGCCCTTTACAGAGCTCAGCCGTTTCCGCACCGTGTTCATGGATACGATATCCGCCCCGCTGGCCAACAGGTCCGAGGTAATGTCCTGGAGTTCCTTCAGGGAAATCAGAGGCTTTTCGAAAAGAGCCGAGCCCCCGCCGCTGATCAAAAACAGCACCGTGTCTTCCGCCGTCAGATCCTTGACCAGGTCGATGGCCCGCTGGGTAGCCTTCAGGGAGTTCTCATCCGGCACCGGATGGCCGGCTTCCCAGATTTCCAGAGGGGCCAGTTCCCCCTTGCTGTGGCCGTATTTGGTGATCACGATCCCGCTGGAGATCCGTCCGTCCAGGATCCCCACCGCCGTTTTGGCCATCTGCCAGGCGGCCTTCCCAATGGCCACCACCACGATTTTCCCCCTGCCGAACTCCTTATGTTCCAAAGCTTTTGCTACCGCCGCATCAGGAAGCGAAGCCCTAATGGCCTCCTCCATGATGGTCTCTGCATCTGTACGTAATGTCATGGTGTTTTCCCCCTCAAAATATTGCGAACTGGTTTCATTATAGCATATTCTTGCACCGGCCGCCGGCCCAATGGTACAATGAGGACAAAACAGCTGCAAAAGGAGCTTTTTCATGACCCTGTACAATGATTTCATGGCCTGGGTACCGGCCCTGGTGATCCTGGCCGTTACCATCCTGTTTTACATCGGCTTCCGGATCGTCAGCATCCGGGTGATCCGGTTCATCCTGGACAAACTGCCCTTTGCGGCAGATGAAAACATTTCTGCCGCGGTGTACCGGCCCGGGCGCATGGCCATTGCCGTCTTCGGGGGCTATACGGCCCTTGCCAATTCTCCCTGGGAGAGACTGGCCCAGACGGCCCTTGTATCCAATACGGTTTCTTCCCTGCTGGTGATTGCCTTTTACTGGATCCTGTACAATTTCAGTTCCACCACCAGCGTCCTGTTCGACCACTTTTTCAGCAAATCCGGCAAAAAGCTGGATCCGGCCATCAGCGGACTGTTTTCGTCCTTCTTCCATGCCCTGATCCTGTTTTTTGCTCTGGCCACCGTGCTGAGCACCTGGGGGGTCAACATCAGCGGATTCATTGCCGGGCTGTCCATCGGCGGCCTGGCAGTATCCCTGGCGGCCAAGGACTCCCTGGCCAACATTTTCGCCTGTCTGGTGATCCTCATGGATCAGCCCTTCCACGTGGGAGACTGGATCATCTGCAACAATGTGGAAGGCATCGTGGAATCCATTTCCTTCCGGAGCACCAATGTGCGGACCTTTACCCAGGCTCTGGTGTACATCCCCAATTCTCTCATTATCAGCACCCCCATCCAGAATTTCACCAACCGGCACATGCGCCGGCTGGAAATGACCCTGGGGGTCACCTATGACAGCACCCGGGAGCAGATGGAGGAACTGGTCCGGAAAATCAGGGAATTTCTCCAGGAAGACCCGGACATTGTGGACGAAGGGATTACCGTGGCCTTTTCGGAAATGGGAGCCAGCAGCCTGGACATCAGCATCGTCTGCTACTGCCGGCACACCAGCTACGATAAATTCATGAAGAGCAAAGAACGGATCAACCTGGAACTGATGAAGCTCCTGGAAGAAACCGGCACCAGCGCCGCGTTTCCCAGTACAAGCGTGTATATTGAAAAAGGACCGGCCGCCTGAGCGGCTGGTCCTTTTTGGTCGGCCTTACAGCCCTGCCTTCCTCACCAGTTCGATGATGTACTCCGTTGTCTTGTCGAAGTCTTCGTCTACGGGGATGGTGTAGTCGGCGTATTTCAGGTAGAGGGGCAGCCGTTCTTTGTACAGCTGGGTGAGCCGGTCTTCGGCGGAATTCAGCAGAGGACGGGTCACTTTGTCCACGCTGCCGGCAATGGCCGCCAGGTCCCGGTTCAAAAAGAAGATCTTCCCGTTCTGCTGGAGGTAAGCGATGTTCTCCGGCCGCTTCACCACCCCTCCCCCGCAGGAAATGATAATCCCGTCCAGAGCGGCCAGGGTCTTCACCGCCTCTGTTTCCGCTTGGCGGAACACGTCCTCCCCTTCCTGGAACAGGTCCTTGATGGTGCGTCCGGTCTGTTCCACCACCTTGTCGTCCGCATCCAGCACCGGCCGTCCCAGGGCCTTGCTGAGTTTCCGGCCGATGGTGGTCTTGCCGGCGCCGGGCATGCCGATGAGTACAATATTAGCCATGAAAAGTTGCCTCCAGTTGTTTCATGATGGCAGGGATCAGGGCCGGATCCAGGGTCTTTCCCTGCCAGATTTCTTCCGAAGCCACCGCCTGGGCCACCAGCATGTACAGGCCGTTGCAGGTTTTGGCTCCCGCCTTCCGGCCATCGGCCAGGAACCAGGTTTCTTTCGGGTTGTAGATAATGTCCACGGCAGCGGCGAACCGGCCGGTGAATTCCGCCGGTACCGGACTGGCCTCCACCTTGGGATACATGCCCACCGGGGTGGTATTGATGATCACCTGGCCTCCCTCACTGCCCTCCAGGGCTTCCTCATGGGTCTCCAGCCGGGTGTCCGGCCGCTGGGCCAGGAAATGAGCCAGGGCCTGACCAGCTTTCTCCCTGTCCCGGACCAGGATCCGGATGGAGGCCGCTTTCCGGTCCGCTAGTACCTGGAGGACCGCCTTGGCGGCCCCTCCGTTCCCCAGCACCGTCACATCCCGGCCTTCCAGCCCGATGCCGGCGGCCTGTAACATCCGGTCAAAGCCCAGGTAATCGGTATTGTACCCTTTCACCCCGTCCGGAGTAAAGGACAGGGTGTTCACCGCCCCGATTTTTTCCGCTTCCGGGGCAATGGCGGTCAGATAAGGGATTACCGTTTCTTTGTAGGGAATAGTCACATTGCTGCCCCGGAGCCCCTCCGGGTTCTCCCGGACAAAGCAGGGGACTTCTTCCGGTTCCTGTTCCAGCAGCCCATAGGTATCCCCGGTCCCCAGGGCCCGGAAAATAGCCTGATGGATCTGGGGAGACAGACTGTGCCCCAGCACCCGTCCCAAAAGTCCGAATTTCATCCTTTTACTGCTCCTTTCCGTGGTCTGCAGGATAGTTCCCCAAAATCTTGCATTCCGTGGTGTCTTCCGGCAGATCAGCCAGGGCCTGACGGACCGCCGGGTCCGTCAGGTGACCGGTAATGTCCATATGGAAATAATATTCCCAGGGCCTTCCCGGTATAGGCCGGGATTCGATGTTGGTCATGTTGATCTGGTACCGGGCAAAATGGGAGAGCACCCGGTACAACGACCCGGGCTGATGCTTCAGGCTCACGATCAGGGTGATCTTGTCCGCTTCCGGCACCAGCTCCCGCTCCCGGCTGATCACAATGAACCGGGTGTAGTTGCTCTGGTTGGTGTTGATGCCCCGGGCCAGGATGGCAAGGCCGTACTGTTCCGCCGCCTGGGCCCCGGCCACCGCCGCCATGTACCCGGTCTTTTTTTCTGCCACCAGTTCCGCCGCCTTGGCGGTGTTGAAATAGTTGAACTGGCGCATGGCCGGATGCTCCTTGAAAAAGGTCCGGCACTGGGAAAATCCCTGGGGATGGGAATACACTTCCCGGATGTCTTCCAGTTTCGCTCCCGGCCAGGCCAGAAGGCAGTGCTCCACCTTCACGATCTTTTCCCCTACAATAAAGGCGCCGTACCGGCGGACCAGGTCGTACACCTCGGTGATCCCTCCGGTGGAAGAATTTTCAATGGGCAGGACCCCATAGCGGATCTCCCCCTTCATCACGGCGTTGATTACATCTTCAAACAGCATATAGTTCCGTGCTTCCACCGGCCGTCCGGCGAAATACTGCCGGAGGGCCAGGTGGCTGTAGGCCCCAGGGACGCCCTGATAGCCCACAGGAATGGTTTGTTCTCCCATGCTCTACCTCCGCTGTGCCACAAGCTGCAGATCCAGCAGGGTCCAGGCGGTCACCGCCTCGATCACCGGCACCGCCCGGGGCAGGATGCAGGGATCGTGGCGCCCGGTAACTTCCAGGGTGGTGTCTTCCCCGGTAACCACATTCACCGTATGCTGGGTCTTTCCGATGGAAGGGGTGGGTTTGATCACCACCGTAAACAAAAGGGGCATGCCGTTGGTGATGCCTCCGGTGACTCCCCCGTTGTGGTTGGTGGTGCACACCACTTTCCCGTCCCGGTATGCCATGGGATCATTGGCCTCACTGCCCCGCATGGTCCCCAGGGCGAATCCATCCCCAAAGGCAATGCCCTTCACCGCCGGTACGGAAAAGAGGGCATGGCTCAGCCGGCTTTCCACGGAATCGAAATAGGGTTCTCCCAGGCCGACAGGCAGGCCCACTGCCATGCATTCAATGGTGCCCCCTACGGAATCCCTGTCCTTCTGGGCAGCAGTGACCTGGGCGGCCATGGGCTCCCGTACCGCCGGATCCAGCACCGGCAGGATCTCTCCGGAAAGGGCCCGGAAGGTTTCCGGATCTTCTCCCAGAGGATTGAACCTTCTGTCCCGGATCCCGGCCAGAGACGCCACATGGGCCCCGATAAATATGCCCTCTTTGGCCAGCAGCTGCTTGGCCACTGCCCCGGCAAACACCAGAGGCGCCGTCAGCCGTCCGGAAAAGCTGCCCCCGCCCCGGTAGTCGTTGCAACCGTGAAATTTCACATATCCTGCATAATCCCCATGGCCCGGCCGCATGATTTCCTTCATTTTGCTGTAATCTTTGGAATGGGCGTTGCTGTTGGGAATCCGGGCGCACAGGGCCATGCCGGTGGTCTTTCCGTTGAAGAACCCGCTTTCAATGATAAAGCTGTCACTTTCCTTCCGGGGGGTGGCCAGTTTGCTGGTTCCCGGTGCCCGGCGTTTCATTTCCTTTTCAATGGCTTCCAGATCCAGTTCGATCCCGGCCGGCAGCCCGTCCATCACCACGCCGATGGAGGGTCCGTGGGATTCCCCGAAAATGGTCAGCCGGATCTGTTCACCCATTACACTGCTCATACTGTCCTCCTGCCGCTGCAAAGTCCTGCCAGAATTCCGGATAGGATTTGGCCACACATTCCGTCCCCACCAGAGTGAGAGGTTCCCGGCACAGGATGCTGGCCACCGCCAGGCTCATGGCGATCCGGTGGTCGTTCCAGCAGTCCACGGTGCCTCCCGTAAGTTCCACCACCCCGTCGATGGAAAGGCCGTCCGGCCGTTCCGTAATTTTTGCGCCCAGTTTGTTCAGTTCCGTGGCCATTGCCTTCAGCCGGTCACATTCCTTCAGCCGCAGCCGTTCCGCATGGATGATCTCCGTATGGCCTTCGCTGAGAGCGGCGGCCACGGTCAGCACCGGGATGATGTCCGGGCAGTCGGCGGCATCGATGGTGGTCCCCACCGGGTCCGCCGGCCGGCTGATCAGTTTGTCTCCTTCAAAGACCACCTGGCCGCCCATTTTCTGGAGAATGGGGATGATGGCCTTGTCTCCCTGGAGAGACTCCGGATCCATCCCCAATAGGGTCATGGTCCGGCCCAGCATCCCGGCCGTAAGCCAGAAGGCGGCCTGGGAATAATCCCCTTCCACTGCCCCTTCCCGGGGCCGGTACTGCTGGTTCCCGGGGATCCGGTACTGCCGGTAGTCCTGGTGTTCAATGCTGATGCCGTACTGCTTCAGGGCGGAAAGGGTCAGGGCAATGTAGCTCTGGCTTTCCAGCTTCCCGGTGATTTCCAGGGTGGAATCCCCCGGCAGGAGCGGCAGAGCAAAAAGCAGGCCGCTGATGAACTGGCTGCTCACATCTCCGGGCAGGGAAAAATGGCCGGGACGGAGCGGCCCCTGGACCGTCAGAGGAAAATTGTCCTCAGCGCTTCCCTTTTGGAACACCAGCCCCTGCTGGCGGAAAATGGCTTCGTAGGGTTCCAGGGGACGGCTGCCCAGCTTCCCGGGCCCCACAAAGGTAAAAGGTTCCTGGCACAGGGCAGCCAGCGGGATCAGGAACCGGAGGGTAGACCCGGATTCCCCGCAGTCCAGCACCGTCCCTGTCTGATGGGGCCGGCAGCCTTCCACGGTAAAGTGGGCCCGTCCTCCTGTTTCTTCCTGGGAAGTGATTTTTGCCCCCAGCTGCCGGAGACAGGCACAGGTGGCCAGGATATCCTGGCTGAGGCTGACCCCTTCCACCTGGCTGGTGCCTCCTGCCAGGGCCGCACAGATCAGGGCCCGGTGCCCCATGCTTTTGGAAGAAGGCACCCGGAGCGTCCCTGAAAGAGAACCAGGTTCGATACGCAGTGTGGTCATGGTCTCATCCTTTCACATAGGGTCTCAGATCGGCAAAGTCCACCTTTTTCAGCAGGCTCTTTCCGATTTCCGGAACGATCACCAGAGTCATCTGGTTCCCCCGTTTTTTCTTGTCCATGGTGATCCCTTCCAGGATATGCTGATCGCTGATGGGATCTTCCGTGGGAATGTTGTATTTTTCCAGGAGATGACGGATCCGGTCTGCGGTACCGGGCTGGGTGATCCCCATTTTTTCCGTGTTCCGGGTGAGCCGGACCATGCCGATGGCCACCCCTTCCCCATGGGTGTATTTTTCATAATGATAATACCGCTCCACCGCATGGCCGATGGTATGGCCGAAGTTCAACACCATCCGGGCGCCCACGTCCCGCACGTCCTCTTCCACCACCTTCACCTTGATCCGGCAGCAGGCGGCGCTGATTTCTTCCGCATGGGCCAGGATGTCCTCATCCCCGGAGAAATTTTCCAGGGCCGCAAACAGCTCCGGATCCCCGAAGGCGGCACATTTGATTACTTCTGCCAGGCCATCGTGGAGATACCGCCGGTCCAGGCTCCGGAGCAGTTCCGGATCCATCAGCACCCCTTTGGGCTGGTAAAAGGCCCCTACCAGGTTCTTTCCTTCCGGCAGGTCCACCGCCACCTTGCCTCCCACGCTGCTGTCGATCTGGGCCAGAAGGGTGGTGGGCACCTGGATGAAGTCCACCCCCCGGAGGAAGCTGGCGGCGGCAAAGCCCCCCAGGTCTCCCGGCACGCCGCCCCCCAGAGTGATTACCAAATCGCTGCGGGTCATGCCGAAATCCGCACAGGCCCGGACCATGTTCCCGTAGGTGTCCAGGTTCTTGTGGTCTTCTCCCGGTTCCATCACCACCCGGCGCACCTGGAACCCCTGGGCCAGGAGCTGCTGCTCCAGGTCCGCTCCATACAGGCTGTCCACCGTCCGGTCCGTGATCACCGCCGCCTTGTTTCCCCGGGCCAGTTCCCGGATCTTTTTCCCGAATCCGGTCCAGGAATGAGGTGCGATTTCGATGGTATAGGAGTCTTTCCCCAAATCAACGAAGATTTTTTCCATAAAACATGTCCCTTCTTTTCTTTTTGGCCTGATCCATCATCTGCTCCAGTTCTTCCCGGTCATCCTGCTGGAGGGCGCTTTTCCAGTGTTCCAGCTGCATTTCCAGCTTGTTGATCTCCCGGAGCACCGGTTCCTTGTTCAACAGGAACAGGTCGCTCCACAGCTTGGCGTTGATATCCGCCACCCGGGTGGCATCCCGGAAAGACCCGGCCACAAAGTACTTGGTGTTTTCCTGCATGGAATCGCTGTTGATCAGGGAAACCGCCATCACATGGGGCAGATCGCTGGTGTAGGCGATGATGCTGTCATGTTCCTCCACCGACAGTTCCACCACCCGGGCACAGCCCAGTTCATAGGCCATGGCTTCTGGAAATGCATGGATACCCAGAGAGAGAAGCAGCAGCTGGAAGAGATGTGGCAGTCCGGAAAGGCTCCCTGGAAGATCTGGGAGGTGCTTTGGCTGTATCCCTTGCCTTCCCGGCCTGCCATGGGATGGGTGGGGACGAAATCCATCTCCGGTCCCAAAAGAGCATCCACCTGGTCCGGGATACTGCCTTTGATCCCCATCACATCGGTCAGGAGTACATTTTTTTTGAAATACCGGACATGGTCCTTCACAAAGGGGACAAAGGCGCCGGGGTACATGCAGCAGATGATCACATCCGCCTCCCGGAGGAGCTCCGGATCCTCATCGGCCAGTTCCGTTACATACCCTTCGTCCAGGGCCATCAGAGAAACGATGTGGTTCCGGTCCATGCCGATGATCCGCTTCACCTTCTGGCTTTTCAGGGCCTTGGCGTAGGAGCCTCCGATGAGCCCCAGCCCTACAATGGCAACAACAGTATCCTGCAGTTTCTTCATGATGTCTTTCCCGCTTCCGTCTTACAGATCCCGGCCCACCGCAGGAGCCAGTACCTTCAGGTCCTTCATCAGCTGGTCGAATTCCGGCAGGGACAGGCTCTGGGCCCCGTCACACCAGGCGTGCTGGGGATCGTTGTGGGTCTCGATGATCAGCCCGTCAGCCCCGGCGGCAATGGCAGCCTTGCTCATGGTGGGCACCATCCAGGCCTTCCCGGTGGCATGGCTGGGGTCCACGATCACCGGCAGATGGCTCAGCCGCTTCACCGCCTGGACGGCGGACAGGTCCAGGGTATTCCGGGTATAGGTTTCAAAGGTCCGGATCCCCCGTTCGCAGAGGATCACATTTTCGTTCCCTTCGGACATAATGTATTCTGCACTCATGAGCCATTCCTCGATGGTGGCGGACAGACCCCGCTTCAGCAGAATGGGCTTATTGATTTTCCCCAGTTCCTTCAGCAGGGTGAAGTTCTGCATGTTCCGGGCCCCTACCTGGATCAGATCCACTTTTTCCACAAATTCATCGATTTTGTCCGCGGACATGATTTCCGTTACAATGGGCAGATGGTTGGCGGTGCCGGCCTGACGGATCATATCCAGGCCCTTGTCCCCCAGCCCCTGGAAGGAGTAGGGAGATGTACGGGGTTTGAAGGCCCCGCCCCGGAGCATGGCCGCCCCGCTCTTTTTCACGGCGGCGGCAATGGTATCCATCTGTTCCTGGCCTTCCACAGAGCAGGGACCGGCGATCACCGCCAGCTTTTTGCCCCCCACTTTCACGCCGCTTACATCGATGATGGAATCATCCGGGTGGAACATCCGGTTGGCCCGTTTGAAAGGTTCCTGTACCCGCATGGCCTTATCCACCCAGGGATTCACCATGAAATCTTCCGGATCCAGGATACTGGTATCCCCTACGATCCCCAGGACTTCCTGGTTTTCCCCGATGCTGTCATGGATGGTGAAGCCTCTTTGTTCCAGGCTCTTTTTCAGTTTTTCAGACGCTTCTTTGGGTGCACCCTTCTTCATTACAATAATCATGTTGTTTTCCTCCTGTCCTGCTTTCCTACTATCCTACTTTTTTTCTGACGGGGGCCTCTCCACAAAAAAAGCAGACTCGCAAGGAGTCTGCTTCAGGGTTTCACTTCACGGAAACCGCCGGAAGGCCGGAGCCTCAGTCTCTCTTCACGATGGGCAAACTGTTCAGTTCATGGCAGCCAAAATAACCAAAGCCAAAATAATAGCTCTGGGTAAAGGTAAAGCCATATGCAGTTTCCCATTTCAGAGAAGAAAGAGTCATCTGTCAACCCGCCTTTAACCATTGGAATGAATCTATAATACTCCCGTTTACAAAATCCGTCAATAGAGAATTAATTGGAGCCAGATTGAAACGGGAATGTGTAATGGGTGTTACAAGAGCTGTTACCTCTCCAACGCCACATCCAGATCTTCCAGGGCATGGCCGGTGGCGTCGGAGAAACGGACCCGGAGATTGCCGAACCGGGGCAGGTTCTTTTCCGGGATGGTCACCACATGTTCTTCCGCCAGGGCTTCACTGCCGTCATCCTGGGTACCGGTGGGATCCTGGATGGCCACAGTCACATTCAGCAGCCGGCCGAACAGTTCCGCCTTGGTAATGGCCAGCTTCCCGTTCTGGCCGTTGGTGTTCATAGCCGCATAGAGCACCAGCTGGTTGGCATAGGAGGGGCCGGAATACCGGCGCCGGGCCTGGAGGACCTTTTCCTGCTGGGTGGTCAGCTTTTTCACGCTGGCCAGTTCCGGAGCGTCCGCTCCCCCCTTGGGAGGGATGAAGGCGGTGCACACCAGGCCCGGTACGGTCTTTTCACTGTCATGTTCCCAGTCCGTGTGGGCATCCGCCGCCTGGAACAGCACCCGGCCGTCCTTCACCACCCGTTCCGATACAAAAAGTTCTCCATCCGCCAGTTTGGGCCGTTCCGCAGCATAAGCCGGAGCCGCACAAAGGGCTGCCAAAAGGGCCACCGCCATGGTTTTTTTCCACATCATAGGTTTTCACTCCTTATGGGTGCCAGGCACCCGGATTTTTCTCTTCCCTATTATACACTGTTTTTGACCGAAGAGTCAGGGGGAATTCAGGGAGCAGGTGGGGAAATCCGTAGGGGCCGCACAACCGGCGGCCCGCCAGGTCCTTCCCTCTTCCCTCTTCACTGATTCTAATGTAACCCGATTGCATTCAGTTGGATTTTTATCTATAATAGGGACAGGTTGACAATCGATTATGAGGGAGGTTTTTTCAATGAGCGAATGTGATCACTGCGATCATTCCCACTGCTCCGGCTGCGAATCCAATCCGAAGCAGAATCCCCAGGATGCGGCCATTGCCGATTTCCTGGCCCATGTAAAACATAAAATCGTCGTCATGAGCGGCAAAGGCGGCGTGGGCAAAAGCACGGTTTCCGTAGATTTGTCCCTGATTCTCAGCCAGCGGGGCTACCATGTGGGCCTGATGGACGTGGATCTCCACGGCCCCAGCGTGGCCGGCATGCTGGGCTTCATGGACAAGCACGTCCAGGTGGAAGGAGAAAAGCTGATTCCCTTCCGGTACAGCGACCATCTGGAATTTTTGTCCGCCCAGGGCTTCCTGGCCCAGCAGGACGATGCCCTGATCTGGCGGGGTCCCCTGAAGGTGGGGGCCATCCGGCAGTTCATGAGCGACACCAAATGGGATCCTTTGGACTACCTGATCATCGACTGCCCTCCGGGCACCGGGGATGAACCCCTGACCGTGGTCCAGACCATCAAGGATGCGGAAGCCATCATCGTCACCACCCCCCAGAAAGTGGCCCTGGCCGATGTGCGGAAATCCCTTAGCTTCTGCCAGCTGGGCCATATCCCTGTCCGGGGCATCATCGAAAACATGAGCGGATTCGTCTGTCCCCACTGCGGACAGGAAGTGGACATTTTCAAAGCTGGCGGCGGCAAGGCCCTGGCGGAAGAAAAAGGCCTGCCCTTCCTGGGCCGGATCCCCATCGATCCCCAGGTGGTGGCCGCCGAAGACGAAGGCAATCCCCTGGAAAACATCAGTGAAGCCAGCCGAAAGGCGCTGGATGCCATTGTGGATAAAGTGGTGGAACAGGATAAGTAAGAAAAAGGGAGCTGTTGCATGTGCAACAGCTCCCTTTTTTCACTTCTTCACCATAAACAGCGGGATCTCATTCTTCCCTACCATATTATGCTCGTCCCGCGCCACTTTTTCTATGTATTTGATATCGCCCAGGTTCTCTTTTTCCTGTGCCAGGGCGTCGTTTTCCGCTTTCAGCTGCTGGACTTTGTTTTCTGTCCGTATCCTTTCCTGACGGAGCTGGTAGATCCAGTATCCCCGCTGGAGAGCTGTACCCAGCAGCGCCACCGGAGGCAGGACGACCAGCAGGATAAGCAGGGTACGTCCGATAACCGCCCAGTCCAAACGCTTTTTCTTTTTAAGGCCCATTTTCTTGCCTTTCCACCTCTGGAAGGAAATTCTCTCCTGCAGAGGATAAAAAAAGCAACCTGACACCGGGAGCATCAGGTTGCTGGATCTGCCAATTATTTGTTTACGGCATCCTTAAAAGCCTTCCCGGCTTTGAAAGCAGGAACGTTGGCTTCTGCAATTTCAATGGTTTCGCCAGTGCGAGGATTCTTGCCGCTGCGGGCATTCCGAACGCGAGCTTCAAAAGTACCAAAGCCGATCAGCTGTACTTTATCTTTGTTGGCAACAGCTTCTTTAACAGTATCGATGAAAGCGTTCACAGCCTTTTCAGCATCTTTTTTGGGCAGTGCGGTTTTGGACGCAACTTCAGCAATCAATTCACTTTTGTTCATGAGATAAATCCTCCTAAATAGGTATTGCGCCTGCATGGCTGGCGCCTGACTATGGTCATATTAGCACAATCATAGGAAAAATGCACGTGTTTTTTGGGAAAATCTTGAAAACAAGGGGCCAGAGCAGGGGCCGCAGCCCCGGTCGCGGGTCACGACTCGCGACCTGTGCCCCCATGTTGGTCAGCTGACCGCTGACCGTCCCCTACTGCTCTCTTTGCCTCCTGCCACCGGTGTTCCAGTTCTTCCAGAGTCAGGTCTTTCCATTCTTTTCCTTCCTGCTTCACCTGGGCTTCCAGCTGCTCAAAACGGCGCTGGAATTTGTTGTTGGCCCGGTTCAAAGTGGTTTCCGGTTCCAGGTCCAGTTTCCGGGCATAGACGGCCAGGGCAAAGAGCAGGTCCCCCAGTTCCTCTTCCGTCCGGTCCCTGTCCCGGCTCGCTGCAGCCTCCTGGAGCTCGTCTTTCTCTTCTTCCACCTTCTGCCATGCAGCCGGGGCATCGGGCCAGTCAAACCCGGTTTTGGCGGCTTTGGCGCTGAGTTTGTAGGCCCGCATCAGGGCTGGCAGCCCCTTGGCGATGCCATCCAGGGCATGGGTCCGTTCAGTCTTTTCCTGAGCCTTCAGGGTCTCCCAGTTGGCCATCACTTCCCCGGCCCCTGTGACCTTGGTATCGCCGAAAACATGGGGATGCCGGTGGACCAGCTTCTTCACCACATCGTCGATTACATCCTGCATGGCAAAGAGCCCCTCTTCTTCCGCCAGCCGGGCGTGGAACACCACCTGGAGGAGCACATCCCCCATTTCTTCCCGCATGCCGGCTACATTGCCGTCGTCGATGGCTTCCAGCATCTCATAGACTTCTTCCACCAGTTCCCGGCGCATGGAAGTATGGGTCTGGACCCGGTCCCAGGGACAGCCTCCCGGCTCCCGGAGTACCCGGACCAGTTCCATGAGAGGCCGCAGATCCAGGACCCCCGGCTGGTGGATCCCTTTTTCGTGGAGTGTTTTCATCGTTTTTCCTCTTTCTTTCTTTTCAGTTCCCGGAGTTTCAGTTCTCCTGTGGCCAAAAGGCACAGGCCATAGACCACTGCCCCCGCAAGGATCTCCAGGGCCAGCCGGACCACATTTCCCAGGGGAAGCCGGGCCAGGACGGGCCCCATGACCCACAGGGCGGCTCCCATCAGGGCGGCGGAAACGCCGATCCGGAGGCAGTTCTTTCCGGGCAGGGTGAGCCCGTCACTGTGGTGCATCCACAGCAGGTTCCCCAGACCGGCCACAGCCAGGTTGGCATCGGTGGCCCAGGCGGCCCCCTGGATGTTCCACACCGGATTGGCGGTGAGGGTCCACAGGAGCCCCACTTTTACAAAAAGACTCAGGAACATGTTCACCATGGGGACCCGGGTATGGCCCAGGCCCTGGAGGATGGCGGTGGACACCTGGTGGAGCCCCAGGAACAGGATGGCCGGGGCCAGGGCCGTAATGGCCCGCCCGGCATGGATAGTGCCGTAGAGCACCTGAGAAATAGGGGTCCCCAACAGGTACACCCCTACCGCCGCCGGCACATTCAGCAGCAGGAAGAACCGGAAGGCCCGGCGGGTCTTGCTCACCATCAGGGGCCGGTCCCCCAGTGCCTTGGCTTCCGCCACCGCAGGCACCACCGAAGCCGCCAGGGAGTTGGTGGGAATGGTGCCCATGTTTACCAGGGGCATGGCCATGCCGGACAGATAGCCCAGGGCCCGGGTGGAATCCGCCACCGTAAAGCCCGCCGCCAGCAGCCGGTCCGGCACCAGGATCATTTCGATGCCGCTGACCACCGGCACCATCAGATTGGCGCAGGTCACCGGCAGGGCCAGGGACACCAGCTGCCAGGCGGTCCGGGTCAGGGAGGGTCTTTCTTCTGACAGGGCCGGCACCGGTTCCTGCTGCCACCGTTTCTGCTGCCGGTGGACGAAGTACAACAGAGCCCCCAGGCTCACCACCGCTCCCGGCACGGCCCCAAAAGCCGCTCCGGCAGCTCCCCAGGGAAGACCCCAGGGAAGCAGGGCCCAGGCCAGGAGCACCATGGTCACCACCCGGGTGAACTGTTCCAGGATCTGGGACACCGCTGTGGGAGTCATTTCCTGGAACCCCTGGAAGTAGCCCCGGAAGCAGGCCACGGGAATGGACAGGCCAATGGCGGGCACCAGGGCCAGCATGGCGTACCGGGCCCGTCCATCCTTGACGATGCCCCCGTCCATGAGCCAGGGGATCAGGGCCCAGGCCAGAGCGGCAAAAAACACTCCGGCCAGGGCCATGAGCCCGGCGGAAATCCCCAGGATCCGCCGGGCCCCCTGCCGGTCTCCGGCGGCTGCCCGGCGGGAAATCAGGATGGACATGGCTGCAGGGATCCCTGCAGAAGACAGGGCCACCAGCAGCAGATACAGGGGATAGGCGATCTGGTACAGGCCGATGCCTTCACCTCCCAGCAGCCGGGACAGCAGGATCCGGTTCACCGAACCCAGGATTTTCACCATAAGCCCTGCCGCCGTCAGGATCAGGGTCCCTTTCATAAACCGGTCCGCCATCACGGCCTCCTTTCTTCACTCTTCACTCTTCACTCTTCACTCTTCACTCTTCACTCTTCACTCTTCACTCAAAGGATTATAGCATACGGGGAAGATTCTTTTCCAGCCAGGAAAGGGGCTGTTCCTCCATGCCTTTGGTTTTCAGCACGAACTGGGGCTGGGGCCCCAGCTTCATGGTGGCCCGGGGCACATAGTCCCGGATCAGCTGCTGGATCACATCGGGATTGGCCTTGCTGTGGGGATCGAAGGTGATCCGGATTTCTCCCGGCCGCACCGCCACCCCGGTGATCCGCAGCTTCCGGCACAGATCCCGGAGTGCCGCCACCCGCCACAGGTTCTCCACCTGGGTGGGGGGAGTGCCGAACCGGTCGATGATCTCGTCCATGAGATCGTTCCGGTCTTCGAACTTCATGTCTCCCAGACGGTGGTACAGTTCCAGTTTGTACCGGGGATTGTCGATGTAGTCGTCGGGGATGTAGGCATCCAGCTTCATTTCAATCACCGGATCCGGAGCAATGGGTTCGTCCGGGTTCCCCCCGTTCTGGAGGGTGTTGATGGTCTTTTCCAGCAGCCGGCAGTACAGGTCGAAACCCACTCCGGCAATCTGGCCGTGCTGTTCCGCCCCCAGCAGGTTCCCGGCGCCCCGGATTTCCAGATCCCGCATGGCGATTTTGAACCCGGCCCCCAGTTCCGTAAAGTCCCGGATGGCCTGGAGCCGTTTCTGGGCCACTTCACTGAGTACCCGGTCCTTTTTGTACAGGAAATAGGCGTAGGCCAGCCGGGAGGACCGTCCCACCCGCCCCCGCATCTGGTACAGCTGGGAGAGGCCGAAGTTTTCCGCACCGTCGATGATGATGGTATTGGCCAGAGGCACGTCCAGGCCGTTTTCGATAATGGTGGTGCACAGGAGCACATCGAAATCCCCGTGGTAGAAGCCCAGCATCACGTCTTCCAGTTCGTCCTCGCTCATCCGTCCGTGGGCCATACCGATGGTGATCCCAGGGACCAGTTCCCGGAGATGGGCGGCGATCCGGCTGAGCCCTTCGATCCGGTTGTGGACGTAATAGATCCGTCCGCCCCGGCGGATTTCCCGTTCCAGGGCTTCCCGGACCATCCCGTCATCGTATTCCGCCACATAGGTTTCCACCGGCAGACGGTCTTCGGGAGGAGATTCGATGATACTCATGTCCCGTCCCTTTACCAGGGCCAGGTGGAGGGTCCGGGGAATGGGGGTGGCGGACAGGGTCAGTACGTCTATGCCGGCACTGCGCTGTTTGATTTTTTCTTTCTGGGCCACCCCGAACCGCTGTTCCTCGTCGATGATCAAAAGCCCCAGGTCGTGGAATTCCACATCCGGGTTCAGGATCCGGTGGGTTCCGATGAGCACATCGATTTTGCCTTCCGCCACCTTTTCCATGATCTCTTTCTGCTGTTTGGGGGTCCGGAACCGACTGAGCATTTCCACCCAGACTCCGAAGGACCCCATCCGCTGGGAGAAGGTCAGGAGATGCTGTTGGGCCAGCACTGTGGTGGGGGCCAGCACCGCCACCTGTTTCCCGTCCATGACCGCCTTGAAGGCGGCCCGGATGGCTACTTCCGTCTTCCCATAGCCCACGTCCCCGCACAGGAGCCGTTCCATGGGTACGGGCTTTTCCATGTCCGCCTTGATTTCGGCGATGGCTTTCAGCTGGTCGGGGGTTTCCTCAAAGGGGAAACTGTCCTCGAATTCCTTCTGCCAGTGGGTATCCGGAGCAAAGGCATGGCCCGGGGTGATTTTCCGCTGGGCATAGAGCCGGAGCAGTTCCGTGGCCAGGATGGTAATGGCCTTCTGGGCCTTCCGGGTGGTCTTCTGCCAGTCTTTCCGGCCCATGTTGGACAGTTTGGGAGGGGTGCCCTCGTTGCCCACGTATTTGTGGAGGAGCCCCACCTGTTCCACCGGCACGTGGAGCTTGTCCCCCTTGGCATACTGGAGCTGGAGATAGTCCCGGTGGACCCCGTTCACTTCAATGGTTTCCACCCCCATGTACCGGCCGATGCCCTGTACATCGTGGACCACGTAATCCCCCACCTTGATGTCGGAGAAATAGTTGAGAGCCGGTCCCTTTCCCTTGGATTTCACCAGACGGCGTTTTTTCTGCATGCCGAAAATGTCGCTTTCGGTAAGCAGCAGCCATTTTTCATCCCAGAAATAGAACCCGTTGGTAAGGCTTCCCTGGAAGACCACTCCTCCCTGGTCCGGCACTTCCTGGAGCTGGCCGGCAAAGGCCATGGGAAGGCCCGCCCCTTTCAGGCTTTCCGCCAGGCCTGCCGCCTTGTCCCGGGTCCCCATCATGATCAGGGGATGGACTCCCTGGTCCAGCCAGCCCTTCAGGTCTTTCTGGAGCAGGTCGGTGTTCTTGTTGTAGGGGGCCATGGCCCGGACCTGGACATGGAGTTTGGGGGCTTCCGGAAAATAGGGATGGCCCAGATCACTGACCGTCACCAGGTGGCATTCCCCGGCCTGGAGGAGCATGGTCTCCGCCTCCAGCAGCTGGTCGGCAAATTCCCGGTTGTCCCCGAAGCTTTTCCGGCATTCTTCAAAAAAGGCTGCCGGTTCATCCAGCACCGCCAGCTGGTCCGGGGACAGGTACTGGAACAGGGAGGCGCCGACTTCCTGGCTCTGGACCGCCAGGGGCATGATTCCCACCTGTTTGATGGCGCCGATGCTCCGCTGGGTGTCCAGGTTGAAATGCTTCATGGCATCGATGGTGTTGTCGAACCATTCGATCCGCACCGGATCCTTGCCGTTGATGGGAAACACGTCCAGGATGTCCCCCCGGACGGCCACCTGGCCCAGGGTATCCACCTGTTCCGTCCGTTCATAGCCGGCTTTCACCAGCTTTTCCACCACCAGGTCCTGGCCGATTTCCTGGCCCACTGCCAGTTTCAGGTTTTCCCGGACCAGGGATTCCGGGGCCGGCAGTTTCTGGATGGCGGCTTCGGCGGTGGCAAAGATGATCCCCGGTTCTTTCCGGACGATCATTTCCAGGGCCGCTGCCCGCTCCGCCATGATCTGTTCGTTCCGGGTATCCACCTGGCCGTGGATCAGGCTGGCCGGATACAGTTCCCGCATGGCCAGATCCGGATAGAAATAGGCCAGTTCCCGGCGCTGGGCCCGGATGCTTTCCCGGTTCACCGTCAGGATCACCAGAGGCCGGGCCGGCTGGAGGGTTTCCTCCAGGGCGCACAAAAGCCCGGCTTTCACAGATCCTGTGAGGCCGGTAAGCTGGATGGGGCCGGCTTTCTTCTTCCAGAGCCCGGCTGCATCCTGGACATTTTTTTCCTGCTGCAGCAATTTTGTCATAGAATTCTCTCTTTATGGAAATAGGGAAAGGGGGATTCTGCCCATAAAAAATATGTGCAGAATCCCCGTCAATGCTTGAAGGGCTGTTGCTTATGCAACAGCCCCCTTCCATTACAGTTTAATGCTGATGTTGTTCCGGTCGAAGGTGTGTACACCGTCGATGAAACGGACAGTCCCGGTGGCATACCGCATGGAGATGGTATGGGTACGGGCACCGTTGCCGAAGTAGTTGACCCCACGGAGCATGTCGCAGTTGGTGATGGCCGTTGCAGTGAACATGCAGTCATCCCCTTTGACCAGGTCGTCGATGGTCAGGATCTTCTTGGTGTCTTCGATGCCCATCTTCCGGCACCGTTCCACCTGGTCTTCGTTTTCCGGAACCAGACGGGCCTGCATGTCGCCGCCCAGGCATTTCAGCCCGCAGGCAGCCAGTACCCCTTCCGGAGCACCGCCCCGGCCGATGTACATGTGGACACCGGTGCCTTCGATCCCGGCATCGATGATGGGATCCACATCCCCGTCGCTGATGAGACGGATCCGGGCCCCTACAGCACGGACTTCTTCAATGATCTTCCGGTGACGGGGACGGTCCAGGGCCACTACGGTCAGGTCGTTCACGTTCCGATTCAGAGCCTTGGCCACCCGTTCCAGGTTGACGCTCACCGGATCGTCGATGTTGATGCAGCCTTTGGCCCGGGGACCTACGGCAATTTTATCCATATACATGTCAGGCGCATGGAGCAGACAGCCTTTGGGAGCAATGGCAATCACGGCAATGGCACCGTTCTGGCCTTTGGCCACCAGGTTGGTCCCTTCCACCGGGTCTACGGCAATATCCACTTCCGGACCGCCGGCCCCTACTTCTTCACCGATATACAGCATCGGGGCTTCATCCATTTCCCCTTCGCCAATGACCACCGTGCCGTTGATGTGGACGGTATCAAACATTTTCCGCATGGCATCTACAGCCAGCTGATCGATGCCATTCTTGTCGCCCCGGCCAACGCCACGGGCACTGGCAATCGCTGCGGCTTCCGTTACACGGACAAATTCCATGGATAATTCTCTGTTCATTCCATACGCCTCCCAATTTTGTTCGGCAATTTTCATTGCCTTATCATTGTAACCGCTATTCCTGCAGAAATCAATGGTTATGATACTTCAACGCTGCTGCGATGAAGGCCTTGAACAAAGGATGGGGATTGGTGGGACGGGATTTCAGTTCCGGATGGAACTGGGCCCCCAGGTACCAGGGATGTACATCCGTAGGCAGTTCCACCATTTCCACCAGTTTCCCGTTGGGCAGGGTGCCACCCAGTACCAGACCATGGCTGAACAGTTCATCCCGCAGTTCGTTGTTCACTTCGTAGCGGTGACGGTGCCGTTCGCTGATCATATCGGTGCCGTAGGCCTTTTCTGCCAGGGTGCCGGGATACAGCTTGCAGGGATAAGCCCCCAGCCGCATGGTGCCGCCTTTGATTTCCACACTCATCTGTTCCGGCATCAGGTAGATCACCGGGTACGGAGTGTTTTCGTCGAATTCCGTGGAGTTGGCTTTGGCCATGCCGCACACGTCCCGGGCATATTCGATGACCAGGCACTGCATCCCCAGGCAGATCCCGAAGAAGGGGATTTTGTTTTCCCGGGCATATTTGGCTGCCAGGATCATCCCTTCGATGCCCCGGTCGCCGAAGCCCCCGGGCACCAGGATCCCGTCCACGCCTTTGAAGATCTGGGCAAAGTCCGCTTTGGGATCTTCCAGGTCCACAGCGTTGATGTATTCGATGTCCACATCCGCGTCATGGAAATAGCTGGCATGTTTCAGGGCTTCCACGATGCTGATGTAGGCATCGGGCAGTTCCACATATTTGCCCACCACGGCAATGGTGGATTTCTTGGAATGGGGAGCCAGGATCTTCTTCACCATGGCGTGCCAGGCGTCCATGTCCTTGGGCCGGTCTTCCATGTCCAGTTTCCGCAGGACCACTTTGTCCATGCCCTGGTCTTCCAGCAGCATGGGAACTTCGTAGATGCTGGGAGCGGTGATGGACTGGAACACGGCGTCCACATCCACATCGCAGAACAGGGAAATCTTTTCCCGCATTTCCTTGCTGATTTCCTTTTCGCTCCGGCACACCAGGATATCCGGGGTGATGCCGATGCTCCGGAGTTCCTTGACGCTGTGCTGGGTGGGTTTGGTCTTCAGTTCGCCGGCGCCGCTGATGTAGGGCACCAGGGTCACATGGATGTAGAGCACATCGTTCTTGGGTACATCCTTCTTGACCTGGCGGATGGCTTCCATAAAGGGTTCGGATTCAATATCCCCTACGGTGCCGCCGATTTCAGTGATCACGAAATCCGCATTTTCTTCCCGGCCAACCCGGTAGACCCGTTCCTTGATTTCGTTGGTGATGTGAGGAATGACCTGTACCGTGCGGCCCAGATAATCGCCCCGGCGTTCCTTGTTGATCACGGACTGGTAGATCCGGCCTGCGGTCACATTGGAGTTCCGGGTCAGGTTGATGTCAATGAACCGTTCATAATGGCCCAGATCCAGGTCCGTTTCCGCCCCGTCGTCAGTGACGAACACTTCCCCGTGCTGGTAGGGGCTCATGGTACCCGGGTCGATGTTGATGTAGGGATCGAATTTCTGGATGGTGACTTTGTAGCCTCTGCTCTTGAGCAGACGTCCCAGAGAAGCCGCCGTAATCCCTTTCCCTAAAGAAGACACCACGCCGCCCGTTACAAAAATATACTTGGTCATTTTCTTCCTCCCTTTTTCTGGCTTTCGCCCAACTTTACATATGGTCCGGTGCACTGACACCCAGGATCTTCAAACCGTGGCGCAGGGTATTGCCCACAGCTGTAATCAATGCCAGACGGGCCTGCTGGAGTGCAGGATCCACGCCCAGGACACGGCACTGGTTGTAGAACGAATGGAACAGCCCGGCCAGATCGTACACATAGTGGGCGATCTTGTGGGGTGCCCGTTCGGCTGCCGCCGTATCGATCAGTTCCTCATAGTCATTGAGTTTCTTGATCAGGTCGATTTCAATGGGTTCCTTCAATACGGAAAGGTCACAGTCTTTTTTGAGGGTGATCTTTTCTTCTTCCATCTGCCGCAGGATACTGCAGATCCGGGCATGGGCGTACTGCACATAGTACACCGGGTTGTCGTTGGAATGTTCGGTGGCCAGGGTCAGGTCGAAGTCCAGCTGACTGTCCATGCTCCGCATGATGAAGAAGAACCGGGCCGCATCGGTGCCCACTTCCTCGATCAGTTCATTGAGGGTAACGCTTTTGCCGGTACGCTTGCTCATCTTCACCAGTTCCCCGTTCCGGTACAGGGCCACCATCTGGAGGATCAGCACTTCCAGCCGGCTGGGATCATAGCCCAGGGCTTCCATGGCCGCCTTCACCCGGGGAATGTACCCGTGATGGTCGGCGCCCCACAGGTTGATCACCCGGTCGAAGCCCCGCTGGAACTTGTTCTGGTGATAGGCGATATCCGCGGCAAAATAAGTGGAAACCCCGTTGTCCCGGATCACCACCCGATCTTTATCGTCTCCGAAGGCAGTGGATTTGAACCACTTGGCTCCGTCTTTTTCGTACACATAGCCTTTTTCCTGGAGTTCATCCACCACCTGATGGATCTTGTCTGCATCGTGGAGGCTCTGTTCGCTGAACCACACGTCGAATTCACAGTGGAAGGCTTCCAGGTCTTCCTTCAGAGCCGCCAGTTTTTCTTCCTTGGCAATGCTCTGGAACTGTTCCAGCCGTTCTGCTTCCGGCATATGGATGAATTTGTCCCCGTATTTGGCCTTGATCCGCCGGGCGGTTACCTTGATGTCTTCCCCATGGTATCCGTTTTCCGGGAATTCGCAGGGGATATCGAACAGCTCCAGGTACCGGGCGTTCACGGAAAGAGCCAGGTTGTGCATCTGGTTCCCTGCATCATTGATGTAGTATTCCCGGGTCACATCGTAGCCGGCGGCCTTCATCAGATTGGCCAGGGCGCTGCCTACAGCCGCTCCCCTTCCGTGGCCCACATGGAGAGGACCGGTGGGATTGGCGCTGACGTATTCGATCTGGATCTTTTCCCCGTTCTTGGCCGGCAGGTTTCCGTAGTTCTCGCCCTTGTCCAGGATGGCCCGGAGGGATTCACCCAGCCAGTCTTCCTTCAGGTAGAAGTTCAAAAATCCGGGACCGGCCACTTCCACCTTTTCCACACTGGGGCAGTCCAGGAATTCCTGCACCGCAGCAGCGATCACCCGGGGTGCACAGTGGAAATTACGGGCAGCCTGCAGGGCAAAGTTGGTGGCAAAATCACCAAAGGCCTTCTGGGGCGGTACCGTAAGGACCACCGGGGCCATCTCCCCTTGGGACAGCTTCCCTGCCTCAATGGCCTTCCGGACGGCGGCGGCCACGGCCTCCGCCAGTACTTTCTTCATGTCCACGCTTTTCTTCCTCCTCAATCTCGATCTGCAAACGAATGCTTCCATTGGGCTGGCTGTCCATTTCCAGGTCGTAGAAGACCCGGACCTGCCACCCATGGTTCCGCTTTTCAATGGCCAGTTCCCTGGTGAAGACCGTCATGGGAACAGTAAAATACGGGGTCCTGTACTGAAACGAACTGTTCCGGCCCCGTTCATACTGCTGCCGATGTTCATAACGGCCATGCCGGATTACCGTCAGGGTATCCTCCGTCCATTTCAGGGTGGTGCGGGTTCCCTCCATGCCGGTGACTTCGGATTCCTCGTACCGGACATAGGTGGTGCCGTCTTTTTCCGCCAGCTGCCCGAAGGCCACCAGGGTGGCAGGGTCTGCTGCGCCGGCTCCCACGGTTTCACTGTGGATGGTAATCTTTACAGGTATCATGGCTTTCTCCACAAAAGTAGAGGGTTGCCCCTGTGCAAGCCAGCACCATCAGCGCGGCGAAGGAGCAAGCCCTCATTCGGATTCGTTATGTAGTCTCTGTCAGCAAAAAATATAAATTGTCTTGCCTTATTCTTGTTTATTTTATATTAAAGCGGCCCAAAAGGCAAGGATTTTATTCCAGGTGATACATCCGGTCCGCTTCGTCATATTCGTCCAGGATCTCCTGGGGCGGCATTTTGTCCATAAGGCTCACCAGCACAATGGCGGCCAGGGACAGGAGGAACCCGGGGATGATTTCATAGATCCCGGTCCAGGAAAAGAAGTTCTTCCACACCAGCACCGTGACGCCCCCGGCCACGATCCCGGCAAAGGCCCCGTTCATGGTCATCCGCCGCCAGTACAGAGACATGAGGATCATAGGCCCGAAGGCGGCGCCGAACCCGGCCCAGGCGTAGGACACGATGTTCAGGATCATGCTGTTGGGATCCAGGGCCAGGTACATGGACAGAAGGGACACCACCACCACCATAATGCGGCTGAGCCGGACCATGGTGGCCGGAGAGGCATCCGGGTTGATGAGAGGTTCATAGAAATCCCGGGTCACGGAGGAGGCGGTGACCAACAGCTGGCTGCTGGAAGTGCTCATAATGGCCCCCAGGATGCCGGCGGTGATCACCCCGGCGATGAAGGGATCGAAAAAGTCGTCGCTCATGCGGATGAAGACGGTTTCCGCTTCCGTCCCTTTCAGGATGTCTCCCAGGTACACCCGGCCGGTGAGCCCCACCAGCACTGCCATGGCCAGGGAGATCACCACCCACACCATGGCGATGCGGGTGGCCTGGGGAATGCTCTTGGAGGTCTTGATGGCCATGAACTTCACCAGGATGTGGGGCTGGCCGAAATACCCCAGGCCCCAGGCCAAAAGGGACAGAATGGCCACCAGGTCCAGATGGCTGCCGTCAGCCCCGGCGATCAGGCTGAAATAATTGGGGCTGATGGTGTGGAGCCGGGCCATGGTGGGTTCCACCCCGCCCATATAGTACATGGCAGTCACCGGCACCAGCAGGATGGAGAAGAACATCAGGAAACCCTGGAACAGGTCCGTCCAGCACACGGCGGAAAAGCCCCCCACCAGGGTGTAGAACACTACGATGCCCCCGGTGATGAACAGGGAGGTGTGGTAGTCCAGCCCGAAGGCGGAGTTGAACAGCTTGCCCCCGGCCACAAAGCTGGAGGAAGTGTAGATCAGGAAGAAGATGAAAATGAAAATGGAGGAAGCCACCCGGAGCTTCTTCTGCCGGTCCTGGAACCGGTTGTCAAAGTACTCCGGCAGGGTGATGGAATTGTGGAGCACCTGGGTGAACACCCGGAGCCGTTTGGCCACAATGGCCCAGTTGGCCCATGTCCCCAGGATCAGTCCCAGGGCGATCCAGAAGGCACTGATGCCTGCCAGATAGGCATAGCCCGGCAGTCCCATGAGCATCCATCCGCTCATATCCGAGGCCTCTGCACTCATGCTGGTGACCCAGGGTCCCAGTCCCCGTCCTCCCAGTACATAGCCTTCCATGTTTTCGTCTTTTTTGTAGGTGCCCACACCGATTCCGATCAGTACCCCGAAATACAGAACCAGAGCAGCCAGCGTTCCCCATTCCATATGCATGGCTCCACTCCCTTTCACAAGTTTTTCTGCAGTGAATTGTGTCAAATATATTTATTATACCGGAAAAAGGGGAATGGAAGCAAGGGGCTGCTGACAAAAAGGGGGTGTTGCACAGCACGTGCAACACCCTCTTTTTTCTCACTGTATATACTTTTTGTCCCGTTTCAATGAATCCGTCAGGTCCTGGCCTCCCAGCACCGTAACCGGTTTTCCCTTGACGGTGAATTTCACACTCTGGATTTCCGGAAACTCGGTAAGGGTATCCACCACGGCGTAAAGCATCAGCAGGGTGTCATGGTCCCCCCGCCGGGTCTGGAACTGCCGGCTGAAGTCCACGGTGGCGGTTTTGCCCTTCACCGTCACCTTGTTCACCTTGGTCCCTTTGGGGAAGGTGGTGTCTCCCTGGGGTGCCTTTTCCACCAGTTCCTTCAGTACCAGCAGGGGCAGCTTGTCCCGGCTTCCGGACAGCTGGACCGTCTGGGCCTTCAGTTTGCCCCCTTTGCCCGCCCGGTACAGGGTCTGAGATGCCGCCTGGGGTGCCGTCTTGCCGGCCTGCTGGCCCGCAGCCGCCGTTTCCTTCTGGGTTTCCGGATGGACGGTGGTACTGGAGCCGCTGCAGCCTCCCAAAAAGGCCATGGCCCCCAGCAGCAGGAACACCGCCGTCCAGCGGGTCAGTCTTTTTTCCATGGGATCAGCCTCCTTGATGTTGGTTGTAGAAGTCTTCGATACCGTCGGCAATGGCGTTGGCCACCTTGTTCTGGAACCAGTCGGAAATCAGGAGCTTTTCCTCCCGCCGGTTGGTCAGGAACAGGCATTCCACCAGAGCTCCGGGCATGGTGCTCCGTTTGTTCACGTAGAAGTTGGCGTACCGCACTCCCAAATCATCCACGTCGGCGGTTTTCATCAGCTGATCCTGGATGCACTGGGCCACCTGGATATCGTACTTGGTCTTGGGATGGTAGTAGGTGGAAAAGCCCCCTACACTGGTGTTTTCACTGGCATTGATGTGAATGCTGATGAACATGTCAGAATGGCTGTTTTCCGCCACATCCACCCGGGCCTGGAGTTCTTCCGCATCGGTGGCGTCCGGCCCGTACACATCCACGTCGGTGGTCCGGGTCATGTAGACAATAGCCCCTTTCTTTTCCAGCAGGGCCTTCACCTTTTTGGTGATGGGCAGGGTAATGTCCTTTTCATAGGTGCCGGTGACCAGCCCGTGGGTCCCGGGATCCGTGCCCCCATGGCCGGCGTCCAGGGTGATCCGTTTCCCCTTGATGCCCCCTACCACAGAGTAGGTGTCCCCGAAACTGGGTTTGGGACGGGTGGGCTGCCAGGGCGAGCTGGAAGGCCGCTTGGTCCGTTTGGGGGTGAAGGTCTTTTGAGGCGGTGCCGCAATCACATCCACCACTACCCGGGTGGGCCGTTTGGCCACTTTGTCCGCCTTCAGGCTGAACACGTTGAACATCCCCTTCTGGAGGGGCTTCTTCATCATCACATGGACCACTGTGGCATTGACTTTCCGCTCCAGGTACACCTTGGAAACGTACGTGGCCTTCTTGGGGGTAGTGACACGGGGAATGGATGATTTCAGGTTGCCGTACACGGTGACCCGCAGTTCATTGTCCAGCATTTCCGTCTTATATTTCGTTGCCTGGTTGGTATCCAGGACAATCCGCAGCCGTCCGTTGGGATTGACCCCGTACACCACATCCTGGATTTTGGATGCTGCCTGTGCATTTCCCGTTCCCAGGCATGCCACCAGACAGAAAAATAATAACAGCAGTTTTTTGAACACGTTGGAACCTCCTCTTGGGACGCAGACGGTTTCCCCTGCCTCCCAGACTACCCGGCCATTGTAACACTTTCCCAGGGTTCATGCAAATCAGGCCGGCGTGCCGTCCGCTGTGGGCGGGCCGGCCATTTTTCATCCCTTTCTGACTTTTTCCAGAGCTGCCGGCAGCTGAAGCACCAGGTCTCCGGCCGCCAGGCCGATTTTCCCGTGACCGGCCGCCAGATCCCCGGCCAACCCCTGGAGATAGACCCCGCAGCAGGCCGCCTGGCCCAGATCCAGCCCCTGGCCCAGGAGGGCGGCGATGGTGCCGGTAAGCACATCCCCGCAGCCTCCTGTAGCCATCCCTTCATTGCCAGTGGTGTTGAGGAACACCTGGCCGTTGGGCAGGGCCACCACTGTGGGAGTGGATTTCAGCACCACCACAGCGTCCCATCTGGCCGCCCCTTCCCAGGCCGCCTGGACAGGATCCTGGAGGATTTCTCCCGCTGTTTTCCCCAGCAGCCGGGCCATTTCTCCCGGATGGGGGGTGAAAATCTTCTTTTTCAGGGAACGGAGCAGGACATCATCCCCGGCCAGGGCATTGAGCCCGTCCGCATCCAGCACCAGGGGCTGGTCCAGCTGGGGCAGCAGTTCCCGGAGATACTGGACCGTTTCCGGGGCTTTCCCGGCTCCCGGACCCGCCGCCACCACATCATAGGCCCGGAAGGCCTTCAGGCTGGCTTCCGTCACCGGCCGCACCATCACTTCCGTGGATTTGATAATGAGAGGCTGGAGCACTTCCGGCTGGGTGTAGAGAGTCACCAGGCCGGCGCCTGCCCGAACTGCCGCCTTGGAGCACAGTTCCGCCGCTCCGGCGTAGCCCAGGCTCCCGGCCAGGATCCCCACCCGGCCGTTCATGCCCTTGTGGGCATTGGGAGGCCGTTTGGGCAGCACATGGCGGACCAGGTCTTCCGTGAGAAGTTCCGCAGAGCTTTCCGCTTCCAGCACCAGGGAAGGGGGCGTATTCAGGTCCGCCAGGATGATCTTTCCCGTATATTCGGCACCGGGATACAGGTACAGTCCCGGTTTGGGGGCGATCATGGTCACGGTGGCCCGGGCATGAAGGGCCAGGTCCGTGTATCCGTGGTCCGCTTCCACCCCGCTGGGGATGTCCACCGCCAATACCGGCACCGGCACCATCTGGAGAGTTTCCAGAAGGGACCGGATAGGCTCCCGAACTTTTCCGTGGAAACTGGTCCCCAACAGGGCATCAATGAACAGATCACCCTGGGCGCAGGCCTGGAGCACCTCATTCTGGTCCTTTTCCCACCGGAGGATGGTGAAGGGGAAGCTCTGGCAGATCTTGTACTGGAGAGCGGCTCCCGGGCCGAAACTTTCCGGAGCTTCCGCCAGCACCAGGGTCACCAGGGCTCCCCGCTTCAACAGGAACCGGGCGGCGGCCAGGCCGTCTCCCCCGTTGTTCCCCTTGCCGATCAGCAGGATTACCCGTTTTTCCCGGGGATCCCCCAGTAGTTCCAGGGCGGCGTCGGCCACTGCACGGCCGGCGTTTTCGATCAGGACGGCTTCCGGGATCCCCATTTCCCCGATGGCCTTGGTATCCACTTTCTTCATGGCTGCACTTGCAATCAGTTTCATCTTATTCCTCCAACAGTACCTGGGCAATGGCATTTTCCGCCGTATGGCTGAGACTTACATGGACCCGTTCCACCTGACGGGTGAGAGCCGCCACCCGGAGCTGGCCCATAAGATGGAGCCGGGGGGCTCCCGTCTTTTCATCGGTGAGCACTTCCACCTGCTGAAGCTGTCCCGGCAGGATCCCGGTGCCCAGGGCCTTGCCCAGGGCTTCCTTGGCCGCAAACCGGGCCGCATAGGATTCCACGCTGTGGGCCCCTTTCGTTTCGCAGTAAGCGATTTCATCCTGGGTAAAGGTCTTTTCCTTGAACCCAGGCTGCTTCAGGGCCCGTTCCATCCGGCCCACTTCCAGGATATCCACACCAATGCCAAGAATCATAACCATTCCTTCTTTCACGCAATTTCTATCTTATTGAAATGATGTAACAAAATCATGACAAATCTGTGCTATTTCTATTGCATTTACAGACCGTGCTGCTTTTTCCATTCCTTGATCTGCCGGAGCCGCTCTTTGTACCGGGCCTCCAGCCCCTGTTCCGTGGGATGGTAGTAACTCCGGTCCTTCAGCCCGTCCGGAAGACACTGCATGGCTGCCATTTTCTCCTTGGTGTCATGAGCGTACTGGTACCCCTTCCCATACCCCAGCTCTCCCATAAGTTTGGTGGGAGCGTTCCGGATCTGGAGGGGCACCGGTTCGTTGAGATGCTGCACCGCGTCGGCTTTGGCCTCATTGTAGGCCAGTTCCATGGCGTTGGATTTGGGGGCCATGGACAGATAGATCACCGCATGGGTCAGGTTTACGGAACATTCCGGCATGCCAATGAAATGGCAGGCCTGATAGGCCGCCACCGCGATCTCCAACCCCCGGGAATCCGCAATGCCCACGTCCTCGCTGGCGAACCGGACCACCCGCCGGGCAATGTACAGGGGATCTTCCCCGGCTTCCAGCATCCGGGCCAGCCAGTATACCGCCGCATCCGGGTCGGAATTCCGCATGGATTTGTGGAGGGCGGAAATCAGATTGTAGTGTTCTTCCCCGGATTTGTCATAGAGCAGGGCCTTTTTCCCGGTGCACTGCTCAATCAGTTCCCGGGAAATATGGATTCCGTCCGGTTTCCGTTCCCCGTTGAGGACCACCATTTCCAGGGTAGCCAGAGCGGACCGGGCATCTCCGTTGGACAATTGGGCCAGGAACTCCAGATCTTTTTCTTCCAGATGGACCCTTTCATTCCCGAACCCCCGGGGATCCTTCAGGGCCCGCAGCAGGATCCCTTTGATGTCCTCCTGGGTCAGGGCCTTCAGCACAAACACCTTGCAGCGGCTCAGGAGCGCCCCGTTCACTTCAAAGGAGGGGTTTTCCGTAGTAGCTCCGATCAGGATGATGGCCCCTTTTTCCACAAAGGGCAGGAAGGCATCCTGCTGGGCCCGGTTGAACCGGTGGATTTCGTCCACGAATACAATGGTCCGGGCCCCGAACCGCCGGTTGTCATCGGCCCGCTGCATCACCGTGCGGATGTCCTTGATGCCGCTGGTCACTGCGGAAAAGTTGATGAAATTGGCTTTTGTGGTATGGGCGATGATCTGGGCCAGGGTGGTCTTCCCCACCCCCGGAGGCCCCCAAAAGATCATGGAGGAGATTTTGTCCTCTTCGATCAGGTTCCGGAGGATTTTCCCCGGCCCCAAAAGATGCTTCTGCCCCACGAATTCGTCCAGGTTCCGGGGCCGCAGCCGGGCCGCCGGAGCCGCAAAAAGACTGTCCTCTTCCATGGCATTCACCTCCCGTGTACTCTAAATTTTATTATACCATGAAAAAGGGGACTGTTGCAGAGCAACAGTCCCCTTGGGTCGCAGGCGGATTCCTTCGTCCCCTTACTCCCCCATCTTCGTCTTGAACAGCCGGTTCAGCTGATAGAGCCGGGCGTGGTTGGGAATGATGTACACGTAATCTCCGCCCAGGAGCACGGTATCCGCCTGGGGAATCATGTCCTGGTCTCCCCGCCGGACGCAGACCACCAGGGCCCGTCCCGGCAGGCGGATTTCCTGGAGGGTCTTCCCTTCCACCCGGGAGCCCCCCTCCACAGCGATTTCCACCAGCATCTGTTCTGCCGGAGCTTCCAGGATGTTCTTCACCTTGGGATTGTTCCGGAGGGCCCGTTCCAGCATGGCATCGAAAATAGGCGTATCATGGACCAGTTCTCCTGCTGCATAGGCAAAAAGAGTGACGATGCCCAGGGGCACCATATGGTAGAACCGCCCGGTCATTTCCAGCAGCAGCAGGATGGCGGTGACCGGTGCCCGGACGGACCCGGCGAACAGGCCGGCCATGCCGAACACCACCATGTTCAGCCTGTAGGCTTCCGGCAGGATTCCCAGCTGGACCAGCAGGTTCCCGTACAGACCGCCCACCAGGGACCCCAGCACCAGCATGGGCTGGAGGCTGCCCCCAGGGGCACCGGACCCGGTGCTGAGGATGGTGAAGATGAATTTCCCGATGAGGATCACCAGCACCAGGCTCAAGGTCCCTTCCAGGCTCACCATGGCTTCGATGATCTCGTCCCCGGCTCCCAGCACCTGGGGCAGCAGGTAAGTGAGGGGAATGGTCAGCAGCAGGGGAAAGGCGATCTTCATCCAGGGCTTCCGGAACACCGGCAGGCTGTAGAACTTCCCGATGCCCAGGGAGCCTTTGTTGAAGGCCACCCCGATGAACCCGGACACCAGTCCCAGGCCGATTACCTGGGGCAGCAGTTCCACCGGCAGGATGGGCATGGGGGGAATAGCCAGCACCGTCTCCACCCCGAAAACCCAGTGGACCAGCACGGTGGTGGTCATGCAGGCCATCAGAGTGGGAGCCATGACCACAGCAGACAGGTTCTTGTGGATGGCTTCCATGGTAAACATGACCCCGGCCATGGGGGCGTTGAAGGCGGCGGCCAGGCCCGCTCCGGCTCCGCTGCTGATGAGAGCCCGTTTTTCCAGGTTGGTGTTGTTCAGGGCATTGCCGATGCCCTGGCCGGTCATGGCCCCGATCTGCACCGAAGGCCCTTCCCGGCCCATGGACAGCCCGGCCCCGATGCCCAGGGAGGTATCCAGAAGCTTCACCAGGATCACCCGGGCCCAGTGGGTGCTTTTTTCCAGGCCCAGTACGATCCCCCGGACCTGAGGGATGCCGCTGCCTCCGGCAATGGGGGCCCAGCGCACCAGTGCGGCGATGATCACCGCCGCCAGCAAAAGGCAGGCCACCCAGATCAGGGTATAGGCAGGAGGTACATTCTGGAGGAAAGTGACCATCCTGGCCCGGTTTTTAGCCACAAAGCCCAGGCACAGCCGGAGCACCGTTATGCACAGACCGGTGGCGATTCCCACCAGGATCCCTTCAAAAGCCAGTTTCAGTTTCAAGTTGGGAATGTGGAGCATACCCTGGAGGGTCTTCTCCTTTTCCTGCCCGTTCATTACAGATCCTTAAAAAGACCGGTGAAGTCCAATGTGGCGAAATAATCCTTTTCCGTTTCCGCCCGGCGGAGCAGTTCCACAGAACCGTCTTCCTTCAGCAGCAGTTCCGCACACCACAGCTTGGCATTGTAGTTGTACCCCATGGCAGAACCGTGGGCCCCGGCATCGTGGATGAAGAGATAATCCCCTTTGTCGATTTTCGGCAGTTTCCGGTCGATGGCGAATTTGTCGTTGTTTTCGCACAGGCCCCCGGTAACATCGTAGGTATGGTCGCAGGGTTCATTTTCCTTCCCCAGCACCGTAATGTGATGGTAGGCCCCGTACATGGCCGGACGCATCAGGTTGGCGGCACAGGCATCCACTCCCACATATTCCTTGTAGATGTGTTTGAAATGGAGGACCTTGGTGACCAGTGCCCCATAAGGCCCGGTGACGAAGCGGCCCATTTCCGTAAACAGAGACACATTCCCCATGCCCGCCGAAGTCAGCACTTCTTCATAGACCTTCCGGACCCCTTCCCCGATGACCGCAATGTCATTGGGGGTCTGTTCCGGCCGGTAAGGGATCCCCACCCCGCCGGACAGGTTGATGAAGTCCACGGCCACACCGGTTTCCTTCTTCATGTCCACCGCCAGCTGGAACAGCTGTCGGGCCAGTTCCGGATAGTATTCATTGGTCACCGTGTTGCTGGCCAGGAAGGCATGGATGCCGAAATGCTTCACCCCCTTGGCCTTCAGGATCTTGAAAGCCTCCCGGAGCTGATCCCGGGTCATGCCGTATTTGGAATCTCCCGGATTGTCCATGATGTCGTTGCCCAGAGCAAAGACACCCCCGGGGTTGAACCGGCAGCAGATGGTTTCAGGAATGGCCGCCACCTGTTCCAGGAAATCGATCATGGTGAAATCGTCCAGGTTGATGATGGCTCCCAGTTTGTAGGCTTCCTGCATATCCTTCACAGGGGTATCGTTGGAAGAGAACATGATCTCATGGCCTTTGAACCCGCATACGTCGGACAGCAGCAGTTCCGGATAGGAGGAGCAGTCGGTGCCGCAGCCTTCTTCCTTCATGATTTTCAGGATCCCGGGCAGGGGCGTGGCCTTCACGGCAAAATATTCTCTGAACCCCTTATTCCAGGCAAAGGCCTTGTTGATGCTGCGCACCGTATCCCGGATGCCCTTTTCATCATAGACATAGAACGGTGTCGGATATTTTTCTGCCAGTTTTTCCACCTGTGCTTTAGTGATAAATGGAACTTTTTTCATAATCGGTTTAAACCCCCTCAATTTGGCTGATGTCTCAGCTGAGCATCATACGGTCGTTGTCCAGTGCAGAGCCGGACGCTTTTTCAAACAGGGCCAGCAGATCCGGAATGGTCAGTTTGGCCTTTTCTTCTGCATTCACATCCACCACGATCCGGCCGGCGTTCATCATGATCAGCCGGTTGCCGAAGCGCAGGGCATCTCTCATATTATGCGTAATCATGAGAGATGTCAAATGGTCCCGTGCAATGACCTTTTGGGTCATGTTCAGCACCTTTTCTGCTGTTTTGGGATCCAGAGCGGCGGTATGTTCGTCCAAAAGCAGGATCCTGGGCTGGTTCATGGCCGCCATCAAAAGGGTCAGCGCCTGCCGCTGGCCGCCGGAAAGCAGTCCCACCGGCTGCTTCATGCGGTCTTCAAGGCCCATATCCAGCAGCGCCAGCTTTTCGCGGAACACTTCCTTGTCCTTGCGGGAGATGCGAGAGAAGATGGCGTGGGGCGCGGTGCCGGCACGCAGATAGGCCAGTGCAAGGTTTTCCTCAATGGTCATGTTGGGTGCCGTGCCCTTGAGCGGGTCCTGAAACAGGTGGCCAATGACCTTGCTGCGCTGGTGCTCCGGCTCAAAGGTGATATCCTGTCCGCCCAGCAGGATGCTGCCCTCGTCGGCGATGAAGCCGCCGGTGATGGCGTTAAACAGGGTGGATTTGCCCGCGCCGTTGGAGCCAACGATGGTGGCAAAGTCCCCTGCTTCCATGTGCAGGCTGACACCGTTCAGGGCCACTTTTTCATTGACCGTGCCGGGGTTGAAGGTCTTGTGCAGATCGTTCAGCTGAAGCATTTCCATCTTACTTTCCCTCCTTGCCGGTAGTCACGCGGCGGCGGCAGGCCCCATGCTTGCGCTGCTCAAAGGCGATTTTTTCCTTGATGGCCGGCATCGAAATGGCGATGGCCACGATGATGGCGGACACCAGCTTCATGGCGGCGGCAGGCACATTGAAGCGCAGGGCCACAGCCACGATAAAACGGTACAGGCAGCTGCCGAACACCACGCCGATGATCCGGCGCAGCATAGTGCGCTTACCAAGCAGAGTCTCGCCGATGATGAGGGAAGCCAGTGCGATGGTCACCATGCCGGTGCCCACATTGATATCGCAGCTCTTCTGATACTGTGCCAGCAGGCCGCCGGAGAGGGCGCACAATGCGCCGGAAACGCACAGGCCCACCGTGATGGTGAAAGCCGGGTTGATGCTGGAAGCGCGCACCATGGCGGCATTATCGCCGGTGGCGCGGATGGACAGGCCCAGACGGGTGCCGAGGAAGCCCAGCATCGCCGCGCCTGCAAGCACGATGATGACCAGCGCGATGGCCAGCTTATACCAGCCGCCAAGGAAGCTCAGCGGGCCTTTTGCCAGCGAGAAAACAGTGTCGGTCTTGACCAGCGACATGGTAGAGGAAAAGCCCATCACGGCCAGATTGATGGTGTAAAGGCCGGTGTTGACGATGATGCCTGCCATGATGCTCTCCACGCCAAGGCGGGTCTGCAGAAAAGCCGTAACAAAGCCGGAGCACACACCTGCCGCCATGGCTGCGAACAGGGCCAGAATAGGGTGGCCGGTCAGTGCTACCTGACAGGCCACGGCGCAGCCCAGCGTGAAGCAGCCGTCAGTGGAAAGGTCTGCGATGTTCAGGATGGAATAGCTCAGGAACAGTGCCAGCGCCACAAGGGCATAGATACAGCCCAGTTCCAGCGCCGTCTGTAGGACGTTGAGCGAAAAGATACTCGCCAGCATGTGTGTGCTCCTTTTATGTTTTTTTGAATGGACGATTTGAAATGGCGTCTGCGGACGCTCCGGTATGCCATTTTCACGGGAGGGTTTTATAAACAGAACCTTTCCTCAGAACTGCCAAAAGCTCCCCCTTTCGGGGGAGCTGGCAAAACCGTCAGGTTTTGACTGAGAGGGTTCTTTTTTAAGAGAAGTTCTCTGCGGTGGTTACTTCCGCGATCTCGGTGCAGTAGGGCTTGAAGGCTTCCTTCACGGTGTCGAGGTCAAGGCCCAGCGCTTCGCAGGTCTCAGTGTTGATGGTGACGATGCCGTTATCAAAGGTCTGGTAGGGCAGGTCTGCGGTAGTCTTGCCGTCGCAGAGGATCTCCGCCACCATGTCGGCAGTGGCTTCGCCCAGCTGGACGTAATCCACGCCGTAGCCCACAAAGGCCCCGTTCAGTGCAAAGCTGTCGGCACCGGTGTAGTGCTGCACGCCTGCCTCGGTAAAGGTCTCGTAGATGGACAGCTCTGCGGTCATCACGGTGTTGTCGGTGGGGGTGAACACGGCCTTGACGCCGGCGGCGATCAAAGCCTCAGCCGCCATCTGCACCTCAGCGGTGGTGGTTCCGTTCTTCTCAATGTACTTGATGCCGTTGGCATCACAGAAAGCCTTGGCATCGGCAATGGCCTGGGTGGAGGCATCCTGACTCAGGTCGTACAGCAGGCCAATGGTGTCAATATCCGGGTTGACAGCGGTGATCAGCTTCATGATGGCCTCGGTGTTCAGTGCGTCGGAGGTGCCGGTGATGTTCTCCTCGCCGTCAAAGCCTGCAGCGGCGGGGTCGGTGACAGCAGAGTAGACAACGGGGATATCGGTATCCTCCACAGCGGCCAGCATGGTTGCGGCGGTGGGGGTAGCCACAGCCACGATCACATCCACGCCGTCCCCTACGAGGTCGGCACCGATCTGGTTCAGGTTGGACTGGTCAGCCTGTGCATTTGCGTAGTAGTCGGCGTAGTCGAAGGTAACGCCCTTCTCTGCCCCCAGCTCATCCAGACGGCTCTCCACAGACTCCACGATCTGGTTGAGGGAAGCATGATCCACGTAGTTGACGATGCCCACCTTGAAGGTCTGACCGCCCTTGGCTGCTGCGGAAGCGGCAGCGGAAGAAGCGGTGGAAGATGCAGCCACGGTGCTGGAAGCGGAGCCGCCGCAGCCGGTGAATGCCAGTGCAGAAACGGCGGAAGCAGCCATAGCGGCCTTGAGGAAGCTGCGGCGAGAGATCATGGTAACGTTTTTCATAGCAGTAAACTCCTTTCCCGGAGCGGACGGCAAAAGTAAAAGACCCGCTCCCTTTGCGGGACGGGTCTTACAAATAAAAACGACCCTGTCCCTGTGTGTTATCCACAAGGACAGGATCGGTAAAGTTCGATTCTGCGGTGCCACCTTGCTTGCCCTGCTTTGCAAACTGCAGAGCCTCTCACGGAGAGCCAACACTCCCCTGTCCTGTAACGGAGACTTCCGTCCAAAGCTACTAAGGCTTGCTGCCCATTTGCCCGGCCCTCGGCGGCCCACGAAGCTCTGCCCCGCTCTCGCCCGTTTTCACTGTCCGGGCTCACTGAAGATGCGCTGTGCAGGTTCTCTTCCGCCTCATCGGTTTGATTGCATTATACACTTTATTGGCATAAAGTCAAGAGGGAATTTCAAAAATTTCTTTTTTCTACAGCACAAAGTCATTCTTCCGTGCATCAGGCCCGCTTTGTGCGGCGCTTGCGCCAGACAAAGCAGGCCGTGTACGCCCGCCATACCACAATGCCGCCCAAAGTCAGCGCACGGCTCAGCCGGATGCCGTCGGGCTGGTAGACAAAATCGATGCTGTTTTCACCTGCCGGGCACAGCACAGCCATCAATCCCTCGTCCACCTCCACAATGTCGGCCTCCTGCCCGTTGACATAGGCCGTAAAGCCGTCATCGTAAGGCACGGAGAAGAACACGAGGTTCTCTTTTTCCAGCGTGATCTCGGCGTGGAAGCCCGAGTTGTTCATCTGGAACAGCCGTGGCACGGCGCTCGCGGCAGTCCTGCACGTAGGACTCATAGTACAGCTCCTCCCGTCTGCCTTCCGGCAGATGGGTGAGGTACTTACCGTAGACTGCAGCATCCTCGTCGGTAAGCACCAGTGCACGCATCAGGAGGTTTGCGCGGATGTCCTTGGCTGTTTCTTCGTACTCGGTCTGGGTGAGGTAATAATCATAGGCAAAGCCCATGGGCACGTAGTTCGTGTTGCGGTAGACTGCATAGCCGTCCTTTGCAAAGGCATATTCCCAGCCGTCGTCGGCTTCGTTTTCAAAGTCGGTCTGCTTTTCCGGCGTGGTGATAAGGTACTCCACACTCAAAAGGCCCCGCAGTGCATAATTGGAAAGCTCCGGCTCACTGCGCACATCCCGCTTGACCCCCAGCGCCGGGTAGAAGCTGAGGATGCTGGGGGCCGCCGTGCTGCCAAAATACTGCAGGCAGCTCTTATCCAGCCACATACCGATGTTGTCGTGGATCTTGTACGTATCCACGCGGTAATCGCCTTCGGGCAGGTCGTTTTTCAACAGCAGGGCGCTTGTGTCCTGCTTCACAAGGTCGCTGTCGGTATACCACTGGCCGAACTTGCCAATGCCGATGTGCACCACGCTGAACAGGAAGGCAAACGCCAGCACTGCCGCCGTCATGCGCTGGGCAAAGCGGCTGTCGCCCCGCCACTTCTGGCAGAGATAGCGGTACAACAGCAGGCCCAGCAGGCCAAAGCCCAGCACCGCACAGTACTGACCGGGGTTCTTGAGCACGCCGAACGACCAGCTGCCCGTGTCGCTGTCCTTTACCGGCACCACCGCAAAGGCCACCGTGGCGATCATCAGCCAGCTGATGCCGCGGGCCGGGCTGTCCAGATCGGTGTTGTGGTCTTCCAGCGCGTTCACGGTCATTGCGGCCAGCACCAGCACCGGCATATAGTACCAGCGCGCATAGTAGCTGGAATTGAGGGCGTAGAACGCACTGTTCAGGATGGGCACCAGTGCGAACACGGCGCAGGTGCCCACGATGCGCTTTTTACTGTCGCCGCACTTTGCTTTCCAGTAGGCCACGGCACCGGCCAGACTGCACAGCGGCAGATAGGCCGACATGCTGGTCCACTTGATCACGCCCTCCGACCAGATGGATGTGAGGTAAGGAGAATCCGGCGGCATGATCCAGCTGACGAGAATTGCAAGGTACTGCTGCACCTTGCTGTAGGTCAGAAAGCCCCAGCCGGAGGAAAGGTCGATGGTGCGCGGGTTCTGCAAAATGGAGAGCACCGCAGGCACCAGCAGGATGCTGCCCATGGCAACGCCCAGCAGGCTTTCAAAGGCCAGCAATCCGAACTTTTTTGCAGTGAGACGGAAGTCCCTTGTGCTGAGCTTGCAGATGAAGTAGATGACCAGAAATACCACCTGACCGATGAAGAAGAAGTAGTTGTTGACAAGGTTCACCGCCACCCAGAACGCAAACCAGCTGCGGCGGTCGTTGTAAAGGGCCTCGTCCAGCGACCACAGCAGATACGGGAACAGCGCCACCACATCTACAAAGTGGTTGAAGAACACATTGTATACCGTAAAGCCGGAGAAGGTATACAGGCAGGCCCCCAGCACGGCATAGTCGACATTTTTGACGTAGCGGCGCAGATACAGGGACGCACCGCCGCCCGCCACGGCAAACTTGAACACCAGCAGCGGCACCATGAGGTAGGGCAGCCACCCCTGCGGGAAGAGCAGCGAGAACCAGAAGAACGGCGAGCCGTACAGGTAGAACGAATAGGCGTTCATCACGCCGCTGCCAAGGTCGGTAGCCCATGAGAAGGTATTGTGCACCGAGGTGAACGCACTGTCCGGGTAGCCTGCGCCCTTGATAAAGCCGTTCATATAGCGGTAAAAGCTGATCTGCTGGCTGTTGAAATCGCCTGCATAGTGGAAAAAGCCGCCGTCGATGATATAAAACGGCAGAAAGAACAGGGCCGCCGTGAGGGCACACAGGCCCACCGTCAGCCAGAATTTATCCTTTTTTTGCCCCAGCAGCTGCGGCCGCCGGGCAGTACCAGACCGCTCCATGGTTTCCTCTTTTCTCTGCCAAAGCGGCAGAAAGTTGGTTTATTTTAGTATAGCACGAACACTGCGCAGAAAAAAGGGCTTGACAACGCTCTGCCGGACAGGTATGTTGGAGAAAAAAGGAGGAAGCTGCCATGCTGTACCCGTTCAGCGCCCTGCTGGCGCGCATGAAATACATTACCCGCTGGAGCCTGATGCACTCCACCCGGGCCGAATCTCTCAGCGAGCACACCTGCGATACCGCCCTGCTGGCCCACATGCTTTGCCTGATCGCACGGCGGTACACCGGCACGCCCTGCCGCCCCAAAACGGTAGCAGTGGCGGCGCTGTACCACGACGCGCCGGAGATCCTCACCGGCGACCTGCCCACCCCCATCAAGTACTACAACCCCGACATCCGGGACGCCTACAGGGAAGTGGAGCAGTTCTCCGCCCACAAGCTGCTGCATATGCTGCCGGAGGCCCTCCGCCCCTCCTTTGCCCCCCTGCTGCGGGAGGGCTACGACCCCGGGCTCAGAACACTGGTCAAGGCCGCCGACAAGCTCTCCGCCTACATCAAGTGCGTGGAAGAACTGCGCGCGGGCAACGACGAGTTCGCGCGCGCGGGCGAGTCCATCCTCGCCCAGATCGAGGCGCTGGACCTGCCCGAGGCGCGGGCGTTTCTCTCGGAGTTCC
>ENA-OPSZ01000248-OPSZ01000248.1-human-gut-metagenome-genome-assembly--contig:-NODE-248-length-43030-cov-9.113089_pt1 | contig 43030 bp, 40 predicted proteins | sample MGYA00241814_ERZ501919 | MGnify/ENA primary metagenome ERZ501919 (study PRJEB25962, sample SAMEA2042440) | human gut metagenome | biome: human gut; feature: human-associated habitat; material: faeces... | reverse complement strand
GCGTGCAACGCCCCCCCCGCGAGGGTAGGCGGCCCGCGCGCAACGCCTCCCGCGAGGGTAGGCGGCCCGCGTGCAACGCCCCGCAGGGCTCTTTACATTCCCTTGACAATGCCCTTTCAGCAGGATAAACCGCAGCGCGTACCATCTGGTAACCATAAGGACTACCTTCAGCCGACGTAATGTAAAGCCGGTGTATGATGGAGCGAGAACATACCGCGAGAACGCGACGCTTCTGCTGGCGATGGGCTCTGGCAAACGGGCACGCATCTTGTTTGGAGTGACGGCAGCTATGATTTACTACGTCGAGGACGACGACAACATCCGGGGTCTCACGCTCTATGCGCTGCATCAGCAGGGCATAGAGGCCGAGGGCTTCTCTTGCGACAGCGAGTTCAAGGCCGCCGTGGCGCGCCGCGTGCCCGATGCGGTGCTTCTCGACATCATGCTGCCCGACACCGATGGCCTCGAGATTCTCCATCGCCTGCGCGCAGACCAAGAGACCGCCACGGTGCCCATCATGATGCTCACCGCCAAGGACACCGAGCTCGATAAGGTTGTTGCTCTCGATGGCGGCGCAGACGATTACCTCACCAAGCCCTTTAGCCTCATGGAGCTCACGAGCCGTTGCCGGGCGCTCCTGCGCCGCGGCGGCATGATCAAGAAGACGAGCGACGTTCTTTCGAGTTCCGGTATCGTGCTTTCCCCAAGCCATCGCGAGGTTACGGTCGACGGCAAGCCCGTCAAGCTCACGCTGCGCGAGTTCGACCTGCTCGAGTATCTCATGCGCAAGCCAGGCGTGGTGTTTAGCCGCGAGGCGCTGCTGCAGAGCGTGTGGGGCTGGGACTTTGACGGTGGTTCGCGCACGGTCGATGTGCACGTGCAGACGCTCCGCCAAAAGCTCGGCGACCGATCGAGCTGCATCGAGACCGTTCGCGGCGTGGGGTATCGCTTTACCGACCACGTGGCGTAGGCGCTCGGTGTGTGGGGCCGGCGCAGAGGAGTTAGCCCATGAGCCCGATCGGGAGTAAAAAATCACTGTTCAGGCGCGTGTTTGCAACCATCTTTTGCATCGCGCTCTTGGTGGTCGCGATTTTCACCTTGGCGGGGGCCGGTTACCTCCAGAGCAACGTGGCCCGCGTTACGCGTAGCGAGTTGCGCGACGAGACGCGAATCGTCGCTGCGTCCCTCAACGAAACGGTCGACGATATCACGGTGCTCGAGCGCCTGTCCCTCGATGGCAAGCGCGTCACGCTTATCAACCCCGACGGCTCGGTCCTGTACGACAGCGAAGAGCCTGCGGAGGAAATGGAGAACCACGCGAACCGCCCCGAGGTTGCCGATGCGATCGAGGCCGGGAGCGGATCGTCGGAACGCTCGAGTTCCACGCTGGGCGAGATCATGCTTTACGAGGCAGTTCGCCTCGATAACGGCACCGTGGTGCGCCTTGCGCAGGAGCAGGACGGCATCTTGGCGATTCTCGCCTCGATGGCGCTTCCTATTGTGCTGCTGGCTGTCGTGTTGCTGCTCGTTTCGTTCATGGCGGCGCGCCGGTCGGCGAGCTCGATCATCGCTCCGCTGCTCGAGGTCGATCTGGATCATCCCAAGCGCAACAGCGAGGATGTGTATTCCGAGATGGAACCTATGCTCAATCGTATCGAGAGCCAGCGTCAAGAGCTCAAGCGCCAGATGCGCGTGCTCGCCGACAACGATCGCATGCGCCGCGAGTTCACGGCAAACATCACGCATGAGCTCAAGACGCCGCTCACGGCGATTTCCGGATACGCCGAGCTCATCGCCGGTGGCATGGTGGCCGACGAGGCCGATTTGCGTGACTTTGGCAGCCGCATCCATCGTGAGGCCGGTCGCCTCACGTCGCTCGTGAACGATATTCTCACGCTCTCGAATCTCGACGAGGCCGAGCGCACGGATTCAGAGAACTCGGCCGACGTGCTCGGCTCCACCGAGCCGGTTGACGTGCCTCGTATGCTCGAGTCTATCTCGCAGCGCTTGGAGCAGGTTGCCAAGAAAGCCGATGTGACGATACTGCTCGAAACCAAGCCGGCGATGGTGGTTGGTGTGCCCCGCCTGCTCGACGAGCTTGCGTATAACCTGGCGAGCAACGCCATACGCTACAACCTACCGGGCGGTTCGGTCACGCTTTCGTGCGGAATCGACGAGGGGGAACATCCCTACATTCAAGTTATCGATACGGGCATTGGCATCGCGCCCGAGGAGCAGGACAAGGTCTTCGAGCGCTTCTACCGCGTGGACAAGAGCCGTTCGAAAGCGCGCGGTGGAACGGGCCTGGGGCTTGCCATCGTGAAGCATGCCGCGGTCTACCACGGCGCGAGCATCGATCTGGCAAGCGAGCTCGGCATGGGCACATGCATTACCGTGACCTTCCCCGTGCAGGAGCTGCCTGAGCTATAGGTACGGCATTGGGCCTGCGCCATCGCGCGTTGAGCTATCGGGCTCCGCCAGCAGACCCTGCTATCGGGCCCCGCTAGCAGACCCTGCGCCAGGCCCCGTCATCGGGCGTTGGGCAACGGGCCTCGCAACCAGGCCCCGCAGACGAGCCCTGCGCGCGTTGCTCAATTGTCGTATGATGGCGGCATCCATCACAGGCGAAAGGTGTGCCGTGGAAACCACCGTCAAAATGAGCTGCGGGGCGTGTTCGCCGCAGGTGCACGATGACGCGTTTGCGGTTCGTCGTGCGGTCTTCATGGAAGAGCAGGGTTACGAGAATGAGTTCGAGCCCATTGATGAGGACCCCTCCTGCATCCATGTGGCTCTTTATGTTGGGGAGGAGCTTGCCGGGTGCGCACGCGTGTTTCCCGAGGAGCTTGAGCGCACGCTGAATCCCGGCATGCCCCAGTCGCCCGCATGCTCGCTTGATGCGGGCGTGAAGCAAGGCGAGACCTACATCATGGGGCGCGTTGCCGTGATGCCCGCCATGCGTCGCCGCGGGCTTGCCCGAGAGCTGGTGCGTGCAAGCGAGCGTGCCGCGCGCGAGGCGGGTGCCCGCCTCATCAAGCTCCATGCGCAGGAGTACATTCGCGACCTCTACGCAGCCGAGGGCTACGAGCAGGTCAGCGAGGTGGACTACGAAGACGAAGGCCAGCCCCACCTCTGGATGGCCAAGCGGCTGTAGAGCTGGTCTGCACCGCCTTTGCGCCATTATGGGGCTCTAGGCTAGGTTCTCCGAGTTGGCCTTCCCCTAACCGCCCAACTGCTCATAGCGTTGTATCGATGGCATGAGCGTTGCGTAGAGCACTCGACGTCGAGCCTCGTAGGTAGCGCTGCGTAACCTTATGCGTTTTCCAAGGGAGTGTGCGATGTTGAGCATGAGCTTCTCGCAAAGATGCTCCTGCGCAAGATCCTCGTACCAGATATTGAGCACCGTGATGCCCGTGCCGGTGAGGCGATTCTGCCGACGATCGTCGCGCGCCGTTCGTTCTATCGAATGTGCGCGCCGCCCCTTGTACTCCAGGCCCACTCTCTCCTTGTAAAAGAAAATGTCCACCCACTTTGGTCCATCGGCGGTCAAAATTCGCTGGTTCATTTTCACCCTACCGAGGTTCCATCCACCCATGCAATGCGGGAGGCTTACCAGTAGGGCAGCAACGGTTTCCATGGGGGAGTGTGAACCGTCGGCGATAAGGCGGGCGAGCCGCCGAGCGCGCTTTGAACCGTTCATACCAGAGCAGCGTTCAAGAAAGGTGGATATCTTTTTCGCGCTCGTTATAGGGGCATCTGTACTGGTGTAGCCGTCCCAGGAATCTTCCGATACATCGAGAACGTAGGTACCGCAGAGTTCAAATCCGATTCGCAACAGCTCGATGTCGTCGATATCGCGGGAAGCCGCAAGCTCAAGGAAGAGCAGCTCCGGGGTGACTACCAGCGTATCTTTGTTGAGAACGATGAGCGATCGTGCTGGAAGAGGATGGCGGTGCGTATGCCGAGCAACAAAGCGAGGGGCATGTCCGGTTTTGGTTTCACACAATACATGGCAAGGATGAGTCTTGATGCCGTATCGTTTCAGGTCGTCCTCAAGCATGGGGCGCGGAGGCACCGAGCAATCATTAAGCTTGGCGGTTCGTGGCTTATGCAGGATGTCCGGCGCGAGACGCCCACTTGCGCGGTATAGCTCAAGGGCCGATATGTTGCAAAAGCACTTCCTCATAGGCTAAGCATAGACGTGCTGTCAGTCGTTTGACGTGAGCTGGTAAATACGAACCAGTCGAAATCCTGGTAAAGCTGACAAAGCACTAAACGGGTATGTCGTTCGGTGCGTTTTTGTGAGCATGCCCTTCACACATGAGGAAGTGAGGTGAAGAAAAACATGTGGTCCGCTGGTAACTACCATTGCGGGGTCTTTTCGGGCCATCAGAATGGATCGGCCGGACAGGGGATGCTAAATGAGGGTCGGGGTCCTGACAAGTGGAAACGGCGCCTTGCTGGTGAGAAGGATTATAGATTATGGCGGGTTTGGCCAAATAGATACGAATGGTGGTAATTCCAGATAAAGTTTAAGGCGCGGTTGGCTTGGTGGAGTTGCCGTTGCGCGCAGCCAGCTGATTTTTCCGGGGGTAAGCGGCGAAATATGCTCAATACAAGGAAGCTCGACGCTTCTACAGAACCTTGCAGGAGGTAGCGAATTCCACCAATCGTATCTAATTGGCCAAAGCAGTTAAAAGATGGCAAAAGTTGGCCAAGTATTATATCCAGGAGGTGCTTGCGGCCGGAATGTACGGGGGAATTGATCGTCGCGGCGCCGAATAGCTCGTGGGTTTAACTACATAACCCCCCCGTTTCACATTTTGAAATGATTGTTAGCTCGATTACTAGATAGTTCCATCCGGGTTGGAATTATCACGAGGAAATAACGTGAGCAGTGCATATATGAGCACAATAGGGATATAAAATCTAAGTCTCAACATGTTAGGTTTGTTGAGTGCTGTACGACTTGCTACTTAGTACGTGCCGCGCGCTCAACAAGCATCCACAGGGAGGAAGGGAACGCAGCGCATGCGCAAGTTCAAAACAGAGAGCAAGAAGCTCCTCGATCTCATGATCAACTCGATTTACACCAACAAGGAGATCTTCCTGCGCGAGCTCATCTCTAACGCGTCGGATGCAGTCGACAAGCTCAATTTCAAGAGCCTTACAGACGATAGCATGCAGGTCGACCAAGACGATCTTTCGATTCGTGTGAGTTTTGACCGCGATGCGCGTACCATTACCGTTTCGGATAATGGTATTGGTATGACGGCCGATGAGCTTGAGAAGAACCTGGGTACCATCGCCCATTCTGGCAGCCAGGAGTTCAAGACCGAGAACGCCGAGAGCCAGGGCGACGCGGTCGATATCATCGGTCAGTTTGGTGTCGGTTTTTACTCTGCGTTCATGGTGGCTAAGCGCGTTCAGGTTGTGAGCCGCGCGTATGGCGAGGATGCGGCGAACGTATGGGAGTCCGATGGCCTCGAGGGTTATACCATCGAGCCCGGCGAGCGCGCGGGTCACGGCACCGATGTGATTCTCACGCTCCGCGACAATGAACCCGGCAAGGACGGCGAACCCGGCGAGAACTATGACCGCTACCTGAGCGAATGGGCCCTCAAGGACCTTATCACGCGCTATAGCAACTACGTGCGCTATCCGATCCAGATGATGGTGACCAAGAGCCGCCAGAAGCCCAAGCCGGAAGATGCAGGCGACGATTACCAGCCCGAGTACGAGGACTATCAGGAGCTCGAGACTATCAACTCCATGACGCCGATCTGGAAAAAGCGCGCCTCGGATGTGGAACAGAAGGATTACAACGAGTTCTACAAGAGCACGTTCCACGACTTCGAGGACCCGGCGCGCACCATCAGCTTCCATGCCGAGGGCGCGTTCGAGTACGACGCGCTGCTGTTTGTTCCCGGCCGCGCGCCGTTCGACCTGTACAGCAAGGATTACGAGAAGGGCCTGGCGCTTTATAGCTCCAACGTCATGATCATGGAGAAGTGCGCCGACCTGCTGCCGGACTATTACAACTTTGTTCGTGGCGTTGTGGATTCCGAAGACGTCTCGCTCAACATCAGCCGCGAGACCCTGCAGCATGACCGCCAGCTTCACGCCATCGCGCGGCGCATCGAGAAAAAGATTACGGATGACCTCTGCGGCATGCGAGACAACGATCGCGAGGCGTATGAGAAGTTCTTTGAGAACTTTGGCCGTGGCCTCAAGTTCGGTATTTACAACACGTACGGCGGCAAGGCGGACGAGCTTGGCGACCTGCTGCTCTTCTGGAGCGCCAAAGAGCAGAAGATGGTCACGCTCCGCGAGTACGCCGAGGCCATGCCCGAGGGGCAGAAGGCCGTCTATTATGCTGCCGGCGACGACCGCGAGCGCCTGAGCAAGATGCCCGTGGTGACGGGCGTGCTCGCGCGCGGCTACGACGTGCTGCTGTGCACGCAGGACGTTGACGAGTTTACCTTCCAGGCTATGCGCGAGTACGTGGCGCGCGACATGCCCAAGATCTATGAGGACGATGCCGCGCGTGAGGCGGCCGAGAAGGCTCAGGCCGACGGCGCGGAGCCCGAGACCGAGGATCGCCACCTGGAGCTCAAGAACGTGGCGACGGGCGACCTCGATCTGGCGAGCGAGGACGAGAAGAAGGAGGCCGAGGAGGCTACCAAGGAGCACAGCGACCTCTTCGATGCGATGAAGGAGGCGCTTGGCGACAAGGTGGAGAAGGTCGCGGTCTCGTCACGTTTGGTGGGAGAGGGCGAAGCTCCCGCGTGCATCACGACCGAAGGCCCGCTTTCGCTCGAGATGGAGAAGGTCCTCAAGCGCGGTCCCGAGGGCGAGGCCGAGGGCCTGCCCAAGACCCAGCGTGTACTGGAGCTCAATGCAAAGCATCCGGTGTTTACCAAGCTTGCAGCCGCACAAGATGCGGGCAATTCCGAGAAGATCGCGCTGTATGCCGGCCTGCTCTACGACCAGGCGTTGCTTGTAGAGGGCATTCTGCCTGAGGATCCGGTGGCATTCTCGCAGCGCGTGTGCGAGCTGATGTAGGCCGCGACTGCTCGGTTTGCGATTGCTCGTAGGTTGCTGAGGCTTGGGCGGCGGGAGTTTGTTGCCGTGGCCGCCTCGTCGGACGCGCCCAGCTATGAAGAAGGCCCCTGCGGGGGCCTTCTTTTGTGAAGCGGCATCGGGGAAGGGGGCGGTTACTCGCTGTCTTGCGGTGCTAGCCCATTAGATATTCCCAAAAGCGGAGCGAGCGCACGGCCTAGCTATGCGCTCGCTCCGCTTTTGGGAATATCTTTTGCAGCCGCTCGGTGTGTCGAAGGCCATGCGCTACGCGCGAAGGGTCGCTGCGTGCCCAAGTGGTTCGGTGCTTAGGTTTTGAAGTGCTGCTTGCCAGCTGTGGCGCAAATTCTCGCATTGGTCGGGAGAGCGCCGAGCATCTGACCGAATGGCTGGCATGAAAGAAGGCTTAGGAGCATTCATGCGGGTGGTGGAGCCGAGGAGGCCGGATCCTGGTGTCGGGGGGAAGGAATAGGGGTTCGCATGTCGGGTTGAGGCCCTGAGTTCCATGCGTGCTGCGTCTTTGGAAGAATGCATGCACGGCCTCCTCGTTCATCCACCGCTACGGGTGCATCCGTGTGCTGCTCTTGGATGCACAGCCCCATTATGTCCGCAAGGCGCAAGACAGTTACTTATGACATGCCTAAGAATCGCTTACATAAGCGTGGAGGCCCAATGCATGCGGTCACGCTGGTGCAGTACTGTTGCATAACACCATTCCGCCTGCCCGCTCGCCCACAATAGAATCAGGCTGTGCGCGCCGTGCGCACGCAGAGGAGAAAGGCGGTAGAGCCATGGCAAACATTCGCATCGACCCGGATACGATGGATCAGCGCGCGAGTCAGTATCGCACCGAGGCGCAGAACGTCGCCAACGTCATCTCGAACATGGACCGGCTGCTCGCCAACCTGCAGTCTGAGTGGGAAGGCGAGGCCAGCAAGTCGTACGCCAACCGCTATCAGACCGACTTCAAGCCGAACATGCAGAAGGCCCAGCAGCTTATCGAGGAAATCGCCTCGGCGCTTAACAAGACGGCCTCCCAGATGCGTGAGCAGGATGCTGCCATCGCTTCTGGCTTCGGAGCGTAACGCACATGATCGTCACCGTCCTGTCGCGCGATCGTCTTAACACGGTCGCGCTGCCCGCGAACGTAACCGGCGCCCATTGGATTGATGATGCCGACGGCACTCGTCTCGCTTTCATCGAGGCAGCAGATGGCATTTGGCACATCGAGCCCCATGCGCCCGTGCACGTTCGCGGGCGGGGCGGTGAACAGCATTGCGTGATTGAACTCGAGCCTACGAAGCGCGCGGTCTTGAGCCTCGAGGGCGAGGCGGGTGCCGCGTGGAGCCTCATGTTCTATCCCGACAATCCCGGGTCTCGCCAGAGCCAGCTCTATGGGTTTGCCGGCGACATGCAGTTTACCGTGGGCCGCGGTCAAGACAACGCCATCGTGTACGACACGCAGTTCATATCCGAGCATCATGTGCGATTGACCTATCAGGGCGGGGCGTGGCAGGCCGAAGACCTCGATTCGACGAACGGCGTCTTTGTCAACGGATACCGCATTCGCCCGAATGAGCCGGTTGAGCTTTCGTTCGGCGATGTGGTGTCGCTGCTTAACCTGTATATAGTGGTCGGCTCGGGTTTGTTCTCGTGCAACAATCCCGGTGGCCTGGTTTCGATATCGCCCGATTTCGTGCGGTACCAAGCGGGGCGGCTCAAGGAGCGCGATGCCGTCACGCACCCCGACCGAGAGCTGTTCTACCCGTCGCTACGGTTTGCCCGCACCATCGAATCCAAGAGCTTCTCGGTCGATGCGCCTCCGCAGCCCGAGCCCGAGGACGAGACCTCGCTCGCCATGCGCATCGGCCCTTCGGCGGTCATGGCGCTCGTCTCGCTGTTGTCGCTCGCCATCATGCCGTCGGTGCTCACTGCGGGCATGGCGGCGGCGATGCTCACCGGTAGCGTCGTGTGGCCAATCGTCAACGGGCGCAGTCAGAAAAAGCGTCGAGCGCAAAAGGAAGCTCAGCGCCGTGCGGCGTATTCGCAATATCTCAGCCGCGTGCTCACGAGCATTTCGGAAGAGGAGGCGCTGCAGCGCGAGATACTGCAGGAGAACCGTATTTCGGTCCAGGAATGCTTGAATCGGGCATACACGAGCGACACGAGCCTTATGGATCGCACGTCGCTTCATGCGGACTATCTGCAGGTGCGCCTCGGTTTGGGCGAGGAGCCCCTGCAGGCAGACATTCGCTGGCCGGACCGGCATTTTAGCTTAGAAGACGACGAGCTGCGCCGCGCGGTAGACGAGCAGGCCGACGCGCCGCGCGTGCTCAAGAACGTGCCCATCGCGCATGCGCTTATCGAGAAGCCCGTGGTAGGCGTGATCGGCCCGAGCGATCGCGTGCGCTCGTTCGTGCGCGGCATGATTATCCAGCTCGCGGCGCTGCATAGCTACGAAGACGTCAAGCTCGTGGTGCTCGCCGACGAAGCCGAGCGAGGCGAATGGTCGTTCGCGCTGCACCTGCCGCATTGCTTTTCAGATGATCGGTCGGCGCGCTATGTTGCGTTCGGGCTGGAAGAAACCTCTGAGCTTAGCATGCTCATGGAACGCGTGCTCGAAGTGCGGCGGAATCAAGACCGCTCGTTTGAGGCGCGCGATGCGCACCCCTACTACGTGGTCGTATGCGCTTCGGAGGAGATTGCCGATAAGTCGGACATCGTCAAGGCGATTGCCGGCCTGCGCGAGAACCTCGGAATCTCCCTCATTGCTTGCGCGGACGAGATGCGCGATCTGCCGCGCGCGTGCCGGAGCGTGATCGGCCTGGAGGATCAGGGAGCCTACGTGCTCGATCGCGACGATCCTTCGGGTTCGCGCAAGCACTTCGCGCCGGATATCGAGGTGGGAGCAGAGCTCTGCCGCGGGTTTTCCTTTGCTATGGGCAAAATCCGGCTCGACATCAAGACCGAGGCGCAGCGCATTCCCGCGCGTTTGGGATTCTTGGAGATGGAGCGAGCCGGAAGCATCGAGCACCTCAGCATCGCTCAGCGCTGGCGCGAGTCCAACGCCTCCGCGAGCCTTGCCGCGCCGGTGGGCGTCGATGCCATGGGCGAGCCATTCCTGCTCAACCTGCACGAGAAGTTCCACGGTCCACACGGTCTCATTGCAGGAACCACGGGCTCGGGCAAATCCGAGTTCATCATCACGTACATCCTCTCTATGGCGGTTACGTATTCGCCCAACGACGTGGCGTTCGTGCTCATCGACTACAAGGGCGGCGGTCTGGCCAAGGCGTTCGACAACGAGCACGTGCGCCTGCCGCACCTGGCTGGCGTTATCACCAACCTCGACGGCGCGGCCATTACGCGCAGCCTCGTGTCCATCAAAAGCGAACTTAAGCGCCGCCAGGAGCTCTTCAACCGCGCGCGTGACATTGTGGGCGGAGACAATGTCGACATCTACACCTACCTGGATTTGTTCCGCCAGGAGCGCGTGACCGAGCCCTGTCCGCATCTGTTCATCGTGGCGGATGAGTTTGCCGAGCTCAAGCAGCAGGAACCAGAGTTCATGGACGAGCTTATTTCTGCGGCGCGCATAGGCCGCTCGCTCGGCGTGCACCTCATCTTGGCCACCCAGAAGCCATCGGGCGTGGTGAACGACCAGATCTGGTCCAACGCGCGTTTCAAGGTGTGCCTTAAGGTGGCAGATGAGGCCGATTCGCGCGAGATGATCCGCCGGCCGGACGCCGCGGCGCTCACGCAAGCGGGCCGCTTTTACCTGCTCGTGGGTTACAACGAGTACTTCGCGCTGGGCCAGGCGGCGTATGCCGGAACGCGCTATGTGCCGCAGAGCCGTTATACCGAGACAACCGACGAATCCGTCACGCTCGTGTCCGACACGGGACGCCAGCTCGTTTCGGTAAAGCCCGATCGTGCGGTTGCTGCCGGCGAAGACAAGCCAGAGTCGGTCGCCGTTTTGCAGCTGGTGCAGCGGGTGGCGGACGAGGGGGGCGTGCAGGCGCGCCGGCTGTGGCTCGAGCCGGTGCCGGCGCTCGTGACGGTGGACGGGCTCGCTGCCAAGTACCATGGCGAACCGGGCGGTTGCGCCAGCCCCCAGGAGTTCGACCTTAATCCCATCATCGGCGAGCTCGACGACCCCGAGCACCAGCGGCAGATGCCGCTCACCATGCCGCTCGTGAAGGGCGGCAACGCGCTGGTCTACGGCTCTGCAGATTCCGGCGCCGAACTGGTGCTCCATGCGGCGCTCTACAGCCTGCTGCGTACGTTTGGCCCTCAGGCGCTCAACGTGTACGCGCTCGATTTTGGCAGTGAGTCGCTGCGTGCGTTTGCCGAAGCTCCCCAGGTGGGCGACGTGATCTGCGTTGCGGACGAAGAGAAGGTTGGACGGTTCTTCGATTTCATGGGCGCCCTGCATACCGAGCGCCGCTCGATTCTGGCGTCGTACGGCGGGTCGTTCACGCGTTATCTGCAGGCAGGCGGAACCATGCCGGCGGTGTTGGTGATGGTCAACGATATCGCCGCGTTCATGGAGGCATACCCCAAGCAGGAGGACGCCATAGTGCGTTTCGTGCGCGAGGCGGGCCGCAACGGTATCTACCTCATTATGACCGCCGACGGCACCTCGTCGGTGCGCGTGCGCATGCGCCAATCGTTCCGCCAGGTGTTCGCCGTCAATTTGGCCGACTCGTCGGACTATTCGATGATTTTCGGGTCGATGCATGGTGTGGTGGAGCCGAATGGATTTGGTCGCGGCCTCGTGAAAACCGAAGAGGGCATCTTGGAGTTCCAAGCGGCGCATCTTTCGCAGAACGACGACGATTATGGGTATGCCGCTGCGCTCGCAACCGATTTGGCGCACCGTGCGGAGGCACAGGGGCTCAAGCGCGCGCGGCCAGTTCCCACCGTGCCGGAGCGCGTCACGCTCGAGGTGCTGGCCGCGCGCCAGATTCCTGCGGGCATGCTTCCCGTGGGCATTTACGAGGATACGCTCGGCGTTGCCGGGTTCGACTTCGAGGAGACGGCGATGGCCCGCGCCGTGTTCCAGCGCCGCCGCAACGGCATCTCGTTCATGCGGGCGCTCGTGTCGGCGACGGCGGCGAGCCCGGCGTGGGAGCCCTCGGTACTCGACATATCGCAGCTCTTGGGTGCCGAAAAGCCTTCGGGATGCGCTTACGCCACCCGCAAGCCCGAGCTCGCTGCGGGGTATCTGCAGAACCTGCTCGCGCATGCCGCCGAGGCGGCGCCTGCGATGCGTTTGGTTGTCGTGACCGGTATGGGCGCGCTGATGAACACCGTGCCCTTCGACCAGGCCAACGAGTTCAAGCGCTTGCTGCAGGGTTTGCCGCTCGCCGGATCGGTGCGCATACTGCTCGTAGACGCTCAGGCCGATGTCTCCTACGGTTACGAGGATTGGTTCAAGGCGCACGTCTCGAACAAGGACGGCCTGTGGGTGGGCCCGGGCGTGGACGGCCAGTCGACGATTTCGACCACATATACGCCGGGCCTTCTGCCCGATAACGCCATGCGCACCGCACGCGGTTACCTGGTCGATGGCGGCACGCCGCGCCTCGTGCGCCTCGTAACCGCAGAGGAACACGACCCCGAGGAGGCTTCGCAGTGATCGAATGCCCTGATTTCTTGCCTCTTGGTTCGGTAATCCGCCTCAAGGGCAGTCAGAAAACCTTCCTAATCATGGGTCGCGCTCTCGTCGTGCAGCGTGAGGACGGTGCAAAAGAGTATTACGATTATGCGTTTTGTCCCTACCCCGAAGGGATGGTGAGCGACTTCGCCATCTATGCAAATCATGAAACCATTGCAGAAGTATGTTTTGAGGGCTATCGGAACGGTGAGGATGAAATCGCCCTCGACCAGATTCGAGAGGTTCTAGCGAAAACGGATGTGCCTCGCGGTAACCCACGTCCTATTGATGAATGGTAGGAGTGGTGTGACGTGGCGACTGAGGCAGAGCTTACAACAAAGATTTCAAAGGCTCAGCAGGCATATGACGATGCCGTAGCAAGAAAAAGACAAATCAATGACCAGATTGAGGCTCTCGGCCGAATGCGGCGACATGTTGTTGATGCATCTGGCCATACCGATGAGGCTATAAAAGGCATTCGCAAATTGGATAATCTGAGCAGCTCTTGGAAGGGCAAGCGCCGCAACGGATACAACGGGGCTCTTGAACAGGACATCCTTCCTGCTGTTCAGAGGTATTACCAAAAGATTGATAATTTGCTAGCAAAAATAGATAGCGAAACAGAGCGTCTCGAGGAAGAGCTTGGTACGGCACAAATCAAGCTCAAACGGTCAGATAGGGAGATCGGGCTGTTGAGAGACGAGCTAACTGGCTTGAAGTTTAAGCCCAAATAGCAAAGCGGCTAATTGGAGGCGAACGATGGAAATCAGTGTTCCAATGAGTGATTTCGCGCCCATTCACAAAAGAATTGATACGGCTGCAAGTAAACTCGAAGCCGTCCGGCTTGCTATCGATGAGCCCTCGTCCGAGTCGCCTGCAATGGATTCGTTTTACGAGTGTGTTCAGCGGCTAGAAAAGTTGAAAAGGCAGTATGATCGGCTGCTCGCGAACGACAGTTACAGGCTTTTTCAAATGTCATCCGCATTCGAAGGGTCAGATTCTGCGATAGCAGCGCAATACGCCGAGAAGATTTACAAAAATCATCGGATGAGCCCTGCAGAGGGGACGTATTACTACAACGTCATTGAAAAGCACGTCACCGGTGAGGCCAAAGTTGAATAGGCGTGGGAGCGAGAGGTAACGCCATGGCATCATACGATGTTAAATACGCGGAAGTGCAGGAGCTCTTCAACAAATTCAATCTTTTTGACGAAGAGCTAGGCGAGGCGATTGAGCGCGTGGATAAGCGCGTTACCGAACTTGTTGAACTTGAAAGCTTCAAGGGCGCTGCAGCGGAATCAATCAAGCGATATTTTGCCGACCACAAGAAGATCCTTGAACGAATCCAAATGCTGGCTGAGCAGTTGGGCCATGAATATGCGGCGGCATATTATAACGAGTTTCTTGCCTATCCCATCGAGGAGACTCACGATGATGCGCGCTGGCCGCGAGAGGCGCTTAAGAGCGCGCAGAGCAAAATGTTTTCAATTCGATCGGCCAGCTTGGCATCGGCTGACAGCGAGATAGTTAAAGCAAAGGCCGAAGCACCAACCGGCATAGGCTTCTCCTACCCGACCATAGATAGCATCGTGGCGGAAATGGAGAGGCAAGAGAAGAAGACCGAGCGGGTGACGGAGGGCATTGAGCGCATCGAGAACAGTGGGAAGCAGGCATTTGCAAACCAGGAATCTGGGTTTTCTCAGCTCGCGACTTCGCTTAGTTCGCTCATTGCCCACTATAGTTCAGGCAATATCGACATGACATCTTATCCAAGCGGTACGTTTGAATCGCTAGAAGAATCTACGGGTGTTGCTGCAGCAGTGGAGACATGCGCTTCATATCAGCAGGCAACGGAAGATATTACATTAAGCGCTAAGCGAGACAGCATTAAGAAAGAGCAAATTCGCCTCCAGCGGGAATGGGAAGAGGAGGCTAAGAAGAAAGAGGATGCTAGTTGGTGGGGATTTGGCCTCTCTGCAGCGCTCTTGATCGTTGGGGTTGCTGCTATCGCGGTCGCTCCCTATGCCTCAATGCCTGTCGCCGCTTCCCTATTCGGAGCCGGCTCGAGTTCTTTAGGGCTGGTAAGTGGCATGTTCGAAACAAAGTCCCGAGCTGACAATATTATCGACCAGCGGGGCGGGGACGTACGTGCGGACCGAGATACGACGATGGAAGATATTGCAAGCGATGCCAAAGATGTTGTTGATTTAGGCGATGCGGTGAATTCCTATCCTGAGGAGCCTGAAAAGCTTACGAAATGGGCGGTCGACAAGGGGCTCGATGGTGCATATAGCGAGGTAAGTGAAGAGAATCAGTATCGATCTAAAATTGTTCGAGAAGGCGGATCGGGGATATACGACGTTGTTACAGAGGGCGTTTCTGGATCAGTCACCTTAAGCGGTCCTAAGGCAATCGTAAAGATGTATAGCGTTAAATACGATTACGAGGCTTCAAAAGCCGACACAAAGCTCGACGAAATCTATGATCGCCAGCAACGCGTGGACAAGCTTGTTGATTACTACCAGGAGGACTCGCTTATTTCCGGTGATGATCCAAAGGCTTGGAATTAGTGGCTTGCCCTGGTGACAGGGTGGTGGCGCGTATCGCTATGGTATTCGCGGGCTACGGTGGCAGCATGGTTGCCCTGCGCAACTGATAGAGACGGGATTACGATGACGGAATACCAAATAAGGCAATCGATTCGTCAGCAAGAGCTTGAGATTGAACGATTGCGCGCGGAAATTCGTGACTGCCAAGGTAAAATTGACAAGCTCGAGAGTTTCAATGGCTGTCTAGCTTCTTACAGATGTCTTTTTGAAGAGCAGGTTTCTCTGGGCTCATCAAAACTCTCAGCTATTTCCTCCATGGCCAATCCTCCGCGTTCGGTGCAGTCCTATGCCCAAAGTATGAGAGACTCGCTTACAGGTGGCAAATATGGAAGCGCACTGGGGAGTCTTGATAATGCAAAGAGCAAGGCGATTCGGGTTATTGACTCAATGCGTGCTGACATTTCTACCAAAAAACAAAGTATTCGGAACTGCGAAGCAAGGATAGAAATGCTGCGTCAGCAACTCCGAGTCCTTGCTATTCAGCAAAATCAAGAGAATCAAGCCTGATGGAGCAATCCCCTCTGGAGCGAAATAACGTGCTATTGATGGAGTGTGGCAAATGGCAGATGCGGGCAACTTGATAATCGACGATGCGTATTGTACCGGCATGGGCTCGGTATTGTATCAATATGGGCATCGACTCAATGAAAAGCTTGTGGAATACAGCGACATACTTCATGCGATGCGGACGGAATCACTCAAAGAGGGAGAGGTGGGAGAGGCCCTCGATACGTTTTTGGAGTATGTTGATCAGCTTAAAGATGAACTGACCTCTATTAGCGTAACCGCCGATGATCGGGCTGATGATTTTATCGAGTCGATCGACGAAGCTGACGAAGATCTCTACTAAGTGCAGGAGACGAGCATGGGGCAGATTAACGTTGATTTCGAAGAGCTTGATACCAATATTGAGAAGTTAGCGAACCTTAAGACTGAAATCGAAGGCATTTCAATCGATCAACCAACTCAGAGCGGGAGCGGCTCGACGGCAGAACAGATGGCTGAGGCGGCAGAGGCTTTTGAGGCAGCGCGCCAAGCGCTTGCAACCCTTGTTGGCAATAGTGTTGAATTCTTCCAAGGCGTGAAGCAGAGCTATCAAGATGCAGATACTGAGGCATCGCGGGCGTTAGCGGGAGAGTAGGTTTCGATGAAGCGTGATTTTTCTGATGAGGCTAAGGCGAAGCTTCTTTCCCTCGTCGATGACGTGGAGACAGAGAAATGGTGCGATGCGACCGATTGGATAGGAGATCGGTTCAGCGACCTCCAGTTTGCCGTTGGTTTGCTTAAACTCGATGATGATTTGGGAAATGTAGATGCGTTCCACAAGGGCATTATCGATAAAAACAATATGAGCAAGGCAAGGATTGAAGAGATTTTCAGCAATGTACGAAGTATCGATCAAAGTTATGGAACGCGCTTTGCGTCTCTTGCGGCACAGGTGCAAAGCGTAAAGCGTATCATTGACCAAGCGGCTATGGCAGTCGCCCCTGGTAACAGCTCGATAGATCCCGTTGCGATGGCGACGCTCAAAAACGCGCTCGCCGAATATGCTGCTGAACGAGAGGTATATAGCAAAATGGCGGGAGACGGGATTACTGAAGAAGATCTTGCTGAGCTAGATGATAAGGTGCTGCAAAACAGTTTGAGTGGCATTATCGCAAATCTGTCCGAGCATCTTCCCAATATTGAGCTCGGCCAGACTATTGAACTGGCAATAGGCGTTGGCCTCGTTGTGTATTACTCGGTAACAGGAAAAACAGATGGCGATTCGCCTATTGATGTGAAGGCTGCTATTGAAGACAACAGGCTAAAATTCCAAAACTTTGGCGTATCCACTGAAGCCGGAGATAAATTGAGGGTAAACAGCAACGCTGCAAGCGATGGAGATTTCAGTGTGTCAATTAATAGCGATGTTGCTTCGGCGGAAATTAATCAGGAAGGCATTGAGGGCAGTGCGTCGGTGACAATAGGCGATACGACCTATACAACTAAGATGTCTTTCGGCTTTGATTGCGAGTTGAAGTATGAGGAGTCAATTACAAGCAAGTTACCTGGTGAAAATAGCATTACCTCAACAATTGGTATCAAGAAGAAGGTTGGCGACAGCCCGCAGTGGAAGCCGTTGCCTGTCCGTGTAGCTGAACCATCGCCGAGCTATTCCTTCCCAGAGATTGACGTAGACTGGGAGGCGGTCGCAATCGGTGTTGGCATTACGGCTTTTGCCGCAGGCCTGATACTCGCCGCCCCAACGGGTGGAGCGTCATTGGTGCTTTGTGCGGCATGATTTGGGGGTTGATGGGTATGAACGTGGCGTCTTTTCGGATGCATAGCAGGTTAATTAGCTGTGCAGTGGCTGTAGTCTTAGGGTTGTTGCTGGCGGTGGCGGGGTGCTCTCAAGATGCTCCTTCTACGGGGTCTTCTATTACCCGTGATAATGGATTCTCTGGCCAGGATGGCCAGACCTACGAGATTGTTTACAATGCGTCTATGATTCGTTTACGTGGGTTCGAGGACGCCGAGGCTATTATCAATGATGCCTCCGGTCTCGAAGGCTCTGCTGAGAACGGTCATTTGGGTGCGCAAGAGACCGATGATGGCAGCGCGTGCCTTACGTACTCGCAGGAGCAATACGACTACCAGGTCGCGTGGACTGAAGACGAGCTCGTCTCTGCGGCAAGCTCGTTCGCCGCGTCGTACACGGGCTGCCGTGTCGAGGTCTCCGGCGATGCCCAAACCATCGACTGCTACCTGACCTACGAGACTGTGACGGATGCTGCCTCGCGCCAATGGGCAAGCGACGTGGCCTACCTCGAGATGCTCTGTGGGCAGAAACAGATCCTCTCGCATCCCGGCGATGGGGCGTGGCGCGTGGTGATCAACGTTTACAACGCGGGCACAGGAAAGCTGGTCGCGACGGGCGGGTCCGACACCGGCGACGTCACCTTCAACCAAGACGACTGGAAGGCGAGTGAGTGAGTATGGCGGAGCGCGTAGCCTTGTTTGACAAATTGGAGATGGATTTGCCTAAAGGGTTTTCGCTCATGGATGAGTCGGAGCAAGGGCACTACTTCGGCGGTGGCACGTTTCCGCTTGCATATTGTGACCGCGAGGCCCAGGCGGTGCTTGGCGTGAAGCTTGGACCGCGTGAGCTTGCTGAAGGCGAGGTCCCTGGACGCATCTCTGAATACCAGCAGTCATACCAGCGCATGGCACCGGGCTTCGCCATGGGCGAGATGCGCCTTAAGGAAGATGGTCTCAAGACGGGCGTGCTTTCGTTTAAGTCTAATGCCCCAACGCGAGACCTTCTCAACATGGTTGCGGTTGCAAGCGTTGACGGCGAAGAGCTGTTCGTTATGCTCGCATGCGGCATGGAAGATGGCATTGCCTTCATGAGAAAGTTCGTACACATGGTTGAGGGCATGCGGCTCACCGAGCGGGCGTGAATCTAGGCGCATCATAACGGTGGCAGTGCGATATGCAGGGGGGGGGCAACGCATGCGGCGGGCGATGAGCAGCGGGAATAACCGGGTTGCAGCGGGCGGCGAGTTCAGGGTCCTCGCGGCGTTCTGCCTTGCGCTCGCGCTGTGCGTGCTGCCGATTGCTGGTTGCGGTGCACTCGATGGGCTCTCGTCAGGCGAGGCGTCCGGAAGTGCCCAGCGCTCGGCTTCCGAGACGGTCTCCATCGTATACGACCCGGCCCTGCTCAACGTCATGGGCTATGAAAGCGCTGACGAGGCAGTTGAAGAGAGCGGGGCGTCTCACGACCCCGGCTCCGAGTCCGGCTATCTGGGCGCGACTGCGCGGGACGACGGCTCGGTCGAGCTGACGTATTCTGCAGAGCAGTACGACTATACGGTCGACTGGACGAAAGGCCAGATAGAAGGTGCCTGCACGTCGTTCGCGAGCTACTATGCCGGCTGCTCGCTTGAGGTCGCCGAGGATTGGCAGACGATCGACTGCTATCTAACGCCCGATGTGGCGACGTCGGTTGGAACGTGGCTCTCGGCCATCCAGAAAGTGGAGGTCTGCTGCGCTCAGATGCAGGCGCTCGAGCACCCGGGCGACGGGACGTGGGCCGTGACGATCAGGCTGTACAACGTCGAGACCGGAGAGCTCGTGACGAGCGCCTCCTCGGAAGGCGGCACGCTGAGCTTCACGCCGGAGGGTTGGGCATAAACGGCCTGCGGATACTGCCACGAACACTTGTGTAACAAGGTGGCAATCTGTTGGTCGTGGTCGATTATAAACGTGTAAAACTGAATGATTTGCGAGTCCGAATAATTGTATTTCGGCGCTTTATCTTCTGCGGCTTGCTAGGGCGTATCGAGTGCCATCGCCAACGCGCGCTCGGAGACGCGGTAGGGCCGGCGCGTCGCAACGTGAGCTGTTGAACAACCCTCTCCGGGCGGTTTTCGGTACTGCGCGCACGCCTCCGCGGCGATAATGGGAGCATGCCGCGCCTCGTGCGCCTCGTTGCCACAGGGGAGCTCGACCCCGGGGAGGTTTCGCAATGACGCCAGATTCATCGAGGACGAAAGCCCGTCAACGTATTCGGGTCGCTGTTGATGCATTCAAGGGCATTCCGCCTGAAAAGGCGTACGTAACGCTGGGCATCGGAGGAGGTTTCGCGCTCGATGAGTTCATCTCATGCGATGGCTCTCGGCATACGATGAACCGTGCTTTTCTCAACGTGCTTGCGCATTATCTTGGAAATCTTGACGCTTTTCAAGGGTGCCTTATGGATGCGGGGGCAACGGGCCTGCATATTTTTGTAGAAGCGGATCCTGCTCGAGCGTGCAAGACGGCCTGCCGGCTGCTGGAGGGCGTCTCGAATCTTCCGGTCGAGCGTGAAGCTTTTGAACGGGCGCGAGAGACGGCGATTGAACGCTTCGCCCGGTACTATAAGGATGAATCGTTCAGGGCTCATTATCATGCCTTCGAAAAGCTCCATTACAATAAACGCTTTTCGCTTTCATCCCTGGCACACGATGTTAAGGGCATTACATTTGAGGAGTTCTCTTCCCTCCTTGGGATGCTGCTCGAACCGGGCAACCTCTGCATGCACATCCTTGGCTCCATCGATTATGAACAGCTTCGCGCTCTGGATACGGCGCTAAGCAACGAGGTGGGGCATCGTCCAAGCATCCAATGGGTGGCTTCACCGCGTGACCCGTATCTTTGCCAAGACGCTCATGTTGTAATACGCGGGCGCACGGAGCTCTGCGTGACGGTCATCGCGTTGCTTACCGATTGTTTGGAAGCGACGGCAGCAGAGAAAAGATTGCTGGTCGATCTACTTGCTTCGGTACCGGGCCTTCCCGCCTGCGTGGTAGAGGCCGACGCACTCGACGCGGGCCTCATCTTCGAGCAGCAGCGCCCAAAACCGGTAAAGAGCCAGTTGGCATTTCCAGGGCCCGATACATTCGAAGCTGCAAGAGGTGCCGTGCTTGCCCGATACGCCTCAATGGCAAAGAACGATCCTCGAGCATATGGAGCGCTTGCAACAGACGCCATCCTTTCGGGATTTACCGTAAGCGATTACCTCGAATCGGTCTCTGCCTGCTCTTTTAGCGATTTTGAGCAGGTACGCATGAAGCTTGATCCATTTCTTCGTGAGTTCCAGGTGGTAGTGGAAAGGGTGAGTGGGCATGGCAGAGTTGTTTCTTGATCCTACGGGGTTTGATAGCCAGACAGATACGTTTGTTTCGGCGTCCGAATCAGCCAAAGCTGTCTCCTATTCGTGCGATGCAGGGTCAGCGGAATTGGCGAGCGTCGAGCGGTATGTTGAATGCATCACAGAATTCAACAATACCGTGAAAGAATTTGGCTTATTGCTCGACAGCGATGCAACCGCCCTGCGCGAGATCAAGGCGCAGTGGATGAATACCGACAACGCTATTGCTAACTACACGATAGGTGAAGTGGCTCTCAAGGGATTTAAGGTGCTCTTCGGACTGGATGAGGAGTGACGAAGATGGCTGTTTCAAGCGGAAATCTTAAACTTGATAACAGGTCTCTTGATTCAATGGCGGAGGCTATTTCGTCATACGAAGAGACGGCCCAGGATGCGTTTTACGATTTCTACAAAGCTGCGTATATCCTGTCCGCATCAAGTCATTATCGGGGGCAATCGGCAGATGCGTTCAAAGCATATATGACAAATGGCCCCGTTAACGTCGTAACAGAGTTGCTCGACATCACCTCCGACCTGTCGATGATCGCAAAAACGGTCAAGGAGACGTTTCTCCAGGTGGAGCCAAACTCAAATGGACGCATTGGGCAAGCGGAGCTAGTCAATGTGCAGCAGGGATCGGACAAGCATGCGGCTTCGCTGGAAGACTATAAAGGGGAGATAAACGCGACGCTCAACCAGGCGACGGAGTACATCTCCCCGGTTGGGCTCAACTATTCCGACATAACCGCAGCATACCAGCAAGTCGATGCCACCATCGATACGATCGATACGAACCTCGCCACGGCGGATCAAAGCTCTAAGGCGTTTGTCGACGAGCTCTATGAACGCATCTCGAAGCTTAAGCTCATGATTAGCAATTTGCGGACATCATGCTATGCCGGCGGCTCGTTCAATGAGGAGGGGGCGTCGGGTCTTGCAAGCCGTGAATGGTACGTCACGGCGGCCAACACGACTCTTGCGCTTAAGCTCGAGGAAGACCCCTTCTCGTATGAGGCGGGAGAGGTTACGCTTACCGAAGACCAATGGGTTGCCGGCCTCTGCCAAGATGTGTACGCCTATGCGGGATATTCACTCCTTGCCCGAGGTTGGGAATATGGCGCTCAGGATGGCACCGTTTACGCGAATGGATATTTCTCCGCGATTCAAGGCGATGCGCGGGCGCAGTTCACAGAATTTGCGGTTGCCGAAGGGCAGGCCCGCGTCGGATATGTCGAAGGCGACGTTAAGGCTGGGTGGAGCGATGAATACGTTGGCGCTCATGCCGAAGGGAGCATCGGAGTAGCGCAGGCGGAGGGCAAGATTCGCATCGGACCCGAAGAATTTGGTGGCTTTATATCGGGGGCTGCGGATTTCTGTACGGCAGAGGGAGCCGCGGCCTTCGAGCTCGAGGATGATGGGGAGTTTGCCATCGGCCTTAAAGGTGAAGCGACGGCTGCGCAGGCAAAGGCTACAGCCGGCTTCGACTTCCTTTCCTACTCATCTGATAACGATGGGTCTACCTTTGGCGAAAAGGAGAAGAAGCGTCTGTTTGGAGCCAGCGCAAGCGCCAAGGCGGGCGCTGGCGTGAGCGCAGGGGCTTGGCTCGAGAGCGAGACGGCTATCGAGGGAAACTTTGTAAACGTCAACGCTACGTCGTTCAGCCTCGATCTTTCGCTCATCGTTGGCTTCGAGGTCGATGTTACCGTCCCAACGTTGTCGTTCAAATGGCCTTGGTAGGGGGTGATTCATGTGTCGAATCAAGATCAGGTAGATCAATACAGGCGGCAAATGAATCAAAAGAAGCAGGAGCTTGACGCTGTGCAAAGCGAGCGGAGCCAATACATGGCGACAGCTCAAAGAATCGGAGAGATCTACGATCGCCTGGCGCAAAATAAAGCGACTGTTCGCGAAAAGCGCGATGCGCTCAACAGCTTTAAAGATGACGAATACGCCTGGTTTGTAGGCAGCCAATATGATGAGGCATATCGAGGAAGCGTGCAGACGGTGGTAGGTTCCTACGACACGCTCATCAAGCTTCTTGATACGAATCTTGATATGCTTAACAACGAGCGACGGAGGTACGAGAATAAGGCCTATGAATGCGACGGCCTTATCGGCGTGCTCGAGAGGGGCATCAACTATCTCGGCCGTTCGATTCAGAACCTCATTAACTAAGGGTGAGATGTATGAAAATACGTGCGGTTGTACCGTTGCGCTATCAAAATCTGCTCGAGCGTGACGACGCAAAACGAGAGCTGGCCGATATCCAGGCATTTCTTGATACCAGCGGTATTGAATATGGAGAGGGCGCCATCGAGTTTACGCCGTTGAGCATGAGATACGTCCATAGCGATCGACAGCTTCATATGGCGTGCCTTTTTGTTAACACGCTTGAGGGCGCCATACAAGAGCTTCACGCGGTTGTTCGCTTGAAGCTCGCCGATGGCCCTGCTGGGCGGAGCGGTTCGGCTGAGACTGCTCGGAACGCGATATTTGCCAAGACGACCTTCGACTTCGCCCCTGATTTCATGGGGAGGCTCAATCGAGGGGAGGCAATGCTTATTCACATAGGCATTCCGACGAAGGGGCTTCACGAGGACGAGGCTTTCTCGGTGCGCGATTTCGCCATTTCGGTTTCGGAAGTTCGCGTGACGCCTGCTCCCCCTCTTGACGAGCCGGACGAACGAGAGGGCTGCGATGATGTTTGGTAACAGCGGAGACGGCTTCGTAGAGTGCTTGGGCACGATCGAGCAGTTTGGAATCTGGGGACCATATAACTATTGGCGGGTACGCGTCTCGTACGTAGTGGCCGGGGTTCGCTATGAGATTACCGAATCGGTCAAGATGGTGTCTCGCGCCATCAAACTGGGCCCCATTCCCATCGGGCAGGAGCAGGTTCCCAAATTGCCAACAACCGAGGTGGGGGCAGCTGTTACGGTCTGCTATGACCCTAATCAGCCCCTTCGGGCGTATTTGCGCGAGAACGTTGGCCATATGACTACCGACTAGCAGCCATGTGGCATTGACCTGCCTGGACGGCCCATGTAGCTGCTCCGGTCCCGCCTGAGGATGAGACGCGCCGGACGACGCGCCGAGCTTGGCGTGGAACCGCGATTGCTCGCGATAACGCGCTCCCATCGCGCCGGATGACGTGGCGAGTGCAGAGGGCCGGTAGGTGTTGCACAACCCAACCGACCGGTTTTCTGCTTTGCAGAAGGGCCGCGGCGGTGATAATGGGAAAAGCGATGCTGCGGCATACGGCGTAGAAAGGGGACATCATGGCCAAGGTCATGTTCGACGTGCTGCTTCCCTCGACGGGCAGGCACTACGACTTCTGGGTGCCCGAGGACATGCCGATGCAGCGGGTTTCCCAGCTCGTCGCCGAGGCCATGCAGGTCGCCGAGCCCGACTATTACGAGGCGGCCCCCGACGCGGCCCTCATGTACGTGCCCACGGGCGAGATCCAGGAACCCTCGGCCACCGCAGCGGAGATCGGCTTCACCGACGGCGACGCGTTCGTGCTCGTCTAAGAGCGGCGCCCATGAAGTTCAAGGTCGTCTATCGCAAGAAAACGGGCATCAAGCGCTTTCGCATCGAGAGCGATAAAAACGATGAGCTCGGCTACGCGGAAGCCGAGACGCTCAAGCGCGGCGGCCTTTCGTCGCTCGTGCCGCTCACGTACGAACAGCGCGGCCGCATCTACCGCTTCACCTACGCTGCGCAGGGTTTCGTGCCGCTCAGCAAGATGACGGGTGAGCCGTTTGCACCCCGCCAGCTGGAACGCATGCTCACTTCGTTCTACACCCTGCTGCTCGAATGCGAGAACAACGGGCTCATGCGGCAGCGCGTGTGCGCAGACCCTGAGTACATCCTTTACAACGAGGCGGCCCGGGAGTGCCGCTTCATCTACGTGCCGCTTCAGTCGTTCGCCCCGGTGGAGAACGACCTTAAGGGGGCGCTCATCTATATGTGCGACCGCGCGAAGGTGCCGCCGGCCGAGGTTGCTCTGCGTGAGCGCGTTCTGGATTACCTGCGGCGCACGGCGGTCTTTACGAGCGTAGATTTCGGCGCGTTCCTGCAGAGCATGGGGCTTGTGGGCGAGGATGGCGCGTATCTTCCCGATATTGCCCGCGACTCAGCATGGCTCGATACCGATCAGCTGGGAGACCGGGCGAACCATGGACTCGATTTCGTTGCGGCGCAGCAGCGTGCGGCGGTGCCGACTCGATCGGAATGGAGGCTCGTGCGCGTGGCAACGGGCGAAAGCTGGTTGTTGGGCGCGGGAACGTATGACGTGGGCCGAATGCCGGAATGCTCGATTTCTCTGCCGGATGTGGTGGGGCTCAGCCGCAATCATATGGAGTTTCTGGTGGAGGGTTCGGGTTGTTACGTGCGCGATTTGGGGTCGACCAATGGCGTGAATATCAACGGAGCACGCGTTCCCGCGAACGTCTATGTGCCGGTGAGCGCAGGCGATATGCTCACGTTGGGTGAGGAGCAGTTCGAGATTCAGTAGCAGATGGGTTACACGGCAGCGTAGGGAGGCAATATGGGGGTCGAAGCGATGGAGCGTCAGCTAGATAATACCCGCGCGGCGCTGCGCGAGCTGGAGCGGGAGCGCGAGGGGCTTGCCTCCTTCATGACCCAGGTGGCGAATGGTCGTGCGGAGTTTGAGGGACAGCTCGCGCGCAAACGCAACGTTGCCCAGCGCATGCGCCTGGTGCCCAATGCTAAGCTTGCGCAGGGAATCGCTGGGCTCATCGACAGCCGCCTGGACAATGGGTTCTCGGGGGGTATCGAAGGCTGCTTTGACGGCGTGGCGCGCGAGGGCCAGCGGGCAATCGCTCAGGTAGAGCAGGAGATACAGCGGACTCGGGCCACCATCGCTTCGCTAGAAGACAACATCGTAGCCGAGCGGCGGCGCATCGCAGAAGAGGAGCGGCGTCGTGCCGAGGAGGCAGCGCGTGCTGCAGCCGAGGCGGCTCAAGCCGCTCGGCAGGTATAGGAGGCGGATATGGATATCGTTATTGCGGATGCCGAGATGCGCACGGCGGCGGGTGCCATCGAAGATGCGCTCTACCAACTCTCGTCCATATGCTCCCGTGCGGTGCCCATCATCAAAGGGCTTCAAGACACCGGCGCGCTCTCGTCCGAGAATCTCGACGAAAAGTACCAACAGCAGCTGGCCGACCACTTGAATGCCCTGGCAACGACCATGGAGGAGCTGCATGAGGGCGTGCTGACGGATGCCATGGCATTTGTGGGGCAGATCGACGAAATCGATTCGTTCGTGTACTAGGGCCGCGCTTTTGGGGTCCAAGCGAGAGGGGCGCTATGAGCACTATCACCGTAGACAAAAACGGCATCCTTGATGTGGTCGCCGGGCTCCGCGCATTGCAGGCCATGACGGCGGAGTACGAAGCGTTCTCGGTTTCGTTTGGGCAGAGCAGGGGGCCGCAGGCCGTGGCGCTGAGCGAGGCGGCTATGCGCGTGGCCGCGCTTGCCCAGGCACAGGACGAGCTCCTTGAACAGATCATACGGGGCATTGTGTATGACGCCGAGGCCTTGGGCACGGTCGATGCCGAGCTTGCCCAGGCGCTGCTCGCCGAGGGGAGTGCGGCGTCATGAGACATACGGCGGGGTTCCGTGCAACGTGGAGCAGTTTGGCGTGCCGTGCGGCTCCAGGCTGTCCGTCGTGCGGCCAAGCGGGGCGTGCGAAACGGGTGACTGGCATAGCACGAGGCCGCTTGGCGTGCGTGTTTGCAACGGTGGCGTTGCTGGCAATGATGATGTTGGGAGGGTGCACGATGGTGCAGGATGCAAGTTCGCAGATGTCGCGGGGTTCGCAGGGGACGGCGTCTCGCGCGCAGACGACCCAGGACCAAAGTACGCCTTTCCCCTGGCAGAAGGATACTGAGCTCACCGACGACCTCGAACGTGCGGCGGGGACGCTCGGCATGAGCGAAGACGAAATTGAGCAGATGCGCGTCGATGGCGTGGACGAGAGTTCGTGGCGGCTCTTGGCGCCGGCGCTTGCGGCCGAGGAGCACCTGGCGCAGAAATACGGCATCGGGTTCACGGCGATCGATTGCTACTACAACCTCACCGACGACCAGCAGGGCAACCGAGCCTGCATGGTACGTGTGACGCCGCAGGCTGGTGAAAACGCTGGCAACGAGTACCTTGTGCGCTGTGATTGGACCCAGGATGCCGCAAGCCCGGTGTGGACCGAGGATTATCTTGCAGCGGCTCGTGCCGGCGAATATGCCGCCTATGTTGAAAGGCTTTTGGAGCCCGGACTAACCGACATAGGACCTGGCCTGGTCATTACCGCACAATTCTATGAGGGCGATATGTTCGGCGACGACGAAGGCCCGGCGACCCCCATCGCCGAGCTCGCCCGCGCGCATATGGGCGAACTCTATGTGTACGTGCGGCGCACGGAGGGCATGGACGAAGCGGCGTTCGATACCGAGGTCGCGACCATCGCTGAGGCGGCGCGCGCGACGGGGCTTCGCCTGTACATCACGGCGGGCTGCATCGACCGTCTGGGTGCCGATGAGGAGCTCACGCTCGAGGTGGGGGCTGGCGCCATGCGCAACCGCGATGCCACCGATGCCGAGCACCTGCTTCCCGTGTGCGTGTGGCGACGGTCGGTTGCGGTGAACGAGGCGAGCAGGACGAGCGCGGAGGGCGCGCAAGCCGCGTCCTAGCTGTGACAAAAGGAGGTGCACGATGGCGTTAACCGACGCGCAGGTGGGCATGCTCGATGTGTTGACCTACGAGAACGAGGGTGGCGGAGGCATTTTTTCGGCAAGCGATGTCAAACAGGGGGCGGCCCTGGGCGATATTGTCAACCGCTACCTTGCTTCCGGTAGCGAGACGAATGCCGATCGCGCGCTGCTCGAGGCGATTGCTAGCGACCCAGACCTCAGCAGCCTACGCCTGATCGATATCGACTCGTACAACGCGCGCGGCTCCCGAGCGCTGGCGTTTCAGTCGCAGGACGCTGCGGATACCTATGTGGTCTTCAAGGGCACGGGCACCGGTGAGACCATTGAGGGCGATGCGACCAACTCGGAGTGGTACACCGATGCCATGGGCCTCTCGTCCACCGACACGCAGCCGCAACGCGAGGCCAAGGCCTATCTTGAATACATCGAGGGCCGCTTTGGCGGGTCGATCACGGCGACCGGTCATTCCAACGGTGCCAACAAGGCCATGTACGGTGCCATAACCACCGACGTGGTGGACCGGTGCGTGGTGTTTGACGGTCAAGGATTCAGTGCCGAGTTCCTGGATAAATACGCCGATCGCATCGACCAGAACGCGCACCTCATCTCGTATTACGGGCTCGAGGGCGACTACGTGGGCCCGCTTCTGCTGCCGCTTCCCATCGATAAGCGCTACATCAAATATGGCGACTCGTTTGACCCCGACGACCCGCTTAACACCTTCGCGATGAATCACGGTATGGACTCGTTTTACACCTCGTTCATACAGGAAGACGGCTCGATTCGCTATGAGTTCTCGGCGGGCGAGCAGTCGGAGTTCTCGCGCGAGATAGAGAATCTCATCCAGCACATCTGCGACAACACAACGCACGAGGAGCTGAGTTTGGTGGCTCCCGTTATGGGAGAGCTCCTCGACTCACTGAGGGGCAGCAAGGGCAAGAGCGTGGGCGAGGTGTTCTCGGATGAGAACAACCGGGCGGGCGTGCTCTTGCTCGTTGCCCTGCTTGTCTCGTACGACGGGCTTTCCGATTTCGTCTCGGCGGGGCTCGATGCCTTTGGAGATTCCATGTCCGAGGAGGACCGACGCGATTTTGAACTGCTGCTCCAGCTTTCGAGCAATCTGTACTCGGTGCTCACGCATTTTGGTTTAGGAGCGTTCCTTGGGACTATGATTGACACGGCGGGCATCAGTCTCAAGGTTGGCGGGTCGATGGTGTTGGGGCTTTCTCACGCGGCGCTTGGATTCGATCCCATGAGGAGTAATCTGGTGCGTGATTTTAGCGAGGAGAAGCGCCAGGAGCTGCTCTCAATCGTGCGTGAGATTGAGAACGAGCAGTGGTTCGATCCCACACGCTGGGACGTGGTGTACCGGGCCGAGAAGTTTTTCGGACGGCTCAACATAGCAAACTACCAGAACGATATGCGCACGTACTACCGCAAGGTGGCCGATATCGAGGGAACGACCGAGGCGCAGGTGAACCAGATCTTCGCCGGCGTGGAGGCGGCGAGCAAACAGTACCAGAGGCGGGTACAGGAGAGTTTGGGTGAGGCGCTTGCCGTCATTCAACGCGCTGCGCCGTTGACAGCGTAGGGGCCAAAGATGAGGCATGGAACGCTCCCCCGCATGTAACCGATTGTTAACGCAGGGCGTCCATGTCCCTCTGGGCAAATGAGTTATTACATAAAGTGCATGAGTTGTGACAAGCTGGTTGCACGCTGTTCCGACGATGCAGTAAGACAAATGGAGTCGGTAGGGGAGCGTTTGGGAGAGCGGCCGATGTGGCGTGCGAGCCCAAGCGCGCTTGCAGCGCGGAGGTGTTCGTCGTGGACGCGTGCCGGTGTGCCCGGTTCGTGAATGTCTATGATGCCGAGCTGCTGAGCGAATCTGCTCGTTCGCGGGTGTTCCGCGGGGTGGTTGCTCGGGGCAGCTTGGCCGGTTTGCCTTGCGTCTACAAGGAGTTTTCGGGATCAGCTGCCTATCTGCGGCACCACGACGCCCTGCTATCCGCTCTCGAGCGCGCCCAGGCGAATGCGGGTGGCGGATGGCGCGGCGCTATTTCTGGCTTGCCGCGCATGTACGGTCACGCGCTTGTCACCTTGCCCGATGCTACCGAGCTCCTGTGCTGCTCATACGCGTGGATCGAGGGAACGTCGTTGGCGCGCGTTCTGGTCGATGGCGGTGCATCCGAGGCGCGGCGTGTGCTGCGTGCGCATCCGGCCAACGCGCTTTCGCTGGCGGCGGCGATTGCGCGTGCCGTTGCGGCGATGCATGACGTGCTGCCGGGGCAGGTGCTGGTGCATCAAGACATCAAGCCTTCGAACATCGTGGTCTCGCCGCTGTTCGCGATGCCGGTTAAGGGCCCTGCAGCTGTGTCGCCTCCGTTGGCCACACCCGCTGCATGGGATTGCACGCTCATCGATATCGATTTGGCGTATGCCGTGCCGGCAGCGGACGGCGTTCCGGGGGAGCTCGCAGCCTTCGGCCGCACAGCCACCGTGCGCGATTCCATGGTCCGTGAAGTCTTCTGCCCCGTACCACACGGCACGCCGGGCTATGCGGCACCTGAATGCGTGGCGGATGAGAGCACGTCCGGTCCCGTGGGCGTCGCGCCGGGCCCCGCTTCCTCCTCCGATGTCTTCTCGCTCGCCGTAGTCATCCACGAGCTCCTTGCGGGCACGCTTCCCTATAGCGCGTCGCAGCCCGAGCCGGGTTCATCGGCCCAGGCGTGGGCAGGGTTCTTGCAGGCAGCCGAGCAACCCATAGCTCTTGATCCCAATCTTGCGCCCGAAGTTTCCGAGCTTCTCGCCTCCGCCCTCTCATTTGATCCTTCCGCTCGGCCTGCGGCTCGCGTCCTTGCTGAAGGTCTTGAGCGCACCGCCCGTTGTTGTGCTCGGGTGCTCGCTTCTGAGTGACGGGGCAGCCGATGGGGTGCTCACCGGGTAAATGCGCCTATGACGTGCTGATTTGCAACACCCCTCCCACATTTCTTGTGTATGGCTGAGGTGTTGCGCAACACCTCAGCTGCCTGATTGAACGTACGATGCTTGGTACGCGTGGAGAAGGGGGTGTTGTATGGCGGAGGGGTCCATGCCGGGCGCGGCGAAGCACGAAAGCTCGTGGGACAGCGCGTTCTATCGGTTTGCGGAGGGCATTCGCTCGCTGTCGCGCGGGGCCATTAACTACAAGATTCTCTATGCGCTCGTGGGTACCAACGGCCGCTATGTCAACCATAGCAACGCTCTGGTGCGCAAACGCACGGCTGCCGCGTTTTCGCGTCTGATTCATTCCAGCCGCTATGCCGATGACCTGCGCGAATCGTATCATCGCGACGACGAAGTTTTCTCATATGCGGCGAGCGAGCTCGTCGAGGAGCTTCGTCGTACCTCCGAGCAAGACGATGCCGCCATCATGGACGCTCTCTTGGGCACGCTGATGGATGGCGTGCAGCAGGGACTTCTCAACGAACAGCTTTCAGGTCGTATGGATGTGAGCCGCATTCGCTTGCGTCGCGAGCTCGGTGCGCTTTCAGCGTGGTGCCATGCCGCCAAGGTTGGTGGAGAGATTCCGCTCGAAGAACTCGTGGCCGCCATCTTCCATCTGCTTGCTTTCGGTCGCTTGGACGAGCGCTTTGCGCGCACCCTGTTCGATGCCACGCCGGCCGAGGGAGCACAGGACGATGTTCTGGCGAATGAGCCTGAATTCGACCGCGTTGGCGATGCCTGCCTCATCCGTGTGCGCGATGATCGCTCCGCTCCGCTCGACGGCATCTGGCGCGTACGAGCCGACGAGCCGTTCACCATCGGACGCTACACCGACTGCGACGCCATCGAGGCCGACCCACTTGTATCGCGGCTGCATTGCCGCATTTACTGCGACGATGGCACCTGGTATGTGGAGGACACGCATAGCTGCCACGGCACCCGGGTGCTGCGTGGCGATTCCGCCGCAAGTTCGACCGTCGTGTTTGACAGCGAGCAATCGGAGTCGCCGGTGTTCAAGCTTGCATTCGGCGACCGCATCGAGCTCGCAGGACGCGTGATGTATTGGTTTCGTTCGCTCGCAATGCGCGGGGCTCATCAGTAGGAGTGGCCTATGCCCAACTGTCAGATTCTAAATGTACCCGACGGCAGCCGAGCTCTTGCATATCCGGTCAGCTCGTTCGAAGTGGTCGAAGGCCGTCTTGCCGACGGCATGAGCGCGCTCGCAACGACGGTGCTTCTCGACGGCCGTCTGATGCAGTATCCCGACGGCCGCCTGGAGGCGCGCTATGCCATAGCGGGCGAGCTGCTGTCTGAGCGCTTGATGCGCCCATTTACCGCAGACGAGGCCTGCGCGCTCTTCAGCAGCATAGCTCGCCTCATCGACGCGCTCATCGAGCACCAGATGCCCATCATGAACGTGCAGATGAGCCTTGGCGAGGTGGCGGTCGATGGCGCGGGTTCGGCGCGCTTCGTCTTCTTGCCACTCAGCGATCTGGTGCCCGATCTCAAGGCGGTGCAGGGGTTCTTCCGGTCTCTTGGCGAGCAGATGCGGGGCGTCGATACGACGGCGAACGGTATCATCGGCTCGTATCTCACCTATTTTCAGGCGTACCGCACATTCGATGTCATGGCGTTTTCCAAGCATCTCGAGCAGCTTGTGGTTTCTGCGATGTGTTCGCTTGAGCCCAATGAGACCATCCCCAAGGAGGCGGCGGCACCCGAGCGCTTTCCCCGCGGCGGCGAGCGCACGACCTGCCTTGACGTTGAGCGGGGCGATGACCAGGAGACGACGGTCCTTCAGATTGAGGAAGCGAGCGACTCACTCACCACAATGTTGCCCGGGGCGAATACGGGCGGATCTGAGCCGGCTTCCGCCACCGTGACCGATACGGGAACGGTGGTGCTCGAGACAGATGATGAGCAGGTTGATGATCGCTATGCCGATGAACACGTGATTCAGTCGCGCCAAGGGCTTACGGGCGTACTGAGCGACTTGGATTTCAGCATATGGGACGATGCGTCCGAGACGAAGCGGCAAACGCCTCAGCCCGTACCCGAGGAGCATCATCTGGAGCCCGCGCCTGCGACGCCGATTCCGAAGCGGCCCGCGGCGCCCGCGCCCACGGTAGCTGAGCCCGAGCCGTACGCCGAGCCGGAGCCAAACGCTGCGTCCGAGCCCGCTGCGCCCGAGTTCGAGCCGCATACGGCGCCCGAGCAAAACGCTGAACCCGAGCTTGCCGCGCCCGAGCCTGAGCCATCGGTTCCGGAGCAGCTCGAGATCGAGGAGCTCCCTGAGCCTGAGCCCGTGCCGCCCGCCCTCAAGGTGGAAAAGGAAGTCGGTCCGTCGCATGGTTTGGATAGCGCTTCGGCGACATTGGAGTGTGAGGAGGATTTCGCATCCCCAACACCGGCGCCAGCGCCTGCCGCACCGATACCGTCCTCTGTTGCGCCGGTCGCTCGTGCGCCGCGCCGACACTTCACCATGACGCGTCTGCGCACCGGCGAGACCTTCGAGATCCGCGGCCGGCACTTTGTGGTGGGTAAGTCGAAGCACAGCTCGTTCCAGGTTCGCAACACCACGACCGTCTCGCGCAGCCACGCAATCTTCTGCGTGAGGGACGGCGTGTGCACCGTAACGGACGATTCGTCGCGCAACGGTACGTTTGTAAACGGCGAGCGCTTGGAACCGGGTGTGGCAATGGAGCTGGAAGACGGCGATACCGTGCGCATGAGCGACGTCGATTTCGTGTTCGAGGTCGATTAGATACGGCAGGACGGCAAAGCAGCGCGCACCGGTACGCTCCGCTGGCCCGGCCGCGCGCGGAAAGGATAGCGCATGATATTTGAGGCAACGGGCTACTCCAACGTGGGGCAGGTGCGCGAATCCAACCAGGACAGCTACCTCATCAAGGTCGCGTCTACCACGATGGGTGACGTCGCGCTGCTCGCCGTGGCCGACGGCATGGGCGGCCTCGAGAGCGGCGAGCTCGCTTCGGCCACGGTCATCCGCATGCTGTCCACTTGGTTCGACACCAAGCTCCCAGCTGCGCTGGAGGTCATGGAAACCTCGGTGGGCGGTTTCGAGCAGTTTGTCGACGGTCAGTGGAACGGCCTTATTCAGGACATGAACATGGCGCTTATCCGTTACGGGATGGCGCATCACATGAACCTGGGCACCACGCTCACCGCGATGCTCGCCATCGGTGGGCGCTATTCGATTGTGCATGTGGGCGATACGCGCGCCTACGAGATTGTCGTTGGCGGCATTACGCAGCTCACTCAAGACCAGACCTTCGTGCGCCGCGAGGTCGAGGCTGGTCGTCTCACACCCGAGGAAGCCATCGTGCACCCGCGTCGCAACGTACTTTTGCAGTGCCTCGGTTCAACCAAGGAGGTCGTGCCGGATCTCGTGCACGGCAACATCACGCGAGATGCCATCTACCTCCTGTGCTCGGATGGTTTTCGCCATGTGCTCACCGAGGGCGAGCTACGCAAGCGTCTGGGCCCGGCAGCCCTTACCGAGTCGCTCTGGCACGTCGAGCGCATGCGTCCCGGATTCACCCGGGCGGACGACGTGGTGCTCACGCGCGAAGAACAGGAAGGCTTTCCTCAGGGAAGCGTATCTGAGCAGTTGGCAATCACCGCGCAGCTGGTCATGGACCGCAAAGAGCAGGATAACCTCACCGCCGTGGTGATGCGCGTGAAGCAAGGAGACCGCTAATGGCTAGGATTCGCCGGGGCTCGTCGGCCCGCCGTGCGCGTGTGGGCGACGTTATCAAGGGGCAGTACAAGATTCTCCAGGTTATTGGCGCGGGCGGCATGAGCCGCGTGTACCTCGCCTCGGACCTGCAGCTTACCAACAAGATGTGGGCCATCAAGGAGGTCGACCGCCATGCGACCGACCCAGCTGGCCGCCCTATCGAGCAGTCGCTCGCCCGTGAGGCCGATCTGCTCTCTAAGCTCAACCATCCCAATATCGTTGATATCGTCAACATCGAGAAGACCGACGATTTCATCTACGTCGTGGAGGACTACGTCGAGGGCGACACGCTGGCCGATGTGGTGCGCAAGGATGGCCCGCAAAGCGAAGAGGACGTGCAGCGCTGGATGCTTCAGGCCTGTGATGCCCTCGGCTACCTGCACGAGCAGGATCCGCCCATCATCTACCGCGACATGAAGCCAAATAACATCATGTTGCACCCGGATGGCTATATCAAGCTTATCGACCTCGGTGTGGCGCGCGAGTACGTTGATGATGTCAACAAGACCGATACCGTTGCCTTCGGTACCGAGGGCTACGCGGCGCCCGAGCAGTATGGCACCAAGACGCAGACGGATGCCCGCACCGATATCTACGAGCTCGGAGCCACCATGTGGCACCTGCTCTCGGGCGGGGCGCCGCCCATGGAGTTCCCGTTGCCCGACGTCCGCACGGTGAACCCTAATGTGTCCGAAGGCTTTGCGAACATCATCAACAAGTGCTGCAAGCTTGATCGCGTCGAGCGCTATCAAACGTGCGAAGAACTTGCCGTCGACCTTGAACGCTACCAAGAGCTTACGGCCGAGTTCCGCCAGAAGCAGGTCAGGAAGGTCCGCTCGTTCGCCATGTGCGCGGCCAGTGCCGTGCTCTGCGTGGTCGTGGGCCTGGTGTGCTTGGGCGCGCGCGAGGGCGTGATCACGCAGAACTTTGAATACCAGATGCAGATCGGCGACGACGCGGTGCGCTCGTCCGATGCGGTGGCGGCGCAGACCGCCTACCTGGATGCCATCTCGCGCCGTCCGGGCGATACGCGCGGCTACGAGGGCCTCATCGCCTCGTACAAGATCGACGGAGCGTTCGATACGGACGAGAAGGCGCAGTTCGATTCCGTTTACCAGGCTAACGTGGAGGCGCTGCGCCGCAGCGACGACTTCGCGCAGCTTTCCTTCGATATCGGCCAGTTGTACTGGTACTACTACGCGTACGGCGGTGCGGGCGATGCCGAGGAGAATCAGAGCACGCGCATCAAGGCTTCGGCGGAGTACTTCCAGGCTGCAGCAGAGGACGTGACCTTCGAGGACCGTCAGCGCGCGCAGGTCTACAGCGGTATCGCTGAGTTCAACCTGCAGATTTCCGAGGCGGTGCGCACCGACTCGGATAGCGATGAGGATTATCAGGAGTACTGGGACAACCTCGAGCAGCTGGCTGACACCATCGATGGGGACACGAACAACCGCGTGCGGTTGGATAGCTATGCGCTCATCGTGAACGCGCTCGAAACGTATCTGTACGGGTTCGAGGGCGCAGGCATCACGCAGAGCGAAGTCGAGGATCTTTACACCGTGGCGCTCCAGGGCCTGAACGACCTCGAGGGACGCTTTAACGAGGACGACGCAGGTTCCGAGGCCGAGCGCCAGGATGCGCTGTCGCGTCTGCAGAACCAGGTGCGCACGAAGATTACGACGGTGTACGCCGGCGCCGTCGTTGGCGGGAACTAGGAGGGGCGACGATGGAAAACGTGCTGTTGGGCGTAGCAGTTGCCCTGTTTATCATCGGCGCCGCCTTGGCAGTGGTCGCCGGCGTCATGTTCGTAAAGCGCGATGTGATGGATTCGGTTCGGTTCTTGCAGGGCAAGCGCATGGCGCAGCCGGCAGGTGCCGCCAAGAAGTCGTCGCGCACGGGCATGCTTCGCCAGGGGCGCCAGGGCCGTCGCGGCGGTGGAGCGCGTGCCGGGCGGCCGGCGGGCGATGACCGCGCGACCGATGTGCCCGGCACCGGTCCGGGCGAGGATTCGCCAACGGCCGTGGTGGCGGCCGGCCAGGAGCGCGGCGACGACCGCCCAACGACCATCTCGGGCAAGGCTGTTGCCTCGCCGAGCGGGAAGGACGCGTTCTCGGACGGCGGGGCACCGCGCTACGAGGAGTCTGAGTTTCCTACCGAGATCTTGTCCGAGCGGGACGATTCCGAGCAGCCGACGGGGGTGCTCGCGGCATCGGACGAGGGCGCCGAGGACAGCGAGCGGCCTACGGGCGTGTTGGGTCCGGAGGAACAGGCAGAGGATGGCGAACGGCCCACGGGCGTGCTTACCGAAGACGGAGCTGGCGAAGACGATTCCGAGCGCCCCACGGGCGTGCTTGCCGACGAGGCTTTGGGAGAGGTTGAGGATAGCGAACGGCCCACGGGCGTGCTTGCCGAAGACGAGGCTGCCGAGGATGCTGAGAAATCCGAATGCCCGACGGTGCTCCTGGGCGATGAGCCCGCCGATGAGTCCTCCGAGGCCGCAACAGGCGTGCTCGGCGCGCACGATGCCGACGAGCCCTCCGAGGCCGCAACAGGCGTGCTTGTTGGGGAGGTTGCGGCGCTGGATGACGGTGGGTCCACCGCAGAAACAACAGCGCCCGAAAGTGTTGCGCAACAGGATGAATCGCTCTTCCGATTCATACTTAAACAAAATGTCATGGTTGTTCACACCGAGGAAACTCTTGATGCGCACTGAGCGGGAAGGAATTGATAATGTCTGCGTTCAGCAAGCTTAAATACTATGCCCGGAAGCCCGTGGCCGTGATCATGGCCGCATCGCTCGTGACCTCGACGGTCCCGGCGGTGAGCCTCGTCGCCGCGGCTCCGGTGTATGCCCAGCAGAAGGCGGGCGGTGGCCATGAGGTCGCTACGGAAGACGAGCAGACCAGCAATGGCACGTTTGACCCGAGCACGGGCGCTATCCAGCTGATGTTCGATTCGGCAGGCGGCGATGCTGGCAGCGTCGAGATTACGCACGAGCAGATCGTAGATCTGCTCAAGGCGCAGAAGGCGGATGAGTTCGCTCAATACTTCGACTACAACGGTGAGTCCGGAACGCAGTTCAAAGCTGCGGTTGACAAGAAGATCGAAGAGCTCAAGAAGGATAAACCCGGCACCTACGAGGTGAAGGAAACCGCTTACTCCATCACGGACATCGCGTTTACAGTTGCCGCGCAAGAGGGCGGCAACATCAAGGTTGAAACCGCAGATGACGGTACGGTTACGGTGAGCACGGACGCCGCGGTGACGGACGAGCCGCTTACCATCACGGTGACTTCGATTAGCTATCAGTTCGATTTCAAGTACGCTTTCACGCCGGAAGCGGCTCCTGAGCCCGAACCGGAAGAGCCTGAGAACCCCGGTGAGTCCGGAGAGACGACGGGTGAGACACCCGGGCAGGGTTCTGGCGATCAGGGTTCTGGCGGGCAGGGTTCTGGCGGTGATCAGGGTTCTGGCGATCAGGAGGAGACGCAGCCGGCAGAGCCCGAGACGACCGAGGCCTGGTTCGGTGGCAAAGACGATGCGAGCTTCACTGACAAGGCGAGTGGGAAGATCGACCTTGAGGCCGCCCCTCTGGCTTATGATGACGTGCTGACGGTGACTGCAGAAGACTATTGGGCGGACGCAACAGATAGTGCCACAACGGTCGATGCGAAAGGTGAGCTCGTTTATCAGGGCGATCCTATTCAGTGCACCGTGCTGAACAGGCAGCCGGGCAACCTTGATCTCACGGTTGATCTTGGCGATGCGGAGAACTATATCGACGTGTCGGTGGAGCGTGGGAACAGGACGGGCCTCTTCTTCAAGAAATACGACTACATTGTCACCATCACGCCTAAGCACGCGAGCGAAGCGCCGTTGAGCTTCCGCATCAACGTGAAGAGCCGTAAGGGCGATTACACCATCACCGTCAACGTTCCGCAGGTCCAGCCGAAGCAGGTCGATCTTGCGACGATTACCACCGATGCAATCGACTTCCGTATGGCCGATGACCAGGCAGACGATATCGTTGAGGCGGCAAACGCGGCGGTTGAGAAGGAAACCGGTGTCGAAGACCTCTTTGCGACAGCTGAGATCACCGATAAAGATGCGTACTATGGTGCCGCGCTGAATGGTATGACGCTTGATGCCTCGAGCTATACGATGACGGTCAACGAGGATGCTAAGGGCGCCTCGGACTACGACTTCACGATGTCGACGACGGGCGAGGATGGAGCGGTTACGACCACCCAGACGCTCCCGAAGGTGCCGGTCAACAAGATGCAGACCATCGCGTGGGGCGAGGACGGTTCGGGCAACCTGTCGCTGACCGGAAAGTCGCTCGGTGGCGAGAAGACGCTGACCGCGCCGGATTCGAATACCTGGTTCCGTACGGAGGCGAGCGCTGCTTGGAAGGGTGGCAAGCTCGTCCAGACCACAGCGGAGACCCCGTCGGATGGCCTGAAGTTCTCCGAGAAGGACACGCTCGAGCAGAATGCTCAGGGTACCCAGGAGGGGACGTTCTTCGTTCAGGATGGCGACACCCAAGTCGTGAGGAAGATCACGGGTGTTTCTTACAAGTACGACGACATCGCTCCTTCGTTGACCGCGCTGAACGCAACGCCGGGTTCGAGGCAGTTCAAGTCGGATGACAAAGAGATCTGGGCATCCGAGAAGATGGACGTCGAGTTCGTGACCGACGAGGGCGCCGCGAGCGAAACGCAGGCGGGCATCAACGCCGTCTCTGCCTCCTACAGCCAGAAGGGCAGCAGCGAGGAAACTGAGCCGAAGAGTATCGACTACGATACCTCGAATGGTGTGACCACGTATTCGTTCTCGATCGATGAGGACTCCGAGGTCAGCACCGAGAGCATCAAGATCGACCTGCAGGATAAAGCGGGTAACGAGCGCAATGACCAGGGCATCCATGACACGACGACGAATATCGATGTCGCCAAGCTCGTGGCCGAGGCCTCGGCTCCCACCATCAGCGCCACGTGGGATTCGAGCGACGCCCAGAACGGCAAGTACTACAACCACAACCGCAGCGTGACGTTCACCGTGAACGCCCCGTTCTTCGAGTACACCCAGCAGTACCTGGGCAACCACGCCATGGCTACCATCACCAAGGACGGCTCGGCGTGGAAGACCGTGACCCCGGGCGACTTCACCAAGACCGGCGACGACACGTGGTCCTGCACCATCTCCTTCACGGAGGACGGCGACTACGAGGTCTCGAATGTCAACGCCACCGACGTGCTCGGCCGTACGAGCACCGCTGCGGGCGATACGTTCACCATCGATAAGACCACGCCGACCATGCAGGTGTCGTTCGACAACAACAACGTGGCAAACGGCAAGTACTACAACGCCGCGCGCACGGCTACGATCACCATCACCGAGCACAACTTCGATCCGTCGCTCGTGCATATCACTCCGACGGCGGGCGCGGGCAACGGTGGCGAGGTCGGTCAGCCTTCCATTTCCGGCTGGTCGACGAGCGGCGACGTGCATACCGCCACGGTGACCTTCCCCGGTCAGGGCGTTTACACGCTCTCGGTGGACGGCATGGACCTCGCGACCAACGAGCTGACGCCGTACACCTGCCCCGAGTTCGTGGTCGATACCCTCACGCCCGAGATTACCATCTCCGGCGTTGAGAACATGACCGCCTACCAGGGCGATGTGAATCCGTCGGTCGCGGTGCACGATACTAACCTCGACAGCGCTACCGATATCCACGTGCAGGTGGTGGGCACCTCGCCCTACGGCGAAGAGGCGAATCCCTTCACCAATGACCCGTCCATCACGGCCACGGACGCATCGGTGAGCTACCGGAACCCCGCCGACGTCAAGGCGAACGACAACGTCTACACCGTCGTGGTGAACGCAGTCGACCTTGCCGGAAACACGAGCGACGATGCCGTGACGTTCTCGGTTAACCGCTTTGGCTCCACCTACGTCATCTCGGACGAGACGGGCAAGATGCTCAACGAGTATCTCAAGTTCGACGATACGACCGACGTGCGCGTGACCGAGATCAACCCCTCGGGCCTCGATGCGAGCCAAACGGCCGTCGAGCTTACGCGCGATACGAGCAATACAACCCTTTCTGCAGACGACTATACCGTCGAGCAGGGTTCTGCGTCCGGCTGGCAGGAGTACGTATACACGGTGAACCGCGATAACTACGACACCGACGGCGTGTACCGCGTACTCTTCCACAGCCAGGATAGGGCGGGCAATGTGTCTGAGAACGAGATGGAGGGCAAGAACGCCGCCGACGATGGCGCCTCGGCACAGATCAACTTTGCAGTCGACGATACCGCGCCGCTCGCCTCGTTCGTTGACCTTAGCAACACGGAGCCGTATAACGAGTCGAGCCATGTGGCGAAGGTGACCTTCGAGGACAACCTCATGCTTGACCACGCGGTGGTGGAGATTAACGGCGAGGAAGTCGCGACGTTCGACGCTGAGCAGCTCGCCCAGAGCGCGACGCAGGAGTTCACCATCAACGAGTCCACCGGTAACCAATCCGTCCGCGTAACCGTGTACGATGCGGCAGGCAATGAGGGCGAAGCCGTTATGGACAACGTTGTGGTAACTACGAACGCGTTCGAGCTGTGGCGTCGCAACACGCCGCTCTTTGCGGGAACGATTGCAGTCGCGGTGCTTGCGGCGGCGGGCGCCATCTTCGTAGTGGCTAAGAAACGCTCGAAGGACGGCGAGGCTGAGGCGTAAGCCGACTAGGCCAAACGATTGAGCGCGGAGCGCCTCGTCTGTGCATGCGGGCGAGGCGCTCTTTGATATGAAAGGGACGGCTGGATGTCCGAGATGGTTCGAACATGTTCGGTATGCGGGTGCCGCGTGCCAAGTGAGGCCGCTACGTGTATCTATTGCGGTGCTCTGCTGGAAGAAGTTGCTCCGGTGACGGAAGCACCGGCTGGTGACGACGCGTGCGCCCGCCCCGAGGATGTGCCCGTCCGCTCCGCGGGTGCCCCCGCCGAGGGCAAGCGCGCTCACTCCAAGGGCGACCCCGATGAGGACATCCGCGCCGAGGATGCTGAGCGGGAGCTGTTCTCCGTTGCATGTTGCGAGTGTAGCGAGGCAGCCCACCCGCATGGCGGCGCGCATCGCAAAGAGCGGAATCGGCATGCCGCGCGGCCCAATCGTTCCGTTTTGGACGGGCGGCACCGTCGTGCCGTCAAGATTGGCGTATGCATCGGTGCCGTTGTGCTCGTGGTGTTGCTTGGCGTGGCGATTGTGCTGGCCTTCATGTCCGATCTTGATTTGAAGCGGCGGGCAGAGGCGGCTCAGGCTGCACAGGATGAGCCAGCGAGCGGGCGCGTGATCGACATCCCCGCTGCCGGATGGGGCGGGGGCTTCGCGGCGAGCGATGGCACGACGTTGTATTGGTCGTCAGGGGAGGGCATCTACGCGCTCGATGCGGCCGATATGGGAAAAGATGTCGATGCCCGTCAGCTGGGAACCGACGCTGCTACGGGGATGTATGTCGTAGGAAGCCAGTTGGTCTATACGTGCGGTGACGAGGTTCGCACGCTGCCAACGGGTGCCGAAGGAGGGGATTCCTCTCCCATATCCCTCTTTACCTGCGGCGATGCTGAGCAGATTGCGGGCTTTGCGGTGCATGGAGACGTCGGTTACCTGCTGGTGCAATCGGGGGAGCCGGAGGGCTCTCCAGCAGACTCTGATGATGCTGCTGATGTGGGCGAAGGCTCGGATGGCTCCGCTGCCTCCTCTGGCGACGGCAGCGCGGCCGGTATGGTACTGCTGAAGGCAAATCTTGCTTCGGAAGAGCCTGCATGGACGCAGGTGTATGCTGTCGAAGGTTCGCATGGCTGGCTGTTCGATGTGGGCGACCAACTGGCAATAATGAGCGCAACCGAGACCACCTGGACGCTCGCCCAGACAGATTATGGTGCGCTGGAAGATGAAGGCGCTTCGGCCGCGTCCTCGGCGTTCCAGCCCATTGCGCAGGCGGACGAGCAGCTGCTTGCCGCCTTTTATGATGGAAAGAACATCTATACAACCGTGAGGGGCGCGAACGACATTCCGGTTACGGCGCGCCAAGAGCTTTCGGGCTCGTTTTCGGACTATACCAATGTGGCGGGTACGCCGCTCTTTGCAGGTGGTCCCAGCCTGTGCGTCGTGCTTACCGATGCAGGGGGCTTGACATGGATTGATTCACAGACAGGTTTTTTGCACGATGCTTCGGAACTCGTGGACGAGGCAGGGCTGAGCGTCACGCCTGCGTCGAGCAAGATAGCCGTCGATGGCGCCACGGTATGGGTGCTTTCCATGGCTTCGGATGGTGCGGGTGAACTCGTTTATCTTGACTGCTCGGATGATTCCGAGGGTATCGTATCGGCATACGGAGCCAGCGCGTAGCAGCGCGGCTCTCAACGAAGGGAGCACGTCATGTATTGCACCAACTGCGGCGCCTTGAATCGTGAAGGATATGCGTTTTGTACCAACTGCGGAGCTCTCCTGCTGCAACAGCCACCGTCGCAGCAG
>ENA-OPSZ01000240-OPSZ01000240.1-human-gut-metagenome-genome-assembly--contig:-NODE-240-length-43803-cov-3.518058_pt1 | contig 43803 bp, 49 predicted proteins | sample MGYA00241814_ERZ501919 | MGnify/ENA primary metagenome ERZ501919 (study PRJEB25962, sample SAMEA2042440) | human gut metagenome | biome: human gut; feature: human-associated habitat; material: faeces... | reverse complement strand
CACTTTACCTACCGCGTACTGGGTGAGAAAGTGGCCAACGCGTTCAAAGACGGCGCCAAGCTGAAATAACCGCCTGATGTACCCCCGGGGCAAAAGAGGGGCGGAGGTTTGTCCTCCGCCCCTCTTTGGTGAGCAGCATGACGCACCGGTCTATGCCGATTCCCAGACCGCCCGTAGGGGGCATACCGTACTTCAGAGCGGTGAGAAAGTCCTCGTCCATCTCGTCCTTCCGGGCATAGAGGTGGATACGGCCGGACTTGTCCTGCATATCGCAGAAGGAGACCTTGCCCCTGTTGCCATGAGAAAAATCTCCAATCCAGGCGGTTGTTTCTTCATAAAGCGCACTGTAATAGGAGGAATTCTCCCCGTTAAGACTGTTTTCCTTCCAATTCCTGATATTGCGACAGTGCTAGGGCCAACTGATCCGGACAGGAAGTGCCTTTCTCCAGGCACTGAATTCCTTTCAGCTGCGCGATTGCGTCCTCCACACGCATTCCAACCAGCAGGCGTGTAAGTGCCTGGGTAAAGCCGGGACAGCCCAACACAAATTCCACCGACCGGATCACTCCATGGTCTACTTCAAACTTGATTTCTTTGGCACAGGTGCCTTTGGTCTCATAAATCATACGGTTCTCTCCTGTCTCTGGCAATTCTTAAGGATTTGCTGTATAATAGCAGAATAGACCTTCCCATAATGGGAAAGTCAAGGGGAAATCAAGGAGGAATCACAAATGCAGGGCTATCTTTCCATCAGTGATTTTGCTAAGCTGCGCAACGTACATCCCAAATCGCTGCGGTACTACGAGCGGATCGGCGCGCTGATTCCCGCCTATACCGATCCGGAGACAGGCTACCGGTATTATGCTTTGGAACAACTGGTGGAGATGGACATGATTCTCATGTGCCTGGAACTGAACATCCCCCTGCGGGATGCGGAACAATACCGACAGCCCAACCAGACATTGGACATTCGGCATCTGCTTCAGGATGGACAGCAAAAGGCCCTGGAAAAACTTGCCCACCTCCGCAATACCATGCAGCAGATGGAGGAGGCACTCCGCCGGATCGAGGAAAACCAACGCTATCAGGAACAGGAGGGTGCCTATCGACGGCATCTGCGCCAGCGGCTTATTTTGCGGGAACCCTTCATCCCCTCTGGAGGAGAACTGGCGTTCAAGCAGAGCTCTGCAAAGATTTTCCTTCGCGGACAATCTCTGGGCTTACTGCCCGCTTTTACCTTTCCCATTGGTCTGATTGCCCGGCGGCAGGGAGACCGCACGGATACCTACATCTTTCTGGAGGTGCTCCAGCAGAAGGATGGGATTGCCAACCTGGAAGTGCTGCCTGAGGGAGACTATCTCTGTCAGCAAAAACCCCCACAAGCGCTGGATCACATGGATACACTGATTTCAGAATACTTTGTCCAGCATCCCAAGGCAAAGCAGGTCATGATCACCAATCTGACTTCTGCTTACTTCGATCTGAAGGGACCATTGCTGGAGCTACAGGAACAAATTTGACGAAAGAGGGCGTTGGGAGTTTTCCCAGTGCCCTCTTTCTTTTTAAAAAAACTTTTCTTCCCTCAAATATTCCGCTTGACCTTCCTATTATGGGAAAGTTTATAATGGCGAATTGCGGGGATGTTTCCCGCCAAATCAAAAGTAAAACGGAGGAAGAAAAAACATGCAGGCGGAAACAAATCCCCTGGGGTATGAACCCATTGGAAAGTTGCTTGGCAAGTTTGCCGTGCCCAGCATCATCTCCATGGTGGTCAGTACCTTGTATAATATTGTAGATCAGATTTTTATTGGCCGTGGCGTAGGCTATTTGGGTAACGGCGCAACCAATGTGATTCTGCCACTGACTGTGATTGCCCTGGCTCTTGGCTTGATGATCGGAGACGGCACCACCGCCTACTTCAGTCTGTGCCTGGGACAGGAAAACCGTCAGAAGGCCGCACAGGATGTGGGCAATGCCATCACCCTAACGGTGGCAGTCAGCATTTTGCTGACCATCTTATCTCTGGCGTTTCTAAAGCCCCTCTGCGTCCTATTTGGTGCCACCGACGCCACCATGCCCTATGCGCTGGAGTATGGATTCATCATTGTATTAGGCTTTCCCTTTTATATGTTCGGCATGGGGTTTAACTCCATTGTCCGTGCCGACGGAAGTCCGGTCTACGCCATGCTGTCCACATTGAGCGGGGCAATTTTGAATACGATTCTGGACCCGCTTTTTATTTTTGTCTTTCACATGGGGGTAACAGGAGCTGCCATCGCAACGGTTCTGGGGCAGATTGTCTCCTGCATCATGACCTTACTTTACCTGGGAAGGTTCCGGTGCATCACCCTGACGCCTGACTGCCTGATCCCCCGATGGAAGCTGTGCGGGAGAGTTTGCAGCCTTGGAATTTCCAGCTTCTTTCTTCAGCTGGCGGCCACCATCGTCATTACCGTGATGAACAATGTGCTGGTCCTATACGGCGCCGCCTCCAAGTATGGCGCGGAAATTCCCATGACCACTCTGGGCATTACCATGAAGGTCAATCAGATCATTACCGGCATTGTCATCGGCATCTCCGTGGGCTCCCAGCCCATCATCGGATACAATTATGGCGCTGGAAAGACAGAGCGAGCCCAGAAGACCTATCTCTTGGCAATTATCTGTTCCACACTGGTCATGGGCGTAGGGACACTGGTGTTTCAGTTCTTCCCTGACCGCATCGTCAGTATTTTTGGTTCGGAATCCCAGCTCTATCAGGAATTTGCCGTTAAGAGCCTGCGGATTTTCCTGCTGTTAATCCTTCTGAACGGGTTCCAGCTGTGCACAGGCACCTTTTTTCAGGCAGTGGGAAAACCCGTGCAAGCCACGCTGATTTCCCTGTCCCGGCAGGTACTTTTCCTGTTGCCTGCCCTGCTGATTTTACCCCACTTTTTGGGGGTGGAAGGCGCACTGTGGGCTGGACCAGTAGGCGATGCCTGCGCCTTCGTGCTGGCACTGGCCTTTGGCCTAGCGGAATGGAGAAAAACCGCTCAATCATCCAAACAACACCATCATTTTTCTAGGGAGGATTCTTCTTATGACACACCTATCTGATCCCATTACCATCCGGAATCTGACCCTACCGAACCGTCTGGTGATGCCCCCTATGGCCACCGCAAAGGCGGACGAGAACGGCTATGTGACCGACGCGGTATGCGAATACTACCGGGAACGGGCCAAGTACAGCAAAGTGGGTCTGATCATCACGGAACACAGCTATATTCACCAACAGGGCAAGGCCCATCCCGGTCAAACCTCCATATCCTCCGACGATGTGATCCCTCCCCTTCGGGGCCTCACCGAGTGTATCCACCAGGAGGGAGTCAAAGTCTTTGCTCAACTCAGCCATGCGGGGTCTGCGGCGCTGTCTGAGACCACAGGGCAACCTCCAGTTGGTCCCAGTCCGATCTATCACCCCAAGCAGCGGGAAGAATTGCCAGCGGAGATGACTCTCCAGCAGATCCAGCAGGTCACGGAATGGTTTGCCCAGGCGGCGCTTCGGGCCAAGCAGGCCGGATTTGACGGAGTAGAAATCCACTCCGCCCATGGCTATCTCCTCAACCAGTTTTTCTCCCCGTTGGTCAACCATAGAACCGATGCGTACGGTCCTCAGTCGGTGGAAAACCGCGTCCGCTTCCATCGGGAAGTCATCCAGGCGGTACGGCAGGCAGTAGGCGAGGATTTTCCCATTGCCCTGCGGCTGGGTGGCTGTGACTATGAGGCCGGAGGGAGTACCGTGGAGGACTGTGTGGAGGCCTGTAAGCTGCTGGAGCACAGCGGTGTGGATCTGCTCCATCTCACCGGCGGCATGAACGGCTTTCTTCGCCCTGGTCACGGGGAACCCGGTTATTTCCAGGATCTGTCTGTTCCTGTGAAGCAGGCGGTTCACCTCCCCGTTCTTCTGACGGGAGGGGTTACCACCCCAGCTCAGGCTGAGGCCCTTCTAGAGAAGGGATGTGCCGATCTCATTGGTGTGGGCCGGGCAATCTTCAAAAATCCCCACTGGGTAGACTGATGGATGCCAGCGTCATTAACACAGGAAAGAGAAAATACTTCCCAACGCACCTGGAGACTGGCCCGCCAAAACACCCCCAAAATCCGCACTGCCGACGTGTGGGTTTCGGGGCGTTTTGCCTCTGATTCTACTAGTTTTCTACGGTGATTTTCTTAGAATTCCGTTAAAATCCTGCTGTCCTCCCACGGATTTCCTGACCTGGAAATTCCCACCTTTCTCTGTTTCGAGTTGCCAAAAACGGCCAAAACTCTGGGATTTTTCCCTTCCTCCAGGTTCTCCCATCTTCCGTCAAATTCCGCTGAGCTCGGAATTTCCGCACTCACTCGAAAAACGGGGCCGGGAGACCGGTAAAGTCATCGTGACCGTTCCCGGAGAAAGCTTGGCCCAGGCTGTGATGGCCTGCGGCAGTTCCACAGGTGCCCCCAGCCACAAGGTAGAGGAAAACCATATTGAGATGACTTCTGTAGAGGGCAGTGACATTCAGATTCCGGTAGATACCCGCCTTGCGATAATCGGAACTTTGCAGCAGTCTGTGGAAGTGGGCGACCACATTCTGCACATCTGTCAGGTGGACAAGTTTCTGGGAGACGAGAACAAAAAGGGGCTCTATGCTTGGAACGGCTTCGGCAAAGTGGCTCCGGCAGTGGAAGGCTGAGGCAAAAAACGACTGGGAGAATTCCAATGGCGGTGTGCATCCAATCCCAGATTCAGAATATGAACCTGGTCATCGGCTGTACCATCGGTTGCAGTTACTATGGGTGGTTATCGGCACGGAAACCGGACGCCGAAAGGGAAAATCCGTGTCAAAACCGGAGCAAGTGCGAAACTTGACCCATCAAGCCCATGTTCTGGGCATTCCGGTCTTTATGAAAGAAGACCTGCTTCCCATAATGGGAGAGGAACAGATCATCCAGGAATTGTCCCCGACGTTTCGCAAGGAATTGGAGGAGCAGCGCAAATGGCAGAAATGATGGAAAACGGCATCTTGATCCGAGATGTGGAAGCAAAAAATATCATGACCAAATCCAGCCTGCCGGTGGGTGGCTACTCGGTAAACCCCTATGTGGGATGCACCCACGGCTGCAGGTACTGCTATGCCTCCTTTATGAAGCGCTTTACCGGCCACACCGAGCCCTGGGGAACCTTTCTGGATGTAAAGCACTGGCCGGAAATCCAAAATCCCCGGAAGTATCAGGGACAGCGGGTAGTCATCGGCTCAGTAACTGACGGCTACCTCCCCCAGGAGGAGCAGTTTCAAAACACCCGCAAACTGCTGAAACAGCTGAAAGGCAGCGGGGCGGAGATTCTCATCTGCACCAAGTCCGACCTGGTCGTGCGAGATATGGACTTACTGAAAGAGTTAGGAAAAGTGACGGTCTCCTGGTCCATCAACACGCTGGACGAGAAATTTCGGGCAGACATGGACAACGCAGTGAGCATTGCACGGCGGCTATCCGCCATGAAGCAGGTCTACGACGCAGGCATCCGTACCGTCTGCTTTATTTCGCCGGTGTTCCCTGGAATTACGGATTTTGAGGCAATTTTCCAGCGGGTCAAAAACCAGTGCGATCTGGTCTGGCTGGAAAACTTAAATCTGCGGGGCGGCTTCAAGCAGGAGATTCTGGAGTACATCGCCCAGAAATATCCCCACCTGGTTTCCCTCTATGATGCCATCTACCACAGGGGAGACCGAAGCTATTTTCACTCTTTGGAAGATCAGGCAGCACGATTGGCCCAAGAAAATAGCTGTCCCTTTGTAGACAATGAGCTGCCATACGGTCGCGCAGAACCGGGCCACCCGGTGATCGTGGACTATTTCTACCACGAAGAGGTTCGAGGGTCAGAGAATACCGGAAAGCGTAGAAGGGCCCGTGGTGAAAAGGACAAATAAAGAACGCTCCTGAAAGAGAAGAAGCCATAGAACTGATACTTGTGACGAGGGACACAAGTATCAGTTTTTTTGTGGTTACAAAAAGAAGGATCAAAGAAACAATCATCGGCTATAAAAAGCCCTTTACACGTATTATTATAATGGTTATAATAATATGTGTAAGAAAGGAGGAGAGATTGTGAAAGACTCGACCAGTATCAAACGAGAAAACAAACGGCAGATCCGGAAACTTTTGATCTGCGGGGAATCTTATACCAAGCAACAGATCGCTTTCCAAACCGGCCTCAGTGTAGCCAGCTGCAACACCTATCTCAACGAGATGGAAACCACTGGTGAAGTTCTGGGAGAAAAGCAAAAGCTCCATGATGTGGGCCGCAACGCTGTGGTCTACAAACTAAACGAGGACTTTGAAAGCATTCTTTGCGTCTACTTTGAATGGATCCAGGGCATCAAATCCATTACCACCGCAGTCTTCTCCCCCACCGGCAGGCTGCTTTCTCAAACAGTACACCCATACGAACCCTTAGATGCCTCTGTCATTGAGCAAGAAGTCGCTGAGAGTATAGGGCAATTCCCCAATGTGAGCCAGATCATGGTGGGGACACCCAGTATTGTGGAAAACGGCGTGATCCGTCACAGTGATATTTTGGAATTGGAAAATGTACCGCTGAAGGCCCTGCTGGAAGAAAAATTCCATCGTCCGGTTTTCCTTGCCAATGATATGCACTATAAAGTGTACGGGTACTATCGTCAGGAACAAATCTCCGATCAGATCGTCACGCTGATCAACTATCCTTCCGGTGTGCTTCCTGGAACCGCTACCGTTCACAAAGGCGTTTTGTTGACCGGAAAGAATTTATTTGCCGGTATGGTTGGTTTTCTGGATTATGGGATGAGCCTGGAGCAGCAGATAAAACGACTACACCGTCCTACGGCAGAGCCTTTGATCACCCAAGCTGCCATTGCGCTGATCTCCATTTTGAACCCTCACCTGCTGCTGTTTACCGGCGATCTTTTACAGGAAAACGATTTGAATCACATTTACACAGCCTGCCAGAAGTGCATTCCGAAGGAGTATATGCCCGACTTTGTGTTCCTCCCCAGCACCCAGGAGTATTATCTGAAAGGGATGTACTGGATGGCCATAGACAGAAAGGAGCTCACAACATGACAGAACGAGAAAAAATGGAGCAGGGACTGCTCTACGACGCCAATTATGACCAGGAATTGCTTGCGGAACGGGCACGGTGCAAGGATCTGTGTTTTTCATTTAATCAGCTGAAACCCTCCCTGGTTTCGGAGCAAGAAAAGATCATCCGTCAGCTCTTTGGGAAAACGGGAAAACAATTTTGCGTAACCGCTCCCTTCTGGTGCGACTACGGACGCAATATCGAGATTGGAGAAAACTTCTACACCAATCACAACTGCATCATTCTGGACGGGGCCAAGGTGACCTTTGGGGACAATGTGTTCATCGCGCCCAACTGCACCTTTTCCACGGCAGGCCATCCACTGGACGTGGAACAGCGGAACCAGGGTCTGGAGTACGCCTACCCCATTACCGTGGGGGACAATGTTTGGTTTGGCGCATCGGTGACGGTGCTCCCCGGCGTCACCATTGGAAGCAATACAGTGATCGGGGCGGGAAGCCTTGTGAATCGTGACATTCCCGACGGAGTGATCGCCGTGGGCAATCCCTGCCGGGTGCTGCGGAAAATTACGGAAGAGGACAAAAAGAAGTATTGGAGGAATAAAAGTGAATCTTGACGTCGATCACTCGTATCCCAAACAAGATCCCAGTCTAGAGGAAACACCCCGCACAGCTGCCCAACTGATGGGTGAGAAACCTATCAAGAAGCTTGGATTTGGTTTCATGCGTCTCCCCCTGCTCGATGAAAACGACCCCGCTTCCATCGACCTGAAACAGACCAAGAAAATGGTGGATACCTTCCTGGCCCATGGCTTTACCTATTTTGATACTGCCTGGATGTACTGCGGGTTTCAGAGCGAACCTGCAATCCGGAAAGCTCTGGTAGAGCGATATCCCAGGGACCGTTTTACACTGGCCACGAAACTTCATATCGGCTATGTGGAAAAGGATCAAGACAGAGATGAGATTCTTTCCAGACAGTTGGAGAAAACGGGAGTGGAGTATTTCGATTACTATCTTCTCCACGACGTGAACGCTCAGCATCTTCCCCTTTATGAGCGCTATGACTGCTTTAATTGGCTTCTCGAAAAAAGGCAACAAGGTGTTGTCCGAAACATTGGGATCTCCTTTCATGGCGACGCTCCTTTGCTGGAGCAAGTGTTAACAAAGTATCCTTTTTTGGATTTTGTGCAGCTGCAGATTAACTATCTGGATTGGGAAAGTCCCGGAGTTCAAAGCCGGTTGTGTTACGAGACAGCCCTTCGCCACAAGAAGCCTGTAGTAATCATGGAGCCTGTCAAGGGCGGTGCGTTGACACATGTCCCCAGAGAGGCGGAACAAGCCTTTCGAGCCTGTCATCCCCATCTATCCATAGCTTCCTGGGCAATCCGCTTTGCCGCCAGTTTAAACCATGTGATCACTGTACTCAGCGGCATGAGCAATCTTGCCCAATTGGAAGACAACATAAGTTTCATGACGGATTTTCATCCTATGACCGACCAGGAAAAGGCGCTGGTGCTGCAATGGGCCCCCTCTATTCAGCAGGAAACTGTCATTCCCTGTACAGGCTGTGGTTACTGTTTGGATGGGTGCCCGAAGCAAATTGCCATCCCCAAATATTTTGGCCTGTATAACACAGAACACCAACACAACCAACAAAAGGGATACACTTCTCCAAAAGAGTATTATAACGATACCCTGACTCGCATCTTTGGCGCAGCAGGAGACTGTCTCCACTGTGGGAAGTGTGAAAAGATCTGCCCACAGCATCTGCCGATTATGCAGTATCTGAAAGCAGTAGCAAACTATTTTGGAAAGTAAATATCACAGTTTGTTTGAAATAGTCATCTCTTTCCGCATACTGCGAAAAATCACACAAAAGAATAAAAGACGTACTGGAGGAAGAAACCATGAACTTTGATGTAAACAATCTGCAATGGACAAGAGAGCCCAAAAGCTGCGTTATCTCCCCGGACCGCATCGAGATCGTCACCCTGCCCCACACGGATCTGTGGCAGAGGACCTACTATCATTTCCGCAACGATAACGCGCCGGTGCTCCAAATGACCACCGGGGAGAAATTCTTCTCCTTTGTGGTCAAGACAGAATTCACCGAAAGCCACCACCGGTTTGACCAGTGCGGTGTGGTGCTGTATCTGGATTCCGAGAATTGGCTGAAAGGTTCCATTGAGTATGAGAATGAGCGTTTCCAGCATTTGGGCAGCGTGGTCACCAACCACGGCTACTCGGACTGGGCGACCACGGAGATTCCCGCCAGCATCAAATCCATGTGGTATCGTCTGAGCCGCAGAGAGGATGATTTCTGCATCGAGTGTTCCGAGGACGGGGTGGCCTTTCACCAGATGCGGGTCTGCCACCTCCATGAGGCTCAGGGGAACATTCAGTTTGGGATTTACGCCTGCAGTCCGGAGGACTCCTCTTTCCGGGCAGTTTTTACCAACATGGAAATGACCGAATGCAAGTGGCTTGCCCACGACGGCCAAGCGCCGGACGAAGATTGCTGATACCTCGGGGGAGCTTTCTAAACAAAACCAGCAAAACCTAAACGCTCAGCTTTGCTGATAAGTTACATAGCAGGGCTATGGCTGTCTGCGGCACTTTACTGGTATCTCATAAGGGATTGTCAAATCAGAACGGTGATAGGCGGAAAACAGCTGGGAATCGTATCGGGAGGCGCAAAAAAGAAATTGATACCTGCGTGAAGAAATACACGCTCTCCAAGGGGATCAAACTGACGGAATATGAAAAGTACGGGAAAACCGCTCCATTGAAACGTAATATTGCCATCATTGAGAATGTGGAACTTGTATTGGCATTTGGAGACGGTGTCTCCCGAGGGATCCCCATAAAGGTTTTCTATCGGCTAAACGGAATTGACCACTCAAAGGCTACTGTGAGTGATCTGTAAATCATCAGCATCCGGGATTTTCTTGCCAAGCAGTTGACATGTTCCCCATCCTCTGGTATCATTTTCAAAAAACAAATCACCGGAGGACAGTGTGCCGTAGCACGGGGGATCGTAGGCTGTTTGCCTGCAGGCCGCCTGTCAGATAAGGTGTCGAGTGCGCTCGGTTTTTCGCAATGTACATTGCGCGAAAACCGGGCTTTTTTGTTAAAGTTTAGAAAAGAGGAGCATTCAGAATGATGATCGAAACCCAACGGCTGATCCTGCGCCCGTTCCAGGAATCCGACGCGGCAGACGTATACGAGTATCTGAAGGAGCCTGCCGTACACTGCTTTGCCTGCATGAAGCTGCATTCTGTGGAGGAGGCGAAGGCGGAGATGCACAAACGCAGCAAAGAAACAGAATACACCTTTGCTATCGTCCTGAAAGAGAACGGTAAAGTCATCGGCGAGATCGACGCGGTGTCTGAAGCCACCGCTCCCGATGAAGACTGCGCGCCCAGGGATACCTTCAGTCCTTGCTGGATGCTCAACAAGGACTATCATGGGAAAGGATATGCCTACGAAGCCGCCCATGCCTTCTTTGATTATCTGTTCCGGGAAAAGGGTGCCCGACGGATCTACGCCTACACCGAGGACTACAACTTCTCCAGCCAACGCCTTTGTGAAAAGTTGGGAATGCGGCGGGAGGGGCTGTTCCTGGAATTTGTCACCTTCGTGAACAATCCGGACGGTACACCCCTCTACGAGAACACATATCAGTACGCCATTTTGCGGAAAGAGTGGCATTGACAACTTCCCCCACCGATGTCCATGGGAGTTTTGGGAATCCGCATCAATCACACTCCTTCTGTCTGTGGACTGCGCTTCTCTGGCGTCCGAAAAAATCCGGGGCGCGATTTCTTTTTTCTTGATATATGGTTTAGAAAAACTTCTTTTCATCCCAACTGAGACTCCATCGAAGGGCCAAGCTGTTTGCTCATTTCAAACTGCCGTGTCACCTCTTGGAAATGAAGTGAATCAAACAGCTCCAGCACTTGCGGGTAAGAAGTATCAAGATTTTTCACACCGATGCTGGAAAAGGTGGAAAGTAAGCTCTGCACAATCAATTTCAAAGACGGCAACTCCTGGTAGCCAAGCTGAAGAATTGACCCATTTTCTTTGGCATACACACAGAAGGCTGAAATTTTATCTCCTTTCCGGATATATCGTACACCGTAGAGGTGGGGATTCTTTTGCAGCACACCGGTGGAATGCTCGAAGCAAGGTTTCACTGTAACGCAGTTTGACACTGCAGAGAAGTCAAATTGGGAGAACTCACACTCTTTCCCTGGGAACTGGATATTCCAGACAGTCCCCTCCCCCGATTGCAAAACAACATATTCCCGGTCCACAGCAAACCCGTGTTTTTGATACAGCTGAATGGCCCTCTCGTTTTGTTTCAGCACTTCCAAATAATAGGCTTCTACCTTTGCCTGGACAAGCTGACGTTCCATGATTTGAAACATCTGGTGGAAAACGCCCTTCCCCCGATGTTCCGGGATCACCGCGGTACCCACATCAAAAACAACCCTTTGCCCGTGATACAGGCTGCTGGAATTAAAAATAAACCCCACCAGCTTACCCTCCATGAAAGCACCATAAGACAGCGCCAAGTCCACACCGCTTTGTTCCAAAACCCCACGCAGCTGCTCAGGAGACAGTGCCATGGGGAAATAGTAATCTGAAAATGCCAGACAAAAACACTCCGCCAGTTGTTCATATGAACTATCTTCCAAAGTTTTGTATTGATACATAGATTTTCTCCCTTTCCCAGCCAAAGTTTGCTGTACCTCATTGCCATGGACATGAGCCTGGCCCGCGTGCTGTTCCAACTGTTTCAAGATCACCTTCCTCACCGGCTGGCACTGCCGCACATCGCTGAGATAGATCTCGTGGTGAAAGCGGTTTTTTCCAAAGTCCAGCTCCAAGCCCTGGGATTTGGCATACTCCTCTATGGCGGCCAAGGTGGCAGGCTCGTTGTCGTAGGAGCCGACATGCATACACTGAACACACAGCCCTTTCGCCCTTTCTCCTTGCTTGTATGATACCATAGGAACAGGAGCGCTATCTGCCATGTTTCAAAAGAACATACGCAAAAAATCTTCTTCCAAAAGGTGCCCTTGTTCTTCCCCTGCTCCCATGCTATGATAGAAAAAAGGGACCGCTTCCAAAGCTTTCCCATAGGCTCGAAACGACCTACAGAGGAGGATCTGACTATGAAACACAAGGTGCGCGTAACAGTTCTGGATAAAAAGCTGTACCCTGAACTGCAACAGGAATACTGTGATAACCCCTATGCAGGGGTATGCTCCGTCTACAACGTGGGAGATGTGTTTGAGTTCTACCGGGCAGATGGCCGGGACGACTTCTGGCACATGGGGATCAACACCCTGGTTCACACCGAAGGCAACCCAGACAAGGTAGCAGGGGGACCCAAGCTGGCTTTCTGTTCGGAAGCCTGGGACGCCATTTCCCGCTATGTTTACGCAGGCCTTCAGGGAGGGTCCATCATGCACGGCTGGATGAAGGACGAAACCACCATGATCACCTGCTGCAATGATGGCACCCGTCCGGTGATCTTCAAGATCGAACGCATCGACTACGAGGACTGAACCCTTCCTCAGGAGGTACCACATGACCTATGAAAAAGTCTTTCAAATGGAACTGAAAAAGGTCTATCCCCTGCTGGTGGCCAAAGCAGAGAAAAAAGGACGCACCCGGGTGGAGGTGGACCAAGTCACCTGCTGGCTCACCGGGTATAGCCAGGATGAGCTGACCTCCTTAGTGGACAGTGGCATCACTTACGGAGATTTCTTTCGAAATGCCCCAGCACCCAACCCCAATCGAAAGCGGATCACCGGATCCGTCTGCGGAGTGAAGGTGGAGACCATCGAGGACCCGCTGATGCAGGAGATCCGCTATCTGGACAAACTGGTGGATGAGCTGGCCAAGGGCAAAGCAATGGATCAAATTCTGCGAAAATAAAAGACTCCGAAAGGGATGAGACGATGGTGTCTCATCCCTTTCTCTTTGCCCTTGCCCAGCTTGGGGTTGCCGGTGTAGGACAGAAAGCACATATTCTACAATTCTGACCAAAACACGACCTAATTTCTCAGAAATTGGCATTTTCTTTCTTGACATTTTCAAATAAGCCTTTATAATTCAACTGGTACTACCAGTTGAAAGAGGGAACGCTTGTGAAGTATGTCAAACAGTTCAGTATTATTTTGCTCATTACATTTTTGGGAGAACTGCTCCATATTCTCATTCCGCTGCCGATTCCGGCCAGTGTGTATGGTCTGGTGCTGATGTTGATTGCGCTGAAATCCGGTCTTGTGAAAGTAGAACACGTAAAAGAGACTGCCGTTTTCCTGATTGAAATTATGCCGGTCATGTTTATTCCGGCCGGGGCAGGACTTTTGGAATCCTGGGGCGTATTACAGCCGATTTGGCTGCCGGTATGCATCATTACCGTGGTGACCACTGTGATCGTCATGGTAGTTACCGGACGGGTGACACAGGCAATTATCCGGCTGGAGAAAAAGAAAAAAGAAGGAAAGCAGGCGTAAATTGTGTTTACAGATTCTCTATTTTTTGGCGCGGCAATCAGTCTACTTGCCTATGAAGTGGGACTCTTATTGCGAAAAAAGTTTAAAAGGGCTATTTTTAACCCCCTGCTGATTGGCATTCTCTGTGTCATTGGGGTCTTGGCCATTTTCCATATCAAATATGATAGCTACAATGTGGGTGGACAATATATCAGCTACCTGTTAACGCCTGCCACGGTTTGTCTGGCTGTCCCGCTCTACGAGCAGTTGTCCCTGTTAAAGAAAAACCTGGTGGCTGTGGCGGCGGGGATTGTTTCCGGTGTCTTGGCCAGTTTGGTCAGCGTGTTGCTGTTGTGTAAACTGTTTCAATTTTCCCACGAAGAGTATGTGACGCTGCTGCCCAAGTCCATCACCACGGCCATCGGTATGGGCGTATCGGAAGAACTGGGCGGAATTGTGACCATCACAGTTGCGGTGATTATCATCACCGGTGTGCTGGGCAGCGTTATTGGAGAAATTGTTTGCAAGCTGTTCCGGATTCAAGAACCTATTGCCAAAGGCTTGGCGCTGGGCACCGCGGCACATGCCGTCGGAACTTCCAAAGCTATGGAAATGGGTCCCGTTGAAGGGGCAATGAGCAGTCTGGCCATTGCAGTGGCCGGCCTTTTGACCGTAATTGGCGCCTCTGTATTTGCGCAATTTATGTGACAGAAATGAGGAATCGCATGATGGAGAACTATATCATTACCATTGGCAGACAGGCGGGCAGCGGCGGACGAGAAATTGGCATGCGTCTGGCCCAGCGGCTGGGGATTCCCTACTACGGGAGGCAAGAACTGATGCAGATCGCAAAAGGAACCCCGGATTATGAGGAAGTCCAATCCTTTTACGAGGAACAGCCCGTGAACAGCTTGCTCTACGCCCTCGCAACCATCAACTCCGAAGATGACATGGGACGCATCCCCTTCCGGCGCATCCGGCAGCTGTGCAGCAAAACCTCCTGTGTGTTGATCGGCCGCTGCGGCGGGTACATCTTCCGGGGGCAAGAGCGGGCTGTCAGTATCTTTCTCCACGCATCTGAGGACATTCGAGCCCAACGAACCATGGAAGACTATGACCTGCCGCTGAAAAAGGCAATGGAGCTGAACCAGCAAACGGACAGCGACCGGGCAGCTTTTCATCGATACTACACCAAAGAGGAATGGGGCGCCTCTGCCCACTATGACCTCTGTCTGGACAGCGGTATCTTGGGGGTTGATGGCACTGTAGAGGTCATTTTAGCCTATCTAAAGATCCGGGGCATTGTTCAATAACCATGGCAGGTGAGATTGTGGACACGGAATATTCCAAGGAAAAAGCATACGTCACTGTGATTGCGTACATCAAGCAACTGGTGCAAGACGGGAAACTGGCATTTGGCGGCAAACTGCCCTCAGAACGAGAAATGATGGCAACCCTGGGATTGGGCCGCAACTCCATTCGGGAGGCGTTGCGCACATTGGAAAACATGGGCTTACTCTCCTGTGTCCATGGCAAGGGAAACTATCTGGTCAACCAGATTGGCGAGAGTTTTAGCAGTGTTTTCTCCATGCTGCTGTTCTTAAAACAGAGCAACTTTGATGAGATACAACAGCTGCGCCGGGGACTGGAAATGCAATCCCTGCTCTTGGCTGTTCAAACAGCCGATTGCACCACTGCCGCAGCCCAGGCCCAGTGGCGTGAGACCCTGGAGCCACTGGGCAAACTGGTGGACAGCATGCGGCAAGCTACCGGCCACCAGCGGGTCACCTTGGATTCCGCTTTTCACGAAGCGCTCATCCAGTGCAGCGCGAATCGTCTTTTTGCCGTCCTGCAAAAAGCCGTCTCCAGCCTCTGTGAAGCTGCCATTGAGAATGTTCTGACCACTGCCACCGACGCCCAATGGCAGGCGTTGGTGGACTGCCACGAAACCATTTACCAATCCTTACTCAACCGAGATGCCCAGGCCGGCATCGCTGCTATCGACCAGCACTACGCCCAGCCTTCCCCAGAGAGCCGAATTCCCGGCTAAACAGATCGGAAATTTCTTTGGCTTTCACATAACTTTGATCAACTTGCTCCCTCTACAAATGTTGTCCCATTTTTGTTGAATTTAAGTATACAACGGAATTGCGTTTACAATTGACTTGTGCTATACTTACGCGGAAATTCAATGGGAATGGAGAGAGGGTATTGAAAACAAAAACTGGGTTTTCCTGGGGAAATTTTCTCCGGAACCTTGCGGTGATCGCCATCCCTGTCGCGCTGCAAAACCTATTGACCACGACAGGAAGCATGGTCGACACCATGATGATCGCGCCACTGGGTGAAACCTCTGTTGGCGCCGTGGGGCTTTGTGCCCAATTTTCGTCGCTGATGTTCTCCGGATACTGGGGCTTTGTGGGGGGCGGCATGCTGTTTTTCTCCCAATACTGGGGCGCCAAGGACGAGGATGGCATTGACCGTTCCTTTGGTCTGACGCTGGTCTGTATGCTTGCTTCCACGTCTATCTTCACCTGCCTTGCGCTGCTGGCACCGGAACTGGTAATGAACATCTATACGGACAAGACCGCGATTCAGGTCATCGGCGTGGATTATCTGAGCATTGTGGGATTCGCATACCCCATGCAGGTGATCTCCATGGCAATGAGCGCGCTACTGCGCTCCACCGAGCGAGTGCGCATTCCCCTTTATGCGGCCATTGCGTCTGTCGCAACGAACATGTGTCTCAACTGGGTATTCATTTACGGAAAGTTTGGTCTGCCGGCAATGGGCGTGCGGGGTGCGGCATTGGCCACCACCTGCGCTGCTGCCGTCAACATGGCGGTGATCCTGATTCTCAGCCGTGCCCAAGGGTATCCGTATCTGTTTCATTTTACGAAACATTTTCGCTGGAACGTGCCCTTTGTGCGGTCCTATTTCGTAAAATGCTTTCCGATCCTCTGCAACGAGATTTTGATCGGCGTGGGCAATATGGTAATCAATATTGTGCTGGGCCGCCAGTCCGAGGAGGCCATCGCCGCTATTGCGGTGTTCCGTACGCTGGAGGGTCTCGTCATCGGCTTCTTTTCGGGCTTTTCCAATGCAGCATCGGTGCTCGTGGGCAAAAGCGTAGGCGCAGGGGAACTGGACACCGCCTACGAGCGGGCCAAGCGGCTTGTGCTGCTGTGCGGATGCAGCATTTTTGTGCTGTGCGTAGCACTGCTGGCGGTTCATCGGCCACTGCTAAGCGTAATGAGCCTTTCCGGGGAATCCCTGGAGATCGGCACCGGGCTGTTGATGATTTACAGCGTTGCTGCCGTAATCCGCATGTGCAACTGGACGCAGAACGACACCTACCGGTCAGCCGGAGACGCGGCCTATGGCACGATTCTGGAGATTTCGTTCATGTACGCTGTAGTGTTGCCCTGCGTCTGCCTGACGGGTCTTGTATGGAAGGCGCCGTTTTTGCTGATCTTTGCCTGTTGCTACATCGACGAGCCCATCCGGTTTATCCTGATGCAGGTGCATATGTATTCAGGAAAGTGGATACGTCCCGTCACAGAGCTGGGCCGGGCAGCGCTGCCTGCGTTTCGTCAAAAGCACAGCAGCCGCAAAGCCCAACAGGCGTCTTGAAAGGACAAACTGATAGTCACCTTCCTCACCGCACAGGAAACGTTTCCCACCAAACACCCCCAAAAATCCGCACTGCCAAGGTGTGGTTTTTGGGGGCGCTTTTTTCTCTGGCTTTATTGGGAGGTACCACCCAGCCCCAAAAGGAACCGGTCCCAGTTTCCATTGGCGCCTCCTTTTTATTGGGGGTCTCTATAACAGGGCCGATTTCATTTCCTTCACATATTCGCCAATATATTTCGGCGCGTCCTTTCCGTACCGCTCCAGCAGCTTGATAATGGCGGAGCCCACAATGGCCCCGTCGGAAAGGTCCGCCATTTTCTTTGCCTGTTCCGGTGTGGAGATGCCAAATCCGATGGCACAGGGCACCTGAGTGTTTTCTCTCACCACATGGATCATGGAAGCAAGGTCTGTTTTAATTTCACTTCTCACGCCGGTTACGCCCAGGCTGGAAACAATATACAAAAAGCCTTCCGCTTCCTGGGCAATCATGGCGATGCGCTTTTCCGAGGTGGGTGCAATCAGTGACACCAGGTCCACACCGTATTTGTGGCAAAACGGCAGAAACTCTTCCTTTTCCTCAAAGGGCACATCCGGCAAAATGAGCCCATCAATTTCAGCTTCTTTACAGGCCGCAAGAAAGCGCTCCGAGCCATAGGAGAACACCACATTGGCATAGGTCATAAAGACCATGGGCACGTTGACATCCTTGCGCAGCTCTCTAACAAAATGAAAAATTTTGTCTGTAGTAACACCCCCGTTTAAAGCCCTCAGATTTGCTCCCTGAATCACCGGACCTTCCGCGGTGGGATCGGAAAATGGAATGCCCAGTTCAATCAGATCCGCACCATTTTCTACGGCGGCACGGACTGCGGCGGCAGTGGTTTCCAGATCCGGATCTCCGCATGTGATAAACCCAATAAACGCCTTCCCATTTTCAAACGCTTTTCCAATTTTACTCATAAAGATCCTCCCCTCTGTAGCGGGCAATGGCGGCACAATCTTTATCGCCTCTGCCGGAAATGGTGATGACAATGATTTGATCTTTGTCCATAGTGGGCGCAAGTTTTCTGGCATACGCCACCGCGTGGGCGGATTCAATGGCCGGAATAATGCCTTCGGTCCTGGCCAGATATTCAAAGGCGCATACCGCCTCGTCGTCCGTAATGGGAACATACTCCGCTCTCCCTACGTCGTACAGGTGAGCGTGCTCGGGCCCGATTCCGGGATAATCCAGCCCTGCCGAAATGGAGTATACAGGGGCGATCTGACCGTATTGATCCTGGCAAAAATAGGACTTCATACCGTGAAAAATCCCCAGTTTGCCAGTGGCAATGGTGGCCGCCGTCTCTGCCGTATGGATTCCCCGTCCTGCGGCTTCGCAGCCGATCAGACGAACCCCTTTCTCTTCGATAAAATGGTAAAAGCTTCCAATGGCATTGGAGCCACCGCCTACACAGGCAATAACCGCATCGGGCAGCCTCCCCTCTTTTGTGAGGATCTGCTCTTTGATCTCTTTGGAAATGACGGCCTGAAAATCGCGGACGATTGTGGGAAACGGATGGGGTCCCATTACCGAGCCAAGGCAATAGTGGGTATCGTCAATGCGGGAAGTCCACTCCCGCATGGCTTCGGACACGGCGTCTTTCAGAGTACCCGTTCCTGTTGTGACGGGAATTACTTCTGCGCCCAGCAGCCGCATGCGGTACACATTGAGGGCCTGACGGATGGTGTCCTCCTTGCCCATAAAGACCACACACTCCATCCCCATCAGCGCCGCAGCGGTTGCCGTGGCAACTCCGTGCTGACCGGCGCCGGTTTCCGCAATCAGGCGCGTTTTGCCCATTTTCTTCGCCAGAAGAGCCTGGCCAAGCACATTGTTGATTTTATGGGCCCCGGTATGGTTCAGATCCTCCCGCTTCAGGTATATTTTTGCCCCTCCCAGGTCTTTTGTCATTTTCTCCGCGTAATAAAGCCGAGACGGCCTGCCCGCGTAATCGTTGAAAAGCTCTGTAAGCTCCCTGTTGAATTCCGGATCCGTTTTATAGTGGTCATACGCTTTCTCCAACTGGATCACCGCATTCATCAAGGTTTCGGGAATGTACTGACCTCCGTGAATGCCGAAGCGCCCCTTTGGATTTGTCATAGTTGATCTTCCTTTCTCACAGCGGCTACAAACGCCGCCATCTTGATTTTATCTTTTGCTCCATCGGTTTCAATCCCGGAACTGACGTCCACCCCAAAGGGATGCAGCCGTTGTACCGCAGATGCCACGTTGCCGCTGTCAAGGCCTCCGGCAAGAAAGTAGGGTCTCTTGACACCGCGTATCAGCTCCCAGTCAAATGCCGTCCCCGTTCCGGCTCCAGAATCCAGCAGTACATAGTCTGCGGTGCTCTGTTCCGCCTTGAGGACATCCTCCACTGTTTTGACCCGGAATGCTTGGATGACCGGTTTGTGAGAAAGCCGCCGCAGTTGCCTCAGGTAGTCCTCATCCTCGGTGCCATGGAGCTGAGCCATGTCAATGACGCCGCTGTTTAAGAGCGCGGCAACTCTTTCGGGCGTTTCATTGACAAACACGCCCACCGCGCAAATTTCCGGAGCGAGCTTCCGCTTCAATTCTCTGGCCTGTTCCGGGGTGACATACCGCTTGCTTCCGGAGGCGAATACAAAGCCGATGTAGTCCGGTTGCAGCCGGTTTACAACCTCCATGTCCCTAGGGCGGCAAAGGCCGCAAAGTTTGATTCTGGTCATAGGTCACCTCGCAGTTGATGGAGTTTGGCTTTCTTGTCCGAAGCTCTCATCAGTGTCTCTCCAATCAGCACCGCGTCTGCCCCGATTTCTCGGAGCTTTGCCACATCCTGGGCGCTGCTGACACCGCTTTCGGAAACAAACAACACATCTCCAGGAATCAGTTCCCGAAGCCGGCGGCTGTTGTTTGTATCCACGGAAAAATCCTTTAGATTTCGGTTGTTGACCCCGATGATACGGGCGCCTGCCCGAAGGGCAGTGAGTACTTCTTGCTTGTCGTGGGCTTCCACCAAAGTGGACAGTCCCAATTCATCGCAAATTCGAAGGTAGGCTTTGATCTGTTCCTCCTGGAGGATGGAACAGATCAGCAGCACCGCCGATGCTCCCAGCACCTTTGCCTCATAGATCATATACTCGTCTACGGTGAAGTCCTTCCGGATACAGGGAATGGACACGGTGGCCGCAATTTCCTTCAGATACCGGTCACTGCCCAGAAACCATTTTGGTTCCGTCAGAACGGAAATGCAGTCTGCACCCGCCGATGCATACTCCTTTGCAATTTCCAGGTACGGGAATTTCGGGGCAATCAACCCTTTGGAGGGAGAGGCTTTTTTACACTCACAAATAAAGGAAATGTCCGGTTTCTTCAGGGCCCGCTCAAAAGCGAATGTGCCTTTTGGCAAAGACAGGGCCCGTTCCTGGATTTCCTCCTGAGAAATCCTTTGCTTCGCCTGAGCCGTGCGCTCCCTGGCGTAATCGGCAAGCTGTTCCAGAATGGTCATCTTTCCCCCTCCGGACGGTTGCTGACTTCAATCAGCTTCTTCAGCGTTTCCAGTGCCTTGCCGGAATCGATCATCTCTGCCGCAAGGGCAATGCCTTCCTGCATGGTATCCGCCTTGCCGCCGAGATAAAGTGACGCTCCGGCGTTCATCAAAACGGCATCGCGCTTGTGTCCCCGTTGGCCTTGGAGGATCGCCTGAGTGATGCGGGCATTTTCCTGGGGTGTGCCGCCTTCCAGATCCCTTTTCGCACAGCGTTCCAATCCGAAATCCTCAGGCGCAATGACAAAGGTTTTAAACCAGCCGTCCCGAATCTCGCAAACTGTGGTAGGCGCGCTCATGGAAATCTCGTCCAGCTTATCCTGACCATAGACAACCATGCCCCGCTTGACTCCCAGATGAATCAACACTTGAGCCAGCGGCCCCACAAGATACTCATCGTACACACCCAGAAGCTGCATGGATGGCATGCCGGGATTGGTGAGGGGCCCAAGAATATTGAACACGGTACGGAACCCCAATTCTTTGCGGATGGCTCCCACATACTTCATGGAGGTGTGGTATTTCTGAGCAAAGAAGAAACACATGCCAACTTCCTTTAAAAGTTCGATGCACCGCTGGGGACTTTGCTGAATGTTGACGCCCAATGCCTCCAGGCAGTCCGCTGTGCCGCATTGGGAGGAGGCGGCTCGATTCCCGTGCTTTGCAACTTTCATGCCGCTGGCCGCGGCAACTAAAGCGGAGGTGGTGGAGATGTTGAAGCTGTGGGCATTGTCACCGCCGGTGCCCACAATTTCAAAGAGCTCCATGCCAGTTTTCACCTTGGTGGCATGGGCCCGCATTGCAGCCGCGCAGCCTGCGATCTCATCGATGGTCTCTGCTCTGGCGCTTTTAGTGGACAGAGCAGCCAGAAATGCCGCATTCTGGGTGGCCGACGTTTCACCGTTCATAATCTCGTTCATTACGGTATAGGCCTCGTCATAGGTGAGGTCTCCCTTATTGACAATCTTTACAATGGCTTCCTTGATCATGGTTCACATCTCCTTGATAAAATTTCTCAGCATTCGCTTTCCGTCCGGCGTCATGATAGATTCCGGGTGGAACTGTACACCGAAGGTGGGATACTCCTTGTGCTGCACCGCCATCACCTCGCCGTCCTGGGTGAGAGCGGTGACTTTCAGGCAATCCGGCATGGTACCCGCATCTGCCGCCAAGGAATGATACCGGGCTACCGGCACCATTTCCGAACACCCTTGGAACAGGGGACAATTTCGATCTAACCGGACCTGGGACTGTTTCCCGTGCATTAACTCTTTTGCATAGATGATCGTCCCACCAAACGCCTCACAAATCGCTTGATGTCCCAGACAGACCCCAAGAATCGGAATGGTCTGGCACAGATTCTTCACCACGTCCACAATGATCCCGGCATTTTCCGGCCTGCCGGGCCCGGGAGAAAGAATGATGCGTTGGGGGTTCTGTTCCCGGATTTCTGCCACCGTCCTTTCATCGTTGCGAATCACCTGGATGTCCGGATCGATCTGGCCAATGAGCTGATAAAGGTTGTAGGAAAAGCTGTCATAGTTGTCTATCAATAGAATCATAATTCTGCCTCCTGTGCAAGCTCCAGTGCCTTCAACGAAGACCTGGCTTTGTTCAGACATTCCTCGAACTCCTTTTCAGGGACTGAGTCCGCCACAATTCCGGCCCCGCTTCGCACAAACACTTTGCCGTTTTTCTTGTAAGCGATGCGGATGGCGATGCAGGTGTCCATATTGCCTGTAAAGTCGATATATCCAATGGCGCCGCCATAGATTCCCCGCTTGTTTTTCTCAAGCTGGCCAATCAGCTGGCAGGCTCTGATCTTCGGGGCGCCGGAGAGAGTTCCTGCAGGCAGCACTGCCTCAATGGCGTCCAACGCGTCCTTGTCTTCACGGATCTCGCCCCGCACCGTGGAGCCAATGTGCATCACATGGGAAAACCGTTCGATGGAGTGCAGCGACTCCACTTGAACCGTTCCGAACTTGCTGATTTTCCCCAGATCATTTCGTCCCAGATCCACCAGCATGTTGTGTTCGGCCAGTTCCTTCTCGTCCGCCAGCAGCTCTGCTTCCAGCAGTTGATCTTCTTCCTCGGTTTTCCCTCTGGGCCTGGTCCCCGCAAGGGGGAATGTGTGCAGAACGTTATTTTCCAGCTTGACCAGCGTCTCCGGGGAAGCGCCGGCGACCTCCACATCTGTGCCGGAAAAATAAAACATATAGGGCGATGGATTGATGGTGCGAAGCACACGGTAGGTATGGAACAGACTTCCCTCAAAGGGTGCGCTCAGCCGGTTGGACAACACAATCTGAAAAATTTCACCTTCGCGGATGGAACACTTCGCCTTTTCCACCATGGCACAAAACTGCGCTTTATCAAAGAGTGGGGTCACTTCTCCCAACAGTCTGCCGCCGGGTTCCTGCTTCTTTTCCCCCTTCCGAAGAAGCTCCACAAGGTGGTGAAGCTCCATCACCGCCTTGTTATATCCCACCTCCACATCGTCCAGGGACATATTGACCATGAGAATCAATTTCTGGCGGAGATGGTCAAAGGCGATCACCTTGTCAAAAAGCATCAAGTCCACATCTTGAAAAGCCTCGGTATCTTCCGTGTCGCAGCGGACCGACGGCTCGCTGTATCCCAGATAATCAAAGGAGAAATAACCCACCAGCCCGCCTGTAAAGGAGGGAAGATACGCAAAGCGGGGACTTTTGTAATCGGCAAGAATCTGACGAATCTGGTCCCCTGGCGTGTGAGTGGCAATCCTCAGGTTGCCGATTTTCATTTTGCCGTCCCTGCAGGTGATCTCTAATTTGGGGTCGAATCCCAAAAAGGTGTACCGTCCCCAAGTTTCGTTTGCCTGGGCCGATTCCAGCAAATAACAATGGGTGGATACGTTTTTCAGCACCTTCATGGTTTCTATTGGCGTGGTGAAATCGGAAAGAATTTCTAAGCTCACCGGCAGCACCTTGTATTCTCCGGTGGCTGCAATTCTCTTGACATCGCTGAGTGTGGGTAAAATCTTCATAAGCGGGACCTCCCAAATAAAAATGCTCCTTCGACTTTCCGTCAAAGGAGCAAAACAAAAACGCCCTTGACAGAAAGACAACTTCTGTCAAGGACGAATAAATACACTTATCCGCGGTGCCACCTTGATTCACGGCATGACCCGTGCGCTTAGCAGGATACCAACATATCCCCGGCAAATGACGTCTGCCTACAACGTCGCAGAATACTTTGTGAAACCACATTTGACTGCGCCCTCAGCGGTCCATTTGGCAACTTGTTTCTCACCTGACTCTCAGCACCACAGGCTCTCTGTAGAGGCATCATTGCCGTTATCTCCGCTTCAACGGTTTGAGTTGTTAAATTGCTGGAGATTATAACACACATCTTAGACCTTGTCAATAAAATCTTTTTTCGTTTATCTGCCTCTGTACGACGCAGCTTTTCCCAGTGTTCCTGGCTGAGTGGAGAAATAAAATGTATTGTTCAGTACCTCTCCCACTCGCTGTAAAACCGCTTTATGGAACAATCCAACAGCCTACTTGCAATGTTTTTCGGGATATGTTATAATGATTCTCAAATTCTGACATCGAAAATGGTTTTGAGATGGAAGATGCGAAATCGGATTGTGGAACGGTCTTTTGACGCTACGGGCCAGTGGTCTGCCCCGGGTGGAAATGGCCCCGGCAGTTTGTTCCCGCTACCTGTATGGCTGCATCTTTTGATGCGGCCATTTTTTATGCCTGTTACCAGCACCGTGGAAAGGAAGAGACAGTATGCAGACAAGAGTTGCGATTATTGGGATTATCGTGGAAGATTCCCAGTCGGTTTCCCGGCTTAACGAGATTTTGCATGAATATGGAGACCACATCATCGGACGGATGGGGATTCCCTACCGGGAAAAGGGAATCAACATCATCTCCATTGCGGTGGACGCGCCTCAGGATGTGATCAGCAGCCTTGCAGGCAAAATCGGACGGCTGGAGGGTGTCCAGGTCAAAACCGCTTACTCCTCTATTCAGTCATCCGACGGGGGAGTCAAATGAGGGCCCGGGTAAAACAGCAGGGCAAACTGTCTTTTGGATGGCTGGTGCTGCTGTTCGTTTTGCCGGTGGCGGTGGGATTTGTGGCCCTGGGCATTGGACGGCTGTGGATTCCGCCCTCCGACATCTTCGCTTCCCTGGTCACCAAACTGAACGGTGGAGAAGCGGTTTCTGCCCAGAATGACATGGTGCTCTGGAATATCCGGCTGCCTCGCATTTTGCTGGATATCCTGGTGGGAGCCGGGCTGTCCGGCGCAGGGTGCGCGTATCAGAGTTTATTTGCCAATCCTCTTGCCACCCCGGATACACTGGGTGTGGCGTCAGGAGCAAGCTTCGGTGCCGCCCTGGGCATTCTCATGGGGATGAGCCTGTTGGGCATCCAGGGAACTGCGCTGTTATTCGGCGGCGCGGCGGTGCTGCTGACTTGGTTGGCCGGCGCCGGGAAAGGCCGGGGACTGAATACGATTGTCCTGTCAGGCATTATGATCGGGTCCCTGTTTTCCGCTCTGGTTTCGCTGGTCAAGTATACAGCCGACACCGAAAGCGAATTGCCTGCCATTACTTACTGGCTGATGGGCAGCCTGGATTCTGCGAATTTTGACTCTCTCAAACTGGGGGCGCCACCGATTCTCGTGGGGCTGATCCTTTTGCTTGCCCTGCGTTGGCGGCTCAACCTTCTGCCGCTGTCGGAAGACGAAGCACGGTCCTCCGGCGTCAATGTCCGGATCCTGCGGGGAGTGGTGATCGTCTGCGCCACCATGATGACCGCATCCTGTGTGTCCATGTGCGGACAGGTGGGCTGGGTCGGATTGCTGGTGCCCCATATCTGCCGGATGAAATTTGGAAATAACCATCTGTCACTGATGCCGGCATCCATCAGCTTTGGCGCAGTCTTCATGATTCTGGTGGACACTCTGGCAAGAAGCATATCCGCTGCCGAGATTCCGGTGTCGATTTTGACCGCCATTATCGGCGCCCCGTTCTTTATCATCCTGATGCGGAGAAGTGGAGGCTGGTCACTGTGAAAATTGCGGTGGAAAACGGCTGCTTCGGCTACAAAAAGGGAGAACAGCTGCTCAAGAATGTTTCTCTGGAAGCCACGGACGGTGAACTGATCGCCATACTGGGCCCCAACGGCGCCGGAAAGACAACTATGCTCCGGTGCATGATGGGATTTCTCCGCTGGAAGGACGGACGCAGCTCCATTGACGGGAAAGATATTCGAACGATCCCACAGCGGGAATTGTGGCGCACCATCGCCTATGTCCCCCAAGCGAAAACCGCGTCGGCTGCCTATTCTGCGGGAGAAATGGTCTTGCTGGGCCGGAGCAGCCGGATCGGCGTCTTTTCCCAGCCAAAAGCAGAGGACATTCAAAAGGCCGATCAGGTAATGGACCAGCTGGGCATTTTACACCTGAAAGAAAAAAAGTGTTCCGAAATCAGCGGCGGCGAATTGCAGATGGTTCTGATTGCCCGGGCGCTGGCAAGTCAGCCCCGAATTCTGGTGCTGGATGAACCGGAATCCAATTTGGATTTCAAAAATCAGCTGATTGTATTGGAGACCCTCTCCCGGCTGGCGGCAGAGGGAATGATCTGCCTGTTCAACACCCATTATCCCGCCCACGCCCTCCAGCGAGCCGGAAAAAGTTTTCTGCTCTGCAAGGATGGCAGCAGTATCTTCGGCCCCACCCGGGAGGTGGTCACCGAAGCCAACATCCGCCGAGCCTTTGGAGTGCGGGCGGTAATTGGGGATGTTGAGACTCCTGAGAACGTTCTGCGCAGCGTCCTACCGGTGGAGATTGTGCCGGATGGATGGAACGAAAACGAAGCCGCTGGGGATGGCAGCACACGCCGGATTGCATCGGTTACGATTCTGACCAAAGACTACGGAATGGCCGGGAAAATCAATGAGATTCTCCACCGCCACTCGGAACTGGTGATCGGACGGATGGGAATGCCCTACAAAAAAGCCGGTGTGTATTTCATCAGTGTGGCTTTGGACGGTACCGAAAAGGAGATTCAGTCCCTTGGCGACGCTCTGGGACTGCTTCCCGAAGTCAGCGTCAAGACAGTGTTTGCAAAAGAGGAAAAGGAGAGAGACTCATGAACAATCGAGAACGGATTGACCGGCTGGAAGCAGAAAAACAGCTGCCAAAGGAAGAATTGGTCCAGCTGCTTTCCACCTTTACATCGGAAGACCGGGAATACGCCGCTGAGAAGGCAAGAGCCATCTCCGTGGGGATTTTCGGGAAACAGATTTATTTTCGGGGTATTATTGAGTTTACCAATATCTGTAAAAACGATTGCTATTACTGCGGAATCCGCCGGTCAAACAGCGCGGTTTCCCGTTACCGGCTGACACTGGAAGATATTCTCGCCTGCTGTCAGGAAGGGTACCAGAGCGGATACCGCACCTTTGTATTGCAGGGCGGCGAGGATAGCTGGTTCACCGATGAGCGGATGGTGGAAATGATCCGTGCCATAAAAGCCCAGTATCCCGACTGCGCCATCACCTTGTCCATTGGGGAGCGCAGCCGAGAGTCCTACCAGCGGATGTTCGATGCCGGTGCGGAACGGTACTTGCTGCGGCACGAAACGGCCAGTCCCGCCCATTATGGGAAACTTCATCCGGCGGTGCAGACCCTGGAAAACCGGATTCGCTGCCTGTACGATCTGCGGGAGATCGGATACCAGGTAGGATGCGGCTGTATGGTGGGGTCCCCTTATCAGACGGCGGAATGTCTGGCGGAGGATCTGATCTTCATCGGGAAATTTAAGCCCCACATGATCGGCATCGGACCCTTTATTCCCCACAGCCAGACCCCATTCAAGGACTTCCCGGCTGGCAGCGTGGAAACCACTTTACTGATGCTGAGTTTGTGCCGCATAATGATTCCGGAAGTTCTGCTTCCCGCCACCACCGCCTTGGGAACGGTGCGGGGCGATGGACGGCGGGAAGGAGTGCTGGCAGGATGCAACGTCATCATGCCCAACCTCTCCCCCCTGTCGGTCCGCAAAAAATATATGCTGTACGACAATAAGGTGGGTACCGCCGATTCCGCCGCCGACGGAATGGCGCAGCTGGCCGCTCAGATGAAAGCAATCGGCTATCAGGCCGTTTCCGGTAGAGGTGATTCTCCCCGGATGCAGGCAAAACAGCCGGTTTGATGGAAGATATAAAGGGGAAAAAGTTATGATTAAAATTGCAGTATACGGAAAAGGCGGTATTGGAAAATCCACCACGGTTTCCAATATCTCGGCGGCACTGGCAGATGAAGGACTGCGGGTTATGCAGATCGGATGCGATCCCAAAGCGGACTCCACCAGCTGTCTCCACGGTGGAAAACGGATTAAAACGGTGCTGGAGCTGGTGCGCCAGAAACCCGGCCAGCTGGACCTTTCCGAGATGGTGACCCAAGGATATGGGGGCATCGCCTGTGTGGAAGCGGGAGGCCCCACGCCGGGAAGCGGTTGTGCAGGCCGCGGCATTATCACTGCCCTGGAAAAGCTGGAAGAGATGGGCGGATACGAGGTCTACCGCCCGGATGTGATCCTCTATGACGTGCTGGGCGACGTTGTCTGCGGCGGATTTTCCGCGCCCATGCGGGACGGTTATGCCGACAGCGTCTTTGTCATCACTTCCGGGGAAAATATGGCCATTTACGCCGCCGCCAATATTGCCACTGCCATTGAGAATTTTCGTGACCGTGGATACGCAACCCTGGGCGGGATTATTCTCAACCGCAAAAACGTCCGGGATGAGGAAAAGAAAGTAGAGGAGTTTGCCGAGGAGTTCCACTCTTCCATTGTGGGCTCCCTTGACCGCAGCGACCTGGTCCAGCAAGCGGAAGAGATGGGCATGACGGTGGTCCAGGCCTTCCCCGACAGTGAGATGGCCGGCCAGTACCGCACTCTGGCAAAGGCCATGCTGGAGGCCGCAAGAAAAGGAAAGGATGAGGCGGATGCTGAAAAAGGTTGATCACATAGACGAAAGCTGTGCGGCAGTTCGGATTGCCGACGCCAGTTATCCGGCGCCATTCCGATCCGGGCTGGAATACTCGGCCCCTGCCCGAGGTACCTGGAATATCGTCCACACCGGGATGCTGCTGCCGGAAGCTCACGAGATCTTTGTCTGCGCGGCAGGGTGCCTCCGGGGTGTGGTGCTGACCGCTGCGGAACAGGGAACCTCTGACCGGTTCTCCACCATTGCCGTCCGGGAAAACAATCTGCTGGACGGGGACATGGAACAACTGATCATCGACGGCGTGGGAGACATTCTCTCAAAACTTCCCAAGCGCCCGCCGGCAGTGCTGCTGTATACCAGTTGTATCCATCATTTTACCGGCTGTGACTTGAAACTGGTTTACCGGCGGCTGCGGGAAAAATACCCGGATGTGGATTTTACCGACTGCTACATGAACCCCATCATGCGCAAAAGTGGGCTGACTCCGGACCAGCTGATGCGCCGCCAGCTTTACAGCCTGCTGAAAAAACAGCCGCTGGATGAAAAAAGCGTCAACATCATCGGCAACGATTTTGCCACTCTCCCCACCAGTGAACTGGTGACCATCCTTCGGGAGGGAGGTTATACTCTGCGGGAAATCCAGGATTGCCACACCTACCAGGAATATCAGCAGATGGGTACTGCCTCGCTGAACCTTGTCTATAACCCGGCGGCAAAGGCTTCTGCAGCGGCGCTAGAAAGAAGATTGGGGCAGAGATATCTGTATCTGCCGGTGTCGTTCGATTACGATGAAATCACCCAGGGACTGAACACCCTCTGCGACACCCTGCAGCTGCCCCGGCGGGAGTATTCTGGCCAGATCGCAGCCTGTGAAGAGGCACTGGAGAAAGCCCACCAAGTAATTGGGGATACGCCGGTGGCCATCGACTATACGCTGACCTATCGCCCGCTGAGTCTGGCAAGGCTGCTGCTTCGGAAAGGCTTCCAAGTCAAGCGGGTCTATCTGGACAGCATTGGCGAGGAAAAGGCAGATTTTGAAGCCCTGCAAAAAGAGGCGCCTGACCTGATGCTGTACGCCACCGTGGAGGTAAAAATGCGTTATCTCCACGGAATGGAGGCAGGAGCTGGCGGGGAGCATTTTCTGGCCCTTGGGCAGAAAGCAGCCTATTTTACCGGCAGCGACAACTTTGTCAACATTGTGGAAGGCGGCGGGCTATACGGCTTTGACGGAATCATTCGCATGGCTCAGGAGATGGAAGACGCCTATCTGCACAAAAAAGACGCACGGAAACTGATCCAGATCAAAGGCTGGGGAGGAGGTTGCTGCTTATGAAACAGACTGCCAGCTTTATTTCCACCTATTCCGCGGATGCGTTCGGCGTGGCGTCGGCTCTGTACGAGCTGGGCGGCATGACCATCATGCACGACGCGTCCGGCTGTAACTCCACTTACAACACCCACGATGAACCCCGCTGGTATGACATGGATTCCATGGTCTACATTTCCGGTCTTTCGGAGATGGAAGCTGTAATGGGCGACGACGGCAAACTGATTGACGATATCGTACAGGCAGCCAAGGAACTTTCCCCCAAGTTTATCGCCCTGGCAGGTACGCCCATTCCCATGATGATCGGCACCGATTATAAGGCAGTGGCCGCGGTGATCGAGAAAAAGACCGGGATTCCCTCCTTTGGATTCGCCACCAACGGCATGCAGGATTATCTCAGCGGGATTTCCATGGCATTTGAGGCATTTGCGGAAAGAATGATCCAGCCCCTGGAGGTGATCCCTCACAGCGTCAATGTCTTAGGTCTGACACCCTTGGATTTCGCGGTTTGCGGGTATGATCGGGAACTGGTCCAACGCCTGAAAAAGGATGGATGGGAAGTCCTGTCCACTTGGTCCATGGGATGCAGTCTGGAGGATATCCGGCGCAGCGGGGCCGCCCAGGTCAATTTGGTGGTGTCCTGGAGCGGACTTGCGGCAGCGAAAAAGTTACAGGCACTCTACGGAACGCCTTATGTGATGGGTGCGCCGGTGGGAGAGCAGTTTACCGCCCAGGTGCTGGACGCGCTGCATCAGTCGGCCCAAGACAAAACCTGCCGCACTCTCTGGGAACCGGCCTCTCCGGACGGAAAGCTGGTCCTGATCGGAGAAAGCGTCACCAGTCTGTCTCTGGCGACGGCCCTGCGTGGGGAAGGAGCCGGTGACATCCGGGTGATCTGTCCGGTCAGCTGTGAGGAGTATCCAGGAATGGTTCGCGCCTTGGACGAGGACGAGCTGGTGGTCGCCCTGGATGGGGCCGAAACAGTGGTCGCCGATCCCCTGTACCAGCCTATCTGCAAAGGAAAGCGGTTTGTCCGGCTACCCCACGAGGCGTTCTCTGGGCGTCTCTTCCGGCGGGAGGACGTGAATCTGCTGACCGATTTTGAACGGCTCAAAAACAACATTCTGGGATAACACAGCAAAAGTTTGCCGCCCGGTGCGGCTGTGAAAGGAAGTAATATACATGAAAAAGGTTCTGAGTTTCATTTTGGCGATGGTTCTTATGGTGACGGTGGCAGGCTGTGGCACGACAGATTCCACGTCTTCTCAGACAGAGAGCAGCTCTTCTGCCGTGTCGGAACCATCCTCTTCCGAAAGCTCTGAGACTGTCTCTCAAGAGGATTCTTCCACACCGGAAGAATCCCAGGGCGAATCTCATACTGTGGTTGACCACGCGGGCAATCAGGTTGAGGTTCCCTACGATATCCAGCGCATTGTGGTAGCAGATATCTATCCCCTGCCTTCCGTGCTTTCGGTGTTCTTTGATTCCGCCGAGAAGATTGTGGGCATGGCGCCTGCCAGCATGACCGCTGCCCAGAACAGCCTGCTCAGCGAACTCTACCCTGAAATTCTCAACGCGGAAACCAACTTTACCGATGGCACCACCATCAATATTGAAGAACTGGTCAAGTTGAACCCGGACGTGGTGTTCTACGGCGCCTCCAATCCGGAAATCGGTGAGCAGCTGAAAAACGCCGGCATCCCCGGCATTGCCATTTCGGTGAACAAATGGGATTACAACGCCATTGAAACCCTGGACAACTGGATTTCCCTCATCAGCGAACTGTTCCCCGACAACGATAAGACGGAGCTGGTCAGCAATTACAGCAACCAGGTGTATGACGAAATTCAGCAGCGTGTGGCAGACTTGAGCGATGAAGAGCGGGCCCGGGTGTTCTTCCTCTTCCAGTACAGTGACACCACCATCGCAACCTCCGGCCAGCACTTCTTTGGCCAGTGGTGGGCAGACGCCATTGGCGCGGTGAACGTTGCCCAGGAGCTGACCACCGACAACGCCAACCAGGTCAGCATGGAACAGATTTACGGCTGGAACCCGGATACCATCCTGATTACCAACTTCAACCAGGCAACTCCGGACGACCTGTACAACAACACCATTGGCAGCTATGACTGGAGCCAGATTGACGCCATTCAGCAAAAGCAGGTCTACAAGATGCCTCTGGGCATGTACCGCAGCTATACGCCCGGCGTGGATACTCCTGTCACCCTATACTGGCTGGCAAAGACCGTGTATCCCGACCTGTTTGAAGACATCGATGTAACCAAAAAGACCATCGATTACTACGATTCCGTCTTTGGCATTCAGCTGACGGAAGAGCAGGCAGAATCCATCTTTACCCCGGTGACCGCCGCGGGCGAAGTATATTTTGACTAAACCCACAAGGAAAGACAGGAGGTAACGAATACATGGGAATGAATTCAACCCCTTCCGGAGAACGGGTCCATATTGGCTTTTTCGGCCGCCGCAATGCAGGAAAATCCAGCGTTGTCAACGCGGTGACCGGTCAGGAGCTGGCGGTTGTTTCCGATACCAAAGGAACCACCACCGACCCGGTGTACAAATCCATGGAGCTGCTGCCCATGGGTCCGGTTATGATTATCGACACTCCCGGCTTTGACGATGAGGGGACACTGGGGCAGCTCCGTATCCGGAAAACCCGTCAGGTCCTCAACAAAACAGATGTGGCGGTGCTGGTTGTGGATGCCGCAGAGGGCATCGGCAGCTGTGAGCAGCAGCTCATTGAACTGTTCACTGAAAAAAAGATCCCCTATCTGGTGGTCATGAACAAGTCCGACATTGTGGCTACTCCCGCCCAGATAAAACCGGAAGAGGTTTGGGTCAGCGCCCTGACGGGCGAGGGCATTCATGAGTTGAAAGAACGGATTGCCCGGCTTTCGGTGACCGACCAGCCCAAATTGCAGATTGTGGGTGATTTGATTCACCCTGGTGATTTTGTCCTGCTGGTGACCCCCATTGACAAGGCAGCGCCCAAAGGGCGGCTGATTCTGCCCCAGCAGCAGACGATCCGGGATATTCTGGAAGCGGATGCGGCGGCCATTGTGGTCAAAGAATTTGAGCTGAAAGAAACCTTGGAATCCCTGGGCAAGAAACCGTCTCTGGTGATTACCGACAGTCAGGTGTTCGCCAAGGTTTCCGCAGATACGCCTCCTTCCATTCCCCTGACTTCGTTCTCGATTTTGATGGCACGGTATAAAGGCCTCCTTGAAACGGCTGTAAAAGGTGTTTCCGCAGTGGAACAGCTGAAGGACGGCGACCGGGTTCTCATTGCCGAAGGGTGTACCCACCATCGCCAGTGCGACGACATCGGCAGTGTGAAAATTCCCCGGTGGCTCCGTGGGTATACCGGAGCGGAACTGAAGATTGAAACCTGCTCCGGAACCGAGTTTCCGGAAGATCTGTCCCCCTATGCCCTGGTGATCCACTGCGGCGGCTGCATGCTGGGAGAACGGGAAGTCCGTTACCGGATGAAGTGCGCCCTTGACCAGGGGGTGCCCATTACCAATTACGGCATTGTCATCGCCTACATGCAGGGAATTTTAAAGCGCAGCATCGCCATTTTCCCTGCGCTGGCGGCAGAGTTGGAGGACACCGATGGAAACGCGGACTGAACGGGATATTCTGGGAGAGGTGACCCTTCCCAGCGATGTCCTGTATGGGATCAACACCGCCCGGGCACTGGACAATTTCCAGCTGAAAGGAAGAACGGTCAATCCGCTGCTGATAAAGGGAATGCTGACTGTGAAAAAGGCGGCGGCGCTGACCTATGCACAGATCGGTGTCCGCCCGGAAATCTACCGTAGGGCAGCGGCGGCATGTGATGAACTGTTAAACGGGGAGTTTGACTGCTTGTTTCCCACCCAGGCTCTGCAGGGGGGTGCCGGCACTTCCACCAACATGAATATCAACGAGGTGATTGCAAACCTCGCCCTGCTCCGCAGCGGCCATCAGCCGGGAGAATATGATGTGATTCATCCCCTGGACGACATCAACCGTGGACAGTCCACCAATGATGTGTATCCCACCGCCCTGCGGATTGCCGCGATCTGGCAGCTGCGGGAACTCAGTGACGAATGCGCCTCTTTGCAGGAGGCCCTCCAGCAGAGAGAAAACGAATTCGACTCCATCCACAAACTGGGCCGGACGGAATTGATGGACGCTGTACCCATTCGGTTGGGCGAGGAGTTTGGCGCCTATGCCCAGGCAATCGCCCGGGACCGCTGGCGGCTCTACAAGGTAGAGGAACGCTTGCGGCAGGTCAACATCGGTGGAACGGCGGTGGGACTCACTGGTAAACAGGGCCGTCAGTACCGGTTTGGCATCATTGAAAAGCTGCGGGAGCTGACGGGTATCGGCCTGGCAGCGGCGGAATATCCCATGGACGTGACCCAGAATCAGGACGTCTTTGTGGAGGTCTCCGGGCTGCTGAAGGCGCTGGCAGTCAACCTGATGAAGATTGCAGGAGACCTGCGGCTGATGAATATGGGCCCGGGCGGCGGACTTTCTGAGATCCGGCTTCGTCCGGTCCAGCAGGGAAGCACGGTGATGCCCGGTAAAGTTAACCCGGTGATTCCGGAAATGGTGATTCAGTGCGCAATCCGAGTGATCGCAAACGATACGGCTGTGACCCTGGCAGCAGGCCATGGGGAATTTGAACTGAATGCCTTTTTACCGCTGATTGCCGACGCCCTGCTGGAAAGCTTGCAGCTGCTCACCGGCGCTGTTCACACCTTCCGGGAAAAATGTATTCTCACATTGTCGGCAGATGCGGACAATTGCCGCAGGCATCTGGAAGAATCCTACGCCTTCGCGGCGGAATACCTACCGGTATTGGGGTATGACACGGTTGCTGCCGTTGTCCATGACCATGGACCCGAAGAGGCCCGGCGGTTGTTGGAAGCCATGGCAAAGGCCAAGGAAACCCAATGAAGGCTTGCCTTTCGTGATAAATAACAGGACAAAGGTCCATGCAATATTCTGTGTCTCCTCTATTTCAGATGAGAATACGGGAAAAGACATCCAGAATGGCAGCTGGTTTGCCGCTGGCTGTTTTCAAAAAATGGAAAACTCCACTCTAAACAGAGTGGAGTTTTTTCGTGGATCAAAAACTTTTTTCTGGCGCTGGCCACATCAGCCCGGCTCATGAGTCCGGTCTGGCCGAACACAGGCCTCGATCATGCTGGCGATCATTTCCACATCGTCCTTGCAATCCTGCCGCAGCCATTCCTTGATAATGGCGATAATGCCCTCTACATAGTAAGCCATATAATAGGGCCGGCGCTCTTCCGGAATCTGAAACCGCCCCAGAACAGGGCCCAGAATATACCGTTTCAGGTTGTCGTACCTGGCTTGAACCTGCATGCTGCTGGGATTTCGAAAAGCCGCCCGGTAAACCTTCTTGTTATCTCGGATAAATCGCAGGTAGAGCAGCAGGTACTCCCGGGTGATAAACACCAGATCTTCCAGTTCCATGGTGTGTTCTCCTCTCTGATTCTCGGATGGTTTCTCCGCAGCCGCTGATAGAATCATAAAGGATTTGACAGGAAAATGAAACCACAGCTTTTTGGCTTCGTGATGATTTCAGGAAAATTCTCGAAAAAAGTCCCGAACCTCATGGGGGGATGAGCGTGAAAAAAGCATCTTCCTTTGGCACTAACCCCTTCTAGCCTTTCAAAGCCAGCAGCTTCGATTCGTCCAGGATTGTCACCATACCCCGAGACAGTTTTACCACATTTTCTCTCTGAAAGTAACGAAGCATCCGGGTAATGACTTCCCGATGGGAGCCCAGATGATGGGCAATGGCTTCATGTGTGATCTTCAATTGATAAGTTCCCTCAATGGAAACTTCCTGCAATAAAAATTCGGCCACCCGTTTGTCCAAACTCTTCCACATAACCTGTTCCATCAGCCACATAACCTCTGAAAACCGGCTTGCCATCAATTCGTTTGTGTAATTGGCTATCAGGGCGGAATCCCTCATGAGGCTTTGATAGACTTCCGTGGGGATAACCCAAAAATTGGTTTCCTTTTCCGCTTGGACTGTAACTTCAAACTGTAGCGAGCGCATCATGCAGGAGGCCGAGAGCAGACAGATATCCCTTTCAAAAAGGCGGTAAAGAGTGATCTCTCGCCCTTCTTCCGAGAGCACATAGACACGAAGCTGGCCAGACCGGATCAAAAAGAGCCCCACACATTCCCTGTCCCCGTTGTGGAGAATAGTCCCCTTTTTTACAGTTTGCTCCCTTAACCCCTGAAGAAGCCGGTTTTGGTGCGGGGAGGGAAGCTCCTGCCAGATGGGAAAATACTCTTGAAAAGTCATCTTACATCTCTCCTCCTGGATTTTTCTCCGTTGAAAAATTTAGGGGCGATGGTGATTACATCACGGAAACATGCCTTCCTTTCGAGTATACTGAAGTCAAGCAGCAGGATGAAAGCCACGGACAGAACTACAAAGACCTGTCGGGTTTGCAGAGATTCCATCGCTGTGCCCGCTGCCGCAAAGCGGTCTGGGGCCATCCACAGAAATCCATCTGTTGAATGAAAAATTAGACTACAAGGAGGTTTTATCATGAGAAGTATCACCACACTGGACCTTCAGTACGCACACCGGTTTTATGGCTTTAAAGGAGAAGCCCAATACCTTCACGGTCACACCGGTGTTTTGACAATTGAAGTGGAAGACACCGTGAATCCCGGGGTCAACATGGTGTTTCCCTGTAATGAGATTCAGAAAACCGCCTGGTCTGTCCTGAAAAACTTCGATCACGCCCTTATCCTGCGAGAAGATGACCCTCTTTTGCCTGCCATCCTAAAGGTCTATGAGGAACAGGGAATTCGCAACGGCGCCCCTCAAAATCAAATGAAAGGTCCTGCTTTCCAAACCGAACTGGCCACCGCCTACCCGGAATGCCGTCTCGTAGTGACCAAGGAAACCATGACGGTGGAAGGTATGATCAAGATCGTCTACGATCTGCTGAAGGACAAACTAAACATCGCAAAGCTTACCTTCACCAGCGGTGTCAATGCGGCCTCCGCGGAATTTACCACCCAAAATCAGATCGACCGTTGCCCGTGGTGCGGCATTGCCTTAAACGAAAATGGCGTTTGCCCCAAGTGCGGTTACAAAAAGAGCTAACCTTTCCGAATGGTTGTTTCCGCAACAAAACTGCCCCGATTCCTTACATGCCAGGTCTTGGTTCATCCAGGGCCTGGCATATTTTTGTCAAACTCCATAGATCCTTGGGGAAATTTTACGGCAATGACCGTTCCGTCCTTGGCACTTTCTTGGACCCATATAGAGCCTCCATGAAGTGTCACAATTTCCCACGCCAGCGACAGACCCAGACCAACGCCTCCGTATTCCCTGCTGCGAGACTTGTCCACACGGAAAAAAGGGTGAAAAATGCTTTTCTGGTACTCCTTCGGAATACCACACCCCTCATCTGCAATCTGTATGAAAAGGCTTTCCTCTTGACGGGAAACCGTCACCAGCACTTTCCCACCTGGACGGTTGTACTTGATCCCATTTTCTGTCAGGTTGTACAGCAACCGGTACACCAAAGTATCGCTGCCAACCATGGAAGCGTCTCCCTCCCTCTCCAGCAAAACTCCCTGCTGTTCTGCCAAAGGTGCAAGATCCGTAAAAATTTCCTCAATCATGGGAGCAAGCTGGATCTGGTCGGTTCGTGATGCCCCTTGTAAGCTGCTCATTTCCAGCAACGTTTTAGTCATCTGGGCCAAACGCTCCGTCTGTTCCCGCAGCAGCTGCAAAAATTCCGCCGTTTCTGGCAGCACATTGGGATGCTCGGCGGAGAACAATTCCAACTGAGCCTGCATCAGCGCCAGTGGGGTGCGCAGCTCATGAGCCGCATTTCCGGTAAACTGCCGCTGGGCATCAAAGGCATGGTTTAAACGCTCCAGCATTTGGTTCAACGAACCGCTCAGCTGCTGGAATTCCGGCAGCAGTTCCCCATCAATCTTCATTTCCGCCAGATTATTCAGCTGAACCCGCTCCACCTGACATGCGAAACTGCGCAAAGGTTTCAACGCCTTCCCGCTGACGAAATACGCCATCACACCGCTTAGGAAGGTCACCCCTGCTGTAATAAACCAATTGGTCCTGCAAAAGTCTTCCTGAGCCTGGCGGACAACAGCAGCAACAGCTGGTTCCGGGACATCCTCCCCTTTTTCTGCCACCGCGCTGCCGGATTCCTCCACAGAATTGGCAATGGAATCCATATAGTGCATACCCGAGGAGCAGAGCAGCAATTTCATGGAGACGCAGGTGACGCCGATGAGCAGAACTGTCATCAACGTAATTCTCCATTGCAGGGAAAGTCGTTTCATGATTCCGGTCCTCCCATCAGATATCCCTCACCAATACGATTGCGGATGGGATCGTAGCCCAGTGCCGCCCGCAGCTTCTTGCGAAGGGAGGAAATATGCACACGGATGGAATTGCTAAAGTTGTCCACGCTGTGGTCCCACACATGTTCCATCAGCTCTTCCTGACTGACAGGACGCCCCTGATGAAGCATCAAATACTCCAGAATACCGGTTTCTTTTCGGGTAAGTGTCAGCGTCTGCCCGTGGGCAAGTGCTACCCGGCCCTTCGTATCAAAGGTCAAGGGTCCACAGGTTAAAAGCACATCCCGCTGGGTAAACTGCCTGAGAGTCAGGCTCCGAATGCGGGCTTCCAGTTCCGCCAAATGAAAAGGCTTTGAGAGAAAGTCATTGGCTCCGGCATCCAGCCCCGCCACTTTGTCTGCTACCTCGTTTCTCGCCGAGAGAATCAACACCCGGGTTTCCCTATCGGTCTTCCGCAGCGTCCGCAAAACGGTCATGCCATCCTGCCCGGGCAGATTCAGGTCTAATAGCACCAGATCATACCGCTCTGTACTCAACAGTTCCAGCGCCTTTTCGCCATCATAACAGTCATCTACACTGTACGCCAGTCGCCTGAGGCTCCTTGAAATGGTCTCACACAGGGCGCGTTCATCTTCTACCACCAAAAGACGCATCACAGATCCTCCTTTTTCCTACCAGCTCTTCCCACTTTTTCACCTTTATTATAGCAGAAAAGGATAAAGTTTTTGTTAAGTTTCTGTTCTTAACAAGGATCTTAACCTGCTTGGGATATGATAAGGGCACAGAAGGAATCGCCCCTTCCTCCTGGGGCTCTGTGGAACAAAGCCGTCACAATGAAGGACTGTAGGAACCGGTGAGATACCATGAAGCTGGGTGTTTGCACAACCAAACCCCTGTAAAGCTTCAGGGGAATCTCTCACGGCACACTGAAAGAAGCAGGAGGTGCACATCATGTTGAAAAAATCAATGGCCCTTTTGGTTGCTTTATCGCTGCTCCTGAGCGGCTGTACCGCTTCCAACCAGGCACCGCCCCAATCAGAGGCCGAGACACAGTCCCACCAAATCGCCGGATCGTCTTCCGGCTTGTCCGCAAAGGAGATGTATATGGATCCAACAGAAAATGTCATCTATCTGGCAGGAGGGTGCTTTTGGGGAATCGAGCATCTGATGCAATCTATCCCCGGCGTTATCGACGCGCAAAACGGGTACGCTAATGGAACATGCGAAGCCGACGCCAACTATAAAGCGGTGTGCGGCGGAGATACGGGATTTCGGGAAACGGTCCGGGTGGAATACGATCCCCAACAGGTCAGTCTGGACGCACTCCTGCTGGCGTATTTCTATGTGATCGATCCCACCGTAAAAAACCAACAGGGCAACGACCTGGGCACACAGTATCAAACAGGTATCTATTACACCAACGACCAAGCAAAAGAAACCGTGGAGCGTATCGCGGACATAGAACGAAGCCGCTCTAAAGAATTCTTCGTGGAGATTGGCCCGTTGATGAATTATTACCCCGCTGAAGAATACCATCAGGATTTTCTGGAAAAGACTCCTTCCGGTTATTGTCATATTCCCCGGGAAGAGATCGAGCTTTTTTCCAAGCTGCGAATTGCCCCAGGCGATTATCAAAAACCCGCCGCCGAAACGATTCGTGACCAACTGACAGATGAACAGTACCGTGTCACCCAGGAAAATGACACGGAAAGTCCCTTTGTGAATGAATTCTGGAATCAGTTTGAAAAAGGCATCTATGTGGATGTGGTTACCGGGGAACCCCTGTTTTCTTCTACCGACAAATTTGAAAGCAAATGTGGTTGGCCCGCTTTTTCGAAACCCATTGAAGCCCCTGCCGTTGTGGAACTTCCCGATGACAGCCACGGGATGCACCGGACGGAAGTCCGCAGCCGAGCGGGAAATTCCCACTTGGGACATGTATTTACGGAAGATCGGAAATCCCCCAACGGGGTGCGGTACTGCATCAACAGTGCCTCCCTCCGATTTGTCCCCTACGAGAAAATGGAAGCGGAAGGCTATGGATACCTTCTGTACCTGTTTGAGGAATAAAGTTTGCGTTCAAATTCCACCCCTCTGATGCTTGGCCCGCTGGGAAGAAATGTGCCTCCCCCAGCGGGCCATTGGATTGTGAAGGGAAAAAACAGGATTTTTAAGGCAAAAGAAAACTTATTTCGCAAATAGGATCCCACCTCTAGTCAAAGAAACAGTCGATATGGTATACTGAGAGACAAATGAACCAGGAAAATTATCTCTGGCAGCGCTAAAGTTTCAACCCCTTTGAGAGATGGGAGTGGGTCAAATGTATCAGAAGTACAGCATCGGGAAAATGGCGTCTTTGTTGGGAATCTCCTCCGAGGCAATCCGCTATTACGAAAGCAAGGATATCATCCGCCCCATCCGCGATCCGGAAACTGGATACCGCTATTACAGCACCTGGGATTTTCACATGCTGCTGCGGGCTCGCCATTACCAGAGGTACGGCTTTTCCCTGGAGGAGGTCAGCGAACTTTTCCGCAGCCGTGAGCTGTCTTTCATTCAGGACAGGCTCCAGGATCAGGAGGCCGCCATTGAACATGAGATCATTTTCCACATGAACATGCTCAAACGCATCCGCCAAAGCCAGCAGATGATTCAGGACGCCCGGGAAAACAAGGGAAAGTACAAATTGGCCCAGCGTCCCGGTATTTTCCGCATCAACACCCAGAAAAACTACACCCTTTTCAAGGACAAAGCCCATCTGAGCCTGGTTTCGGAATGGGTAAAAAAAGAGCCCTTTGTCTACTCCTGCGCCGTCTTTTATGAGGAGAATATCCGGGCAGGGGATTCCCATTTTGATTTTGGCATGGGGCTCAACGAAGAATATGCCGAGTTTTTACAGGTCAAGGAAGGTCCCGGTGTCCAGTATTATCCCCCATGCCCCTGTGTCCACACCTGTATTCCCTCCCGGTCTGGCCAGTACCTGACTCTGGACAATCTCCGGGATGGGTTCCGCTATCTCAAGCGCAACGGTCTGACCCTTGCCGGGGATGTTGTCACCCAGGTGGTCTGCATGACCAAGCCGGAAGACGAGTACTTTAACTGGCATATTGTGTGGTTTCCTGTGGCCTCCACTTGAGCATTTTGCCCTATCCCCGCCCCGTATGTTGTCATTTTCGACAAGATACGGGGCTTTTTTTCTCACAAAGCGACCTCTTGACCTTCAAAGGGCTTGAACTCCTATAATAGCGCGTGGAAACAGACCGATCCTCCCGCCGGAAGGGCCCCCGGCATGAGGATCTTTCTATTGCCTCAGATTGTTAAAAAACAGACAAACATGAACATTGTGGGAAAAACAATGAAGCTTGAAGGAGCGAGGAACAATGAGTCAGGAAAAGAAGGTTGTGCTGATTACCGGCGCTGCCATGGGACAGGGTCGTGCACATGCGGTCAAGTACGCACAGAACGGATTTGACGTGGTTTTGGCAGATATGCTGGACGTGGAGGATCCCCGGTTCCAGGAAACCATCTCCGAACTGAAGGGGCTGGGCGCCGAAGTGCTGGCAGTGAAAGCCAACATCTGCAGCACCCCCGATATGGAAAAGCTGTTTGCGGACGCTTGGGATAAGTTTGGCCGTCTGGACGTGGTCATCGCCAATGCTGGCGTGATCAACTTCGGCAATACCTGGGAGCTTACCGATGCCCAGGTGGAAAAGGTCATCAACATCGACCTGATCGGTACCTGGCGTACCGACAAATACGCTACACAGTACATGCTCAAGCAGGGTTTTGGGCGGATCATCAATATCTCCTCTACCAGTGGCCTGTACGGCACTCCCAAGCTGGCCACTTATTGCATGGCCAAGTGGGGCGTTCTGGGACTGACCAAGACCCTGGCCAAAGAAGTGGGCAGCAAGGGCATTATCGTCAACGCCCTGTGCCCCACTAAGGTGAAGACCCCCATGTGCGAAACTCAGGAGTATGTGGAGTTCATCAACGAGCTCACCGGGAAGCATTTTGCCGACTACAAAGAGATGTATGCCGGCGTTCCCTTCCTGGACGTGGAAGATATCTCCGACATGGTTTACTGGCTGGGTACCAGCCGCGCTGCCGGCAAATTCAACGGCCGTGACGTGGCTCTGGACCTGGGCACGCTCCAGTGCTAAACCAATCATCCAGTCATTGAGAGGAGATACATTGTCATGAAAGTTACCAAAGCAACCCGTTGGCGTGTTTTCGCAGGTGTCTGGCTGCAAAGCTTGTTCACCTCCGCCACCGCCTTTTTCAGCCTGTTCTGCATTCCGCTGACCACCCAGTTCGGCTGGAGTGATTCCGATTTTGCCCTGGCTTACACCATTTATATGTTCGTCTACTGTGCCGTGGGCTTCATCGGCGGCTCCCTGGCAGAAAAGCTGAGCCCCCGTATCACCATCTACATCGGCTTGTGCCTGTTTGCCGGCGGCTGGATTCTCACGGGCTTTGCCACCACCATTCCCCAGCTGTACCTGTTCTACGGCTTGCTGGCCGGTGCCGGCGGCGGTATGATCTATCCCGCCTGCCTGCCCACCGCTTTGAAGTGGTTCCCCGACCGTTCCGGTTCCATCTCCGGTCTGGTGCAGGCTGGCGCTTCCTGCGGTCCCTTCATCATGAGTCCCATTGCTCAGGCCATGATCAATACCCTGGGCGCGCAAATGACCTGCCGTGTGCTTGGCGTCGTGTTCCTGATCGGCGTGGGCCTGGTAGCCTGGATGATCGTTCCCTGCCCCGAAGGCTGGGTACCGGAAGGTTGGAAGCCTTCTGAAAGCCAGGCCAAGGTTCTCAAAACCCGGGACTACAATCTGGGCCAAATGGTTAAAACACCCGTATTCTGGGTGCTGCTGGTGATGTTCATCTTTGCCAATGCTGCCGGCACCATGATGGTGTCCTTCACCAGCCCCATCGCCCAGCGTCAGGTGGGCCAGGACGCCATGACTGCTGCCCTGTGCGTCTCTATTATGACCCTGTCCAACATGTGCGGCCGGATTGGGTTCGGTTTCATCTACGATATCCTCAAAGGCTGGAAGAGCTTGATCCTGCTGATGGTCATCAACGGCGCCTCCATGCTGCTGCTGACCCAGGCCACCTCTCTGCCCTTCTTCATCCTGTGTGTGGTGCTGGTGGGCTTCTCCTTTGGCGGCTTGTTGGTGGTCTTCGCCCCCATGGTCCGTTTGATCTTCGGTTCCAAGTACTACAACAGCAACTACGGCTTGAT
>ENA-OPSZ01000232-OPSZ01000232.1-human-gut-metagenome-genome-assembly--contig:-NODE-232-length-44913-cov-4.147153_pt1 | contig 44913 bp, 33 predicted proteins | sample MGYA00241814_ERZ501919 | MGnify/ENA primary metagenome ERZ501919 (study PRJEB25962, sample SAMEA2042440) | human gut metagenome | biome: human gut; feature: human-associated habitat; material: faeces... | reverse complement strand
TTTGCCATAAAAAACTGACCCCCAATTGTTAGATTTTTGGTCTAACAATTGGGGGGCAGCTCACAACAGCTCCTTTTTTTCATGTAGCTTCCATGGTCGCTGCCATTCTTTTTCCTTCGGCCTGTTTCAGCCAGTCCTTGCCGTGGACCAGCCGGGCGATGATCATGGCCAGGCCCGTATCTCCGGTTACATTGATGGCGGTAGCGGGAGCATCGGTAATGGTCCCGATCAGCACCATGATGGGAATGGAAACGGTGGGGAATCCGAAAACCGATACGATGAAGATTTCTGCCACATATCCTCCCGCCGGGATACCACCCATGACGATGGAAGCAATGACGGCCACTACAATGGACATGATCAGGTTCCGGGGGGTGGCATAGTTGATGCCGAAAGCCGTGCACAGGAGGGAAATCTTCAAAATCTGGATGATGCAGGCGCCGTCTTTGTGGAGGTTGGCCCCCAGAGGAACGGCCAGGTCGGCCACATCATCCGGGATCCCGATCTGTTTGGCATGGAGCAGATTGATGGGCAGGCTGGCGGCAGAAGAACAAGTCCCCAGGGCCGTCAGGGTAGGAGCCGCAGCCCCTTTCCACCAGGCCCGGACTCCTTCCATACCGGCGCCCAGATAGGCCATCACCGTCTGGGACACCACAAAGTACGCCAATACCACAAAGAGGTACAGGATGATGCCTTTGGACAGGGGACCGATCACTTCATTGCCGTATTTCCCGATCAGGATGGCAAAATAGCAACCCAACCCCAGCGGCGCCAGTTTCATGACGATGTTGATCACATTCACGATGACGGCGGTAAGGCTGTCCATGGCCCGGACGATGGGTTTGCCTTTTTCACCGGCCATGATCACCGCAATGGAGAAAATGACAGTAAACACGATCAGGGCCATCAGATTGGCTTTGGAGAACAGTTTGGGAAAATCCCCTACGGTGAACATCCCCAGCACATTCAGGCTGCCGGAAGCATTGGTCACATCCTTGGACATATCCAGCACCACTCCTTTGCCGGGATCCAGGATGACCGCCGGGATCATCATGAACAGGCAGGCGATGATGCCCGTGATGAAGGTCCCCGCCAGGAAATAGCCCATGATTTTCTTCAGCTTGGACAGGTCGTCCATCTTGGCAATGGCAGAAGTCAGAGAACAGAAGATCAGCGGGACCACACAACAGTACAGCAGATTCAGGAAGGTATCGGCAACGGGCTGCAGGATTTCTGCCCCTTCTCCCCAGAACATCCCGACGATGCCGCCAATGATCATAGATGCCAGCAAAAGGAAGGAAGATTTATAGGTTTTCCAGATTTTTCCCATGATGCAACAACTCCTTTGTGTGCTTCCCGGCTTACCGGCAGTGTTTTTCCAACGCGTCTTTCAGCTGATGGAAGGCCTTTTCCACCGTGGACCGGGGACAGGCCATGTTGAACCGTTCGAACTGGGCGGTAGCCGGTCCGAAGATCTTCCCGGAATCCAGCCACAGTTTGGCTTCATCCACCACCAGGTGTTCCAGCTCTTCATCGGTGAACCCATACCCGGAGAAATCAATCCACACCAGGTAGGTCCCTTCCGGTTCTACAAAGGTAGCCTTGGAGAAGTTTTCCTTCACGAAATCCCGGACCCAGGCGATGTTCCCGGCAATGTACTCCACCAGTTCCTTCACCCATTCATCCCCTTTGGTGTAGCAGCTCTTCACTGCCACCTGGCCCATGATGCTACCCTGGCTGTAGCCGGCGGCGGCATTGGCTTTCCGGTAACGCTTCCGCAGCTCTTCATCCGGGATGATGATATTAGCCGGCTGGAGACCTGCCACGTTGAAGGTCTTGCTGGGAGAATTGTACAGCACCAAGTTCTTCCGGTATTTTTCATACAAAGTCAGGAAGCTGGTGAAATGGTGGGGAGCATAGACGAAATCGCAGTGGATCTCATCATCCATGATGATTACGTCGTGTTTCAGGCAGATATCCCCCATCCGGGTCAGCTCTTCTTCCGACCACACCCGTCCTGCCGGGTTGTGGGGGCTGCACAGCAAGAATACTTTTACATTGTTGTCTTCGATTTTTTGCTCAAAATCAGTGAAGTCTATGGTATATTTTCCATTTTCATAATGGAGCTGGCTATTGACGAATTTCCGGCCATTGTCTTCTATCACTTCCCGGAAGGGGTAGTACACCGGCTGCTGGATCAGCACCGCATCCCCCGGCTCCGTGAATGCCTTCACCCCGGTGGCCAAGCCATAGACCACTCCGCAGCCCAGGGTCACCCATTCCGGCTGGATGTGGTAGCCGTGATGGACGGAAAACCACCGGTCCAGCGCTGCGTAATATTCGGCATCCGGATCCGTGTAACCGAAGATCCCGTGGTCGATCCGTTTGTGGAAGTCAGCCAGGATCTCTTCCGGCAGGGCGAAATCCATATCCGCCACCCACATAGGCAAAAGATCCGTGCGTCCCTTCCGCTGCATGCCGAAGTCATATTTCAGGCAGCTGGTGTTCTTCCGGTCGATGATCCTGTCAAAATCGTAATGTCCCATGATTTCATTTCCTCTCTTTATTTTAGTTTAGTATTTAAACTTTTCTGATGGCTTTATTGTATCTGATTTTTCTAACACTGTCAATGATTTTTGTTTAGTTTCTAAACTATTTTTATTGTTGTACAATTCTAATCAATTTATTTCCTAGAATTTTCCTTGACTTTTGGTTTGTTTTTGCTTAATATTGTTTTTGTATTAACCATTTATTTTTTATTTAAAGAGAGGTTCTATCATGCTTTTAAAAAACGATAGTTCTGAAATTAACGAAAAGCTCAATTCCGCTTCTCCAGATCCCAGTTTCATCAACACCACTTTCCAGACCCTGAACAACCGTCACCAAATCATCTATGAATTCGTCATGCGCTATGATGATTACATCTATGACACCCATGATTACGGCACCGGGGTGCCCTTGACCATGATCGAATCCCACACCTTGACCTATATTGATGACCATCCGGGGACTACGGTGACGGAACTGACCCATTTCTGGCATAAGACAAAGGGAGCCATCTCCCAGATTGTCACCCGCCTGGAACAGAACGGCCTGGTCAGCAAACAAAAAAAAGCAGACAATGCCAAGCTGGTCCGGCTCTATACCACGGAAGCCGGGGCCCGTGCCAGCAATGCCCACAAAATGTACGATATCATCGATATCACCAAGACTTTGGGAGAAATCGGAGAAAAATGCACACCGGAAGAGATCGATACTTTCTTCCGGGTCATGCAGGTCTACTATGGAGTGATCAGCAAAGATTTCGAAGAAAACCAGATACCCAAAAGGCAGGGACGGCGGAAGAAGAAATAAAAGACGGGGCTGTTGCGTACGCAGCAGCCCCTCTTTTCATACCAACTGTCTCCTGGCCCGTTCTTCTTCTTTGCCAGGATCTTCTTCCGGATACCACATGACCTTCACCAGGTTGACCCGGCATTCTTCTCCTTCGGCAAAAGTAATCCGATGGGGAGTCTGGACCTTCAGGAGCTGATCGCCCATGCGGACCAGATACTGAGTAGAATCGGTGAGGAAAATCCGGCTTTCGATCTTTCCTCGGAATCCCTTGGTCCGGTTCAAGTCGATTTCATTGGGCCGGATGGCAATGACCATCTCCCGGTCCACATTCTCCGGGATGGGAAGATCCAAGGTCTGTTCTGAATCTCCCCGTACATAGACTTGATTGTCCTTTAAATAAACGTGCAAAAACGTAGATTGTCCCAAGAAACTATGGACAAACCGGTTGCACGGCCGGTTGTACAGATTTTCTGGGGTATCGATCTGGACGATGTTCCCCATATCACAGACCATCATCCGGTCCGAAATGGCCATGGCTTCGCTCTGGTCATGGGTCACGAAAATGATGGTGAAGCCGAATTTCTGCTGGAGGCTCTTGATTTCGAACCGCATGCTTTCCCGGAGTTTGGGATCCAGGTTGGACAAAGGTTCGTCCAGCAGCATGACCTTAGGATTGGTGACGATGGCCCGGGCCAGGGCGATCCGCTGCTGCTGTCCTCCGGAAAGATCGCTGGGATAGACTTCTTCCATCCCATCCAGGCTGGTATGGTGCAGGGCCTCTTTCACCCGCTGTACGATGTCCGCCTTGGGCAGCTTCCGGATCTGCAGCGGGAACGCCACATTTTCGAAGATATTCATATGGGGCCAGACAGCGAAGGCCTGGAACACCATCCCCAATCCCCGCTCTTCCGGAGGCACATAGATGTTCTTCTCTTTGACGGAGACGGGGCGGCCGCACAGTTCGATTTCCCCTTCTGACAGGTCTTCGAACCCGGCGATCATCCGCAGGGTGGTACTTTTGCCGCAGCCCGATGGTCCCAGGAAGGAAAAACATTCCCCTTCCCGGACGGTCAGGTTGAAATCATTGACAGCTGTGATGGTGCCCAATTTTTTGGTGGTAAAACGTTTGGTCACGTGCCGCAGCACAATTTGGTCAGTCACGTTTTACACCCCCTTCTTGTCTTTGGTGATCTGGGTAACGATGAAATTGCAGATGATGATGATGCAGATGGCCACGGCCGCCAGCGCCGAAGCCTGGGGGATCTGTCCGCTGTCCCGCAGGGCGAAGATCTGCACCCCCAGAGTCCGGGTATAGGGTCCATAGAGCAGGATGGAAGTGGTCAGTTCCCGCATGGAGGGCAGGAAAATCAGGAAGAACCCAGCTACCATGGCCGGCCGGATCAGAGGCAGGGTGATGTCTTTCAGGGATTCCGTATGAGACGCTCCACAGGCACGGGCCGCTTCTTCCAGGGACGGGTGGACCTGCTGGAGGGATGCGGAAGCGCTCTTCATAGAGAAGCTCAGGTACCGGGCCATGTATGCCACCAAAATGATCCAGATGGTGTTATACAGACTGATGCCCAATTGGCCGGACCAGGAGAGGATGACCCCGATAGCCAGCACAGTCCCAGGGATGGAATAGGGCAGGACGGACAGCATTTCCAGGATTTCCTTCCCTTTGGGTTTGATTTTGATGACCACGTAGGCAATCATCACGCCCAGGAACATACAGAGGACCCCGGCACTGATGGACAGGAACAGGGAATTCTGGATGGCATCCATGGTCTGTTTGCTGGTGATGATGCTGTGGAAATTGTCCAGGGTGAAGTTCGCTGGGATCAGCGGCAGCCCATAGGCTTTCACCAATCCTTCCAGGAAGATCATGATGAGGGGGACCAGCACGATGAGGACCAGAGTCAGCACCGCAAGCAGCAACAGAGGATATTTGGCTCCCCGGAGCTTGATTAGGGTGGGGCGCATGCTCTTGCCTTTGATGATATCATAGGACCCGCTGGAAAGGACCACTTTCTGCAGGATCAGGGCCATGGTGACCACAAAGACCAGGAGGATGGACAGTGCCGCGCCTTGGCGGATCCCTTCAAAGCTGCCCCCAGCCCGGTCGATGTAGGCATAGATTACCGTAGGCAGGGTATAAATCTGTTTGGAGAAGCCCAGGATGGCCGGCACCCCGAAATGGGCCAGAGAAGAAATCAGGATCAGCAGGGCCCCTGCGGAAATGGCCGGAGTCACCAGTGGGATGGTGATTTTCCGGATGACGGTCCCCTGGCTGGCTCCAGCGATCCGGGCACTTTCTTCCAGGGTGGGATCCATCCGTTCCAGGGCGCTGACCACCTGCATGAACACAAAGGGGAAATAATAGGAGACTTCCACGAAAATGATGCCGCCCAGGGAATTGATATTGAACGGCGGCGACGCCAGGTGGAAGGTGTTCATCAGCCAGGTGTTCACATAGCCGCCCCGTCCCGAAAGGAGCATATCCCAAGCCATGGCCCCGAAGAAGGGTGGGAACATGTAAGGGATCATGAACAGGCCCCGCATCAGGTTCTTGCAGGGGATATCGCTGCGCCCCAGCAGCCAGGCATAGAAAAGACCGATAATCGTCCCCACCACCGTCACGCTGAGGCCGATGATGACAGTATGGGTCATGGCACTGATATTATCCTGGCTGAATACAACGGTCTTGAACATCTCGATGTCCAGATGCCCTTCATAGAAGAAGGCATTGTAGACAATCATGAAAATGGGGATAAAGACGATGACGAACAACAGGACGAAGCTGACCAGCGTCATGGCCTTATCCAGGCTGAAGGTTTTTCCGTCCAGTGCCGCCAGATCGGACGTCCCCTGGCGGGTTCTACGCAGATTCATCATGGTCCTCCTTTCTGGCTTCATAATACCGGGGCTGGAGGAAACGCAAACCCACTTCCTGGCCTTCCTCCACCTTATTGTTCTGCATCACATCCAGGGCATTGACCTGCATCCGGATCTCCCGGTTCCCCAACTGGATGAAATACACGTATTCGCTTCCCAGGAACACGCTCCGGGTGATTTTTCCCCGGATAGGAGACTGGTCGTCAAAGACCATATCGTTGAGACGGCTCCCCATTTCCATGGGCTTGCCGCTGGCAAAGATTTCCGGAGGGCATTCATCATAGAGGAATTTCTCTCCGGCCACCAGATAGGTGTGTCCATTTTCCCGCACCAAAGGGAAGAAGTTGGATACCCCGATGAATTCAAAGACAAACCGGTTGGCCGGCCGCAGGATGATGTCCTCATCTTCCCCGATCTGGCACAGCTTCCCTTCCCGGTCCATGATGGCCATCCGGTCACACAGCTGGAGAGCCGCCTCCTGGTCATGGGTGATGTACAGGATGGTGGTCCCGATATCATGCTGGATCAAGCGGATCTCGGTGAGCATTTCTTCCCGCAGCTTGGCATCCAGGTTGGTGATGGGTTCGTCCATGACGATCACTTCATCGCTGCTCACCAAAGCACGGGCGATGGCCACCCGCTGCTGCTGCCCCCCGGAAAGCTGGCTGGGGAGATGTTCCTCGTATCCCAGCATCCTTACCTGTTCCAGGGCATGATGGGCTCTTTCCTTCATCTCTTCTTTGGGCAGCCGCATCTTCTTCATGGGATACAGCACGTTTTCCAGCACGGTCATATGGGGCCACACCGCATAATCCTGGAATACCACCCCGATGTGACGATGCTCCGGAGATACGTCGATACCTTTTTCCGCGTCGAACAGACAGCGGTCCCCTACATAAATGGAGCCTGTCTCCGGTTTGATGAACCCCAAGAGGCAGCGGACCAAGGTTGTCTTGCCGCAGCCGGAAGGACCGACCAGACACATGATCTGGCTTTCTTCCACGGTCAGGGAAAGATCTTCGAAGATGCACTTTTTCCCATAGTGGAAGGTAATATGGTTGAACCGAACATCGGCCATACTTTCACCTCCTGAAAAACGGACGGCAGACTGTCCTGCCGTCCGTTCCGACGTTAATTTTTCTTGAAGATGGCATCGAATTCATCCAGTACATTCTTGGCATTGGCAGCTAGTTTCTCCAGATCCACCTTCATGGCATTCTTGGCGATTTCCTCAATGGTCACACCCTTCTGTTTCACATCTTTGCGGACGGACAGCATATTGTTTTGTACCAGGACTTCCTGCCCTTCTTTGGAAAGGATGAAGTCATAGAGCTTCTTGGCATTTTCCTCATTCTTGGCTCCCTTCACCAGGGCGATGGGGCTGTAGATGGAGATGATGTCTTGCTTCGGATAGACGAATTCGATGGTGGAACCTTTGCTCTTCAGGTTTTCCGTGACATAATCCAAACACATCCCTACTTTATAAGCACCGGCCGCAATCTGGTTGTGGGTTGCAGTGGTCCCGGACTGGAGTTCCGTGCCGTTTTCCTTCAGTTTTTCAAAATAGGCCTTTCCGTACTTGGAATTGGAAATCAAGGCTCCTACAGCATATTTGGTAGTCCCCGCTGTTCCAGGATCCGTCATGACAATCTGGCCCTTCCATTTGGGATCCAGGAGATCATCCCAGGTCTTGGGTGCTTCTTCCTTGGAAACTTTCTGGGGGTTGTAGGCAATGCCCATGTTCATCATCCGGGCCCCCGTATAATAACCTTCCTTGTCGATGAAGACTGGATCGATGGCCTTGGCTTCCGGAGAACTGTATTTCTGGAGGATTCCCATTTTCTTGAACCCGATGTAGTCTGCCGGGTCCCCTACCCAGATTACATCTGCCGCCACCTGGCCGGATTTCGCTTCCGTAGCGATTTTTGTAATGACCTTCCCCGTCCCGGCAAAGTAATAATCCAGTTTGATGTCCGGATATTTCTTTTCAAATGCTTTCTTGATGGCATTCAGCTGATCTTCCTGCATGGAAGAATACAGCATTACCGTATTCCCTGCAGATTTTTTGTCCTGTTTGGAACCAGGAATCGCCCCGCCTCCGCCACAGGCGCTGATCCCTGCAGCAAGCACGCACAGCATCCCTACAGACAGCCACTTCTTCAGATTCATGGTAATTCAGCCTCCCTTATTGAAATCTCTTTCCCGGGTAGAATACTTTATGTGCTAATTTTACCATATTTTTACTGAATATTTACATGTTTTTTACAATTCAAATAAAATTGGCTGATAGTGTATAGTATTTAACAACTACATCGCTCAATTCTCATAAAGCCCACCTCCAACAGTTCTTTTGCATAATGGCTTAAGCAAAAAAAGACTGTGCAGGAATCCTGGACATATCCTGTCCATATCCTTGCACAGCCCCTTATATCTTTTTATTTCTTCATCCGGAAGCAGAAGGTACAGTGATGATCCTTGTACATAATATGGTCATGCACACATTCCAGGTCTTCATTGTATCCTTTGCAGATGGCCGGATCGATGTTTTCACAGTAGATGCGGCCATACTTCTCTTCCCCGGCGTCCATCCAGGTCTTGGCGAATACGCACCGGTCGAAATCCTGGTTGATTTCATCCTTGCCATATTCCGTATCATATCCGAACAACTCACTGCGTTCCATGTCATAATTGGGCAGATAGGCAGCCAAATCGTTTTTCTGACCCCTCTGGGCAGCTCTGCGGGCAATATCTTTACCCCGTGCCACACCCCAATCGATGACGCTTTGTTTCAAGATTTCCAGGCCTTTTTCTCCGAATTCCTTTTCCAGATTCTTTGCCAGGATGGAAAAGAATCTGGCGAACAGAACAAACATGGAAACCGGTTCATCCATTTTTTGCGGTTTCAAGTTTTTCACTCCCCTTTTATTGCAGGCGGTCCAACTGCTCTTTGGACAGTCGGACAACCATTCAAATCAATTATTTGCTTTCTTTGATATGCTGTGCCAGGCCGTTCAGGTAATACAGGAAAGCCCAGTTGACCACATGGGCCGCCGTCTGCAGGGTGAACACTTCCGGATAAGTTTCCACAAAGTCGATGCCTTTCGCCCCTGCCAACCCTGCTTCATGGAGCATCATGAGCAGTTCATAGGAGGTCAGCCCACCCATATCCTGAGGTGCCTGAGGCATATTGGCTGCATCCAGGCTGTCTGCGCAGACGGTGATATAGATATATTCCGTATCCTTGCTGACCACTTCCAGAGCTTTGGAAATAGAGGCTTTCCAGCCGTCTTCATGGACATCGATGGCACGGATCACCGTGGCACCGTATTTCATGGCATTGTTGTATTCTTCCCGATGGTTTCTGGGCCCCCGGATGCCAATGTGGGCAATCTTGGTGGGATCCATGTTGGGATCGTTATATACCCGATAGAAAGGAGAACAACGGGACAGTTCATCATCACCGAAATGAGAGTAGTTGTCCAAATGGGCATCGAAATGCAGAACGCCTACCTTTTTCGGGTACCGTTTGGCAATTTCACTGATGATGGGATAAGCAATGCCATGGTCACCACCAATGGTAATGGGAATGATTTTGGCATCGGCCAGTTTGCCGATCCGTTCCCGGATGGATTTAAAGGTGAAGTCATAGTTCCCGTTCTGGGTGGCAACATCCCCGGAATCAGCTACCTTCAGATAGTCGAAGCAGTCCAGATTATAATCCGGCAGGAACCCGGTGTAACGGATGGAAGTGGACCGGACTGCCTTCGGGCCTTCCGTAGTGGAAGAATAGCCACCGATGGTGCAGCCCCCTTCCCATGGCACCCCTACCACTGCTGCATCGATTTTCTTCAGGTCCTCATCATTTTCAATGACAGACAGATTCAGCCAGGACGGAACCCCGCTGTAAATCATATTGGGCAGGAAATTGGGATCATAAATCGTAGGTTTGCTTTCTCTCATTTCAGAACATCTCCTCTAAAAATTAAACAGACAGGTCAAAGACCTTCTTATAACAAACTGATGACACTGCTGACACCCAGGATCAGGGAAATCACGAAGATGGCAGCCCCCAGGACATTTTCCAGAGTACTGTTGGCAAACTGGCCCATGATTCTCCGGCTGGCCGTCAGATAAATGGTCACACCTACCACAACGGGAAGTACCACACCATTGACCATCTGGGCCGCCATAATCAGAGCAATGGGATTGAATCCGGCCCCGGCAATGACAATACCCGTCAGGAGCACCAGGAAGTTGGTAATGGTATACCGTTTGTCACTGCGGTTGGTTTCCCAACCGAACAGTCCGGCCAGTACATAAGAAACGCCCATGGGAGTGCAGACGGCACTGGAAACCCCGGCGGCCACCAGACCGATGGCCATAAAAGGTTTGGCAAAAGTCCCCAGAGTGGGTTCCAGCTGGATGGACATATCCATGGCATTCCGGACAGGCATCCCCAGCATAACCGTTGCCGCCGTTACCATAATGGCCCCGGTAACGATGCCCCCGATGATCATGGGGACATTGGTCCCGAACCGGCAGAGCGGCAGTTCATCGGTGCTGTGCCAGGTCCGTTTGGCGGAAGCGGCATGGAGGAACATATTGTAGGGCACTACCGTAGTCCCAATCAGAGACAAACAGGTCATCAGCCCGCCTTTAGGAATATTGGGCACACATCCAGCCAGCAGTTTTCCCAAATCCGGTTTCACCACGAACATGGTCACCAAGAAAACCACAGCCATAATAACCACACAAGCTCCCAGCAATTTTTCCAGGTATTTAAGGGCATCCCCGGCAAAACTCAGGAGCAGCAGGATGCAGAAGCCCCATACTGGCGCAATGATTCGGGTAGAAATTCCCGTAAGGGCACTGATGCCAATAGCCGTCCCAGTCAGGTCCCCGCTCATATAAGCAAAGCCGCCAATGGTAATGGCCACGGCCACCAGTCCGCACAGCAGATTCCGCAGCACAGGCCGGTCTTCAAAATCCTTCACCAGATTCTGAGCCAGCCCCATCTGGGTCACAATGCCCAACCGGGCAGCCATACCCTGCATAACAATCACTGCAATAACCGAGAAGATCACGCACCAGAACAACTGAAACCCATAATCAGCCCCGGCTTTTGTGGAACTGGTTACCGTCCCCGGTCCGATGAACGAGCCCACAATCAGGAATCCAGGTCCCAGTGCCCCTAATTTTTCCCTTAGGGTAAACTGCTTTTCCTTCTTTTCTGCCATAATACTCTCCCCTTCGCAAGTAAATTTCTACGCCGCATTACCCTAGCAACTCGCTCTTGATTGACTACATTATCGTTTTTATTTTTGCATTGTAGTTTTGTACATTTTTATATCACTCTATTTTCTGTTTGTCAATCAAATTCTTTTGTGTTACTCTAATAAAGAAAATCATGCTGCCAAAGGAGGGCATTTATGGAAAAAAAGTTACAGAAACCCATCCAGTCCATCCAGCGGGCCGTACAGATACTGGACTGTTTTACGCCTACGGATCCCAGCCTGCCACTGTCTGCCATCAGTGAAAAAACCGGGCTGAACATCAACACCACCCGTGGGCTGGTCAATACGTTAGTAGAAAGCCAGTTGCTGCTCCGGGACCAGGATACGGGCTGTTACAAATTGGGATATTACTTCGTAACCAAAGCCTCCATGATCCGCCAGGATATCGACCGGTATGTAGAACTCTTCAAACCACTGGTGGATGCGGCCGCAGAAAAATACCATTTCTCTGCCAGCCTGCAGATGGTTTATCAGAACCAGATTTTCAGCGTCTACTGTGCCTACCCCACCAAACAGGCCTACTACATCGTTATGAGTGAATATACCGATCTGCCCCTCCATGCAACCAGTTCTGGAAAGCTGCTGCTTCTGGATCAGATTACCCATGGCCGGAAAAAATTATTGGATCAGCTGGAATACAAGGCTTTTACCCCAGCCAGCATCCGGTCCCGGGAGCAGTTGGAGGCCCAGCTGAAAACCATCAAAAAGAATGGGTATTCTACAGAAATCGAAGAGTTTGTCAATGATGTAGGCAGTCTGGCAGTCCCCTTGTATGATGAAAAAGGCCGGCTGCTGCTGACTCTCAGTGCCACCTTCTTTGTAAAATCTCTTCCCAAAATCAAAGAGGACCTGCTGAAATATTTCCAAAAAGCCATTGACACCTGGAAACAAGTTTTAAAAAAAGGAGAATGTTTATGAAAACACTAAAAGATCTTTGGCTGGATCTGTTCCGGCCCCTTTCCTCCTTTGGCTATACCGAAGGCCAGGGAACAACCCGCCTGTCCTGGTCCCCTGCCTTTCTGGCTGCCCAGGACTTTCTTCAGCAATATGCGGGAAAAAATGGCCTGCATTGTGAAAAGGACGGCTGGGGGAATCTGTTGATGACCGTACCGGGGAAAGAAGACCTTCCGCCGGTCTACACAGGCTCACACCTGGACACGGTCCCCCATGGCGGAAAATATGACGGGGCCTTGGGAATTACTGTACCACTGGCCATTGCCCGCTTCTGGCGTGAAAAAGGATTCCTTCCCCGCCGGCCGCTGACCATCATTGCCTTTGCCGAAGAAGAGGGGACCCGGTTTGGAACACCTTGCATGGGCAGTCAGGCTCTTACCGGCAGACTTCAGGGACAGTCTCCGGAAGCATTTGTCACTCCAGATGGCTGCCCATTGCCCCAGCTCCTTCAGCAGGCAGGGCTGAAAGGCGATTCTTTTGCCCCCCATCTGCTTCCGGGAAAATGTTTCCTGGAACTCCACATTGAACAGGGCCGCTCTTTGGAAGATGCCCAGCTGCCTCTGGGAATTGTATCCGCCATTGTGGGGATTCGGCATTTCATGATCACCGTCCAGGGCAAAGCCAACCATGCCGGCACCACTGCCATGAAAAACCGTCAGGATGCCCTGGCCGCAGCCGCTGCGGAAATCACCGAAATCTACCAGAGCGCTCTGGCCTCTCAGGGACAGTATGTGGCTACCGTCGGTCATATCCGTGTTTCTCCCGATGCCGGAAATGTAATCCCAGGGGAAGCAGAAATGTCTTTGGAAATCCGTGCCGCAGAAGATTCCGTTATGGACCAGGCCATTGCTCGTTTCAAAGAATTTTCTCATGGTTTGGAGCAGCAGTATGATGTAATTTTCTCCTGGAAACAGCTGGACCAGATTCCTCCACTTCCTATGGACCGGAAAATCATGGAACTTTTTAAAGATTATGCCACGAAAGAAAGTGTTCCTTTCCAGATACAACCCAGTTGGGCAGGTCACGATTCCATGATAGTGGGCCATTTTCTCCCCACCGCCATGCTGTTTGTTCCCAGTAAAAACGGGATTAGCCATTCCCCGGAAGAATTCACTTCAGCAGAAGATATTGGGCAGGCAGCTGAAGTCCTGGAAAAAGTGCTGATGCATCTGACGATGGAGTAAAAAGGATTCCAGGTCAGATCAGATTTCCAAAAAAGAACAGGTTGTTGCAAATGCGTAATTTCACGCATGCAACAACCTGTTTCTTTTCACTAGATAACGTTAAGACGCATCATGAAAACCCTTAGGACTGTGCCAATAATATGTTATTCACTTTTCACTAAAATATTATCCCAGAAAAAACATTTGATACAAGTCCGGATACAACAAGTTTATTTTAATAATTATTGATTGGACAAACTCCGTAATGCCGTTTCTCTGGAACCTTTTAAATGGTACAGCATGGCATCTCCCGCCTTTTCCCGTTCCCCCATGAGAATTAGATCGATAATTTTCTGATGTTCTTTAGCCGCTTCCTTATGCCTTTCCCAGATATCACTTCCTGAAAGGACACGGATCCGCATATGCTGGTCAAAGATATGGGCCAGCATGTTTCGGAAGTAAATATTCGAACACCCTTGAGCCAGGAGCCTATGAAAACGATCATCCAGTAGCGCGAATTGTTCTGGATCCGGTGCAGCTTCAATCAGTTGCTGTGAACGATCACGTATCTCATGAAGCCCTTTTAAATCCAAATATTTTAAATCATTTCTGATAATAAAAGGTTCAAGCAACATACGGGCTTCGAAACTTTGGTTGATTTCATTTATCGTCAAAGGCCTGACCATAACACCCTTTTTAGGAAGGACAGTAACCAAGCCCTCTTGTTCCAACCGTGTCAGAGCTTCTCGAATAGGAGTCCTACTGACCTCCAGTTCTTCCATAAGAGCTGTTTCATTCAGGAACCCATTACTTTCATACTGGCATCTTAAGATTTTGTTTTTGATTGCATAATAAGCTTTATCCCGTAAACTCATCATGACAGCCATTTCACCTCTATTCCAGTCCGCTCTTGTATACAACAGATATATTTCAATTATACTGGATATATCCTTTGGATGCAAAAAAATTCTATGCTAGAATCAAATTAGAAAGAGTGAACGGAATTTTTAGAATCTTTAATGAACTGTTTTGAAGGAGGAATCTGCAATGAACGTCAAAAAAACACTTGCGGCACTGTGTCTGGCATCGTTGGCCGTATTCGCTCTCACTGGCTGCGGAACTGAAGAAACTGGGAAAGCAAAAAGTGAAGGCGGCAAAGTCCAAATGGATTTGGCTACCGCTTATTCGGCAGATTCTCCCGCTGGCAAAGCCATGAAGAAGTTTGTAGATGATGTCAAGAAAAAGTCCAATGGAAGTATTGAAATCAATCTGTTTACAGACGGAACTTTAGGAAATCCCAAAGACAACTATTCTTCTGTAGCCAGTGGCGATCTGGACATGACGATGTCCGGATTGGAAGGACTTGACTTGTATGCTCCAGAATACACTTTCCTGGATGCACCCTTCCTAATGAAAGATTTGAAACAGCAACAGGCTATTCTGAACAGTGGTATTGGTGATAAGCTCAAAGCCATCTATAAGAAAAATGGCTTTACCACTCTGGGCTTCCACAACCGGGATATCCGTGAACTGGCCGGGACAAAGCCCATTAAAACACCTGCCGATCTTCAAGGATTAAAGCTGCGGTTGCCAGGCATGAGAGTCTATGTGGATACCTGGAGTCAACTGGGTGTCAGCTCCACCACCGTTGCCATGAACGAACTGTACACGGCACTGCAGACCAAAGTAGCCGAAGCTTGCGAAGGTGGATATGAACAAATGGCAACTTTAAAACTGTATGAAGTACAGCCTTATATCATGGAAACCAACCATGTATATGAATTTGTGGGTCTCTATATCAATAACAAGGCGTTCGAAAAATTGACTCCTGACCAGCAAAAAATCATTCAGGAATGTGCAAAAGAAGACTTGGCCTATGCTGACAAGCTGGCAGAAGAAAGCCGTCAGGAATACAAACAGCAATGCCAGGACAAGGGCATGAAAGTCGTTGAAGTTGATCAAGCTGCATTCCGCAATGCACTGGAAAATTACTATAAAGAACAATTCAGCAGCAAATGGACGGTCACCACGTATGATGAAGTCATGAAATACGCCAAATAATTCCCAGCATAAGGGTGCCGCACTATAAAGTACGGCACCCTTTCTCTTAGAAAAGGAGGGTATTCTGTCATGTTCCATAAAATTGCACGGGGATATTTGAAAACTGTTGAAGGCATCTGCATAACTCTTCTGTTTATCATTTTTCTGCTGATGGTTATTCAAGTTCTCTGCCGTCTCTTTACCATTGGCCAGAATTTCACAGAAGAACTGGCTCGTATCTGCTTCTGTCTGATGATTTTTTTGGGAGCACCGCTGACTCTTGCAGAAGGAGCTGATATCTGTGTGGATATGGTCGTCAATAAATGCCCGCCTAAACTACAGAAAGTCATTAATATCCTGATCAATATTCTAACCTGTGTTTTTTCTGTGCTCTGTCTTAAAAGTCTCATGGTTCTGATTAATACCAACACAGGAGTTTCTGCAGTAGCACTCCCCTGGATAAAAATGAACTGGATTTATTCTGCCATGTGTGTTGGATTTGCTTTTCTCTTTGTGGTAGCAGTATGCAAAATCGTCGCTCTGTGCAAAGGCTGCCCGGATACCATGGATATCAACAAAGAAGAAAAAGCTATCGCCCGGAAAAAAGAAAGTGAGATGAATTTGGGAATATGACTACGAACACGATTATTATCATGCTACTGGTTTCCATGCTGGCTCTCTTCCTGCTGAAGGTTCCAGTCTATATCAGTATGTCTCTGGCTGGCTGTGCCGTTCTGGCTACCCGCTTTGGAATGAAATGGAGCCTTCTCAGCCAATATCTCTACACTGGCGTAGATTCCTTTACTCTTCTTTCCATCCCGCTTTTCCTGCTGGCTGCAAAAATCATGAATACCGGCAGCATCACAAAAAAGCTCTTTTCTTTCTGCATGAAGGTTGTTGGATGGCTCCCTGGAGGTTTAGGCCATGTAAATGTTCTTTGTTCTGTAATTTTTGCCGGCATGTCTGGTACAGCTGTATCTGATGCCGGTGGGCTTGGTTCCATTGAAATCAAAGCCATGAATGAAAACGGTTTTGATAATGACTTTTCCTGCTGCGTTACGGCCGCTTCCTCAACACTGGGGCCTATTATTCCCCCTTCCATTCCTCTGGTCGTCTATGCAACCGTATCCGGGGCCTCCGTAGGTGCCCTGTTTATGGCTGGAATCATCCCTGGCCTGGTCATGGCCATTTTGATGATGGTACTGGTCAGTGCTTATGCTATTATGCGTCACTATCCCCGTACCAAATTTCCCTCTGGAGGCGAATTTTTTACCGCTCTTAAAGACGGCTTCCTCCCGCTGATGGCTCCTGTTATTCTGCTGGTAGGAATTTACGGGGGTGTCTTCACCCCTACAGAAAGTGCAGCCATTGTAGTTTGTTACAGTCTGTTTTTAGAAATCTGCATTTATCGTGAACTGACTCTGACAAAATTTATTTCCATCCTGAAAGAAACCTTCCGGGATTCTGTTACCATTGCTCTGATCATTGCCGGTGCCACTTTCTTTGGGTACGTGGCAACTCGTGTACGGATTCCCCAGCTGATTCTGAAAGAAATGACGGGGCTTGTTTCCTCTCAGTTCATGCTGCTCTTGCTGATCAATATTTTCCTGCTGATTATCGGCTGTTTCCTGGAAACCGCTTCCGCCATCACCATTGTTGTACCGTTGATTATGCCGCTTCTGAAAGCGTACCATGTAAATCTAACGCAGTTTGGCATCATCATGGTATTGAATCTGATGATTGGCCTGTTAACGCCTCCTTTTGGCCTGGTTTTATTCGTTGTCAGCAAGATTGGGCATATATCGGTAGGTCATTTCTCAAGAGCACTGCTTCCCTGGCTGGCCTGTCTGCTGATTGCCCTGATGCTAATCACATTTATTCCCTCCATCAGCCTGTGGTTCCCCACTTTCCTGGGCATGACCGTTTAGGAGGCCTGTTATGAAAATAACCTCTGTGAAAGGGATTCAACTGCGTTGTCCCTGTGATGAAATCCATGACGCTTTAAGCACCTCTACAGCACGACAGGCCTTCCTGATCCGTGTTGATACAGACAAAGGAATTTGGGGAATTGGAGAAGCCTTTTCTTTTGGAGCCCCTCTCAATGTCCTTCAAGCACTGCTTGATTACCAGATTTCTCCCATTATTTTGAGTAAAGAGGCGGAAAACATTGAAGAGCTTTGGCAAACCATGTATTGGCGCACCCTGGCCAACGGCCGTCGCGGTCTGACAATGGCTGTCATTTCAGGTATTGATACCGCTCTCTGGGATATTCTAGGCAAAGCTGCTCATATGCCCATCAGCCATCTTTTGGGAGCATCTTCCAATAAAGTTCCCACCTATGCCAGTGGAGGATTTTATGCTCCTGGAAAAGGACTGGACGGACTTCAACAAGAGCTGTACGGATACCGTAAAAAAGGCTATACCAGTGCAAAAATAAAAATAGGCCGCACGAATACCAATGTTTTTCTAAAATATATGGCCAACCAGAAAGATACAGTCAGTACAGAAGAAGATTGGAGGCGGATCCAAGCAGCTCATGAAATCATGAAAGATGGTACTTTGATGGTCGATACCAATGCTTCCTGGACGGCCGATCAGGTGATTCAAAATACGCCTCGCCTTCTGGACACTGGTGTGCAGGTCATTGAAGAACCTCTTCCTTTCGAGGATATTGCTGGCTACCGAAAAATAGCCCATGCCGCACCAGAGTTGATTACTGCAGGGTGTGAGACTCAGCAGGGCCTTTCCAATTTTAACCATCTAATGACTGAAAATCTTATTGACATTCTCCAACCAGATGTAGGCTGGGCAGGCGGCATATCTGAAGTCAAAAAAATAGGAACAGCCGCATTGACTGCCGGAAAAAAGATTTCACTGCATTGTTTCGGTTCTGCCATCCTGTTTGCAACCAGCCTGCAGGTCGCGGCATCCATGACCAATACCATTGCCATGGAGTCAGAAGAAAATCCAAATCCGTTGAAGACTGGTATCTTGAAAACTCCCTTTCAAACAGATGCCGCCATGAATTTTCTGGTTCCTGACAGTCCCGGTTTGGGTATTGACATCGATTGGGACTGTGTAGAAAAGTATGTTGTAAAATAAAAAACAGCGTAAGGATAAGAAAAAACCGTCGAATTACCGACGGTTTTTTCATTTTTACCAAATATGATAAAATCAATTAAAATATTATTTCAATGAGCACAATTAATTTAGAGAAACTGCAGGGAGGTCCTTTCCACTTATGGATACTAGACTGATCGAACACATCCTGAAAATTGCAGAAGAAAAGAGCATCACCAAGGCGGCGGAAAAGTTGTTCCTACCCCGGTCGGCCCTGAACCAGCAGCTGCTCCACCTGGAACATGAGTTGGGGACGCCTCTTTTCAAGCGCAGCAAGGTGAACTGGGGACCTACCCGGGCCGGGGAAATCTACCTGGAAGGGGCCCGGGAAATGCTCCGGGTGAAACAGAACACCTACAGCCAGATCAGCGACCTGACCCACGGATACACGGGAACCATCCGGGTGGGGATGACTCCCGTCCGGGGGCCGGACATGTTCATCCATGTGTACCCGGCTTTTCACAAGGAATATCCCAACCTGGTAGTGGTCCCCTATGAACTGAACGTGTTCCAGATGCAGAAGCTGGTCACTGCCGGGGATCTGGATCTGGGGTTCATGACTCTGTTCGGGAGCCAGCGGGACGACAATGAATATGAAGACCTGTATGAAGAGGATATCCTCATTGCAGTACCGGAGGACTGGAAGCTGGAAGGAGAATTGCCGGCGGCAGAGGGACAGCGTCCCCGTCTGCCTCTCCTGGCCCTGAAGGACCGTCCCATGATCCTGCTGCGGAAGCAGACCACCATGCGTCCGGTACTGGACCGGCTGTTCCGGGCCCGGCAGATGGTGCCCCGGATCCTGTTTGACACCGCCAATCCAGCCACCATCCTGGAAATGGTCCGGGCGGGAATCTGCTGCGGTATTGTGGCGGAATCCACCACCCGGGGTTTTGAACAGGGGATCCGGTATTATGCCTTTGAAAAGCCCCTCCACTGGAACGTGGCGGTCAGTTATCCCAAAGGGGCCTTTTTGAACCAGGCAGAGAAGCTGTTCATCCAACAGGCCCGGGAATACTGGATAAGGAAAGCCAAGGCTAAAGTGCAGAGTAAAGAGTAAAGAGTGCAAAGAAAAGAAAAAAAAAGAAAAGAGTAAAGTGCAGAACATAAAACAGACCCAAAGGGCCGCTCCCGCGCAGGAGCGGCCTTTTGGGTCTGTTGGTTTCCAAGGATGTATGGTTTTGATACATTGTTGGTGATGGAAGATCACCGGAAGATGCCCAGGGCATAGCCAGCCACCAGCCACAGGATGTTCATGATCCACAAGGGAGCGAAGGAGAACTTCACGTAATCCTGGAGCTCGGTCTGGTCCGCCAGGTCGCAGGCCAGGTAAATCTGAGGCTGGGCCACCGGGGAAACCATGGCTCCCATGTTCATCAGAAGGGTCATGACCACGATTTCCTTGGGCACGCCGTAGTTGGCGCTGACCCCGGCCACAATGGGCACCAGGGCATACTGCCAGATATCGTTGGTGAAGATCAGCATCAGCGGAGCACTGAAGATGGCGATGATCAGGTACACCCAGGGTCCCAGAACGCTGGGGATGATGCCCACCAGGAACTGGACCATGGCGTCCATCATGCCGCTCTTGGACAGGACCCCTACCACCACGCCGGACAGGAACACGGCGCAGGCGGTGGAATACATTTCTTTGGAGTACTTCTTCAGCAGCTGGTTCTGGAGGCTCAGATCCGGATAGTTCACGGTAAGGGCGATGACCAGGCCCAGGGCGAAGATCACGTAACCGGGAGCAGGCACCACACTCAGGCCCACAATCAGCAGCACAGTAAGCAGCAGGTTGAACCAGAACAGTTTGGGCCGCCGGAGTTCGGACTGGTCCTTCTTTTCCAGGTCTTCCATGATGACGCTTTCATCCACCTGGCCGGCGCCTTTCTTCATCTGGAACCGGGCCAGCAGCACAGCCAGCCCAAGGCACATGGCAATGTAGATCAGCATCAGAGGCAGCATGTGGACGAAAATATAGTTCTGGGGAGCAGGGATCCCGTCCAACAGGGTGGCTGCCCGGAGGGTCCGGCCGTTCCAGGGCGTAATGAACAGGGCGCACATGGTGGCGGAGCACAGGAGCAGCAGACATTTGGGATCGATCTTCAGCTTCTTGTACAGAGGCAGCATCATGGGTACGGTCACCAGATAGGTGGAGGTTACACTGCCGTCGATTTCCGTAATCAGAGAAACGAACACGGTGATGATCATCACAATGGTGACGCTGAGCTTGGTCCGCTTCAACAGGAATTCCACCATGGTGTCGAACAGCCCTACTTCATTCATCAGAGAGAAATAAGGCAGGGAGAAGAAAATGATGAACATCAGGTCCCGGGTCTTGCCCAGGCCGAATTTTACGTAATCGCAGACTTCCTTTACGTTGGCCCCCAGCAGGAAGGCCCCGATAATGGGGATGATGGTGAAGGCGAACAGAGTACTGACTTTCTTTTTCAGCAGCAGTGTGGTGATGAGGATCATCATCGCAAAGCCGACAAAGGCCGCAAAGCTCATGGATAGGTTCCCCCTTTTCTCTTACCGCACCAGGCAGGGTTTCTTGCAGTCGTATTTCCAGTTGGGGATCAGGTACTGCATGGCCATGGCGTCGTCCCGGTCGTGGGAAGGCATCTGGTTGTACAACTTGTTGGCTTCCATGACCCGATCCATGTCCAGGGTGACCCCCAGCCCCGGTTTCCTGGATACTTCCAGGAAACCGTCTTTGATCTGGGGAGTATCCTTCAGCAGGTTCTGCCCATCCTGCCAGATCCAATGGGTATCCAGAGGAGCCGGATTCCCCGGTGCCGCAGCGCCCACCTGAGCGAAGGTGGCCAGGGTGATGTCAAAGTGGTTGTTGGAGTGGCTGCCCCAGGTGAGGCCCCATTCCTTCAGCAGAGCTGCCATCCGCAGGCTCCCTTCCATACCCCAGAAGTGAGGATCCGCCAGGACGATGTCCACGGCCTTCAGGGCGGCCGCATGGTAGAACTGGCGCCAGTTGGTGGCAATCATGTTGGTGGCTACCCGGAGAGAAACGGCGTTCTTGAATTCCGCCATCACTTCCCGGCTGGAGAAGCCCGCTTCCGGGCCGGTGGGATCTTCGATGTAGCTCAGGACCCCTTCCATGGGTTTGCACAGCCGGATGGCCTCATCCAGGCTCCAGGCCCCGTTGGGGTCGATGTTGATCCGGGCATTAGGGAATGCTTTCTTCAGAGCCCGGCAGGTGTCCATTTCATAGGACCCTTCCATGACCCCGCCTTTCAGCTTGAAGTTCCGGAAACCGTATTTTTCGTGGAGAATCTGGGCTTCTTCCACCACCTGTTCGTGGGTGAGGATTTCGCCCCGGCGGTACCGGAACCAGGGATCCTTGCTGTGGGATTCGTCCAGGTAGGGCAGGTCCGTTTTGTTCTTGTCAGATACATAGAACAGATACCCCAGCATTTCCACCTTATCCCGCTGCTTGCCTTCCGCCAGCAGTTCACACATGGGAACGCCCAGATACTGGCCCAGCAGGTCCAGAAGGGCACATTCCAGAGCCCATTCTGCTCGGACCACGAATTTCAGTTTGGAAATGTCCAGAGTCTGGATCCCTTCCCCGTCATCTCCTTCGGCTTTTTTGCCTCCTCTGTGGATGGTGCCCAGAATGGACCGGTATTTGCCGATTTCCTGCCCCACCACCAGGGGAATATAGCTGTCCAGACATTCTTTCGTATATTCGCCCCCGTGGATTTCCCCGATGCCTTCATGGCCGGCATTGTCGTGGAGAATCACCAGGTTCCGGGTAAAAAGCGGTGCGTGGGCCCCGCTCAGAGTCATTTCCATGCTGTCATACCCGGCTACGGGGATGACCTTCATATCCGTTACAATCGGTGTAGTTGCCATTGTTTTTCCTCCTTGCAATTCTTATCGCGCTTTTGAATGTTTCAAATTGTCTGTAATCAATATAGCCAATTTGCTTTTCCCTGGCCAATATGTAATAATGATTCCTGCAATCAGTTTTGCTAATATTATCTGATTATTTCAATAGTCTTTCTAAGAGATATCCTTACTTTTTCTTAGTCTGCAAGGAGGCTTGTTTTATGGATACCCGTCATCTCCAGTACATCCTGACCATCGCCCAGAAGCAGAACATGACCAAGGCGGCGGAAGAGCTGTACATTTCCCAATCCTCCCTGAGCCAGTACCTGGCTAAACTGGAACAGGAAATTGGTGTGCCGCTTTTTGAAAGGACCCGGAGCCGGATGCTCCTGACTCCCGCAGGAGAATTGTATGTGAAAGAGGCCCAGCGGGTCCTTTCCATTGAAAAGCATCTGTACGAAAACATCCGCTCCATGAACAACAAAAGCCATATCACCCTGGGTCTCACCTCCCAGCTGTGCCTGAAAATGCTCACGGCAGTGGTCCCCAGTTTCAAGGCGGAATTCCCGGAAGCCACCGTGGAAATCACCGAAGGGAACGTGATCGATCTGAGCCGTATGCTCCAGGAAGAAGCTATTGACTGTGCGGTGATGGCCATCCATGACACCTCCGGCTTTTCCCCGGACCAGGTGGATATCCTGGGGGTGGAGGAAATCCTGCTGGCGGTACCCAAAAACCACCCCTACTGCAAAAAAAATCCAGGGGATACGGTCCCCTGGAAAGATCTGGAGGAAGAACTGGGAGAAGACAACTTCCTGATCTGCAAAAAAGGCTCCACCCTGAGGGAAGTGACGGACCAGATTTTCGAGGCCATCCGTCTGGACCCCAGCACCATGTGCGAAACCAACAGCATCGTCACCACCCGGGCCATGGTGGCCATGGGCATCGGCATCACTTTCATCGGAAAATCCTGCATGGAATATGAAAACAAGATCCATTATTACCGGCTGGATCCCCCGGTGACAAGAAAATTCGCCCTGGTCCGCCGGAAGAACTGGGTAATGCACACCCCGGAAAAAAAGCTGTGTGAAGAGATCCGGAAATATTTCAAAAGGAAAAGCGTGAAGGCGCTGATGAAGTGAAAAAGGGGCTGTTGCATGAGCAGCAGCCCCTTTCTGTCAACGGTCAGCGGCAGGGGATTCTATGGGATTACACGAAAACAACAAATGTTTTAGGCTAATTTTGCACGAAAACGATAAATCTTTTTATGATTTTCTCCGTATTTTTAAGCGACTTTGAATAAATAGATTGCTGCAGGGGCTGTACAACAGGCCGTCTGCGGGCGGCCGGGCCTGCCGCCCCTACGGACCCGGTACAATCGTATTGTCCATTGCAGTAGTGCCCTGCCGGGAGGCCGGGACGGGCTTGCCTGCAGCAAGCCCCTACGCCGTTGGGGTCAAGGGTCCGGGCGAAATCACAATAACGGCATTGCCGAAGCCCCCGTTTCTCCGACCATTGGTAACCATAGTCCGACAGCAACGAGGTAGGGGCGTGCCGCAGGCCGTTGACCGTTAACAGCTGACCGCCTTCATTTCCCCATATGTTCCAGGATCACCTGGCTCTGCTGCTTTTCGGCGGCTTTTTTCCAGGTTTCCCGGTTCTTCTTGGTGGGTGCCGGTTCGGATTCCCCGAAAATGGCCCGTACCCAATGGCCGTCGGTGGGGTTGGGCATGAGGATGAATTTTTTCCCGAACAGGTCCTTGTCCTTTTCCATCAGGGCATTCCGCTGATCCACGTCCTTTACATAGTACACCCGTTGGAAATCATTCAGGCTGTCCCCCAGATACACGGCAATATTGTGAGTCTGGGCGATTTTTTTCTGTTCCTTTTCCTTGTTGGAGGTGTCGACGAGCACGGTAAGATGATCCTTATCTGCATAAGGGAAGGACAGGTCCTGGAGGTTCTTCAGGGCATAGCCGTAGGTGCCTTCTCCCTGGTCCCGGCTGGTGACGTAGAACACTTCCACTCCTTTGGATTTACAGTAGTTGAGGAAATCCAGGGCTCCGGGCCATGCAGGTCCCCAGCAGTCCGGCAGTCAGGATGGCAGTCATCAGTTTTTTCATGGCAGTTCCCTCCGTGTATATTTATGCTTTGATTTGCATATTATACACCTTTTGATAGGGTTCTGCCATGGGTATTTGAAACAACATGGGTTGTGCAAAGGTTGTATTTTGGTTGGCTGTACCCCGTAGGGGATGACCCAAGGTTGCACTGCAATCCCGCCCGGTCATCCCGGACTTACTGCACTTATGGACCCATGGAGGTCCCATTCCATTAAAGGTACCGGTCTGATTAAATCGAAGAGAGCTGTTCCAGGGAAATGGTCGAAAAGTGTTCTTCTATACTTTACGAAAATCTTATTTCCAGGTTTTTGTTAGTCTATACTTTACGGTTTTTGGTTTACTTCGTCCGGTGTAATAGATTTCCATAGAACTAAAAATAAATTTGGCACCAAAAATATTGAAATTACAATATTTTTGGTGCCAAATTTATTGATTGCGGTATCTGTTTCCCTTGAAAAATATTTTTCTCATTTTTAAGAACAGCCCCCCGGTGTCGCCACACCGGGGGGCCTGTGCTTTAAGAATTCTGTCACCATTTTGCCGGTTCATCTGCCTTAAAAAATTGGCCAGAACAATGGATATGTAAATCGGTGCCGTAGGTCCTCAGCCATGATATCTGACGCCCCTCAGGGCGGGTTCAGCAGACCATTTGTTTACGCCTCAGATTTCTTTTTCCCAGACCACTCTCCCGGCAATCAGAGTTTTCTCTGGTTCTAGCCACTGGCTGCCTTTCCGGTTTTCCCCACTGGAATCTCCAAAGATGATTTCGCCCTTTCCCATCCGACAAAGAGTCAGGTCGGCCTCATATCCTTCTGCCACCTTGCCAATGCGGTGATCCAGCCCAAGCACTTTTGCAGGGGTTTCTGTTACACTGCGTACCACTTCTTTCAAAGGCATCCCTAAATAAAGCAGCTTTGACATACAACGGGGCAGGTCCCACATCAGTTCACTTTTGTGAAAGGTGGCTGGAGTGGCATCGCTGCTGATGAAATCGGGGAACAGGCCATCCTGGATAGCAGCTTCCGCCACTGCAAAATTGAAATTCATCTTTCCATTTCCCAAGTCAAACAATACTCCCCGTTTCCGGGCTTCCAAAACACCTTTTTCCACATGACCATTGCTGTCCAGAATCGTGCGCCCTACAGAATGATACAAGTGACAGTAGATATCTCCCGGTCTTAAGATTTCTGCTACAGCACTGGCAGAAGCCGGAGGATTTGTTGTGTGGACACAGACTGGAAGTCCCAGTTTTTCTCCAAAATCCACGGCTTTTTTTAAGGGGTCCAAGCCCAGTTCACCTACTATATTGGCACTGGTCCGAATCTTTATCCCGACAACCTCTCCTGGATATTGATCCAGGATTTTTTCCATGGCACCCACATCCAGCACTTTCTGTTCCAAAGGTTCATTGATTCCCTTACCAGGCTGCCCCACGGGAGAAAGGTTCAGATACGATTTAATCCGTACTGTCTTTCCCACCACATCACACTGATGGAAAGCCGGATAATTGGCATATCCTGCGGTCCCCATATCTACCGTCGTAGTCACGCCTGCAGTCAGCAGCCGGTCTGCATCCAGACCGAATCCGCTGCCATGCTGGAACAAATGAGTATGGAAATCAATAAATCCGGGAAAAAGATAGGAACCGTTGCCGAAAATCACTTTTCTTGCCTGAGGCTGCGGGGTTTCTGCCGGCAATACGGCAGTAATCATTCCTTTTTCAATCCCAACTCCACAAAGCTTTTCTTCTCCAGAAGCCAAATCCAGTAGTTTCACCCGGTCAATCAGTATATCAAGCACCTTTTACCACCTCATCTATAGAACGGCCAGATCAAAGGAATCAGTACAATGCAGGTTACCAGGAACACCAGGCAAAGACCAATATTGCTCTTGAAGTAATCGGAGAATTTATAGCCCCCATAGGAATAAATCAGATTGGCAGGAGGGCAGGCAATGGGGCTCAGGATGGACATGGTGGAGGCAATGCCCAAAACCATGACCAGCGCAGAGGGAATGACACCAATGGAATGCGCCACGGAAATGACAATGGGCATCAAAAGGGTCACCGTTACCACATTGGACATGAACTGAGTCATAATCGTAGTCAGCAGGAAAATCACCACTGTAATAAAGTACACGTTGGTAGACCCGCCGATCAGCGTAATCAGGAGGTCCGCAATCTGCTGAGCTGCGCCTGTCTTTTTCAAAGCCGTAGCCAGCGGAGTAATCCCGCCCAGCAGAATAACCGTTTTGATGCTGACCAGTTGATAGGCCTGCTTTTCTGTAAATATACCGCAGCACACATCCGCCACAGCCCCTATGATAGCCACCATATAGGAAGGAATCCCAGTCTGCTTTTCAAAAATCATCCCCAGGAACATCACCAGCATAATGAGAATGGATGCATTCTTTTTCCATTTGGGAACATCCTGTTTGTTCTTGGCTTTAAAAAGGGCATCGTCAAATCCTTTCATGGGAATATCTGGCAGGAAACGGTATCCTATAAAATACATATATACCAGCATAATAAGCGTCAGAGGCAGACCAATCTTACTGATTTCAAAAAAGCCAAACGGATATCCCAACTTAATGATCTGGTCCCCAATCAGTACATTGATGGCCGCGTCCCCCACCAGAGTAAGACGTCCGCCACACATAGAACCCAGAAATGCACACATCAACAGTTTGGAATGACTGTAATGAGCAGTGGAACAAATCCCCAGGATGATGGGAATGAACACTGCTACTGTCCCGGAATTGCTCACGGCTGCAGACATCAGACTGGCCATAACCAGAATGGCCATCATCATTTTCCGTTCCGTTTTGGCATACCGGGTCACCACTTCGGCAATCTGGTCACAAACGCCCGTTTCAAACAGAGCACTTCCCACAATCATAACACCAATGAGCATCAAAATCGTAGTACTAGAAAATCCGGCTATGGCCTCTTTCGGGGTCACAAGCCCGGTCAGCACCAGAACAATCAAGCTGAGCATAATGGTCAGATTGACCGGAATTTTTTCAGCTAAAAATGATATAATGGCCAAAACCAGAATGATAATGGCCAGAGTAGCAGGGGTAAACATCTATTTTCCTCCTTTTCAGTGGCAATGCATTTTCAATTTTTCTCCAGTACACCCCTTGTCCGGTGCTAGCTTCCGCAAGGGTAATCTTTATTCGCAATTTTATGATAACTTATTCTAGCAACAAAGTGAAACACGTATATTTTATCTGTTCAACAAAATAATTTTGTTGTGTCCATGGAAAGCCTTACGCCTAGAGTCCCACAGATTTATGAATTGACTTCCCCTGCTGGCCCAGTCCCAGCATCACCAGGCCCCCAACCAGGGAAGCCGGCAGGAACAGTTTCTGCAGGGGTTTTACGAATTCCCGGACAAAGAACCCCAGCAGGATGAACATGCTCACGGCAGTCATCATATTCATTAACGCTCTTATGGTCATTTCACACCTCATTCTGTATGGCAAAAAGTATGGAACGGTTCTTATGTATTGTATAAAAGTTCAGATATTTTGGGAAGAGCAGGAACCGAAATCCGGTTCCTGTCCTTCTTTTGGTAGGGGGCGTTACTTCTTTCTCTTCTCCGCTTCTTCCAGCAGGGGATCCACGATCTGTTCCCATTTGGTGGGAGCGGCGTCCACGAATTTTTCGGCGAAGTCGAAGGGTACCAGCATTTCGTGGGAGGCTTTGGCGGCCGTGGTCATCAGAGGTTCCACACCGGCGTCTTTCAGCAGGTCGATGGAGCCTTCCAGTTCATGGCCTCTCCGTTTGGCATGGACCCCGGTACCGGTGACCAGACGGTTCAGGTGGGATACGAAGGGAGTGCCGTCCAGGGATTTGGACAGGGAGTTCACCACTTCGTCGGCCACTCCATAAGCGTGGGCCCCTTCCAGCATTTCGATCATCAGGCTGGCAATCCCTTTCATAAAGATGCTGCGCACCAGTTTGATGGCGGAGGCGGACCCGGCTTTTTCACCGGCCAGGGTAATGTCCATATGATACGGAGTCATGGTTTCCTTGAAGGCAGCTGCTCCGTTGCCGCTGGCGGTAATGGGCACCTGGTGTTTCTTTTTGGGCAGGGACCCCAGCATGGCTGCATCGGCAAAGAGGACCCCGGTGTTTTTGATCTTTTCCCATATGGCTTGTTTGGTGGCGGGGGTGGAAGCGCTTACATCCACATACAGCTGGCCTTTCCGGAGATGGTCTTTGATTTCGTCACAGACCCCCATAGTAAAGGTGGAGGGCACGGCGGCAAACACCACATCCGCCCAGTCCACCAGGTTCTTGGAATCGTCCACCAGGGTCACATGGGCTTCTTCTGCCCGTTTGTGGACCAGTTTGCCCATGACTTCATGATTCTGCATGGCATCGTGAGCTTTGATGCCCTGGATTCCTTCCCCATACAACCCTTGTGCAATGTTGAATGCCGCTTCGCCGAAGCCGATAAATCCAATATTCATGATGGTTCCCCCGTTCCTCATTCGTTGTACATGGCGTCAATCATTTCGATCTGTTTCTGTTCCACCAGTTTCTTCACCCAATCCCGGTTGGACCGGCCTTCCTGGGTCAGTTTCAGTTTGGCTTCATCTTTTTCCTGGAAGGCCCGGGCGTTTTTCAGCACCGTTTCCGCGTCCTTCAGGGGAATCACAATGACCCCGTCCGCATCCATGACGATTAGGTCCCCCGGGTTTACGCTGATGCCCCCGCAGGAGATGGGCACGTTGATTTCCCCAGGTCCTTCTTTATAAGGGCCGGCCGGGTTGGTTCCCGTTGCATAAATCGGCATTTTCATTTCCCGTACTGCATCGATGTCCCGGATGGGGCCGTCGAACACGATCCCGGCAGCGCCGGTGCCCATAAGATAGGTGAACATGATTTCTCCCATCAGGGACCGGTAGCTTTCCCCTCCATCGTTGGAGACCACCAGCACGTCACCGGGTTTGGCCATGTTCAGGGCCTGATGGATCATCAGATTGTCCCCGGCGCAGTTTTTGATGGTAAGGGCCCGGCCCACGGTAATGGGTTTCTGGGGAGCGCTCTGGAGTTTGATCCGAGGATGCATCCCCACCAGACGGCCCATGGTGTCGGCAATATTGGCGGCAGGAATGGTGCTGAAGGCATCCAGCAGTTCCTGAGGGGCTTCGGGTTTCTTTAAAAATACACGGTTTCCAATGGACATAATCAATTCCTCCTTAAAACTTGGCTCTATCTTACTGACAATGGCGGTGGCTTTTGTTGTTCCGCCATTTCCTTTTCGCAATTGTATGATAACTTCTTGCGGTGACAAAGTAAAACAGTTATAATTTAAATTAACAACAAAATTTATTTGTAGAACGAAGTTTCATACTGCCGAAGGAGGATATTCCATGGATCTGGAAAGCCTGTATTACTTCCGGGAACTGACCAAGGACCTGAACATGACCCGTACTGCCCACCGGCTGTTCCTGTCCCAGCAGACCCTGTCCAACCACATTGCCCGTCTGGAAAAAGACTGCGGCACGCCCCTGTTCTACCGGAAGCCCCGGCTGTCTCTCACCGAGGCAGGACGGACCCTGCTCCGTTTCGCTTCGTCTGTGGCGGACCAGGAAAAGGAGTTCCGGGAAACCCTTTCGGAACTGATCGATGAATCCCGGGGGGTGATCCGGTTCGGGGCCAGTTTTGTCCGGTACAACTACATGCTCCCCAGTATCCTGCCCACCTTCTCCCAGCAATACCCCAACGTGTCCCTGGCCCTTACAGATGATACCTCAGGCCACCTTATGGCCAAACTGGACCAGGGGGAACTGGATGTGGTGCTGTCGGTGCGGAACGAGAACCTGCCCGGGCTGTCCAGTACCCTGCTCCTGTCCAACCAGCTGTATCTCCTGGTCTCCGACCGGCTTCTGGAGCAGTATTACGGTCCTGAGGCGGCTTCCGCCATCAAGGAACAGTCCCGCCGGGGAGCCCAACTGGAAGATTTTGCCAAACTGCCCTTCCTGCTGATCACCCCGCCCAACAAGCTGGGGAGCATCATTGCCAACTGTTTCGAGGAAGCCGGCGTGGTACCCCGGGTGTACCTGTCCACCGGTTACCTGCGGATGAGCGTGGCCCTGGCCTCTCAGGGGCTCTGTGCCGCCTTTTCCACCACCATGCCCCTCCACAAGGTCCAGCAGAATCTGGCCCCGGATGTGAATGTGTTTCCGGTGCTCTACAAGCGGAACCCTGTGTCCCACGACCTGTACCTGGCCTATTACGAAAACCGCTACCATCCCCGGTACGTGTCCTGTTTCATCCATCTGATCCGGGAGTATTTCAACCGGATCAATACCCTGGATCTGACCCATATTGCAGGGAGGAAAAAAGGGTAAAAAAAAAGCTGCCGCATCAGCGGCAGTCTTTTTTTGTCAAGGGTCAACGGTCAACGGCCGAATGAAAGGAACCCGCTGCCCGGGTTCCTTCCGTTAGTGACTAGTGACCAGAGACCAGTGACAGAACGTCTGCCTGCGGCAGCCGTTCTCTTTACAGGGTCACAAAATCCGCGCTCTGGATCCCGTCCAGGCCGGCGATCATCTGCAGGGTGGCTTTTTCCACCGGGCTGTCCACGGTCATGATCATCATGGCGTTGCCGGTTTTGGGCTTCCGGGCCACCTGCATGTTGGCAATGTTCACATGAGCCGCCCCCAGGAGGGTCCCCATCTGGCCGATCATCCCGGGCTTGTCGTCGTTCTTGGCCAGGATCATGTAGTGTTCCGGCACCAGGTCATAGTGGTAGCCCTGGACTTCCGTAATGTGGGGCGTTTCGTCCGGTGCCACCATGCCGGCGGCGGTGAATACCTTGTTCCCGCTGGAAATCTTCACGGATACCCGGTTCAGCCGGTCTTCCCCGTTCATCTTCCCTTCCACCACGGCCACCCCACGGGTTTCCGCAGCCAGTTCCGCATTGACCATGTTCACCCGTTCCTTCAGGATGGGATCGAACAGGCCCTTCAGGATGCTCCGGGTGATCAGGGTGGTTTCCAGGTTGGCGGCAGGGCCTTCATAAACCACTTCCACCTTATCCACCGGATCCTTTTCCAGCTGGTAGTACAGTTTGCCCAGGCATTCACCCAGCTGCAGGTATCCCAACATCCCTTCCAGTTCCTGAGGATGGAGGGCCGGCAGGTTTACCGCGTTGGGCACCATCTGACCATTGAGCACGTTCACCACTTCCTGGGCAATGGAAATGCCCACCTTGTCCTGGGCTTCCACGGTGTCCGCTCCCAGGTGGGGCGTCAGCACGCACTGGTCCAGACCGATCAGGGGAGAAATGGGTTTGGGTTCGTCCACCAGCACGTCCAGACCGATGCTGGCCACCTGGCCTTCCTGGATGGCTTCCGCCACTGCCTGTTCATTGTACAGGCCGCCCCGGGCGCAATTCACCAGACGGACGCCCTTCTTGCATTTCTTCAGTTCTTCCTTGCCGATCATGTTGATGGTTTCTTCCGTTTTGGGAGTATGGATGGTGATGATATCGGCCTTGGCCAGCAGATCATCCAGGGTTTCGCATTTTTCCACACCCAGCCGTTTGAACCGGGCATCCGGGATGTAGGGATCGTAGGCGATGACCTTCATTTCAAAAGCCTGCATCCGTTTGGTTACCAGGGTACCGATCCGGCCCAGGCCGATGATCCCCAGGGTCTTGTGGTACAGTTCCACTCCCTTCAGGTTCTTCCGGTCCCAGACCCGGCTTTCGATCATCTTCTGGGCCCGTACGGTGTTCCGGCAGGAGGCCAGCATCAGGCCGATGGTGTGTTCGGCAGCGGAAATCACGTTGGCTTCCGGAGTGTTCACTACAATGATTCCCCGTTTGGTGGCACCTTCGATATCGATGTTGTCCACCCCGTTGCCCGCACGGCCCACCACTTTCAGGTTCTTGGCCGCCTTGTAGAATTCTTCGTTGACTTTGGTGACGCTGCGGACGATGATGGCGTCATAGGCCCCTACGATCTTCAGCAGCTCTTCCCGGGGAATGTCGAACTTTACATCCACTTCCAGGTCCGGCTGGGCCTTCAGCATTTCCACGCCCTTGTCCGAAATCCGTTCCACCACGATGACTTTTTTCTTGTCCATGATTGTCTCTCCTTCGCCCCTCACGGGTACCTTGTATAAAATAAAAACTCCCGTGCCTGACCCCCTAAACGGGTATGTCAAGGACGGGAGAACCTCTCACGTGGTGCCACCTTATTTCGCTGCACTGCAGCCTCATTTCCAGGATAACGGCTTGGCCGGATGGGTTGCTGCCCCCATCGTCTCAGGAGTGGATTCCACAGGGTCTTCCGCTGCTTCCCACACCCAGCAGCTCTCTGGAAGAAAAGGCCTTGTGTACTTGGTTCCTTCATGGACAGTTTATTCAGTATATCTATTTAGGTACATCAAGCACTTGCTTACGATTTTACTCATTCTCTACTGTATTGTCAAGTGCTTTCGTAAATTTTTCTGCCCGGTCCAGGTGCTTTTTCAGAATCCGCGTACGGTCCCCCACGGACTCCATGGCGGACTGGGCTTCGGCCAGTTTCTTTTCCGCCCGTTCCACTGCCGTTTCGAAGGCACCCAGGTCGGTGTTGATCTGGGCCACCAGCCGCCACACCTGGCTGGTCTGTTTCTGGACCACCAGGGTACGGAAGCCCATCTGGAGGCTGTTCACCACAGCGGCCAGGGTGGTGGGCCCCACCAGGGTCACCCGGTATTTCCGCTGGAGTTCGCTGATGAGGCCCGGCCGGGACACGGCTTCTGCAAAAAGCCCTTCCAGAGGCAGGTACAGCAGGCCGAAATCCGTGGAATAGGGAGGGGCGATGTATTTGTCCCGGATGTCCCTGGCCTCGCTTTTCAGCCGGATTTCCAGCTGTTTCAGGGCCAGGGTTTCGGCGTCGGCGTCTCCGTCTTCCCGGGCCTGGACCAGCCGCTGGTAGTCTTCCAGAGGGAATTTGGCGTCAATGGGCAGCCATACAGGGGCATCCCCGGTGCGGCCGGGCAGCCGGATGGCAAATTCCACCCGTTCCTGGCTCCGGGGACGGATGGCCACGTTGGTGCCGTACTGTTCCGGAGCCAGCATGTCTCCCAGCAGGTTTCCCAGCTGCATTTCCCCCCAGATCCCCCGGTTCTTCACATTGGTCAGGACCTTCTTCAGATCCCCCACGCCCTGGGCCAGGGACTGCATGGACCCCAGGCCCCGGTTCACCATAGCCAGCCGGTCGCTGACCACGCTCATGGACAGGGTCACCTTCTGGTCCAGGCTGTCCCGGAGCCGGTCCGCCTCCTCCCGGGCCTGCTGGGCCCGGACTTCTTCCTGGGCCCCCAGGGATTTCTGGAGCTGGACCAGCAGCACGATCAAAACAAGGAGGGCGCACAGCACCGCCCCCAGCAAAATGGTTTCCATGACAGTTTCCGCCTTTCGTAAAATTCTTCTTCCATTATAGCAAAAAAGAAGGGCAGCAAACAGGTGTTTTTGCCTTTACCCCCTCCCTTTTCTGCGTTATAATTAAATTAATCACATAACTAATTATTTTAAGTAAAGAGGGGAGCAATCATGCACAGACGGAATTCGGAAGAAACCATGCAGCGGCTGATGGATGCCGGGGCGGAACTGTTCGACAAAAAGGGATACCACAATGTTTCCATCAAGGAGATCGGTCGGCTGGCCGGATGCAACAGTGCCCTGATTTCCTATCATTTCGGCAGCAAACAGGCCCTGTACCAGTCCATTATCGACAGCCAGCTGAAAGTGCTCCACCGGTTGGAAGAATCCATCGAAAAAGAGGAAAAACCGCCTCTCCAGCGGCTGAAGAAATACCTCCACGCCATTTTGCAAAGTCAATTGGATCCCCACCAGCACATGATCATCCTGTACCAGGAACTGCTCACCCCCTCCGGGCTCCTGAACGACGATTCCTGGCAGCGGCTCACCCGGCTGGGAGACTACATCCAGAGCCTGCTGGTAAAAGCGGTGGAGGCTGGCGAGCTCCGGACACCCCAGCAGGACCACGGCTATGAATATGTCACCTTCATCCTGACGGCCATTACGGAAATGCTGTTCCTGATCAAAGACCGGCCCCTGTCCCTGAACCCGGAAGGATGTCCGGCGGAACAGCTGCTGGATAAGCTGATCGGGTTCGTGCTGGAACCGTTGAAGCCGTGAAAAAGAGGCTGTGAAAAAATGCATCGTGCATTTCTTCACAGCCTCTTAGTCGGAAGTCAGGAGTCGGAAGCCTCCTGCCTGTTACTGCTTCGCGCTCAGTTGTTCCACCAGGGCCGTCAGCTTGTTCAGCCGGTCGTTCATGGCGTCCAGCTGGGCGTGGACTTTCTGGTTGTCCTGACGCAGGGTTTCGTTGTCGCTGCGCAGCTGCTGGACCGTCCGCATCAGAGCGATCCGGCTCTGGAACCGGTCCCGCCGCTGGGGATCCAGAGAGAAGGTCACCCCGGCATTCACCATGTTCTCCCCGCCCCCGAAGCTGCCGCCCACATTGAAGCGGACGCTTTCCGTAGGCTGGTAGAAAGCCCCGATGGCCGCCGCATTGGCGCTCCGGTAATGGCCGAAGCCGGCGGCGAAGTTCAGCTTGTCTTCCGGATCGAATTCCAGCGGATGGAGGGCCGCCAGAGCAGAGGCGCCGGCCCCCACCCGGTCCACCCGGCTGTCCAGACGGGTAATGGCATTGTTCACTCCATTGACCACACCCCCCAGCTGGCTTACGTTCACCGCATCAGTGGGTGCCGTGCCGGGAGCCACATCGTGGATCTGCTGGCCGCCCATGCTCACGTTGCTGCTGCTGATTTCCACATTGTGGGTCCCCTCCCCATTGGCAGCGATCCTGATGCCGCTGCTGGTGAGGGTGGTGCCGGCTGCCCCGGTACTGCTGTTGATGGTGAGGCCATCGTTGTTCAAGGTGCTGTTGCCGGTGGTGACGCTGGTAAGGCCCTTCAGTTCGCTGGAGAGCTTGATGTCCAGGCCGTCCCCGTCGGCGTTCTTCACCACACCGATGTTCTTATCGGTGAGTTTGGACGTATCCGCCCCGCCGGACAGTTTCATGGATTTGCCCAGTTTTCGGGAGATTGTTTCTCCGTCATCCCCGGTAAAGTCCCGGGTACCCAGGCTGTCCACAGCTCCCTGGGCCGCTTCACCGGCCAGTTTCTTCACATCGCCGATGTTGGCGGCGTTGTTCCAATTTTCCTGACCTTCTTTCGTGGTGTCATAGACATTTCCAATACCGCTGGCAACATCTTTAATCTGCTTATTCCCAGCATTAATGCCGTCTTTACTGATGGTCACACCGCCGGCCGTGATGGAGCCTTCATCTCCCAGATTCACCTGATTTTTCAGCTTGATATTGATGGACTTGCCATCGTCGGAGACAGAGGTGGTAATATTGCTGTCCCCATGAACACCAATGGTCCCGCCCAGATTCTGTTTAGCATCGGACGTACCACTGGCATTGGCATTATCCGCCGTGAGTCCGAAGCCGCCGCCCTTTGCAGAATCGGTAAGGCTTCCCTTCATCAGGACCAGCTGTTCTTCGGTGGCTGCCCTGCCTTTGGTGGCAAAATCAGAAGAGGTAATGGTGGTATTGGTCAGCCCGGTGATGCTTTCGATGCCGGTAAGATTTTTGGCCAGCTTGATTTCCAGGCCATCCCCGGCAGTATTCTTCACTACCCCTATATTCCCATCGGACAGTTTCGTAATATCAGCGCCGCCGGACAACTTCAGCGTGTTGTTCAGCGACCGGCTTACTGTGTTCTCAGCGACATCCCCTGCAAAAATCATCCCATCCTCCAGGGTAGCCACATCGTGATCTTTGTTGCCCTGGTCCGTGTAGGTAAGCCGAGTCTGGTCCTGCTGGGCCAGGTTCTTGGCAACGGTATGGACGGATACCGCAGCTTGGGTTCCAGCCGTCCCCGTCAGATCCAGATAGCCTGCGCCGTCAGTCTGGCGGAGAGCAGCGGCCTTTTTGCCATTGTCGCTCAGGGTGATCCCGGTATCGCCGGTAATATTTACTTCTTTGGCAGACTTGCCTTTAAACTGCATACTGCCGTCCGTGCCTTCGATGGTTTTACCATCCCCATGGACACCCACGTCCAGATGATCCTGGAGTTCTACGGAAACGTAATCATTTCCATCGTGGTCTTTCTTCACCTTGGTCAGGATATTGGCCTTGCTCCGATCCCAGAAATCCCCGGAGCCATCGTTTTTCTCGTTGGTTACAGGGGCATCCCCAAAAATCCGGATGGCACTGCCCAGATTCTGTTCAATGGTGGCATCCACGGCTTCCCCTCTGCCACCGGCCGTAATGGCAAATGTCCCATTGCCCAGGACTTTGGTAATGGAATCATTGACCTTTTTCAGCTGGTCTTCCGTAGCCGCCCGGCCGGAAACATAATCCTTCCCATCCCAGTCTGTGTTCTCAAGCCCGGCAACAAAGTTTCCTGTTTCTGTAACCTTGCCGTCACTGACGACACTCTGATTCCCCATAACAACCGTGCCGGCCGTCACCGTATTAAGGCCGGTGATATCCTTGGCCAGCTGCAGGGAGAGAGTGGTATTGCCATCTTTATCCTGGCTGGCAACGACGCCGATGTTGTTGTTCTTCGTGGGGTCCGTGGTATTGTCCACCAGCTTGTCCTTCGCGACGCCGCCCTTGATGGTCACCTTCTTGTCCAGGGTGGTATTGAGGGCTTCCCCATTGTCCCCGGCCAGCTGCAGCCCGTCTTCCAGGGTAGCCACGGTGTGGTCATTTCCATTACCGCCCTTATAGGTAATCCGGGACATGGCCGTCTTCATGGCTTCTTTGTCCTGATTTCCCCGATAGGTGACACCGATGGATACCGGGCTCATCCCATTATCCTTGTTGGTCCCATTGAGGATCAGCTTCCCTGCTTCCCCTGTTCCCGTTCCGGTGGATGCTTTCCCCAACGTCAGGGTATGGGCATTGAGGTCACGATCCAGCTGGACCGTCAGCGTATTGGCATTCTTATCCGCCTTGACCTGCACATTGGCGCCGCCGTCGTAGTCACGGCCATCCGCGCCGGTTCCCTGGATGGTCAGGGTGTCGCCCAGATTTCTATGGACAGTGGTGGTAGCGTCATTGCCCTTGAAGTTCAGGCCCTTGTCCGTCAGTTCTGTTTTCACACCATTGCTGACGGTCTGCAAATCGCCGATAGTGGCCCCATTTTGCAGCATAGGGCTGCCTGCCGTAATGGTGGAGATATCCACCGGCTTATTCTGTGCCGTATCATAGAGTCCGCTCTGTACATTGGTAATCTGCTTACCGCCATTGGACAGTCCATCGGTGGTCAGTTTCACTTGGCCATTTGTGCTGCCGTTCTGGGGCGTAATGGCAATGCCCTTGCCGTCAATTACGGTCATAGCTCCAGTCGTCGCATCCTTGAAAGTAGCACTGGTCATGTCTTTCAGTTCCTTACTCAAACCAATGGTGATGGCTTTGCCAGTGGTATCCGCTGTGGTGGTCAAATTGTCGTCTTCCGCCTTCAGCTGGATGGAACCGCCCAGATCCTGCTTCACCACATTGCCTGCATTGTCGCTGAGGCCGAAGCCACCGCCGGTTTCCTTCCCGTCCACAATGGACTTGGCCACCTGCTGGAGCTGGTCTTCCGTAGCCGCCCGACCGCTGACGATGCCATCTTTCGACCATTTGGTGTTGGTCAGGCCCGTAATGTAATCCCCAGCAGCATCATTGGGGCTGGTGCCATTGTTGGCGATGGTCTGAGAACCAATCTTGATTCCCGCCTTGCCCGTTTCAGTAGGCGCAAAGCTGATGGTCCCCATATTGGTAAGATCCTTGTTCAGCTTGATTGCCAATCCATCATCGCCATTCTTCACCACGCCGATGTTGCCATCCGTCAAATTACCAGTAACAGCACCGCCGGTGATATTCAGGGTACTGTTGAGGGTTGTGCTGACGGCCTTGGTCGTATCCGTCTTGGCATCATCTCCGGCAAATTTCAGGCCGTCTTCCAGGGTTGCAATGGTATGATAGGTGCCTTTGGCGGTATCCACATCATATTTCAACCGAGGTGAGCTGTCTGCAGAATTCAGGAAACTGGCACCGCCATAATCCTGATAAAGAGCAGAATACCGGCCGCCATTGTTCCCCATATGGAGGGACCCATCACTGCCATCCATTTCAATATAAGCTCCGCCGGTACCGGTCACTCTGACCGTACCGTTGACCGTACTGGACCCGGCCGTCAGGCTGTGAGCCGTCAGGTCATCGTCCAACTTCACCGTGATGGTGCCGTTGTCCATGGTAGTAGTAATATTGTCTGTATTGTAGGTGTGCTTATCCTTTGCCGCACCGCCCAATACACTGATTTTATCCCCCAGCTGAGCATTGTAGGCAGCACTTCCGTCCTCCTTCTCTGCCCCATTGGCTTCGAAGTTCAATCCCTTCTGCAAAGCCGCATTGCTGGCAATACCAGAAATCACCACATCCGTAGGAGTGCTTCTCGCTGCGTTATTTTTCACCTTCAGCGTTACCGTGCCATCGCTGCCTACCGTGTATTCACCACTGTCAGCAGCCACCAGATGGCTGTCCTGATTCAGCACATTGGTCATATCAATGCCCGGAATGGCATCACCGCCATTTTTCGTCAGCTTCAGGGTCTTCCCATCGGTGCTGACACTGCCGCCGGTCACATAGTAATCGTGGAGCCCAGTGAGTTGCCCAGTGGTCTTGTCATTTTTCCTGACTAAAGTCCCTGTGCCTTCCCCATTATTGCCATAAGAAACGGAGCCACTTTCTACATAAATATCCGAAGCACTGGCTTCCCCTTTGATGGTTTTCGCTACTTCATTCAGCTGATCTTCCGTAGCTGCCCGGCCGGACATAAAATGGTCCGTCACCCATGCTGTATTTTTGAGTCCTGTAATACTGGTAATGTTTGACGTGGCACTGCCGTTGGCACCGCCGCCGGGCTGGCTGCCGATGTAAATACCATCGGTTCCATCCGTACTTCCCACACGGACCGTAGTGAAGTTTACATTGGGTTGGGTAGCAATGGTAATGGTTTTGCTGCTGTCAGTTGGTGTAAGAGCAATATTGTCTCCCGCTGCAAAAGTGAGGGTATTATTGGCAGGAGTAACCGCCAGGGTCTGGTCTCCCACTTTGGCATTCCAGCCGGCATTCACTGTATCAGACACACTCTTCAGCTGATCTTCCGTAGCCGCACGACCACTCACAGCTGTACCATCCCAAGTGGTATTGGTCAGGCCGGTCAGATAGGTATTGGCACCATCATTGCCAAGGGTTGCCCCGCCAATGGTGGCTTTTCCAGTATTGCCATTTAAAGTAACTTGATTCCCCACCGTTACGGTTCCGGCGGTACCGTCCAAGGCGATTTTCTTGTCGTCATCGCTGCCCAGGGTCACGCTGTCCTTGAGAGATACTTTGTAGTCCACCGTCCCATCTGTGGTATTCGGTGTTCCTACAACATTTGTATTCTTGTCATCTCCGCTGACGGTTACGGTCTTGGCGGCGATTTTCTTCACATCGCCGATGTTGGCGGCATTGGTTTCTATTCCATAAACAGGGCTACCGGAGTCATCATCCCCGGACTTGCCGCTGGCTACATCGGAAATCTGCTTACTGCCACCGCTGATGCCGCTGGTGGTGACACTGGGGCCGCCATTATTAATGGTCAGGCCTGTACCGTCCAAGGTGGAAGAACCGGTGGTCAGGGTGCCGTCGGAACCATCGATGGTGATGGCTTTATCGCCTGTTCCCACAGTTACCTTATCCGCCGTGAGCTGGGTGTCCATCTTCACGGTGATGATGCCGTTATCATCAATTTCCGTGGTCAGGTTGTCCGTCTTGTAGGTATGGCGGGACTGGGCATCATTGGCACGGACGGCCACAGTGCTGCCCAAAGCGCGGTTCACCGTCTTGTAAGCGCCATCTACCTTGTTGCTGGCCGAGAAATTCAGGCCTTGGGCGATGGCTTCCGTATTGGTGGTAATCTGGGTCTTGTTGCTGTTCACCACATCGGACACGCTCTTCAGCTGATCCTCCGTAGCAGCCCGGCCGGTAACATACGTTGTCTGGCCTACAGTCCAGGTAGTATTGTCCAGGCCAGTGAGATAGTCGCCGCTTTGGGTGGTATCATTGCCGTCGGTCTGGGTGCCCAGCTTGGCGCCGCCAGCCGTCACCGTATCCAGACCGGTGATGTTTTTGGCCAGTTTCAGGGACAGGGTGGAGCCATTGGCGGTAACGCCGATATTATTACCCGTTGCCAGGTCAGTTGCACCGCCCTTTACGTCGAGAGTCTTGTCCAGTTCAACGCTGCCCGTTCCCGTATCTCCAGCCAGTTTCAGGCCATCCCCGAGAGTAGCCACCGTATGAGCCGTGCCGTCCCCATCGGTATAGCTGATGCGGCCCGTGCCCTTGGCACCGGAAAGTTCCGGAGATGCGGCATAGCCTGCAGTGATGGTGGTGGCTTTGTTGGTACTGCTACTGTCCGATCCTACGATCTTGATGGAGCCAGCCTGGCCTCCGTCAGCGGAAGTCCTTTCCGTACCGGCAGTGACGGAATCAAACACAGGATTCTTGTCCAGAGCAATGGAAAGGCGCTTATTGGCCGTATCCGTCAGGACTTTCACATTCTGGGTGGAGTATTCCGTATCTTCCTTCCGGCCGCTGCCCTGGATCTGGAGAGTCCCCCCCTGGTCTACATGGACAGAAGTGTCAGTATCATTGCCCTGGAAGTTCATACCCTTGGTTTCCACAGCCTTCAGCTGGGCCACGTTCACCGCATCGGAATCCGCAGACCCGGCAGCCAAATTGGTGATCTGGCGGCTGATGGTCTTACCTTCTGCATCTGTCCCACCCAGGGAAACACCCCCGGAAGTGGACACCCAGGTGGCTGCCTTAGCTGCATTGGCAGGATCCGTCATATCCGGAGCCAAATAGCCGGTAGATCCTTTTTCCCGATTGGCCACAGAGTGGGCGCCTAAAGCTACGCCACCATCTGCCGTGGCATTGGCACTGGTACCAAAAGCGGAAGATTCGACAGCATTTGCCCCAGCCGAATAGCCGTAAGCAGCAGAACCGGTTTCCACCGCTTCTGCACCATAACCCACGGCCACAGCGGCTCCATGGTCGGTGGACTCTGCATCATCATTTTTCGTACCGGCCTGGGCTCCAAGGCCCATAGCAACCGAAAAATTTCCGCTGGCGTTGGTACTGTTGCCCACAGCCACCGACTGGATACCAGCAGCCTCATTGCCATAGCCGATGGCCAAGGAATTGATACCTGAAGCAGCGCTGTTCACACCCATGGACAAAGACAAATCGCCGGATGCTGTAGTTCCCACGCCAAAGGCCATGGAAGCCGAACCCCTTGCTCCATCATTGTAGTAATTGGCCAAGCTGTTTTCCGCAACCGGCGTTGTCAAATTGCCATCATCATCTTTATAGGCCGTCTTGATGCTCAGGAAATGGCGCCCCGCCTGTTCCAGCTGATCTTCCGTGGCAGCCCGGCCGGTCACATAGTTTCCGGGCGTCCAGGTGCGGTTGGAAAGGCCCGTCACAAAGTTCCCCGATGCACTTGCCCGGACAGATTCCAGCTTGAGGGTGGCCCCATCGTCATTGAGACTGCCCGGCTTCATATAATCATAGGTAAAGGACTGATTGCCGATCTGGATTGCTCCCACCTTGGCAAGGCCTTGGGTCCCGTCTAGGGAAATAAAATTCCCCGTGTCCGTGCTGAGGCCGGCGGAAATGGTGCCAGCCGTGCCGTCCAGCACCACCTGCTTGGCACCGGTGGTGTCGGTGCTGTCCTTCAACGTGACCTTGGGCTTCAGGCTGATGGTGGTGGTCTGTACGCCGTCCTGGTCCGTGGTTTCTTCCGCATGGACGTTGGTTTCATCACCCTTGACCTTGATCTGGTTTTTAGCCGTTGCCACCGCTTCCGCTTTGGCCTTGGTCAACTGTTCCATGACCACCACGTCATGGTCATCGATGCCGTCGGCTACGTTGACCAGGCGGTTGTAGGCGTCAGAATCATAGGTGTTTTCCGTAACGGTATGATTCTGATACTGTACCGTATAATATACATCACCTTTTTTATGGCCAAAGGATACAATACGACCTTCTGTATCGGCTGCACGAGAAGAATCAATGACAGAAGCCGTGGCTTCATAGCCGATGGCCACCCCATTGGCCACAGTCACCGTGGCCTGGTTGCCGGCCGCCACAGCGCTGGCAGCCCCTGCACTGGTGCTGCCGCCAGCGATGCCTACGGAATAGTTTCCCTGGATAGTGGAAGAATAGCCGCCTATGGCTACGGAGCCTACCCCATAAATAGGAAATGGATTGGAGGCGTCGGCCGCATATTCATTTCTGTTGGCATCCAGAAGAGGATCCCCGTTTTTATCTACAGCCACTTTACCTGTAATATTGCCGGTACCCCCAATAACCACAGAATCTGCGCCAAAGGCTTTGTTGCCGCTGCCCCCACTGACCGTGGCAAATTGGCCCCCTGCCTGATTCTGAGTACCGCCGGTAACGCTGGAATGTTTCCCGGTGGCTTTATTCTGCATGCCACCGCTAATGCTGGAGGATTCGCCTACAGCTTCATTATCACCACCGCCGCTAACGCTGGAATTTTTCCCTTCGGCCTTGTTTTTTTCACCACCGCTGACTGTGGCATTTTCTCCTGTTGCCTGGTTGGTTGAAGCACCCCCAGTGACTTTCCCTGTTGCCGCAAACGCTTCTGAACAGGGGCTCCCCATAAAGAGCACCGCTCCCAGGCCCAGCACGGCTACCGTCTTTCCTGCCGTGGACAGACAGGTGCTTTTTTCCTTTCCAGCCCGTTTAGCCAGCTCAGACACCACCACATAGCAGTGCCGGACCCGGCTCCAGATGACTTTGTAGATTTTGTTCATGACCGTATCCTCCCTGAAAGATTCCTCTTTCTGCTGTAAAAAAGTTTACTCTTTTACTGTACTTTTAAATTATAGAAAACATAACATCGTTCTATACATATTATATTTCCATTATATGTGGCTGTAAGATACTTGTCAATATTGGTTATTTATTCGGTTTTTCTTTGTATTTGGTGTCATTTTACATGAGGCTGGAGGGGGACAGGGGGGATAAGTGGCTAAGTGGTTAGGTGGTTAGGTGCCTTGGGGTTCATCGTTGGTCGTTGTGGAGACCGGCTCCGCCGGCTTGAAATGGAAACGCAGCCGACGCTGCTAGCCCACCACCCTTGCGCAAGCGCAACGGTCCCCCGCCCTTGAAAAGGGCGGATATACGCTGGGGCTGACGCCCTCGCTTCTGGCCCCAGGGCGAAGCCTGCGTGCCATTTATCCGTCCCTTTGCAAGGGCGGGGGGACAGGGCTTCCAGCACGTAGATGCTCCCGATCAATTTATCCGCCCTTTGCAAGGGCGGGGGACCAGCCGCCAGGCTGGTGGTGGGTTAGCAGCCCATGGCTGCGTTTCCCTTCAACAGCATCTGCCTCCGGCAGATGGGTTCCTTTCCCATAGGATGCCAAACCCTGAAAAAATTAAAAAGGGGGTGTGAAAAAATTCACACCCCCGGTTACTGTTCTCTTGTTACTTGTCACTGGTCGAGTGACAAAAATCCGGCTGCTCCAGTTTTTTCTGGCGGCAGCCGGATTTTTTTCAAATATTGAAATCCTGCTTGATTTCCTCAAACATGTCTTCCGGTCTCTTGGTGGCCGTTCCCTGGGCCGGAGTAGGATCCACCGGTACCTGGTGGATGGCTGCCCGGCGGCAGTCGGCGGACACTTCAAAGGGAATCCGGTTTTCCCGGACCGTTCTTCTGGCAAAAATGGTGAAAGCAGTGGTCATGTTCATGCCCACGTTGCTGCAAAATTCCTCAAACTCTTTTTTCAGATCCGCATCCATACGGATATTTACATTAACGGATGCCATAATCCATCAACCCCTCTGTACTTGATGTTTTGCATTATACAGCCGTTGCAATGGAATGTCAACAAGGAAGTGTTGCCGGATGCAGCACTTCCTGTCACTAGCCGGCAGTCACTAGTCTCCAGCCGAAGGAAGAAACCCGCGGCAGCGGGTTTCTGGAAAGGAAACGCAGCCAGAGGCTGCTAACCCACCACCATCCTTACG
>ENA-OPSZ01000208-OPSZ01000208.1-human-gut-metagenome-genome-assembly--contig:-NODE-208-length-49436-cov-3.083089_pt1 | contig 49436 bp, 38 predicted proteins | sample MGYA00241814_ERZ501919 | MGnify/ENA primary metagenome ERZ501919 (study PRJEB25962, sample SAMEA2042440) | human gut metagenome | biome: human gut; feature: human-associated habitat; material: faeces... | reverse complement strand
ATTAGTCGATTGCAGGAGGGTGGAGACATTTGGGCTTGTGAAAGTCGTAGTCTCCTCCCGTTTTTTAAAAAAAAGATCATTTACACTGTTGAAAATCAAGACACAAGCTAGACTGGACTTTTTTCTATTTCTTATTCTTACAAATTCTTTTTTCACAGATTACTTATTTTCTGTTCCCTTTCTTTTATAGTTTTATTGATGCGCCACAGTCTGGCATTATGCTGCTGCATGATGCTTTTGTTTTATCATGCGCAAGGTTGCTATTTAAGCTTTTGTATAACTCTTACCGTCTGCTTTTCAGATGCCTAAAATGCCTGTGAAAAACATGGTCTGAATATTCTCGCTTAAAGAGAAAATCCTGTATGTTTGCTTGCCGTTTTCTCATAAATGGCGGTGCTGACATGCTTCAGCTAATCTGCCGGTGGGGATAAACAAAAAAGCCTGCATCCGCATGGATACAGGCTTATGTATTTTCGAAGCTTTTATTTAGTTCAAAGCATCAGTTAATTCTGCTCCGGCCTTGAATTTCGCAGCCTTCTTAGCAGCAATCTGTATCTTCTCCTTTGTAGAAGGATTGATACCCTCGCGAGCTGGGCGCTCGTTAACGCTGAATGTTCCAAAGCCAACAAGTGCAACTTTATCTCCTGCTACGAGAGCGTCTTTGATGGCTGCAACGGTTGCGTCGAGTGCTTTCTTTGAATCAGCTTTTGACAAACCTGAGCCAGCAGCTATTTTTTCAATAAGTTCTGTTTTGTTCATAATTAAAATTGTTATTAAAATATTAGAGTATAAAATTATCCCAACCTATTTTTATCGCAAATATAGCCTAATCATTTTATTTGTCAAACAAAAAATAAAAAAAAGTGAAGAATTTAATGAAAAAAAGTTGGTATATGCCCTGCTTTATGCTATATAACAGATATTTTTAGTATTTTTGCCGACGTTTATTATGCTAGAAAAATTATTTTGAGTATGTTCAGAATACCTGCTATTACAAAGAATCTGCTGATTATCAATGTGCTTATGTTCGCCGCCACATGGGTGTTCGGCCGTCAGGGCGTCGACTTGAACAGCGTGTTTGGACTTCACTTCTTCCTTGCGCGCGATTTCCAGATATATCAGCTCTTCACTTATATGTTCATGCATGCCGGATTCACGCATCTGTTCTTCAACATGTTTGCCCTGTGGATGTTCGGCTGCGTGGTTGAGAATGTGTGGGGACCTAAGAAGTTTCTCTTCTATTATATGGTCTGCGGAGTCGGTGCCGGACTTATACAGCTTATAACACAGTTTGGCGAGTTCTACATGCTTGCCAGCGACCAGATACCGGGCTTTGGCTTCGGCGATATAATGGCAGTGGCGCATAACAGCTCGGCCATTCTCAATCTTTGGACAACAGTAGGCGCGTCTGGTGCCATTTACGGTGTGCTGCTTGCTTTCGGCATGCTGTTTCCTGAGGAGCGCCTGTTTATATTCCCGCTTCCGCTGCCGATAAAGGCCAAGTGGTTTGTGTGCATCTACATCGTTGTTGAGCTGTTGTCGGCTCTCGGCACGTCAAACAGCAGTGTGGCTCATTTCGCCCACCTCGGTGGCATGCTCTTCGGATGGCTGCTGATAAGATACTGGCGCAACAATCCGGGCGGAGGCACTTTCGGAAGGTCGAAGGGACAGCAGTTCTTCGACAACCTGAAGAGCAACTGGGAGCGCCGCTCTCACCGCAAGTCGGACAATGCCGGAGGATATGACAGGACAAGAAACGAATCAGACTGGGACTACAATGCCCGCAAGAAGGCTGAACAGGACGAGATAGACCGCATACTTGACAAGGTTAGACGAAGCGGATACGACAGCCTGAGCGAGGAGGAAAAACGTAAACTCTTTGACGGAGGAAAATAGCACATGACGGATGTGCTTCATTGTGAATGAAAAAAATTAAAGACCTTACTTTGCAGATAATAGCCGGGGCCAATGTGGCAACGGCTGTTACCATGTTTCTGGTAGGCCTGTCGGACCGCATCAATCCGACAGAGCATCCTATAATGGCCAATATCGGACTGATATTTCCAGGCTTTATATTTATCAATTTCTGCTTTCTCGTCTTTTTTGCGGTGTTCAGGCGCAGGTACATGCTTATTTCACTGCTTGGCTTTGTTGTAAGCTATTCTTTCGTGCGTACTTACTGGCCGCTTAACATCAGCCGCGACGTGCCGCCTGGCTCGATAAAGGTGATGTCGTATAATGTGCATAATTTTGCCAGCGACAATGCCCCCGAAGGACACGACAATCCGATACTTGAATATATAATAAATTCAGACGCTGATATAGTGTGTCTGCAGGAGGCTGTTATAACTGATAATTTACGCGATGCCGTAAAGGATGTATACAACTATGTTGACTCGGTGAGAAGTAAGAACGGTGGAGATTGTCTTGTGTTGCTGAGCAAGTATCCAATAAAATCAAGTGAACGTATAGAGTATGAATCGAAGAACAATGTCAGTGCGGCATTTAGAGTTGTTGTAGATGAAGAGATAGTTACGGTAATTAATAATCACTTTGAGACTTCCGGTCTGTCGCTTGCCGACCGTGCCGGCTTCAAGGACATGGTTAAGGGCAAGGCAGGCAGCGACACGATGAGGGCTGAGTCGAAACGCCTGGCAGTAAAGCTGGGAGAGTCGGCCAAGATACGTGCGCCGCAGGCTGAGGCCGTGGCCGAATATGTGAGGAAGAGCGGCGACAACGTGATTCTTTGCGGCGATTTTAACGACAACCCCATATCGTACACTCACCGCACTCTGGCGCGCGAGCTTACCGACTGTTATGTTGAGTCGGGCAACGGTCCGGGCATATCCTATCACCACAACGCCATCTTTGTGCGCATAGACAACATAATGTGCTCAAAGCTGTGGCAGCCCTATAAGTGCAAAGTTGACCGAAGTATCGGCTATTCAGACCATTACCCCATTTATTGTTGGCTCAAAAAGCGTGGAAAGGATAAAAATAACCGCTAAAATGAATAATAAGAGGCATTAAATTTTTCAAAGTTTAAAAAAATAATTATCTTTGTGCCCTATTAATATCAAACTCGAAAAAACATTAAAAATTAATAATAATCAAAATGCAAAACAAAGGAATTGTAATTGTTACAGCCGTCTTACTGACGCTTGCAAGCATTTTCTATTTGTCTTTCTCTGTCGCAACAAGCTATTACGACAGTCAGGCAGCAAAGATTAAAGACCCGATTGACCAGCAGAACTACAAGGATTCTGTTAAATATCTGGGTATTTATTCTTACCAGAAGTGCTTGGAGACGCAGATTGGTCTGGGTCTTGACCTTAAAGGCGGTATGAACGTAATCCTCGAGATTTCTGTTCCTGATGTTGTAGACGTGCTGGCTGACCACAAGACAGACGCTGCCTACGTTAAATCAATGGAGCAGGCTAAGAAGGAGGAAGAGACAAGTCAGAGTGATTTTATCTCTCTTTTCATTAAGTATTATCATCAGAATGCGCCCGGACATCGTCTGGCTGAAGTTTTTGCCACACAGCAGCTTAAGGGCAAGGTGAGCACACAAAGCTCTGACGCTGAGGTGGAGAAGGCTCTGCGCGAAGAGGTTCAGTCGGCTATCGACAACTCTTACAACGTAGTGCGCAACCGTATCGACAAGTTCGGCGTTGTTCAGCCCAATATCCAGAAACTTGAGGGACAGCAGGGCCGTATCATGGTAGAAATGCCTGGTATCCGCGAGCCTGAGCGTATCCGTAAACTTCTTCAGGGTAGCGCCAACCTCGAATTCTGGGAGACATTCAACAGCGAAGAGGTTACTCCGTATCTGGCTCAGATCAACCAGCGCCTTGCTGCCGGTTCGTCTGCTACAGCCGCTGATACAACTGCCGTAAACGACAGCACAGCTGCCAAGGCTGAGCCTGCAAAGGCAGAGGCTAAGCCTAAGTTCCAGATAAAGAACGACGCAAAGAGCGCTGCCAAGGCTACTGAAACTGATGCACAGCTCGCTCTCGCCAAGAAGCAGAATCCTCTGCTGGCTATGTTGCAGCTGGCTCCGCAGGGCTCACTGAGCGTTGTAGGATATGCTAACGTACGCGATACAGCAGCAATCAATAAGATTATCACATCTGAACTTGCCAAGCAGGTGCTCCCGTCTAACCTGAAACTTCTTTGGGGCGCTAAGCCTGCTGACGGACTTTCTGTAAAGAATGTGTTCGAACTTTATGCAATAAAGGTTACACAGAGCAACGGACGTGCTCCGCTTGAAGGCGACGTGATAACAGATGCTACAGACCAGTTTAACAACGTTACAGGTGCTCCTGAGGTAAGCATGACCATGAACTCAGACGGTGCACGCCGCTGGGCAGCCCTTACAAAGGCTAATGTGGGTAAGGCTATTGCCATCGTGCTCGACGATGCTGTTTACAGCGCACCTCGAGTTGACGGCGAAATCCCCGGCGGACAGTCTTCTATCAGCGGAAACTTCACTATCGAGGATACCAAGGACCTTGCCAATACACTTAAGTCAGGACGTATGCCTGCTCCGGCACGTATCGTTCAAGAGGATGTCGTAGGACCTTCACTCGGTGCACAGTCAATCCAGCAGGGTCTTATCTCGTTCGTTGTAGCCTTCGTATTGCTGATGATCTACATGATCGTCATGTACGACCTGATTCCGGGTATGATGGCCAACTTGGCACTTATACTTAACCTCTTCTTTACGTTAGGTATTCTAACCTCCTTCCAGGCGGCGCTGACCATGCCGGGTATTGCCGGTATCGTGCTGTCATTGGGTATGGCCGTCGACGCTAACGTGCTTATCTATGAGCGTACCAAGGAAGAGCTATGCAAGGGCAAGCAGCTCAAGCAGGCTATCGAGGCCGGCTATGGCAACGCCTTCTCTGCTATCTTCGACTCTAACCTTACCTCAATCATAACAGGTGTCATCCTTTATGTCTTCGGTACAGGTCCTATCCGCGGATTCGCCACAACTCTTATAATCGGTATCTGCTGCTCATTCTTCACAGCCGTTTATCTTACACGTCTCGTTTATGAGCACAAGATGAAGAAAGACAAGTGGCTGAACCAGAACTTCACAACAAAGATATCTCGCAAGTTCCTGCAGGGCACAAACATCGGTTTTATGTCAATGTACCGTAAGACCTTCACAATAGCAGGTATCGCAGTTGTGCTGTTCGCTATAAGCTTCGCAGTTCGCGGTCTCAGCAAGAGCATCGACTTCACAGGTGGACGTAACTATGTAATCAAGCTTGAGAAGGCCGTAGAGCCTGAGCAGGTGAGTGCAGTGCTCCGTCCGGCATTCCCGAACAGTACAGTGAGCGCAATTGCATTGGGTACAGACCACAAAACCATCCGTATTTCAACTAACTATAAGATTGACTCTAACAATCCGGCAGTTGACAACGAGGTAGAGGACATCCTGTTCAAGTCGCTCTCAAGCGCAGGCATGGTGACACAGAAGAGCGTAGAGGTGTTCAAGAATCCTGATGTACGCGCAGGCGGCTCTATTATCAGTAGTGCCAAGGTGGGTCCGTCAGTTGCTAAGGATATCACTTACGGAGCTATCATAAGCGTCATATTCGCTCTTATAGCTATCTTCTTATACATCCTCATCCGTTTCCACAATGTAGCCTTCTCTGTTGGTTCAACAGTGGCTCTGGCTCTCGATACGATAATCGTTATCGGCTTCTACTCAGCATTGTGGGGTCTGGTTCCGTTCTCTCTCGAAATCGACCAGACGTTCATCGGAGCTATCCTTACCGTTATCGGTTATTCAATCAACGATAAGGTGGTTGTTTTCGACCGTATACGTGAGAACCTCGGACTGTACAAGAAGCGTGACTACTGGACAATATTCAACGACTCTCTGAACGGGACGTTGGCACGTACAATCAACACGTCTTCAACAACGTTGCTGGTATTGCTCTGTATCTTCTTCCTTGGAGGTGACAGCATCCGCAGCTTCTCGTTCGCGATGATTCTCGGTGTAGTATTCGGTACACTGTCTTCAATCTTCATTGCAGCTCCTATTGCTTACATCACTTTAGGTCGCAAGGCCAACAAGACATCAGAGGTTAAGGCTGCATAAGTGTTTTGCTGAATAAGACGTTGAGTCATATATTCAATATAAATAGGGTGGATACGCATTAATGTGTATCCACCTTTTTTGTTACGGATCGGATGTTTTGCAGAATTGTTCTTAATCCTGAATAGTCAGCACCCTGGATATGTTCTGCCTGTTGCAAGTGTATTGATGCCTCCAGTAGTCTTCTTTGTTGTATTCTTGCATTTGTTTTCCTTTGAGTAGCCAAATGGTAAATCCGTTCAATCTAAGTCTGTACAGCAGAACTATAATGACTGATGTAGGCTTAAAATTATGTCTTTTATTTGGCTTTTCATCGCTTTGAGTCTGTTTCTGACGTACATCGTCTAATTAATGTAGAATTGATGGTACATCATGTAAGGCTAAATGCAGCTATATTTAGATCTTATGTCACGATGATGTTCTTTTTTTAACCAAACCTGTTTGTTAGTATTCGGTCTGTATTTTTGCTTTGTATTGATTGGGCTTTGTTTGATTATTTGCAGACACTTTTATAATTGACTAACGCCGAACGGCGTTTCATAGTGGTTAACGCTTAGCTTCATTTACGCTTAACGTCTTGCGCCAATAGAAATCAAAAGACGTGCTGAAATCATGAATGCACTATAGATAAAAACTATGTGTGATCTAATGACATATTTGGCTTTAAATTCTCAAAGTGTAAAAAGCAGAATAATTGTTGATTAATTGGCTGTATTTGCTTTTCACGTTGCATTTGTGTAGATTTATGTAGCTGCGCTTTTATATTCTTATTATTCCATAAAATTTTACTTTTTGCAATCAATTCTACTAACGTTGGCGAGTAAAAATTTAGGACAAAATAATTTTTCAATCTAGAAATCTGATGTGTAACGGATGTTAAATTTAATGCGCTTGCATGTCTTCTTTATTAACATACGTTTGCTTTTAGCTGTTTTAAACGAGCCAAAACATGCGTTTTTGTGCCTTAATCTATGACTTTTGAGTAGAAAACGGCCTGCTTTCACTTCGTAAAAGGCCCACTTTTGCACCGTAAGTGGCAGAGTAATATTTTTTAACTCTTGCTGTTTTGTCGCTTAGCGTGCGTAATGTGTTGAATGATAATGATTTAACATAAACGCCCTGTTTTGGGCGTTTTTCATGTAAAATACTGTATTCGTGAAGACTATCGCTGTTCTGAGAGCGTTAATTGTTCGGCTGACGTCCGAAATGTTTACATTTTAGTCTATGCGTCTATCCCCAAAATGGTTTTTCTCAAGGTCGCCGTTGTGGCGTCATTCGTGCAGTTCAATCTCGCCATTGAACGATATCATCTCGCGTTGCTGCGGCATGACGTTTATCGACGTGCTGCCGTTGTCAAAAATATCAATGTGGAATTTATATGTATCCTCATCGTTCTTCACGCTGAACTCCACGTGCTTTCTGTCGCGTTTAGGCTGCGTTATCTTGAAGTTCTCTGTCACGCCGCTGAAGTTGAGCCCCTTTCCGCCGCCGTAAGGCACGTTGTAAGCTCTGCCGAAGTAGGGCAGATACGACACCACGCTGTCGCCTTTAATCTTCAGGTCGAAGTCTGCCGTCAGCTGCACCGACATGCCCCTCGTAGGGTGAGCCGTCTGCACGTTTATCTTGAAGTCGCGGTTGCACACCGCCCTGCTTATCATCTCGGCCTTCTCCTGTTTCTTCCTGTCATTCTGTTGCCTGTCCGTCGTGGCGCATGCCACAAGAATTATTGCCGCGGTTATTATAAATAAAATCCTTTTCATATGTCACATCAAAAATAAATTTCTTTCATTCCGTTTCCTGTCGTTCGCCTCCTCACATCGTTTCCCGGCTATTAGCCGATGTTGCAAAATTAGCCAATTTCTCATTAAGCCGCCATTTCTCTAAATCTTTTTAAGATAAATTGATTCAAGTTGTTCAAACAGTTGTTTATCGTGGTTAAAATGTGTGGAGCTTATGTCCCGTATCGTTGAAATAATATCATGTTTAATGGCTTTTGCATGAGCATATATCTAATGTCTCTGCTTCTAATGTTGCATGTTGATTGAATTCTTGATTCGTGAAAATCTTATATAAAATAAAGAGTTTATTTTGTCTATATAACTTTATCCAAAAACAAAAATGATACGATTTTAATTCGTATCATTTTCCAATTATTATTTTACCGTAAATTCAGACAATTTTATAACGTCTCCTCTATCCGGCCAACTTGCGTATAAAGCGTCATCTTCAAGGCTCTTCACTATCACAATTTTCTGTGAAGGATTTATTTCAGTGAGAAAGTAGTATTTGTCAACAGAAATATGATAGTTGCTTGTATTACCGTCGTGTTCAATAATGAGTGAGAATGTTGTCTTGCTGATAAACACATCTTTGATATGATAAGTGTCAGACATGTCTGCAAAGCCTGATATGGCTTCTTTGGTTTTCTTAAATTCGGCTTCGCCCTGCTGTTCGTCCCATATACTTAATATTCTTGCCCACACTTTTTCGTCTTTGCCTTCGGGATTGTCAAAGTTTATCATCTGTAAGGTTTCGGGCAGTCCTAACGGTTTGCCGTTGTCGGGAATGACTTCTATGTTAAGTTCGTGCTGAGACTCATCGTATTCATAAAGGTAAAAACAGCATTTGCGCTCTTTTCCGTATCCTTCGAATACTTGTAACACGGGCGGGTCGTCCTCCTTGTCGATAGTCCAGAAATTCAGTATAAGCGTTTTGTCAATGGTGAAAGTCTCTATGTCTTTGCCGGCTTTCATGCGCATTGCTATATAAAATCCGTTTGTGCCACGTTGGTATGTTTGGCAGACAAGAAGCCATATTTCGCTGTCCTGGCCATAGCTGCTGTGCGGCAAACGCCAGTAACTCCGCTTTCCGAAGTTGAAAATGCGCAACAGTTTGAGGGCTTCATTTCTAAAGTTTTCTTCAGTATAATATCTAAATATTATGATAAAATTGTGAATAATATTCCAAAGGGCTTGTGCATTGTTAAGTCTTTTCATGTTTTCTGCGGCTTCGTGTGCATCGTGTTTTTCAGGGTAAATATACGACAGGATATTTTCGAGCATGTCGACTATTTTCCATGTCTCTTTCTTTTTGATATATTTATATGCATCAATGCCGTTTGCCTTTATGAATATCATTGCCACGATGCCCCAATAAACATCGCGCTCATCGTTCTTAAGGTCGATGAGCACTGGCATGGTCTCGTCTTTGAACTTATGCGAAAAGTTGTCGTATTCGTTGCACGTTAAAGATATTATCAGATTTTTTATCCATTCAGGATTTCGTGTGTCCATCTCTGATATAAGTTTGTCATAAAAGAATTTCACGCCGTAGAATATCCGTGCAATTTTGTAAAGATGTTCTTCATAAAGTCCGAATCTGTTGCATATCTGTTCGGTGATTTTGTTTATGGTGTCGTCCTTACCCTTCCCTTCCGACAGCCTGTAAATAACCATCTTGCCATTATATCCTAATTCTTTTGCCAGTGCAGAGTGTGACGGTGCAAAGGCTTGGTTTTCAATCAGACATTGCAATATCTCCAGTTTCTCGTTCATCTTGTATCAGTTTATGCAGTTTTTGGTACTATTTCAATTCCGCCTTTCAAATGTAGTTTTTTCTTTCTGTTTTAAAGAATGATTATCCGTATTTTTGTGAAAAAATAAATGAAGCAATACAAATTTTCATATAAAAGAGCGTCATGTTCGGGCAAAAAACGTATCTTTGCAATATCCGGCGGGAGAAATCGCCGGATTAATAAGGAAAGCGTTGATGCTTTCATCCTAAGGAACGAAATCGCCAAATTCAATACCAGAAGGATGAAGGGACATGACGCTCATCCGTTTTTGTATATGTCGTTACGGCTATTGCCGTATTTACATATCAGAACGGCGTGGGAGTATTGTTTCTGTTCATTTCTGGTTAGGCGTTTGGCGATGCCTGTTTCTTGGTGAATGGCGAGCAAGTCCTCACGCCTTTTCCGTAATGTTAAATCTAATGCCGACTTCGTGGACTTATAGGTGTGTACAAAACTATGAGGGGGGATAAATGTTGACGTTTGATATAAATATAGTATAGTTAAAAATACGAAATATGACTTGGAATGAACCATTATTGAGATTCTTATTCTGACAATATATTTCTATTTTTGTAAAATGTAAACCTTCGTTAATCACTTATATATTTATGAAGCATATACATTTATCGAAATGCATTATTCAAAAAAATAACCACTAGGACAGTTTTTGTCTATCGTGCTTTTTACTTTTGGGTCTGAAATATGAATTAATATGGGTAAAATTGAAAAGTGTCTTTACATAGTTGAACTATTGTCGCGTAATAGGCCTATGTCGCTGCGTGAGATAAACAGACATTGGGAATATTCTTCTCTATATGACGGTGAGATTATTCCAAAATCATTCGGGCGTTATAGGGAATATGTGTCGGCGGTCTTTGCAATTGATATCGAGTGCGACAAACGTACGAATAGGTATTATATTGCCAATCCTGATTATATAGAAAATAATGCACTTTACAAATATCTGTTATCGGCATTTCATGTAGAAGCTTTGGTGGAGTTGGCCATGAAACACAAGGATTGTGTAGTGCTTGAAGACGCACCAAGTGGAGTTGAATATCTTCAGATTGTTCTTAAAGCTATCGATCTAGGTGTAGTTATTGAGTTCGACTATCATTCATTTAATAAACAGACTATAACTCGGCAAAGGTTGATTCCTTGTTTTTTAAAAGCATGGGAGAGTCGTTGGTATTTGATAGCTGAACCGTTAAGTCGTAAAACGCCTACAGTATATGCGTTAGAGCGCATTAGTAATCTGTATATAACAGAAGAACATGCTGTTCCTTCTTCGGAGATAAAATCGCAAACTTACTTTGATGCATGTTTCGGTGTCAATCATGAAGATTGCCCTCCGCAACTGATTAGATTGAAAGTATATGGCAGTCAAGTGAATTACATTAAAGCACGTCCCCTGCACGAGTCTCAGCAGGAAATTACGGTCGGCGATGGCTGGAGCATTTTCAGCTATTGGTTAAAGCCGAGCTATAACTTCTACCAATCTTTGATTTGGCATAGGGAGAAAGTTGAGGTTCTTGAGCCTGTAATGGTGAGGGATGAAGTGAAGAATATTATAGAGAAAATGAGAAATTTGTATTTATAAGAAATATTATGAAGCAGTTTACTATTGTGTTTGACAAGAAACAGGAAGAGTATGCAACGATTCTTAATACATTGGTATCAGAAGAAGAATGGGTTAAGAACATAGAGCGTAGTTTGGAAGTTTATAAAAATAAAATGTCTTTAACAGATAAAGACTGCGTTTTGTTTGTTGGAGATAAGTCATCCAAGAAATATAGAAACAACTTCAAAGACAAATATTCAAAATATGGGATTCATTTAGGTTACCGTGGATGTAAGGCTTGGATTTATTGTGAGAAGTGTGATTGGGATAAACGGAGTTATAAGATGTTTCATGATGAATTACTTGATTTGTATAAGCGATTAGACATGAATCCAGCTAAGGTGAATGACTTTGTGGCTGAAGGTATAAAGGAATATTGTAAAAAAGGAACAACTGCAGCTCCTATGAATGCAACTTTAGCCCAGCAAACAATTTGGAAATTGGTTGTTACGTCACAAATTTTGATAATGCCTTTTTCTCTTTTATTACTAATTTATAAAATAAAAAAATGGATAAAGTCTTTATTAGCAGGATCAAACAGGATTGATCAACAATACAGGTTTGCCATTGTGCTATTTTTTAGCGATTATTTAAAAGGTTATTTAAAAGAGATGGTAGATGAGGATAATATGGATAAAAAAGAGAATAGACAATGAATAATTTGACTGAAAACTTTTTTATTGAGGGCTATAATTATTTTATAGAGCATGGCAAAGCTTTTGTTGGTGCAGATGTCGCCTCTATGTTAAACCAGCCCTACCTTGACAATGTGGAGGTGCAGATTAAAAGCCTTGAAGATGCAATTAATAATTATAAAGGGAATGGCAATCCAAGTTTGCACGGCTATATGGCAGAAGTTTGGCATGCTCATACTTTTAATATAGATGCTGCGGTTAAGCGGAATGGAGAAATAGCTCGTGTATTGTTGGAAGATGTACATAAATTAGGTTCTACCGATATAGGGACATCTTTTGGAATGGATTTTGGCTTGAAATATTGTAAAGACGGTAGTAAAAGCGCTTATACACAAGCTGTTTCACTTGAAGATCGATATAGAGAGTATATCAGCGGAAAAGGTAACCCACAGACAAGAGAAGAATATCTGTTATCTCATGGTCTTGACCCAAATACAGACATGAGTTTACCACTTTATGCTGGGCAGGTACGATTGATACCTTCTGACCAAATGGAAGATGCGATAAAGGCTCTAAAAGTAAGAATTGCTCATGATTCAAGTATTCCGGAAAGACAAGAATGGGTGTTTAGGTACCAAGATACATTGAACAAACTTACAGATCATATAGAAAGCCCAACAGGAACGCAGTCTATGCCCTTGACTCTTGAAGAGGCTAAAACTCTTCAAACATTAGGAAAAGAAGGCAAATTCGATCCTAAAAGGTTTGACATAACTCTTGCCGATAAGGCCGATAAATGGTTCTTATGCCAAAACGTTTTTATGGCAGGGATGAATGCGGCGTGGATATCAGCTTTACTTAAAGTTGCACCTGTTATTGTTGAGACGATAAAGGGGATGGTGAAAGATGGATATATAGCGGTAGAATGTGTAGATCAAATCTGTGTCGGCGTGAAAAATGGAGCTATGGACGGATTCCTGAAAGGAGCTTTTTGTGCCGCAATAACGACTTCTGCAGAATTAGGATATTTGGGAAAAACTTTGCATTCTGCATCGCAATCAGCAAATATTTTTACTCCTACACTATCTGCAGTGGTAGTTTTATTCATGCAGGCATTGAATGATAGCGTTCATTTGGCAAAAGGTGACATAACCAAGCAAGAATTTGCCTTTAACTTGGAAAAGAATACATATGTAATAGTAGGGGCATTGGCAATGGGGCTTGCCTTACAGGCTATCGTTAATATCCCTGTAGTTTCGTATATGTTGGGAAGTATGGTAGGCTCTGTTTTAGGCGGGTTGGTATTTGAGGCAAAAGAACATTTCTTCATGTCGTTATGTGTAGAAAAAGGATATACATTCTTTGGCTTGGTTAAGCAGGATTATGAATTGCCATTGGATGTACGTAAGAAACTTGGATATGATACATTTAAGTATGATTCGTTTCAATACAAATCTTTTCAATCTGAATCGTTTGAATATGAAACTGTCAAGTATGAACCATTTGATTATGAAAGGCTTGATATGGTAGTTTTGGAACGAGGACTGATAGGCGTTCGTAGAGTTGGATATATATAATTTTGCAAATGAAATAGATATGGTAGAAACTTTTGTAAGACAAATAGATGGAAATTATGATACCGAAACAAATGTGTACAATAGCATATTTGAACAGTATGAGCGTGTCGTTATACAAAGCCTTATTACATCATTTGGACTTGATTTCTTAGTATGTGATCAGCATGGAGGTGATGTTGATACAATTCATAACGTGCGGCATATTGGTAAGGACGAACAAATGCACTATAAAAACAAGAAGAATGAAGAAACTTATAACAATAAGGCTAGTTATGATGGTGTAGCCTATCATAAAGGGGGTAATTTTCAGCAAAAGAAACACGAGGCAAGAGAACAGTGGCAAGCCACAGGTAAAAATATAAAAGATGAATATACTAATGAAGATATAGGTTTTTATGGGCATACAAAATCTATACCACCAAATAAAAAAGCAGAATTAGACCATATAATTGCAGCGAAAGAAATAGATGAAGATAGAGGGCGTCTTTTATCAGGACTGGATGGAAAAGAACTTGCTGATTCTGAAGATAATTTTGCTTGGACAAATAAGAGCTTAAATGCTTCTATGCAATACAAAAGCATTCAAGAATATATTGAATCCCATCCCGAACTTGACGAGGAAACAAAAAAAAGAATGCTTGAAAAAGATAAACAGGCAAGAAAAGCCTATAATGAAAAAATCAACCGAGCTTACTACACAAGTTCAGCCTTTTTCAAGGACACAGCTAAAGCTGCTGGTAAGGTTGGGGTAGCTATGGGATTACGTCAAGCGCTCGGCTTGGTCTTTAGTGAAATTTGGTTCGCTGTTCGTGATGAAATAAAACAAGGGAAAGAAGATGGTAAAGCGTTGTTTAACAGCATAGCATCGGGAATTAAAAAAGGTTTTGAAAAGGCCAAACTTAAATATAAAGAATTATGGAATAAATTCATGGAGGGTGCAGTAGGAGGTGTATTGTCATCATTAACTACAACACTATGTAACATATTCTTTACTACGGCTAAAAACGTGGTGAGGATTATACGACAATCATGGGCTTCTCTGGTTGAAGCGACAAAAATATTATTGTTTAATCCAGACTTTCTTCCTTTTGGTGAGAGGTTTAGAGCTGCTGCAAAAATAATAGCAACAGGAGCGAGTGTTGTTGCTGGTACTATGGTTGGCGATATGATTGCTAAGACAGGAATTGCTGCAATTCCTGTAGTTGGTGATATTGTACAAACATTTTGTGGTACGCTTGTTACCGGTATATTGAGCTGTTCTTTGTTATCTCTTTTGGATAGAAATTCGTCTGTTAATAAAATCGTAAAAGTTCTCAATTCAATCCCTACTGTTGATGATATCGTCGTATATTATAAAACACAAGCGAAATTGTTGGAAGAATATTGTGCAAAATTGATGGATATAGACTTGGATATATTCCAAAAGGAAACACACTATTATGGTGAGGCTGTGTCTATTTTAGAACATACGGACAATGAACAAGAATTGAATTTTGCCTTACGAACTATTTGTAAACAATTAAAAATTAATTCACCGATTGGCCATCATGAGAGTATGGATTCTTTTATGGCTGACCCTAATAGTAAATTGATATTTAGCTGATGTTTGAATGTGACAAGTGTGGAGAATGTTGTAGACATCTTAAGGGCATATCTATTTATTCGGAGTTGGATAGAGGAGATGGTATTTGTAAATATCTGAAAGGCAATCTTTGCAGTATATATGAAGATCGGCCTTTGTTTTGTCGTATAGATGATTGCTATGAACAGTTTTTCAAAGAAGAATATACACGAGATGAGTTTTATAGACTCAACTATGAAATATGTTATAAATTAAAAAATAAAAAATTATGTTTTTAAATTCACTTAATCCTACAGAAAAGGATAATTTTATGAAACTTGCCATGACTTTAATAAAGGCTGATGGCGTTGTTGAAGAATCAGAAAAACAGATTTTATCTGCTTATGCGAACGAGATGCAGATACAGGTTCGTTCTTTAGATGAACAATGTGACACAGATAAAGTCATAGAGGAATTGGCAAAGAGTTCATCTTTAAAGACAAGAAGAATTATCTTTTTAGAGTTATTGGCTTTGGCATTTGCTGATGGGAATTATGTTGCAGAAGAGAAAGAGTTGATAAAATGTTTGGCAAATGCTTTTGAATTAGACAAGACATTTATAGATAGAGCTGTTAATTTGGAAGATGCTTATGTCGCAGCTTATATGTCATTGGTAAATTTAGTGGAGAAAGGAGAATAACTATGCCATTACCGTTAATTTTAGGAATAGCTGCTGTTGTTGCAGGGACAACAGGTGTCGGCTTGGGTATTCATGGTGGTGTGAAGATGAAACGAGCTAATGATAAGTTTAAAGAGGCTCAAAAACGAAATGATTTAAATAACGCCCGTCTTGAAAGAATGAAACATAGTGCTTGTAGAGCTATGGATATCTTAGGTGAAAATGAAATGAAAGTCCTTTCCGAATTTCAACGATTCTCTGATTTGTTCGAACGAATTAAGAATCGCCCAGAGTTTAAGGATGTAAAGATAGGCAATGTTGTAATATCAAAGTTTGAAAGTAAAGAAATCAAAAATGCATCTGTTGGAGCCAGTGTCCTTATAGGAAGTTTAGGTGGGGCTGCTTTAGGTACTGCAGGCGGATTTGCTGCGGCTGGTGCAACAACAGCTGCTGTTACAGTTCTTGGTACGGCTTCAACGGGAACGGCAATTTCAACTTTAAGTGGTGCTGCTTTAACAAATGCAACTCTTGCCGCTCTTGGTGGTGGCCCACTTGCCGCAGGAGGTGGTGGAATAGCTTTGGGCACTACTATTTTAGGTGCTGCAACATTAGGCGTAGGTTTATTGGTTGGAGGTGTTATATTTAGCTGTACAGGCTCTAAACTTTCAAGCAAAGCGGACAAAGCATGGGAGCAAATGATTTCAAATGAACAAAAAATCAATAAGATATGCAACTATCTTTTTGATTTGCAAAGAACTGCTGAAAGATATAATGCCACATTGTTACGTATGCGCTCGTTATATATGAAGCAACTTGATAAGATGCGTAACATTATTGAATCGTACAACGAGAAACATGTAAACTGGCAGAATTTATCATCAGAGGAACAACTTGTGATAGAAAATATGGTTCTGATTGTAGGTGTGTTGTACAATATGTGTAAAGTACAATTAGTACAAAAATCCAATAGTTCGGAGCAAAATGTCATAAATAAAGCAGATATAGACAAAGCTGAAAAAGATGCGAATGATGTTATGGAACAAATGGGCGAATAAATTAATTGAATGTATTATTAATTGGTTGTTTGATATAAATGTTATTCGTATGTAAAAAATATTAATAAATAAACTTGTCTAAATTTTTCCATCATCGATTTGAAAATCATCTTTGTGATTATTTCTTGATGACTATACTGATTATATATAATGAATGGCGGTCCCGAAATAAGCGAAAATTGAGAGATGGGTTGAATAATATGATACGGAGAAATTTAGATGAGTTCAATAACATGAATAATAAAACTTAAAATAATTGTTTATGAGCAAACTGACAGACCATTTGGCAAATATCTTGCCATCACCATGGAGAGATAAAAAATATGAGAAAGAGCGTGGCAAAGAAATCGCTACCTGTTTCTTGATAAAGAATGCCTTGAAGACAGGAGCATATTTGTCTGAAGAATTAGAATATCAAAGTCAAGATGAGCATATACAGTTCAGGGCAAATAAAGAGCATCCGGTTATATTGGGTGATATGCTCAATAGAATATTTGACATCATGAAAAAAGATCTTCGTGTTATGTATGCTATCTATGTGCGGAGTTGCGGACAGACTGTAGAAGTAATTGATCAACCGGATGGTATTTGGAATTTTGACATGTGCAAGGCTATGGAGAACGATAAACAGCTTGGACGTTTTTGTCGGCAAGTTACTCTCTCGGTTTCTTATGCTCATGGGAATATTGATGATACAATACTTGTTAATTTAAAGATGAATGGGGGAGATGAGCACACACACTTTATCCGTGCTTCAATCATACGGACACTATCTACAGAAGATGGAGATGTCTCTTTCTCTGCTAATCAGAACCAGCCTGAAACATACTCCATTCTGTTTGCATACGACAAGGATTGTCAGCAAAAAAGGAATGCTGATTTCGATAATACTTTGGAAAGAATTGTAGATAAATATGCAAAAGGAAAGGATCTTGACGATGATGAAACGGCTTTGATAGCCAAAATTGCTCCGGAAGCAGGATGGCATTATTCATGGGGACATAAGGCTTTTGATGATAAACGATATTGGGATGCATTGTTGTATTTCGAGACTGCTTTTCATTTGTTGAAAGAACAATGGTATGTTGGTAAACTGTCGGATGAGGGCTTACAGATATTCTATCATTGCTGTTATTTGATAGGTTATTGCTATGCAGAAATGCGGTTGTATCAGAATGCATATTTTTATCTCGACATTGTTTGGCCGTTGAAGGTTATTACATATTGTGCGGAATACATAAACTGCTTGGTTAATAGTAAAGATGTCCGTGCAAATAACATGATAGAGGAAGAATTAGAACGGTTGGACGCTTTGAAAGACGAAGATTTTACAACGGAAATTTCCGGTTATTATCGTTTCCTGCTTCGTAGACACGCGCATGTTCTTACGGGTATGCATCGTTTGGATGAGGCGGAAGAGTTACTGAAAAAATTATTGGAAACTGATGGTCGTACAGAATTTATCCAAAATGAATTGGATTACATCAAGCAATTACGTGAAGAGTAACAAGGATTGAATGCTCTTTTTAAATTATAAAGTGGCGTTATGACTTGAAGTTTATCAAAATGAGGAAAATATTGACGGATTTCCTGTGGTACGATCTTTTTGGCATAGATTTTTCCTGAAATCTTATGCCAAAAAAGATTGTAATGGAATAACTTTGTCGCAATTTCAATATATATCGCTTATGAAAAATCTCAAGAAAATGGTGGCGGAACTGCTTGAAGAACTGGAGGTTGGGTATGTCATCAACGAAGAGAAAAGCAGTTTTGAGTTTGATCTGCAGGCGGAATATGTCAAGGTGTCGATGTGTCTTGTGTTTCATGAAGCGAATAGGATGCTTTACAACCTGAGCTATCTTACATCCTGCCTGCCAAGAGAAAGTATGACGGACGTGCTCTATAAGATTAATGAGATACACTATATGGCGTTTAATCAGGCACACATGTATCTGTCTGTAGACGACTGCAGGCTTATGGCACAGGCCATGATTAACGTGCCAGAAGACGGACTTAGTCTGGACGTCTTTGCTAATTTCCTGCTTGCTACCTGCAATCTGCTCAACGATAATTATAACGACCTGATGAAGGTGGCCTATGAACGTAAGGTTGAGAGCAAGATGATATATACAAAACTGAATGCTGATGATGACGGTCAGGATATGTGCGTCAACTGAACATCGGTTGAATGTATTAACTTTGTAAGGCGATATATGTGCTATTTGCGGGTTTGCGTGTGATGATGATAAATGCGGTTTATATAAATCTCTTGATTAATTTCGATTCTGCAGAATGTGCCTTTATGGGTGAAGATGCAGAAGGTGATAAAGGTGAAAACAAATTTTATAACAAAAATAGACTATGAAATTTAAGAAAATTGATAAGGATGAGCTCGTGGGTAATGTCGTTGTTGGAGGCGTTTTGGTCGGATTGGTATTAAGTATTCCATTTGAAATATTGGCAAATGGTGTAAAGAAGATTTATAACCGCATACCTGCCGTAGCAAGAAAGCGCGAGAGACTTAATGCCGAGATTCGTAAACTGGAGCAGATTCTCGGGCTTGAAGGCCGTGATGAAACCTGCGTGCAGTATGATCCTTATTTCTACAGAAATTTTTCACGCGACAGACTTCATTATTATTATGCGCTGAAGAATAAAGTGGAGAGGGGATATAAGAGTCCGGACATTGTTTTGGCAATGAAAATAAAGGAACCTGAAATAAATTTCCTGGATATGATGGAAACACTTATTTGTCGTGCCAATTCAGGCCCGAGTAAATATATTGTTTATCTGATGGCAGACAAAGGCATTTATAACATCCCTGACGAAGCTGTGCAAAAGGTGCTGAAAGAAGATTTGGGAATGGAGTTGGTCGATGATGACTTTAAGTCTTTAGGTTTGGCTACATTGTCTGAATGCGGACGCCCCGGAGATTATTTCATTATGTCTGCTCCCGGTGAGTTCCTTTATGAAGATGTTTCATACAAGAATGAGACGATAAAGAAACTTATTGAAGACTTTAGACAGAGAATTCAGAAGTTGTAATGCTCGGCCTTGCTTATGGCATGTGTCTTTGTATGGTACAAGGCACAGTGTTGCCTTTTAGCATGAAGATGTGATCCCTTTCTTGATATTGTAATGCAGGAATATCATATCTTGGAATAAGAATTAAGACACAGTCCAAAATTTTGTGTAAATGTAAACAGGATTCAGTTGTAAGTTACTTCTTATATCTGGATTTTGTTTACATTTACACAAAATATTTTATAGTGTCAAGATTGACGGCGCTTGTCGCAGATTGTTTCTTTGGGAGCAAGCCGGAATCATTACCTTTACATATGTAGAATACACAACAACTTGAACTTTCTTGATATTTTTATCCAAAAGTCGTGTAAAGATGAGATAAGGCTGTGCCGAAACAGGTTATTCTTTTTTCAGTAATTTGTCGATATTTTCTTTTATGTCATTAAGAATGGCATGATAATTATTCCAATGAGATTCATCAGATATTGTAGAGTTGGGATGATGTGTCTTGTAAGCTAACTCCACTTCTCTGATTGGCAATTTTGCCACATCATGTACAGATAAGGAGGCAAGGGGTGACGGATTGCCATCCACGGTAAAGTTTTCTTGAATATATTTATAATACGTGCTTTCGCCTGGTCCTGTGAAGAAGATCAGTATGTTTGGCTTAAGGATTTCTACTTCTTTAGGAATTACATGGAAATATTTATGTTCAATCTCATGTACTGAAGCATCGACAGGGCCACCTCCCGACTTTGTAACGGCTGACAGTTTGGAGATATTGTTCCAAATCATTGAGATGGTTTTACCTGGATAAGATTTTTCCATCTCTTCCATTAAACATGAGAGAATGCCATTTATGGAGAATTTAAATAATCGGCTTCTTAACTTGTCTTGGTCAAAGTATCCGCCATTCTTGTACGGTACATAATTATCGCCCAAGAATTTTTCATATGTATACATCAGGTCACCCACATCTGGAGTTTTCATGTCTTCATCCCATTTCTCCCACATATAAGGTTCTTGGCCGAAAAACATTATTCTTATGTCCGCATGAGTATACCAAGCTTCGTTTTCCGGTATTTCTTCTAAACACAGTTTATTTTCTTCACGTTTTTTCTCAATGTCCGATATTCGTAATGCAGAAATCAAAAACGGGCATTGCAATTGGTTTCTCAGTCCGTTGGCCTTTAACTGTTTAATTAAGTTTTCCCATTTGCTATTATAAAGCGTGGTTAATTCTTCTGATAACGTATTCATAATCAATAATATTTTTATTAAGGTTTCACCAAAAGTAAGTATTTATTTCTTGATTTACAAGTGTTGTTAAGATTATTTATTATTCATACCAATTCCTCAGTTTTTTAAAGACGTATCAGGTAATAAAGCCGTTCTAGATTTTAGGTTTGTCCATACTATTCAGCTGCTTTGAAATTATAGACAGGCTTTATCACATTCACAATGTTTACGGTATCTTTGATGTTTCCGATGATCTCATCCTTCGGCTTGTATGCCATTGGCGATTCGTCTTTTGTCTCTTCGTTCACGCTCTCGGTATAGATGCCTTGCATTGACTTTGCGTAATCGTCCAAGCTTATGCTGTTGAAGGCTTGCTTGCGGCTCATGATGCGTCCTGCACCGTGCGGGGCCGAGCAGTTCCAGTCGGTATTGCCCCTGCCGATGCATATCAATGACCCGTCACGCATGTTAAGCGGAATGATGCACTTCTGTCCTTCGTAGGCGGCTATTGCACCTTTTCGGATGATGTTGTCTAGGCCGATATAGTTGTGGACGCTCTCGAAGGGCTTTTCTTCACATGTACTAATATCGGCAGAGCCTTGGGCTACGAGCCAGTCTGTGATAAGCTCCGCAATCATTTGGCGATTTATTTCTGCCCAACGCTGACACAGGCGCATGTCATTCAGATAGTCGTCGCGGTAGCGTCCTTCAAGGTAAGATAATTCCTGTGGTACGGCAGGCTTTTTAGTCTTGAATGAGCAATGCAACTGGCGTATGGCTTCATGTAACTCCGACTTGCGTCCAGCAGCTTTATACTCTGCTATCATCTGTTCTTTCACTTCCATAAGTTCCGCCCAGCCTAATTGGCACTTTATTGCCAACTTCTGATATATATCGGCTACTTGCTTGCCGAGATTTCGGCTTCCGGTGTGTATAACAAGGTAATATAAGCCAGCCTCGTCGCGGTCAACTTCGATAAAATGGTTGCCGCCGCCGAGTGTTCCTATCAACTTGTACAGCCGCTTGTTATCTTTCAGATCGCGGTTGCAGCGCAGGGCTTTTACAATTTCCTTTGCCTCGCGGTAGCCGTCCATGTATTTGTCGGGCAGTGGAGCAGAAGTGGCGTTGCGGTGGCCATGTCCTGATGGTATGTTATGCAAGATAAACTCGTTAAGTGCGTGCCAGTCGATGTCTTTTATACATACGAACGGCCTTACATATATTCCGCAACCGATGTCAACTCCAACAATATTAGGGATGATCCTCTCCCCGAGATTGCCGGTAAAGCCGATTACGCAGCCTGCCCCGGCATGCACATCGGGCATGATGCGAATTTTGCACTTTCTGAAAACATCGATGGACATCAGCTCCTTGATTTGCTCAACGGCGTTGTCTTCAATGTTGTCAGTATAGATTTTTATATTGTAGTTTTCTATGGTTTTCATTTTTTATGAAAGGATACGTATCTTTAATTGTTTTTTCTCGTCTTCAATCAACTGATCCCACAGATGTGAACGCTGCAAAGCGGATGCAGGGATATAGTCCTGATATTTTTCAAGGAATTCCATGCTATACAATTTGTCCCGATTATAGCAGTCTATGATTTCGCTCCAATCCCAATACTCGGCAAAATGTTCCAAGAGTGCGGGAGTAAGTTCGATATTGGAGTTTCCCGATAATTCATGCCAGTTCCAATATTCCTTGTATTTCTCCAGATTTTCCGCCGTAAACAAATGCTTATTGTCAGAACCGGAAAGTTCCTCCCAATCAACTTTGTTTTTGAACTTCTCTATCATGGATGTGGTCCAAAGGATGTTTCTATTGCTAGAAATTTCTTTCCACGATACCTTGTCCTTGTATTTTTCTAACATTTGCTCATTCCACGCAAACTCGCTTGATAGTTCTTTCCATGCGGCTTCTTCCAATACTTTTGCCATAAAATCGTTGTTCCAATTCTTTGCTGCCATATTACATGTTTTTTAATGGTTTAACATCAATTCTGCTGCAAAGTAAAGATTGGTAAGTGCCAAATTAAGGCATAACATAAGGAATAATATGAATATATGAAAAAGACAAGGATGTGCCGTGGCTTTTCATAAGTAAACAAGTAACTTTGTTGCATAACATTAAGTCAATAATAGTATGGCTGCAAATCTTTTTAGACGGTAGATACCCCGCTGTTATAGACGTTTTATGTTTCGAAAATCAATGAACTTTGGCATGATCATCTGTGGCAATCATGATGCTTGCTTATACGGAGCTAAAATAGACGGGTTGGATAAGAATGTGCATTATTTATGTAATCTGCGTCTTTTGTGTCTCTAAAACGTGTCCTTTTGCATGCTGAAAGGCCATGTTTTGCAGTGTAAAAGGGATGCTTTTGTATGTCAGCGTTTTGTTTTATACAGATTTTAATATAATGGCATTTATAACGTCTGCTGCACATTCTTGTTGTAATGTTTATGTTCCTATGTTGATGATACGGGCGAATATATTTTTTAAAAGAAACTCGTCACTCGTCACATTGCAGCTTAACCTGTTGTCGCTCAGCGCGTTATAGCGTGATGAGTTGCCGGCCAAACTCATCACATAACATGGAGACAGCGATAGTGTGACGAGTTGGAAAGTCAACTCGTCACATCGTAATGCATTGAATGTCAAATTATTACATGCAGATGTGACGAGTGATGAGTTTCTTTAAAAACTTTTTTATGGTTTGTAAGATTGTGTCCTTTCCTGATTTCGGTTGCCCTTAAACAGTCCTTTCCCTGATTAAAGTTGACTCCGGTTAAATTTATAACTGTTATTGGTTGACTCTACTTAAAATAATTTTGTGATTAGTTTATTTTATTGAAAGATATTTATAACATTATCCGTTCTAGTTTCATTTTCCACTCTTCCCATCTCGGCATCTCCTGTTTAAGCAATTCATAAAAAGCCTTTGTATGGTTTTTGTGAATTAAGTGACATAGTTCATGAGTAATGACATATTCAATACAGACCCTTGGAGCGCAAATCAGCCGTGGGTTTAAGAAAATCCGTCCGGTTTGGGTACAGCTTCCCCATCTTGTTTTCATTTCTTTAAGTACGATTTCCGACGGCTCCACTCCGTAGCGTTTAAAACGTTCTATGAGTGGAGTCGCATATTCTTTTAGCTTAATGTCTGCCCGTTTTCTGTACCAAGTCCACAGCAATGTGCCTGCATCACTTTTGTGGCGACAGCTAATCTCTAAGATGTTTCCCTTGTAATGCACTTCGTTGTGCCCGTCTTGTACAACGCGCAGCATGTATTGCCTTCCTAAATACAGATGCGATTCACCGCTGACATATCTTCTTTTTGGGGTATGTATGCCAAACGATCTGAAATAACATTGTTGTCTGTAAATCCATCCGGCACGGCGGTGAACGTGCATACGGATATTTTCCAATGACGCATTCTCTGGAGCTTTCACCTCAATTGAACCGTCAGGGTGAACACTTATACCTAAGGTCTTTCGCGGTGCATATATTATGGAATAATTCAGAATTTTCGTTCCGAATGTTATGCTGTCTTTCATTTTATCCATAATTTCGCAACATCCACGCATCCGTCAATAATAATATCCATATCGTCAAAAGGAAACTTTAGATCATATTTCCGTTTAACGTTGTCTATCAGATAATCTTCAAGTTCTATCTTCATACGTCCGATTATGTCTGATTTTGTCTGCCAGTCCACCAATGTATTTCCGTCAATAATCAGTGTGCTGTTTATTATTTCGTCAAACTTACGTGTGGTGTCCAAGGCCATGCTGTTTGTGTCCAGACCATTGTCTCCAAATAATCTACGATACGTCTCGGATATGATACCATAATATGCCTTCGCTGCATTGTTATATTGCAGCTCTGCCGGAATATCGTTGTCTGTATGTGCCAATACGTCATCTTTGTATTTCTGCACACGTTTCAGATATTCGAGTTCGCTTATGCGTCCTTGCTCATATTCTTCAATAGTTTCTTTCAGCAATTGTGAAAACTTCTTGTAAAACACAGGGTCGGTATCCATATTCTCTGTTATGTATTTGCTGGTGCGTGAGGCTATCGTATCTGCTTTGGCGGCAGTTCCCACCACCTTTTCAACTTCCTGCTCAAAGGCTTCTGTGTCGAATATGTTGACTAGATCTGTAATCTTTTTTACTGCGCCACTTTCTACATGACGGTTTATCAGCTTCTGAATCTGACTTTCATATTGTTTGTAGTCAATCTTGTCAGAAAAGCGCAACTGAACTGCCGAACGCAGTTTCACAAACATGTTCAGGTCGTCTTTATAACGTTTTATTTCATCCTCGCTTGTTTTTTCATGAAACTCTCTTGTCGAAAGTGCAATTTTCAGGCATGAGGCATAAGTTGTAAGCCGCTCGTAAAACTCCTGTCTACGGTCTTCCATGCGCAAAGACTGTGCGTATGCTTCTAAATCATGTTTGTTTGCAATGTCCTTGAACATGTCCCACAGGTTTGAATATTTTTGAGGCAGTTTTTCTGTCTCAGTGCTTACCGACGGCATTGTATTTTGGATTTCTTGCCGTTCTTCTTCGTCATAGTCTGAATAAAGCTCTAAAGCTTCATCAAGTTCTTTAAGAATGCCGTAATAGTCGATAATATATCCGAACTCTTTGTCGTCACACACTCTGTTAACTCGTGCTACGGCCTGGAGCAGTGTGTGTCCGTTTAATTTACGGTCAAGATACATCACAACCACTTTAGGCTCATCGAAGCCGGTCAGCAGTTTGTCTACAACAATCATTATCTCAGGTTGTTCCTGATTTTTGAACCGTGAAATGAGGTTATCCTGATACTTTTTGGGCGTGCCGTGTTCGTCCATCATTTTTTTCCAATATTCTTTCACCTCTTCAGAAGTGTTGCCGTATGGTGTTTCTTCACCCTCACGAGTGTCAGGTGGTGTTATCAGTACTTCAGACGATACCATGCCGATTTCGTCCAGATATTTCTTATATAGCACTGCTATGGCTTTGCGCGGTGTTACGAGCATTGCCTTAAACTTAGTTCCCTGCCAGTTGTCCCTGAAGTGTTCAGATACATTCCATGCTATTGAGTATACACGTTGTTCTGTCTGGTTGACAAAATCCGTGCGCGAATATTTCTTTTTAAGGTCTACTGTCTGATATTCATTTAGATTTTCACATACCTTTGTGAAGAAATCGTCTATGGCTCCTTCATGTACTGTTTGTGGCACTATACGTCCCTCATAGAGCAACGGCACCACTGCGCCGTCTTCCACAGCCTGACGCACTGTATACACAGGGCGTATTATTCCGCCGAATGTTCTTGCCGTGTTCTTCTCTTTCTTCATCAGTGGTGTACCAGTGAAGGCTATCTTGCAGGCATTGGGCATCACCTTGTCCATCTTTATTGCCATTTCTTTATACTGGCTGCGGTGAGCTTCGTCTATAAGAATGAAAATATTTGGATCGGTAAGCGGCTGCTTCATCCGTTTTACGGCAGTTTCAAACTTATTGATTATTGTTGTTATCACGGCATCAGTTCCGCTTTCGAGTAGTTCTACTAATACAGATCCTGTTGTGGCATTTACAACATCGCGTCCACATTTCTTGAAGGTCTTTGTTATTTGGCTGTCAAGGTCGGTACGGTCGGTCACCATAACAATTCTCGGATTTTGTATTAGCTTCTCTTGTGCTATGGCTTGCGCCAGCATCACCATCGTAAGCGATTTGCCGCTGCCCTGCGTGTGCCATACCACGCCTCCGTGACGTTTCCCGTTATCAATGGTCTTTATGCGTGCTATGATTTCTTTCACCGTGAAAAACTGCTGATAGCGTGCCAGCTTCTTTATGCCTCCGTCGTAGATGGTGAAGTTGTGTATAAGCTCAAGCAGCCTTTTTGGTCTGCATAAGCCGTAAATATATTTGTCTTGTTCTGTCGGCAGTATCTCTTCTTGCTCCATTGTGTCGAAATAGGCGCGTACGTAGCGGAAACGCTCTCCGAACAGGCGTTCTTTCTTTGCATCTTCCAAAGGCCTGTTCACCAAGTCATGCAACTGGGCCGTGTAGATGTCTTCGTCTTCCTGTGAGAGAAACATCTCTTTCCACTTGCTCCAGAACTTTGCCGGAGTTCCTGTTGTTGCGTATGTTCCGTAACTGTTGCCTATGCCTAAAAGCAGTGCGCTGTAGACATAAAGCCCACGTATGCCGTCGTCCTTTTGATTGCGCAGATGTTGCGATATGGCCTGGTCGCACGCTCCCTTTATGTCGGGGCGCTTGCATTCTATCACGACAAGTGGAATTCCGTTTACAAATAGCACAATGTCCGGGCGGTAGGTGTCAGAGCTGCCGGTGCGCATCACGGCAAATTCTTCAGTTACATGAAATACGTTTCGTTCTGGGTATTCCCAGTCAATATACCTCATGGTGTAGCTTTTTTTGTCGCCGTCAATGCTTTGTTCGAATGTTTTGCCCAGCGTCAGCATATTATATACAGCCTCGTTGCCGCTCAGATATCCTTCGCCCATCGAGATGTTGCGCATAGCGAGCACCCCGTTCTCGATGTTCTGTTCAGAAAACAGTTCTTCTTTGTTTCTGTTCACCCTTATTGAGTTGATGCGTCTCAGCTGGTTGCGCAGCACGTCTTCCAGCAGTACGTTCGACATTTTGCCGCCGCGCATAGCCAAAGCTTCGTCGGGAGTAAGGTATTCATAACCAAGCTTCTGCAACATCTGCAAAGCCGGTATCTGACTTATATGGTCTTCTTTGAATGAAATGCCCTGCATATATAAATTTTATTGTTTTAATGTATATTGTTCTTACTTATCTTAATGTATTCAAAGTCAAAATGTACAGAGTTATATGTATTTGTCTTAAACAAGTTGAAAAATCTTAGATATTCATCTTTTTCTGCATCGAAATCTTTTATGTTATTCAAAAATTTTTCATACTCATCCCAAGTTCCCCATATTTCTTGTGCAGAACTGGATATCCAGAAAACCTTTTTATTGTTTATAGTTTGCCCTTCTATAAAGTCTGAAATTACTTCCATAGAGTGTTTTTTTGCATACTCAATAAACATCTTATTTGCTTCAGGATGTCTTATTTCTTTATAAAGCTTACCATTTTCTTCTACATTATACCTATTTGTAAAAAGCAAGAAATAATAAACATCCTCTAATGATAAATCCTTCTCTAATGCAGTTTTGAAAATATTAAGTCGTATTTTTTGATTTTCATCTAAAGACATACCTTTAATGTCTCTTCTTCTATAAGAGGAATAAGATAAGATTTTTATATTAAATTTTGCTGTTGTATTTTCATTGAATACGCTTTTTATAAAGTCCTTATATTCATTTTCTTCAAACTCAGTTGTATTATTTATTATATTTATCGCATCATCAAGTTGAATAAAATTTTCACCATTAATTTCTCCTAAATAAAATACGGATTTCACCATTTTTTTGTATTCATCTTTATTTTTAGGTTTATAATTTGCCATTAATTTAATAAACGACCTTGTCTTTGTTGGAGAGTTTTTATTTATTTCTTCTATAATTGAATTATAATTTTCTGTCCATAATTCGTTGAATTTTTTTTGCGGATAATCTTTATCTAATAATGTGTCATGGAAATATCTTTCAATACTCCAAGGATCATTAATGCTATTAAATTGCTCTGCGTGATATAAAGGGAACAATTTTTTCAATAAATATAAAATTGTATCTTTCTGATCATTGTTATACTTATTATTGAAATAGTTATCCCAATCAGCTTTAATATCTATATTTTTATTACGTGTAAAAAAAAGTTTATGGCCATTATCTTCGTCTCTTTTACTATCATAAAGTGTCAAACCATAGTCCTTTCTTGTCAATATATAGCTATAATTTTTTGCAAAAAATGTATAAAATGTATTGTATTTTAGTTTGAGAATTGTAAGATTTATTAAGTCTTCTAATATTATTTCTCCATACAAATTACGATATTCTATTTGAAACATATTAACAAATCGTTTTATATCTCTAAGATTTGTCAATTCCTCAATTATCGATTTATTTAATGAAAAATATTTTTTTAATTCATCTTTTTCTTCAACAAAAGAAAGCTTTTTAAATAGATAGTTCTCAAGTTTTTGTATATCAAAATTTGGTAACACATATTCAATTTGAAAAATCTTTTCCAAATAATTTTCTGATGCAGTTAAATTTTTTATTGCATTAGTAACATAATCACGGTCGTAAGCTGCAACAAAACGTATATTAGAAAAGTTTGCACTATTGCGGATGATTTTCATTACTTCCATTATTTCTGTCGCGCCTAACCTGTCTAAATCATCAATGATGACGATTATCGGATCTTTTATGTGTTTTAAAGCATTCTCCAAGTCACTTTTTAAAGATTCTAGGCTTTGTTTGTTATTTTGTTTTAATAGGTTAGAAATACCTCTCATATAAGGCACTTCGGCAGAACTTAATAAATCAGCATACTGAATTAATTTATTGGATAATGAATGATTATAAACTTTTAAGATTTTGTTCAATTCTAAGAAGAATGCTTGTGTAAGGTTTTTACGCTCTTCGTATGTCCAAGGTGAGAAGTTTATTACAATCGCTTTTCCCGAAATTTGCTTTTTCATTAAGTTTAAAAAAGAAGTCTTGCCATATCCCCAAGGCGCAACAATTCCTATAGTAAATGCTCCTTTTGATGTTTGTGTATCTAATATTTTTCTGGCAAGGCTTTCTGCAAATACTGTTCTTCCCAATATATCCTCATCTTGATTAACAATAGGATCATCCATGTAAAAGGAGTTTTTTATATTCGGTTTATAATGCTTCCTTAAAGGAAATGTATTAATAATAATTATTGAAAGGCAGATAAATGGTATTATATCGAGATATGAAATTGTTTCATTGTTAAATATGCCGACATAGCTCCATACTCTGGTATTTATTAATCGGTAATAAATACACGTAATTAGTATTAATGTGTAAAGGTAAATTTGTGTAGCCGAATACTTCTTTTCTTTACTCTTATAGTTTGAATAAAGCTTCATTAAAATATAGAAAAGAATAAGTAATGCGATTATTCGGCTTTTTATCGTATCTTGAAAAGTAGACAAAAACGGTTCGACAAACCAATCTGAAATAAGGTTCTCAAAAAACTTATGAAAGCAAAAATAAATTATAAAGACAATAGTCCATAATTTATTTTCACCTTCAAAAGGAAAGTGTAGCCATTCAACCATCTTATCTTTTATAATTTGAAACTTTTTATCCATAAATTATTACGATTATAAAAGGTGCTAAATTAACCTGCAAAAGGCCGTCTTTTATATTGTTATTTTTGACATTTTACATTTCAAAAGACCATATATTACAAACGGGTTAAAGCTAAGTTGAAATTGTTCAAATTATTAATAATGTTATTTATAATTTTATTGTATTATTCTTTTTTTACCTGTAAGTAATACTTGCATTAAACCTTTCTTTTGTTCTTGTAAAGATTTGATTTTGTTTTTAGCTAAAACGACTTCGTTATATGCATTAAATAAAATAGAAGATATGGCCTTTTGTTCATCAATTGGTGGTAGATTTAGATTAATGTTGAAGAAATCATTTGGGGTAACATTTAGTAATCCGTGAGCACGTCCTCCTTCATTGGCTATTTTCATTAATCCTCTATTTAATAGCCCTAAAGAGAAATATTGTTCAATAAAATCAACTGAGATACGTTCTTCTTGAACAGCAAAACAAATGTATAATGTTGTTACTACAGCCTGGTCAAATTCTTTTAAGCGTTTAATAGCTCCCATTGGAAAACCATTAGAATAGCTTTTGTTGTAACAAAATTCATTTCGCTTCACTAAATAATAGTTTTCGATGGTCTCACTTGCAACCTTTTTATTGAAAAAATCTGTTTGTCTGATAAATCCTTTTTGAGCTGATATTGTTACGACATTTGTGCATTGTTCATTTATGTTTCTACGCACTATTCGTTTTGAGATATCTCCTAACTTTATTGTTTTCCATTTACTGCTAAATCCTGGCAAACGTTTCTTTCCAGTGAGCAGTTGTTGCATTAGTCCTTTTTTTCGCAATTCAAGTTTTTCTATGAGTTGCGATTGCTTTTCAATGGCTTTGTTCCACGTGCTTAAAACTTCTGCTATCTTTTGTTGCTCTGGAAGTGGTGGAACAGGAATTTTTATGTTTTCTAAATCTTTTGGTGATACATTGGGTTGGGCACCAGCAATCAATAATAAGCTTAATTGTTTCTGAAATTTGTTGGAGTCAATCCAATAATATAGAAACAAATTATCAATGGTTGAATTTGTTTGTTTAAAACAACCAACTCGTTGATTTAAGTAAGCGGCTGTGTCTAAACAGTACATTGCCGATTTTCCAGTAGTTGCACCAGATAAGGCGATTAAAATATCTCCGAATTTTATTTTAAATTGTGTTTCAATATATTTAGTAATTGGATAATAAATACAATCGGACAGATTTATATTTCGATGAGTAGAAATATTTGATATACGTATAATAGCAATTCCTTTATTCGTGAATAAATCACTTTTAAAAGCATACCCCCCTTGGACTCTATATGAAGCAGATATTTTCTTAACTTCCCATTCTTTAGGAATAATTCCAAGCGGTGAATCTTTATATCCTTGTGGTATGTTATTGGTTATTATTTTCATGTTCTGAAACTTTATTATCATTTTTATCGGCAATGACTTTTAGTGTATTACCAACGATATGTGCGATGTCTATTGCATTGTCAAGATCTTTTTGATCATTCGGATTGCTTGTTGCTTTAATAATGTTGCCAATAAAGTCAACCAATTTATTATAATTATCCAACTTGTTATTCATTTTCAGTATAGTGGTTAAATTAGACAGGATTGTCGCTTTCTATGAAAGCATTTAAGAAACGGCCTATCACATTTACAATGTCAACTTCATCTTGGTCTGATAAAGATTCAAGATATGAACATTCTTTGTTGTATAAGCTATGGTAATATAAATATCCGTTTGTCAAGGAAACATCAATCTTATAAACAAACTGTTGTATAATCAGTCTGATTGCAATTATTCTTGTTGCCGTTGTAACAGCTGTGGACTTAGTTACAGTCATTGTTGACGTGTATGTATTGCTGTCTGCATTAAATCCGAATTTAGCGACATTTGGCTTCCATATAAAAGACGAGAATATTGAATAAAACTCTGAAAGTTCAGTATCAATGCGGTTGAGTAAAGGCTGGTACACGTTGTTGAGGACATTATCCAGAAACTCATCTGTCAGTGCCGGCTTGTTAAGCTTATCACGATATTTCAGCTTAAGGTTCTTTTTCCAGTCATCAGCTTCATCTATGCTTTCACCATGTGCCGCTTTTATACTTATGAGCAGCGCACGTTCCAGACATTTTGACATATACGTAATAAACGGCTCAAGCTGTCTGGCTTCGGCATGGGCACCGACTGATGGAGTAGGGCCTACGGCAACATCGCATCTGTTTAGCGCCGTAAGATAATTTGATTTGTCTTTACTCTTGACAACGAGCATGGGATAGCCATGACGTGTTAGAATGTAGTTTACAAGCAGACGGGAGATGCGTCCGTTGCCGTCTTCAAACGGATGGATGCGTATGTAGCGGTAGTGGAACACCGATGCAAGTTCTATAGGAGACATATTGCCTTGTTGCTCCGCTTCATTATACCAACTGACGAGATCGTTCATCAGAGCCGGAGTCTCTTCGGGTGACGCATATTCAAAACGCTCACCTGTCTGTGTGATAACCGAGTTGGGGCGTGTCTTATAAATGCCGGCGTGGATTATGTAAGATGTGGGTGTACCATCATGCTGTTGGCTGTACACCGTGTAATCCTCGCGCAGCAGCGTATTATGAAGCTGGCGTATGAACGTTTCGGTCAGCGGCTTGTTCCTGTCGCCGGCTTCTTCCTGTATCATCTTGAGACAGACATTGTGCGCCTTCATCTCTTCAAGATCTTTCATGTTGGCTTCGTCCACCACCTTGCCGAAAAACAACAGAAGCTCGGTCTGACCATATGTCAGCGTGTTGCCTTCGATGTGGTTAGAGTTGTAGTTGAACTCCAGCATGAATTTCCGGTCCAGCCTGTTTCTGTCCTCCGGTTTCAGCGGCTGCAAAGTCGTCCATTCTTTATATAATTGTTCAAGATATGTCATAATTATAGTTGCAAATTTTGTTTGTAAATATTATGGGCTTTATTGTCATCATCCCATGTATATTCAACGTTTATGATATCTGGCGTTGATTCTGATATCATAAATGGTATCTCAAAATGTTCACCAGGATTTAACAATTCAAAAGGAATACTTGCCATTCCGGTCAGGCTGATTCCTCTGAAGTTCCGAATGTCGGTTATACAAATATTATGTGCAGAAGCTAAACCTTCATTAGAAATTACAAGTTTTCGTATTTGTCTGTTTTCTCTTATTACAGTGCCAGATATTTTTGCACATTTCTTCTTTAAATTTTCTTCATCAATTTTTAGTATCTGGTATTGATTCAATATTAAGTTCTGCTTTTTTATTTTCCTGTCATATATGACAAAGGTAAAAGCAGATAATAATAATGCACATATTGAAATAATCAAACTTGCTAATTCCATAATCAATAAAAATATTTAATATCCTAGCTCCTTTAAATATCCTTTCATCTTAGCCTGTACCTCAGCCAACTCCGCTTCGAGTGCGTCAATCTCTTTCTGCACGGCAGGGATATCTACTTCGGCTTCTTCCTCAAATGTGTCGACATATCGCGGTATGTTGAGGTTGTAGTCGTTCTCTTGTATGTCGGCAGGTGTTGCCACGAAAGCGTATTTGTCTTCAACAACTCCCGGCTTGAATTGTCCTGAAGCAAATTGGCGATATACAGACACAATGTGATCAATATCTTCAGGGCGCAGTTTGTTCTGGTTTTTCCCATCCTCATATTCACGGCTGGCGTCGATAAACAGCACATTGTCAGTTTGTTTGCCTTTGTTGAAAATAGCAATGGCAGCAGGAATGCCTGTTCCGAAAAACAGATTGGCAGGAAGACCTATAACGGCTTCAAGCAGATTTTCGTCTATAACGTGTTTGCGTATTTTCCCCTCACTCGCACCGCGGAATAACACTCCGTGAGGAATGACGACACCAACTTTGCCACTGCCTTCTTGAGCGACCTCTATCATGTGTGAGATGAAAGCCCAGTCGCCTTTGCTCTTTGGAGGTATGCCTCGCCAAAAACGGTTATATGGGTCACTTGCTGCTTCGTCAGCTCCCCATTTGTCCAAAGAGAATGGGGGATTGGCTACTACTGTGTCGAACTTCATCAGTTGGTCGTTCTCTTTCAATTTTGGATTGCGCAAGGTGTCGCCCCATCTTATTACAGCGTTGTCGAAGCCGTGCAAGAACATGTTCATCATGGCTAAGGCCCAAGTGCTTCCGTTCACCTCCTGTCCGTAAAGGGAGAAGTTGCTGTTTCCTACTTCCTTTCCGGCCTTAATGAGCAATGAGCCTGAACCGCAAGTTGGGTCACAGATGCGTGCGCCCGGTTTGCTCTTTGTCAGCTTTGCCAATAATGTTGAAACTTCAGCAGGTGTGAAAAATTCTCCAGCTTTTTTCCCTGCTTCGCTGGCAAAGTTTGAAATCAAATACATATATGCGTCGCCAATAATGTCGTTATTCTCAAGATGCGTTTCGTCAAGATTTAACTCGTTGAAATCAATCAACAGATTTTTCAGACGTGCGTTCTTTTCCTTAGGTTCACCGAGGTTTGCACTGTTGAAGCTGATGTTTCTGAAAATGCTGCTTCCGTCTTCACTGCTCATCTTCTCATGGTTAGCATCTTCAAGATCAGCCAGGGCTATATCGATAAGCTCACCTATGTTGTCATCAGATCTATGTTGGTATAGGTAATCGAACGAACTTTGTTCAGGTACGACGAAACGTTCATGGCGCATGGCACGTGAAGCTCTTTCGTGGTAACCTTCATATTTGTCGATATATTCGGCATATTTGCTTTTATATACATCACTGACATACTTTAAAAATAGCATTGTCAGAATGTAATCTTTGTATTGGCTGGGGTCAATGAGTCCACGAAATGTATCGCACGCTTTCCATACCACCCTGTTAATTTGTACTTGATCAATCTTAATCGCTTCCATATATTTCAAATTGTTTTATTCATTAATAATTGCTTAATTATAAGCTCTTTTCGTTTTATTATTGTTTCCTGCAGATGTTTTTCCCTTTGTGACAGTTCGTCAATTTTCACTATTAATGTTTGTGTATGAAGTTCAGGGATGTTAATCTCCAGTTCATCTACATTTTGTTTGCGGATTAGAGGCGTAGCGCTTCCGGTTTGAAATGTCTTAAAATAATTCTTTGTTGCAGGTTGCCGTAAAAACCAGCAAAGATACTCCGGTAAAACTTTATCAGATTTTACGCGTATTACGAAAAACGACGTTGATGCAACGGCATCTTCTTCCTGGTTATATGTTAAACAGAGATAATTAGTTCCCTTACAGGCAAAAAGTATGTCATTATTCTGCAGTAAATTCTTTTGTGCTTTTGGAGTCAGGAAAACTCGTGATGCGTATTTGGTAACAATTGAATCGCTACAGTCTTTTGTCTGCAAATATATAATGTCGCCGTTCGGATCGGTTCTTTCGTATATTCCGGAAAAGATATTGGCTATATCTTTGAGCTTTAGTTTCTTTTGAGCTTCCATCGGTATTCGTTTTTTGCAAATATATGGTTTTTTTTTCAAACAACCAAGAAAACAGATGTTTTTTTGATAGTATGGAGTTTACTAAATGCAAGTGTGTCTGTTTTATACCTTAATATAATAATATTATATTTAGAAATAGGTAAAAGTGTTTTATGTTGGATATCTTGTTTCTGGGGGGGTATTTGTGGAAAATGTGGGGGTAGTAGAAATGTGTCTGGATAATTTGGTCCGTGTGTCGGGGAATATACAACAAAAAAACAGGAAAGCAAAATGCTTTCCTGTCTTCGGTGGGCCATCCAGGGCTTGAACCTGGGACCTCCAGATTATGAGTCTGTTGCTCTAACCAACTGAGCTAAAAGCCCTCTTAAACCTTGCGGTGTTAAGTTTTCGTGTGCAAAGGTATAGCTATTTATTCAAATAACCAAATATTTTTTGCAAAATATGCTTTAAATGACGAAGAAAAGTTGTTTTGCGGTAAAATATTCGTTAAAAAACCATGATTGTGGGCATCTCGTTGATACAATTCAGCGAATTATGTTAACTTTGCAGAATGTAAAATTAACGGACTCATAATGAGGCTTACGGGTCTTGACGGGTCTGTGATGTTCAAGTCGGATTATAATATCAATTCATTATTTATACGTCTTAAATGAGTAACGAATTTAACCCATTATTCACCAATCAGCCCGGGCTGACGGATAATGAAGTGGAAAAGAGCCGTTCGGCGCATGGCGAGAATGTGCTTACACCCCCGGAGAGGACACCCTTGTGGAAACTTTATCTTGAAAAATACAAGGATCCGATAATCAAAATCTTACTTTTTGCAGCTGTTATCTCGCTTGGTCTTGCCGTAATCGAGAACAACTACATTGAGTCTATCGGCATTATCCTTGCCATAATCCTTGCCACCACCATCGGCTTTTACTTCGAGATGGACGCAGCCAAGAAGTTTAATGTGCTTACGGCTCTCGGCGAGGAGTCGCCCGTAAAGGTGCGCCGCAACGGCAAGGTGGTGCAGGTGGCACGCAAGGACATTGTCGTGGGCGACATTGTTATAATAGAAGTCGGCGACGAGATACCTGCCGACGGAACGCTTATCGAGTCGACCGACCTGCAGATAGACGAGTCGTCGCTCACCGGTGAACCTATAATAACCAAGCATGCCGACCCCGACAAGAACGACAAGGAGGCCACTTATCCCTCGTCGAAGGTGCTGCGCAGCACTATGGTGATGAACGGCCGCGGCGTGTATCAGGTTACTGAGGTTGGCGATGCTACAGAAATAGGCAAGGTGGCACGCTCAAGTACGGAGATGACTTCGGTTAAGACTCCGCTGAACATGCAGCTCGACAAGCTTGCCAAGATGATAAGCAAGTTTGGTGTGGGCATATCAGTGGCAGCATTTGTGATATTCCTCGGCCGCGACATACTGACCGATCCGCACAACCTGTGGCATTCGGACAACTATCTCGGCATGGTGAAGGTGGTGCTCGAATACTTCATGATGGCCGTTACGCTCATCGTGATGTCAGTGCCCGAGGGTATGCCTATGGCCGTTACGCTCAGCTTGGCTCTCAACATGCGCCGTATGCTCAAGAACAACAACCTTGTGCGCAAGCTGCATGCCTGCGAGACAATGGGTGCCGTTACGGTGATATGCACCGACAAGACGGGTACGCTGACGCAAAACAAGATGCAGGTGGCCGACATGGCAATGTATGCCGACGACGCTGCTCTGTTTAACGAAGCCATAGCATACAACACAACCGCACATCTCGACGAAGAAGGCGGCAAGGGCATTGGTAACCCGACAGAGGTTGCCCTGCTGCTGTGGCTCGAGAAGAACAAGACTGACTATAAGGCATTGCGCCAGGCAGACAACATAGAGCATCAGCTGCCGTTCTCTACCGAACGCAAGTATATGGCAACAATAGTTAAACGCGGCTCTGAGCGAGTGCTCTTCGTGAAAGGTGCGCCCGAGATTGTCGCCAAGTTCTGCGACATAGACGACGCGCGCCGCAACGAGATACGCGAGCGCCTGACGGGATATCAGAACCAGGCCATGCGTACACTGGCGTTTGCATATAAGGTGCTCGGCAACGGCGACGACATCGACACTGCCAAGCTGACGCCCGACGCTCACCTTACGTTCCAGGCCGTGGCTGCCATAAGCGACCCGATACGTCCCGACGTGCCCGCTGCCGTGAAGGAATGTATCGACGCAGGTATAACCGTTAAGATAGTAACCGGCGATACATCGGCCACAGCTATCGAGATAGCCCGCCAGATAGGCATCTGGGATGCCGATACGCCTGCCGAGGCTCAGATAACAGGTCCCGACTTTGCCGCTTTGAGCGACGATGAGGCTTTCAACCGTGTGATGAAGCTGAAGGTGATGAGCCGCGCAAGGCCGACCGACAAGCAGCGCCTTGTGAACCTGCTGCAGAAACACGACGCCGTGGTGGCCGTTACAGGCGACGGAACCAACGATGCCCCTGCGCTCAACCACGCCCATGTGGGCCTGTCGCTCGGTTCGGGAACGTCGGTTGCCAAGGAGGCCAGCGACATGACGCTGATAGACGACTCGTTCCGCAGCATTGTCAACGCCGTTATGTGGGGCCGCTCGCTCTACCGCAACATACAGCGCTTCCTGTTCTTCCAGCTCGTAGTAAACGTTACGGCTCTGCTGCTCGTGCTTTGCGGCTCAGTGATAGGAACAGAGATGCCGCTCACCGTCACACAGATATTGTGGGTGAACATCATAATGGACACCTTTGCCGCACTGGCTTTGGCTTCTCTGCCGCCGTCGGAGGAGGTGATGAAGGAGAAACCGCGCAAGCGCACCGACTTTATCATCACACGCGGCATGGCCAAGGGCATCGTGTTCTGCGGCCTGGCATTCTTTGCCGTGCTGTTCGCATTGCTTTTGCACAGTCTGTCTAGCGGTGCCGACCTTCATATACATGAACTCTCGATATTCTTCACCACGTTCGTCATGCTGCAGTTCTGGAATCTGTTCAACGCCAAGTCGTTCGGCTCTAACCATTCGGCATTCCACGACTTCAAGCACGACAACGGTCTGCTGCTCGTCCTGCTGTTCATTCTTGCAGGCCAGTGGCTCATCGTAACCTTCGGCGGCAAGATGTTCCGCACGGAACCGCTGTCGGCCATGGAATGGATAACCATAATCGGCGCAACATCCATAGTAATGTGGGTAGGTGAGATATGGCGCGGAATAAAGAGGCTGAGATGCAAGAAATAAAGAACATAATATTCGACTTCGGCGGCGTGCTTGTCAATCTTGACAAGCATCGCTGCATCGAGGCTTTCGACAAGATTGGAGCACACGAGATAGTAGGGTACGTTGACGAGTGCCGTCAGGAAGACCTGTTTCACGACCTTGAGGTGGGCAACACCGGCGTTGAGGAGTTCTGCAACGAGGTGAGACGCATCTGCACCGGCTGCAATGCTGACGATGCAGACATCTGCGAGGCATGGAACGCATTGCTGACAGACATACCCCGCCAGCGGCTCGAGAAACTGGCAAGCCTCAGGGGGCGCTACCGCATGGTGCTGCTGAGCAACACCAACCCCATACACTGGCAGAAGGCCCTGGACGGCATGTTCAGGAATGACGGCATGGATGTTGACGACTATTTTGAGAAAACATATCTGTCGTACCGCATGCACATGCTGAAGCCCGACCCGCAGATATTCGGCAAGGTGCTCATGGACTCGGGCATGGCGGCCTACGAGACACTGTTTATCGATGACTCGCCCGTAAACTGTGCTGCTGCCAGCCAGCTGGGCATGATGAGCCTTAACCTTACGGGCGACGAATGGCTCGATCGTGTGTGAAATAATAACCGTAAAGTAGCTTATGAGAACTATATTTACAGATACCGACAGCGCTGAGATGGCGCCCTGCGTGGCCACCATCGGATTTTTCGACGGCGTTCACCGCGGACACCGGTATCTCATAAAGTCTGTAACCGACTGCGCGGCGGCCAGCCCTGAACTGCAGTCGACGGTGATAACCTTCGACCGACATCCGCGCCAGGTGCTCAACATGGAGTTTCAGCCCAAGCTGCTGTCTACGCTCGACGAGAAGCTGGCACTGCTGTCAAAGACCGGTGCCGACAACTGCGTAGTGCTCCACTTCGACCGCGAAATGGCTGCCATGACGGCCTACGACTTTATGCGGGACGTGCTGCGCGACCGCCTGAACGTAAGAAAACTCATCATGGGCTACGACAATCGCTTCGGCCACAGCCGCACCGAAGGCTTTGACGACTATGTGGGCTACGGCCGCGAGATAGGCATCGAGGTGGTGCGCGGCAATGCTTTCGTGCTCAACGGCGTCAACGTAAGCTCCTCGGTTATACGCACATTCCTTTCCGGAGGCGAGGCCGACATGGCTGCCATGTGCCTTGGCTATCCTTACTTCTTTTCAGGTAAGGTGAAGGGCGGCTACCGTGAGGGACGCAAACTGGGTTTTCCCACGGCCAACATTGAGGTGGACGATGCGCAGAAGCTGATACCCGAGCATGGCGTTTATGCCGTGAAAGTAAGGGTGGAGGGCTGCGACGGTCTGCTCAACGGCATGATGAACATCGGCACAAGGCCAACCTTTGACGGTCATGAAACCACGCTCGAGGTTAACATCTTCGACTTTGAGGAAGATATCTACGGCCGGCAGGTAGACGTGCTGTTCTATCACCGCCTGCGCGACGAGCAGAAGTTCTGCTCAATAAAAAAGCTCGTAGACCAGCTGTGGCTCGACCGCGAAGCTGCCGAAAAGATACTCGAAAGGGTGTGATTGCTAAGTGCGATGCGCTCATTCGCACATATTTTTCCTGTTAAAACATAGTTTTATCACATAAATTTAAGAAATGAAGAAAGCATTATTATATCTGTTTGCATTCATCTGCATACAGTATTTCGTGTCGTGGGCGGTGTTTGCCGTGTGGCTTCTTGCCGCCGGCCATTCCTCGTCAGACGTGCTCGCCGTGCTTAACGGTCAGAAGCTTGAGCTGATAACCGCCCCCATGCAGATACTTTCGTGCGCCGTTTACAGTGCCCTCACGCTTGCGCTGTTTGTCTGGCGCAAGTGGGCCGTGCTCTCGCCTGCCTATCTGCGTTCAGGCAAGTGGGGCATATTCTTCTGGAGCGGCATAGCCTCGCTCGGCACTCTGCTGCCTTCGGTGTGGCTTCAGAGCCTTATGCCTGACTTGGCCAACACGTCAGAAGAAACATTCCGCCAGCTCATGAGCAGCCAGTATGGCTATTTTGTGCTTTGCCTGCTGGTTCCGTTTGTTGAGGAGACCGTGTTCCGCGGCGCCATCCTCAAGTCGCTTCTCGGCAGCTTCTCGCGTCCGTGGGTGGCCATATTGATATCAGCCGCCGTGTTTGCAGTCATCCATCTAAATCCTGCCCAGATGCCCCATGCCTTCCTCATTGGTCTGTTGCTCGGCTGGATGTATTACCGCACGGGAAGCATCCTGCCCGGTGTGGCCGTCCATTGGGTCAACAACACCGTGGTGTATGTCTTGTGCACACTGTTCCCGCATATAGCCTCGATGGGCAGTCTCGACGGACTTTTCGGCGGCAATCAGAAGAGTGTGGTGCTGTCGCTGATATTCTCTATGTTCATATTCCTGCCTGCTATTTATCAGCTCAACATGCGGATGAAAAAGTAAAGAAAACTGATAATTTCCGTACGTTTAACGCCTTTGTAATATAGCGTTATTATAAGATACAACCGGCTCTTGTCCAAAGCGAGACAAGAGCCGGTTTTTTGTCAATAAGCCTGTTCGTGTAACCTTGTTATTATAACCCATTAATTTTAATGGATATTTTTGGATTTTTGATGTTGTTTTTTCGGTAATCTAAACTTTTTGCTTTACTGACGATTTGTATTGAATATGGTTATTTGTTGTAATGATTTATAATAAATAATGCATATTTATCGATAAAACGTAATATTTTGTATAAAGTAATGTAATAAATTGATGAAAGTGTTATTATGTTGCACAAGATGTTGTAAATTTGCATTGAAAATCATGCAAAAAGAAAACATTAACGTGAAAAGATAATCATAATGACACCAACAATGATTAGATTTACGAAGATGCACGGAGCCGGGAATGATTATATTTATGTTAATACGTTGCTGTATAATATTCCTTCTCCTGTTGAGGCTACCATAAAGTGGAGTTCGCGCCATAAGGGCATAGGCAGCGACGGACTGGTGCTGATAGGGCGTCCTGTGTCTGCTGATGCCGATTTTTCCATGCGCATATTCAATGCCGACGGTTCTGAAGCAATGATGTGCGGCAATGCCTCAAGGTGCATTGGAAAGTATCTTTATGAAAAAGGCATGACGTCGAGTCGTACTATACGCCTCGAAACTCTTTCAGGAATAAAAACTCTGAACCTGCATGTCTGCGGACAGAAGGTTGACAGCGTAACCGTAGATATGCTTGAGCCGCGCTTTGATGTGGCCGGACAGTTTGTGCCTAGGACAGACGCCGAGGCGGGAGGCATGCTTGAAGCCGGCGGAAAACTCTTTAAAGGCACGTTTGTGTCGATGGGTAATCCGCATTTCGTGATATTCACTGACGCTGAAGGCCTTGCCGACGTAGAGACCTACGGGCGCTTGCTGGAGCATCACGAGGCTTTCCCTGCACGCTGTAATATAGAGTTTGCTCATCTCGTTGAGAAAGACACACTGCGTACAAGGGTGTGGGAGCGAGGAAGCGGCATAACGATGGCATGCGGCACCGGGGCATGCGCCACGGCTGTTGCGGCGGCAAAGCTCGGAGTGGCAGGCTGCAGCAGTAAGGTCGTGATGGACGGAGGCACGCTCGAAATTGAATGGAGAGAAACTGACAATCATGTTTATCTTACTGGCGGTGCCGAATTTGTGTTTGACGGTGAGATACCGCTTCCCTGATAAGGTTGCGGATATAAGCATAAATCAGATTAGGTGAGTTTTTTAAAGACAAAAGATTGTATCAGGAATTTTTAGAAACAGGCAGAGGCCGGAATTAGGAACAGTCACAACATAGAAAAGAAAATAACTTAAACATCAATAAAAATAAATATGGCATTAATAAACGAACATTATCTAAAACTGACAAAAAACTATCTGTTTGCCGACATTGCGAAAAAGGTGAATGCCTTTAAGGTGTCGCATCAGAAGGCCAACGTGATAAGCCTTGGCATCGGCGACGTTACGCGTCCGCTGTGTCCTGCTGTTATCAAGGCCATGCACAAGGCCGTTGACGAGATGAGCACCAGGGAAGGCTTTCACGGATACGGTCCTGAACAGGGATACATGTTCCTGCGTGAGGCTATCGTGAAGAACGACTATCTTTCGCGCGGCATACATATCGACCCGAGTGAGGTGTTCGTCAACGACGGTGCAAAGAGCGACACGGGCAACATTGGCGAACTGGTGCGCTGGGACAACAACTTCGGCGTTACCGATCCGGTATATCCCGTATATGTCGACTCTAACGTGATGTGCGGCAGGGCTGGCGCGCTTGTTGACGGCAAGTGGAGCAACGTTACCTACATACCATGCACGGAAGAGAACAACTTTGTGCCACAGATACCCGACCAGCGTGTCGACATAATATACCTGTGTTATCCGAACAACCCTACGGGAACAGTTATAACGAAGGAAGAACTGCGCAAGTGGGTGAACTATGCGCTGAAAAACGACACTCTGATATTCTATGACGCTGCATACGAGGCTTATATTCAGGACGACGACATTCCCCATTCAATCTATGAGATAAAAGGGGCGCGCAAGGTTGCTATAGAGTTCAGAAGCTTCTCGAAGACGGCAGGATTCACCGGCGTGAGATGCGGCTATACGGTTGTGCCCAAGGAACTTACGGCTGCCAGCATAGACGGCAAGGAACGCTATCCGCTTAATCCGATGTGGAACCGCAGGCAGTGTACCAAGTTTAACGGCACAAGCTATATAAGCCAGCGCGCAGCTGAGGCTATATATACCCCCGAAGGCAAGGAGCAGGTAAGGGAGACTATAAAATACTATATGGACAACGCCAAGATAATGCGCGAGACGCTGACATCTTTAGGACTGAAGGTGTATGGCGGCGTAAACGCTCCGTATCTCTGGGTGAAGACTCCGGGCAACATTGACAGCTGGAAGTTCTTTGAGCAGATGCTCTATGGAGCGCAGGTGGTATGCACGCCGGGCGTAGGCTTCGGTCCGAGCGGCGAAGGCTTCGTAAGGCTTACGGCCTTCGGTGAGCGTGAAGACAGCAAGGAGGCCATGCGCCGCATAAGTCTGTGGATGCAGAAGTAGAATGCGGCAGGGCGCCGGGCCGTAAGGTTTATGCTTGACGGGCGTAAGTACACACCGGGCGACGTGGCGTCATTGACATGTGGGTGAGTGGTGGCGTGTGGCGCATGCTATGCCAATTTAAGTCTGCGAAAGACTTACTTTGTATTATAAATTGCGCTATGAATGTAAAAAAAAGCAACATTTATCTCATAAAAAGGTGTCATAATGAAATTTAGCATTATCTTTGCATATGTTTTCAGATAAAGAATAGGCATAAGTATAATAAATAAAACTTTTTAACAATGACAAACTTAAGATTTCAGGTTGTTGAAGAGGCTTTCAAGAAAAAGCCGCTGGAAGTAATGGTTCCGCTGGAACGCCCGTCAGAATACTTCGGCAAGTATGTCTTCAATAGGGCAAAGATGTATAAGTACCTGCCTGCAGATGTATATGACAAGCTCATTGATGTCATTGACAACGGTTCGCGACTCGACCGCTCTATAGCCGATGCAGTGGCTGCCGGCATGAAGCAGTGGGCCGAGGAGAACGGCGTTACACACTACACTCACTGGTTTCAGCCGCTTACAGAAGGCACTGCCGAGAAGCACGACGCCTTCATAGAGCACGACGGCAAGGGCGGCATGATAGAGGAGTTCTCGGGCAAGCTGCTCGTACAGCAGGAGCCTGACGCAAGCTCGTTCCCCAACGGCGGTATCAGAAACACCTTCGAGGCACGCGGATATTCAGCCTGGGATCCCACATCACCCGTGTTCATCATGGACGACACGCTGTGTATTCCTACTATCTTCATCTCTTACACCGGCGAGGCTCTCGACTACAAGGCTCCGCTGCTGCGTGCCCTTCACGCTGTGAACACTGCCGCAACTGAGGTTTGTCATTATTTCGATCAGAGAGTAAAAAAGGTTACATGCAACCTTGGATGGGAGCAGGAGTATTTCCTCGTTGACGAGGGACTCTATAGCGCACGTCCCGACCTGATGCTTACAGGACGCACCCTGATGGGCCACGACTCTGCCAAGAACCAGCAGATGGACGACCACTACTTCGGCACCATCCCCGACCGCGTACAGGCCTTCATGAAAGACCTTGAGGTGCAGGCTCTCGAGCTGTCAATCCCCTGTAAGACACGCCATAACGAGGTTGCCCCCAACCAGTTTGAGATAGCTCCTATATTCGAGGAGACCAACCTGGCCATCGACCACAACATGCTGCTCATGTCGCTCATGAAGAAAGTGGCACGCAAGCACGGCTTCCGCGTACTGCTGCATGAGAAGCCCTTCGCAGGCATCAACGGTTCGGGCAAGCACAACAACTGGAGCTTGTCTACCGACACCGGCGTGCTGCTGCATGCACCGGGCAAGACTCCTGAAGACAACCTGCGCTTCGTTACCTTCATCGTTGAGACTCTCATGGGCGTATACAGACACAACGGACTGCTCAAGGCTTCTATCATGAGCGCTACCAACGCCCATCGTCTGGGAGCCAACGAGGCACCTCCGGCAATCATATCTTCGTTCCTCGGCAAGCAGCTGTCAGAACTGCTCGACCATATAGAGAACAGCAACAGCAAGGACCTGTTCAACGTGGCAGGCAAGCAGGGCATGACGCTCGACATACCTGAGATACCCGAACTGCTCATAGACAACACCGACCGCAACCGTACAAGTCCGTTTGCCTTTACAGGTAACCGCTTCGAGTTCCGTGCCGTGGGCAGCGAGGCCAACTGTGCTTCGGCCATGATAGCCCTCAACACAGCCGTGGCTGAGGCTCTGACCGACTTCAAGAAACGTGTTGACGCCCTCATCGAGAAGGGACAAGACCAGACAAGCGCCATCATCGACGTGCTGCGTGAGGACATCAAGACCTGCAAGCCCATACGCTTCGACGGAAACGGATATTCTGACGAGTGGGTTGAGGAGGCAAAGCGCCGCGGACTCGACTGCGAGACAAGCTGTCCGCTTATCTTCGACAACTACCTGAGCAAGGAGTCGATAAAGATGTTTGAAGACATGAACGTGATGAGCGAGAAAGAGCTTGCTGCCCGCAACGAGGTTAAATGGGACACCTACACCAAGCGCATACAGATTGAGGCACGTGTAATGGGCGACCTGTCGATGAACCACATCATACCTGTGGCAACCCACTATCAGAGCCAGCTGGCCAAGAACGTTCAGAACATGCTGCAGATATTCTCTAAGGAGAAGGTTGAGAAACTCTGCTCGCGCAACATCAAGATTATTGAGGAAATTGCCGAGCGCACGCAGATAATAGAGAACGGCGTTGACGAGCTTATCAACGCGCGCAAGGTGGCCAACAAGATTGAAAGCGAGCGCGAGAAAGCCATTGCATATCACGACACGGTGGCTCCAAAGATGGAGGAGATACGCTACCACATAGACAAGCTCGAGCTTATCGTTGCCGACGAACTCTGGACTCTGCCTAAGTATCGTGAGCTGCTCTTCATAAGATAATAGCCAGACATTATCAATATAAAGACTGACGGCAGTGGGGCTGATGTGCCCCGTGTGTGCCGCCGAACATATAATTTTAACGTGACAATCTATTTCTTTTATTGATTGTTTTAAGTTAACTGACGGGAAGTCTCTGTGAAGAGGCCTCCCGTTTTATTTTGTGTTTTATCATGTTTTCCGCCCTGCTCATGGGCTTTGTTGCGTGGTAAAAACTTATGACAAAAATATTTTCCGTTCTGGAAAATTAAAATACAACGGATGTTAATTTTATTGGATAAAAATGTTGCATGGTTAACATACATTTACTTTTATCATACTATTAAAGGAATAAAAGCATGCTTTACGGACGAAAAGTGGGCATGTTTTGCAGCGTAAGTGGCCCACTTTTGCACCGTAAACGGCAGAGTAATATTTTTTAACCATTGCAGTTTTGTCTCTTCTTGGGCATAAAGTGCTGATAATAAGGAAGATGACAAAACAGCAATGTTTTTTGTGTTTTTTGCGCCAAACTATGGCTTTGCCACGGGCATCGCTGTTCTGAGAGCGTCAAACGGACGGAATTTGTCCGATTATTTTACAAAACGGCACTCCGGGCAGCATTGTCTTTTGCTGCCTTTGAGTGCATCGGCTCTGTACCGGCGTCATGCATACGAGTGCATTCCGCCAAGAAAATAGTTCACGCCGAAGTATGTCATCAGTATTGTGGCAAAGGCCGCCACCATAAACACGTGCCACGGCATGGGCCTGCGCATCATCGGGAGCGACGTCCCGTGTGCAGCCGCGGCATACACCATGAAGGTTATCAGCGCCCACACCTCCTTGGCGTCCCAACTCCAGTAGGTGCCCCACGACACGTTGGCCCACACCGCGCCTACGAATATGCCCACGGCCAGGGCTGCCATGGCAGGATAGTAGAACAGCTGCGACAGGGCGCGCAGGGCTGCAAGCTGAGAGGCGAGCTCCGCATCACGGCTGCCCCTCATGGCGCGCAGCAGCAGGGCCGTTATTCCGCAGATGAAGGTGAGCGAGAGCAGGGCGAAGGCCGTCATTATCACTGACACGTGGATGCTGAGCAGGGGCGACTGCAGCACCGGCATGATGTGGGTTATTTGCGGATCCATCTGGCTTATGTGCGACACGAGCAGGAAGAAGCCCGACATGATGAAGCCGAAGGTGAGCACTATGGCGAAACGGCGGCACAGCAGCAGCGACGCCGTCATGATTATCCATGCCATGAGCAGCATCGTCTCATAGCCGTTTGCCATGGGTGCGGTGCCCCTTATCAGCCAGCGCAGAGCCACGCAGAGAGTGAGCGCCGCGAAAGAAAGCAGCATGACAGCTGCTGCAATTTTCATTAGCATGCTGCCGCGCAAGGTGCGCTTTGTGGGGCGTGTCATAAGCCAGAGAACGGCAAACAGCGTGGCGAAGCCCATGCCGAGGTTGAGCATGAAGAGAATGGTGGCAAAGGGCACGGTGTTATACAGCCGTTCGGCCCGCGTCTGCACGCCCGAAGGCAGCGAGCTGCCGCCGTTTTTGTGCTGATAGCGCAGCATCTTGTCGGCAATGTTGCCCACAGAAGTCATGTTGCCGGCCAGCGCCTCTTGATATATCAGCGAAAATACGTTCTGCATATACTGTCTGTCGGCCGGGGCTACGGCAGAGTCGGGCATGATGTCTGTTGGGGCATACCATGTGGTGTTGCCGTTGACGGTATACGGAAACACCTTCAGCAGCTTGCCGCGCCCCAGGTCCATCACGAGCTGTATGCGCGCGTCTACGTCGGCCACCTGGCGGTGAAACTCGTCGTCGTGCCCGTTGTAGTATTCGTTCAGGTAGGGGCCAATGATGTATCCGCCCATCATGTCGTTGAAGAAGGTGTTTATGGCGCAGTGGCGGGGCATCTGCAGCCTGTCGCGCAGGGCGCCGCCCTTCAGTCTGAGCAGCGGCTCGCGGCTCCACTCGTCGGGCCACATCACGAAGCCCATCAGCACCTGTTCTGCCGTGTAGCCGCCGTAGCTTGCGCTGCCGCACAGTTTCTTCGTGAAGTCTATGGCGAGAGTCTGCAGCGGGCATACGCGGTTGTTGTAGAGAACATACAGCCGTCCGAACTTGTCGGCCGTCTCCTTAGGCAGCGTCGTTGCGCCGTGAGCCATAAACGTAGTGGCGACAAGCAGCGCAAAGGTCATCATTCCCTTTCTCACGATGTCGCTGCGCAGCAGGCGGCGGTAAGGCCCCTTGGGGTCGATGAGCATCCACACCACTGCAATAAAGAGCAGGGCGTAGCCGCAGTAGGTTACGGGTATGCCCCACGGGTCGCGGTTGACCGAGAGCACGCTGCCGCGCATGTCGGGGTCGTAAGACATCTGATAGAGCCTTACAGACTTGTAGCTGAATATGTTGTTCATCGACACAAGTGCCTCTGTGGTCTTGTCGCCGTCGGTTACGGTGAGCCTTGTTACATAGTCGGCCGCGGCTTTTGTGCCGTCGTGATAGTGTATGTCGAACGACTTCAGCCTTAGCTTGAACGGCAGCTTGTGCCGTATGTCGCCGTCTTTCGTGCTGACCACATACGTGTCGGTTGTCTCGCCGAGCCGCAGTCTGACCGTGCCTTGCGATGCCGACACGTGGGTGAGCAGGGCGCCGAGCAGTGTCACGACGAACGAGCCGTGGAGCAGCAGCACCGCCGCGCGCCTTATGCGTCTCTTCACGATATACGCCACGCCTGCTGCCGCCAGCAGTGCCCACATGGCGGCAAACCACCATGAGCCGTATATGGCGTCGCCAACATAG